>Ga0256839_1005068_pt1 | contig 12414 bp, 12 predicted proteins | sample 354166metaG_FD_185968 | JGI IMG/M metagenome (GOLD analysis project Ga0256839, IMG submission 185968) | Hydrothermal vent microbial communities from Mid Atlantic Ridge, Atlantic Ocean - 354-166 | ecosystem: Environmental > Aquatic > Marine > Hydrothermal vents | place: Atlantic Ocean: Mid...
AACCTCATGGTTTGTTTGAGAAACTGACACATTAACTGGTTATGAAAATAAAGGGAAATGATGAGGTTACACTTTATTCTGCGACCAAGCCTGCTTTTTCTCCGCGATAGCGGCTTCGTCCAACAATGGTATCGGCATTCCCGACGAATCAACAACTCCCAGCAGCGCTTGCCGAGGAGCAAATGGCACACCTCCCGCAACTTTACAGTCTTCCTTAAAAGTGGGGCCTGGAATAACATCTTGAAGTTGCAGGATCAAACCATCAGGTTTAATGAGAACACAAACTTCTGAAGATTCTTCTTCATTCAGAGATACATAACGCGCTTTATTGGGCTTAATTAGCGCATGATCAGCCAGTGATAATTTGCCTGGATGAGCAAATTCTGGGCCGTAGTTTGGCCCAACAACAAACTCCATCACCTGACCCGTCGTTTGCGGATCGGCAGCAAAATCTGGAAATCCACCGAAAGGGGTATCAGGAGCCGTATTTACCATCCGCACTTTAGTTCCTGTAACAAGGTTAGTGAAATCAACAATGATATCCATGCGTTCGGAAGATGCTATTAATAATGCCTGGGCAGGGTCTACAGTTGTTGGAAGGATAGTTCCAGTTTCATCATCATAAAGCTCCTGTTTGCCTGTCGATACTTTCACTACATCTGATAACAGACCTTGATCTCCGCCTATTACCCACATTGGTATTTCTTTACCAAGAGAACCGTCAGCCTTGACAACAAACAACGCCAAATTTAATGTTCGAGAATTGCTTCCATTCAAAATCCGAAAACGATAGCGAGCCTTGTCCACATCCAAGTAAGGCCAACTGATTCCATTAACAACCATCACATTAAAGAAGGCCTCTGGATTCCATCTTTTAGCAATATCAGTTTCAGGAGCAAATTTGATCTTGAGTTTTTTCTTGGGAATACGCTCAAAAAACGCCCGGTGTTTTGGATAAAACAAAGAGCCATCTTTGTTGAAAGATCGATCCTGAATGACCAAAGGTATTTCGTAATATTTACCGAAAGGATTATTACCCTGCTCGTCATTAACGCGAGGCGAAGGCCCTGGCAGGTTAAGATATTTTTCCTGGCCTTTGTCGTCTCGTATCAACCAAAATCCTGCCAGTCCGGCATAAACATTCAGGCGCGTTATACCTAAAGCATGATCGTGATACCATAAAGTCGTCTCATTTTGCTTGTTTGGATATTCAAAAATGGCGTAACCAAGGTCGCCTGGATTATCATCACCATTGGGCAGGCCAACGGCGTCATCAAACAATCTTCCCGACATTTCATATCCCTTCGGTATGTTTTTGGCATCGGGCAACCACCATGCTTCGGGATAACCATCGCTTTCTGCATTAGTAACAGCGCCATGCACATGAGTAACGATTGGCACCGGCCCTTTATAAGGCTTGTCACTGGCAACTGCACAGTCAGTATGATTTGTACCGTCCATACAATTTGTAGCAGGAGGATTTGCCCAATGTAACGTCTGATCAATAGTGTCTTTCAGGACGTGAGGTAAAAACTTCCTTTTCTTTTTTACCAGATCATTTATCCATTTAACTGAGATATTTCGATTACTCTTAGCCTCAATGGTAAAACCAGGGTAAAAAAAAGATCCCCCTTTAGTAGCAATACCAGGTTCATCAACTGAACCATAACCCCAGACTTTCGTCTTGGGAAACCCCTTGGGAAGAATCTGCTGTTTGAATTGCCTAACGGCAATATTGTAATCAGTACATTGATCATGTTTTTTTACATCATTCTTGCAATTGCTCTTTGGCATTTCTGGCGGAATCACCAAAGGTGATACATATTTTGGAATAGTGGTGGGGTCCAGACTGCCTCCCGGCAAAGGAACAGCATTCACATTTCCCAATACTATCGCCAATGACCCAAATAATCCGATCTTAATACCCTGAATATTTTTTGATTTCATGACGTCTCTCCCTCTAATTTAATCAGTCAAAAAGTTATTATTTTTTTTAAAGCACTTTAGATATGCTTGTGGTTAAGACTACACCGATATCAAAAAATTAGCGTCCCGCAACAAGACAGTTTTTCCCACCAATTGGGTTAAAATTAACTACCCTTTAGTACAGGAAAAAACTGTCTTCAATGGATAACAAACTCACTGAACTTAATCTGTTGCAAAATTTCTGTGACTGCCGTTTGTGAAGAAAATGGATTTTTTGTCTGAAAGGAATGGACATTAAAATGGAAGTTTTACCAGGAGACAGTCAGGCTAAGGGGTTCGTAGCGAGGCAAATGAATGAGCATGGTTTATTGATCTTTTGAGGCGTATAGTATTTCTACGCTACAAAGAAGACCGGAGTAAGGGCCTATTCCCCATCGCCGCAACTGAATCTTCCTTAATCCGACAACCGCGTGGAAAAATTGTTTATGAAACCTTGCTCGGAAGAATTCCTGCTTTTTCTGCTTCCAAGACAGCTTCCATCCTGCTAGTCACTGAAAGCTTAGAAAAAATTGACTTCAGATGATATTTGACGGTGCTTTCTGAGATTGATAATGCTTCAGCAATATTTTTATTCCTGTGCCCTTCAGAAACTAATTGGATAATCTGGATTTCTCTTTCTGTCATTTCAAAAAGCAAATCTTTTCTTTTATCAAAAAAACCAGTGGCCTGAATAAATTTAGATGTAATAATTGGATCGAGATAATATTCGCCGCGGCTTACCATCCGAATGGCTTTAATTAAATAATTAATATCAGATTTTTTAGACACATAGCCTCGTATTCCACTTTTGACCGTTTCATAAACAGTTTGCTCATTACAAAACGAGGTATAAATAATTATCTTGACTTCAGGATATCGTGCAGACAATTTTTTGATTGTTCGTTCATCACCCGAAACATTGTACGTTAAGTCATATATAACAATATCAGGGGTACTGTTTTCCAATTTCTGGAACAATTCCCTGGAAGATGATGCGCAATCAAGTACTTGAAAATTTTCTTTGTTTTTTAACAGTGCCCACAAACCAAAGCGTACCGCAGCGCAACTATCTACAATCAAAATTCTAATTTCCATTTCAGTCACATTGTGATTAGCATGTAATTTCAGTTTAAAAGACATATAAATTAGACAGAGGTGTCTAGTTATTTCTTATGCGAAAGTTCGCTAGTAAGGTTTTCTTTACAATTGCTGACAGCAAATAATTATGTAGGTAATTAATTATTATTAATGCGCTTATAAAGCAATATCTTTTGCCTCTTAAACGAATAATGTAACCAGAATATTGATTTGCTATCCGTTAAGCCTACATTCAGAATTCAAAGTACCATATTTTCCACTTAATGTATATTATTGCAATAAAAATCAAATCCTTGTGGTGTTTAATCAGACAAAATCAGGATTCCATAAATTGACCAAATTATTAACAAATGCTTAATAATAAATTATTTTACCTAGCGCTAAAAGCCAGTAGCAAAAATGAATTCAGATCTAACCAATGAAATCTATTGCTTACATTTTTATCGGCAATCATTATTTTTCGCCAATCTTTATGCTGAAAAAAACTCTGGATAAAAAAATAAAACCAAGGAAATTAGCCATCCAAAATGGGCTAGCTGGTAACCGCCAAAACTGCCTTTCGTTGTCGCCACAAAAATTAAACGTCTTACTTTCCGTTTTTAAATGGCTAATAGCACAAATAGAAATCTTGGGAAATTGCTTTTGGAAGAAATAATGGCAATTCCAGTCAGTTTTCCATCAATCCTTCTCCTGATTGAAAAGCCCGGGATAATTGAATATCCCTCATCTTATTAAAACTTAAAGATACAGCACTTAATTCTTTTCCTAAAATAGCAAAGCAGTTATTAATCCAGCCAATTGTTTTCGCTGTCGATCCGCTTTTAAACGTCTGGCAATCACTATGCTTTTCAAATCTGACAGGGCCTGTTCAAAAACATCGTTAACAACTAAATAATCATATTCTGCAAAATGCTGCATTTCAGCCACTGCCGCCCTCATCCTTTTTGCAATAATTTCTTCGCTATCCTGACCACGATTACGTAATCGCTGCTCTAAAATTGTAATAGATGGAGGAAGAATAAAAATTGATTCACTCTGAGGAAAAATTGAACGAACCTGTTGCGCCCCTTGCCAGTCTATTTCCAAAATAACATCCTTACCATCATCCAGATGCCGTTCTACCGTTTGCTTGGCTGTGCCATAGTAATTTTCAAAAACCTGGGCATGCTCAAGAAAAGCCTGATCTAAAATCATGCTTTCAAACTCTAGCTTTGAAACAAAAAAATAATCTCGGCCATCTATTTCGCCGGGCCGCTGCTGTCTGGTGGTATGTGAAACTGATACTTGAATATCATCCAGCTCTTTGACTAATTGTTTCACCAAGCTGGTTTTCCCCGCGCCAGATGGGGCCGAGATAATAAAAGGTGTTCCGGTGGTCATATTAATAATGTCGTTTTGTCGGTAATATCAAATTAATTGCTGTTTTTGTTTCTTTCGTACCCATAAACCAAACATCATCATTGCCCAGCCACGAAATGCTATCTCCACAGTCAGACAAAGCGACAAAAACCAGCCATCGCCTGTTGGCCATTCAAAGCTGATCAACAATCCAAACATAATGGCCATTATGCCAAAAAATGACGTCAATAATGCATGAGGTAAATTTAGAGTTTGTGCCAAAACGATACGAACTGTGCCACGAATAATTAAAAAAGCAGCGATCATCAAACTCAGTCGCTGCGGATGATCCGAAACACTGAAAATAATCAACCCTCCAATAACCGTGTCCATAATACCTACTTGTAAATTTTGGAGAAATTCACGGGGTATTTTTGTTATAAAAGCATCAAGGCATTCTTGCAAACCCAGTAAAAAAATAATCAGACCTGCCGCCGGGAGCCAGGAAAACTCCCTTGCTGACATAATAACAGCATCAGTATTCATAACACTGGAAATCGCAAATGTGATGCCCAGTCCCAAAAGAATCAATCCTTGAATGAATAATCGAACCCAACTGATGGAATAATTTTCATCCTCGAATGTATTATTGGTTTTATCCATACTATTTATACCGATGTTGCTTAAATACTTCTGATATAGTACCGCGTTTTACAAGATATCAAGTAATGAAAATGGGGCTTTTACAAGAAACCGATGAAGCCTGGATGCGTCATGCTATCAGATTAGCGCAATATGCCGAACAACAAAAGGAGGTTCCCGTTGGAGCGGTTTTGGTGAAAGAAGATCAATGTATAGCAGAAGGCTGGAATAGTCCAATTTATAACGATGACCCAACTGCACATGCAGAAATTATGGCCATTCGTACTGCAGGTAAACGATTAAATAATTACCGATTGATAAATACCACCCTGTACATCACTCTGGAACCTTGTGTTATGTGCATGGGCGCAATCGTTCATGCAAGAATTTCACGACTGGTATTCGGCGCGGGCGACCCCAAACGGGGCGCAGTATGTCATGCGTTAGACTTAGCCAATGCAGATTTTTTAAATCATAAAGTTAACTGGACTGGGGGCATTTTAGCAACAGAATGCAGCGACTTGCTAAAGCAATTTTTCCATTCAAAACGCTCAAAACTTTCGGAATAAAGATCAATGATTAAACAACAACGCTGCCTCGCCTGTGGCAAAATAATAACGAGGCTTGATATGCTCAAACAATTCTTTGATTTTTATATCGCTGGCATCATAAGATGTCCGTTTTGCAATGAAAAATATACATTTAATAAATATGCTATAGGCATTTCCAGGTTATTAACTTATGTCCCTTTAGGGCTATGGTTTTATTTTTATGATTTTTCACTGATTGCAATATTACTAACATTTATTGTATTCGTTTTCCTTTTGGGGTGGCCACTAGAGTTAATACTTAATGCAACTATCTTCTCACTGTTTTTTCCTCTAGAAAAAGCCAGTGAGAGTAGCGAAAACAACCAGAATGAAAAAACGTAACACTAAGTCAGTGACAAAAAATCAATAAAAACCGAGGGGTTTAGCGATGGCATCTTCCCACCAGGTTAAATGGCGAGTGATTTGTTTATTACAGTGTTCATATCCTTGATATTCAATACCCTGAAAAACATCGTCTCTCATCCAGGCATAACCCAGAGGCGATACGCTTTTCAGCTTTTCTGGTATCAACACATACTGGGCAAATAATTCGGCAAATTTTTCTTGTACAGTACCGTTATAACGGCCTTCATTAACTTCATATAAATATTCAAAAGCTTCAAACCATTTTGATGGCCATAGCGCTAGTTTAGAAGAATTAATGTAATCACGCATTCGGGTATCGGTAGAAATTTTCCGATACCGATAAAAGAAATATAAATCCTGCTTACCATCCCAGAAGAAAAAATTATCAATAACATGGGCCAATTCATGAATAATAAGCGCCAATCGAAAATCAACCAGATATTTCAGGTCTATATCCCGATAGATACCACCGTCCTTGGCTTTGTCAAAACTATCGATGGTAAAAACAATTGAATTTCGGCCATTAAAAACCTGTGCAACTACCTGACCCATAAAACCCGTACCTGGCAAGAGACTTAATGGATGAGTGTCATCAAGCCAAACCCGGGTTTCTGAGTCTTCTGGAAACGCCTCAATAATGAGCTCCTGTTTGCTTGGCGGCAAATCCTTGATAAATTCCCTGAGTTTTCGAATTGGTTTTGCCTTGGTAATGGTTTCCCGCAAAAATACCGGAATTTTTCGAACCGCTTTTTCAAAAGAACGGATATGGTCTTTAGTGAATCTCGGAAAATCAAAATCATCGTTATGCTTAATGATGGTTTTGGTATCGTAAAATAAGGCCAAAACCCTTAAGGCCGCTTCCTTGCTTTGCCAGTATTGCTCAAGAACACATAAATCCGGAGAATCGGCTTGTTGACAAGACTGATTTACTTCATTTAGAAAATCCTTATGTTCCTGGGAAATGTGATTGGTCAATAATTGCACAGCCCGATGGCGCATCGAGGGGTTATTTTTCTCATAATATGCAATTACTTTTTCCAGCTCTTCATTGGAAAAATAATTTTCTGAACTGGTGGCACAGAGTAATTCTGAATTTTGGGAATGGCTGAAAAATTTGTTTTGAAATAAATGATGGACTTTGATTTCGGCAGCATAGGCTGCTGAAAAAGTATGGAAGAAAAACAGTAAAACTAGCACATTTTTTTTAGCTATCATAGCTATAAAACCCTGATTTATTGCTCTTTACTGTCCTCCACTTTACAAAATTTGTTCTCTAAAAACTTTAGAAAACAAATTTAGCCGGATATGCTTAGTAATAAAATAAGGTAGAGTTAATCTTTCTCATCATCTTTGGGCACTGACAGTAAATGGCTCATTTTTTTTGCTTTTGTTTTTAAATATTCAAGATTATCATGATGATAATCAGTTTCTATTGAAATTCGATTTTCAATAACAATACCAAGCTTTTTCAGCTCATCAATCTTTTTAGGATTATTGGTTATTAAATCAACCGACTGAATTTGCAAATTATTAATAATCAATGCCGCAATTGAATATTCCCGTTCATCCGCCAAATGGCCTAAATGGATATTGGCATCAACCGTATCCAGTCCTTGATCCTGTAAATTATACGCTTGCAATTTTTTCAACAAGCCAATTCCCCGGCCTTCCTGACGTAAATAAATCAACACGCCTAGACCTTTTTCGCTAATCAGCTGTAAAGCCATATCCAGTTGCTCTCCACAATCACAGCGCCTGGAACCTAAAACATCGCCGGTAAAACATTCAGAATGAAGGCGCACTGGAACATTTTTCTTTCCCTTTACATCACCATAAACAAAGGCAACATGCTCCTTCTCATCCACATTATTGGTGAAATAATGTAATGTAAACTCTCCGTACTGTGTCGGAATTCTGGTTTGAACTAGATTCTTGAGTTGTGGCTCCACAAATTATTTCTTCACTAAAAATTTGGTAACTGCTTATTCTACCTAATCACAAAATAAGCAGTTAAATAATTTTTTTGAAGAAAACATCAACTTTTGAGTAAGGACTGCGAATCAAGACAGGAATCGTCTCTTTCATATCAATCCCAATAAATTTTTATTCAAATTTTCCGCATCCTCACCTTCTCCTGCAAGAGAAGGAATATTGAAGGACTTATTGGGATTGGTATTACTTGTGCAAAATAGATAAAGCATATTCAAAAGCATCCGGAAAATCGATTAAGGCAGCTTCATCGGAAGTATGAATTCTTTCAAACAAGCCAAACTGGGTTTTATATTTCAGATTTCCGATGGCCAATGGGCCAAATGATTTGACATTCCCATTTGGCAATTCGATTATTGCCCCTTTATCCTGCAGTCCGACTCCTTCAATACCACTGGGTGGAACAGCATTGGTATCAGCCACAATAATTAATTTTTCTGCATATTTTAATTCTGACATATCGAGAATTCTTATACCTGCACGCGCTGCACAAATGACCACATCGGCATCTACCAAAGCTTCAACCTTGGTTTTGTGTGTTTCCGCCGAAACCCAGTCAACCTGACATTCATAGCGTTCACAAAAACGTTCGGCTACCTTTGGATCATCATCCGCCGTTAATTGACATAATCTGACTTTTGCTCCTTGTTTAGCCGCCAAAATGGCAGTACATAAGCCAACCGGACCAGTACCAAAAACAGAAACCACTCGACCGGATAAACCTTGCCCATCATGATCAAACAAACCCTTTTCCACCAAGGCGACGATACCGGCCGATGTTGTGTAAGCACCATTCGGGTCAGCAAAAACCCCAACTTGAAAAGGGCCAACCATAGCTTTTTTTGCACTTTTAAACATATCTGCCGTCATATGTACATCGCGGCCACCCAGAAAAATACCCGTATCATTAAATCGGTTTGGCGGTCTTGCAAATATTGCATCCTGCACCATGCCGACCACACTTTTTGGATCGACATCGGTAAACGGAATAACCATATCAAACCCGGCATCGGCAGCAATGGTCACATCGAAAGGACTGATATTATTGCCCGGCGTTAAAAAATAGAGAATACGTTGAGCCATAAGACCTTTCCTATTATTTAGAGTTAAATTATAAACATAGTTCAGGTCATAAATTATGCAACTTGATCATGCACATTAGCGTTTAGCCAAAGCCAAAACAGGATCTAGTTTTGCCGCTTTTCTTGCTGGCAGTACGCCAAAGATCAATCCTGTGGTTAATGACACCAGCAGGGCGGCTAACAACGCCCAGCCAGGAATGGAAAGAGGAAATTCTGGATATAAAATTTGTAAAAAACTGATGGAAAACTGGCCAACCAAGACACCTAACACCGCACCGGCCAAACAAAGCATGGCTGCTTCGGCAAGAAACAACTCGATTAACTGCCTTTCTGACGCACCCAAGGCTTTGAGCAGGCCAATTTCTGAAGTTCTTTGCGCAACGCTGACCAACATCACATTCATGACCAAAACCCCTGCCACCGCAAGGCTGATTCCAGCAATGCTCGCCACAGTTAAAGTCAGCGCTGTTAAAATTTCATCAAAAGCACCTATAACGCTATCCTGGGTAATAATAGTGATGTCCTGTTCACCTTCATGACGAGCTTTTATGATCTTGCCAATATCAGTAACAGCTTTATACATAGCTGATTTTGATTTAGCTTCAACCAGGATTCTAAAGAGAGATTCGGTATTAAACAAAGCCTGTGCTGAGGCAACGGGAATTACAACAATTTCATCAAAATCAACGCCGATTGATTCTCCCTCCGAAGCCAAAACGCCAATGACCCGAAACCTGCGATCATTTATTCTCAACCATTGTCCCAGTGCTTTTTGTTGGATAAATATCTGGTTTTTTATGGTTTGCCCGATGACACAGACCGGCAAGCTTTTTTCACTTTCTATTTCCGGCAAAAAACGTCCTTCAGCCAAGGATAAATGCCGAACACGTCTTAAAGACGCAGTGGAACCCAAAATGGTTGTTTCCCGTTCCAGGCCCAGTGCAGAAACAGGCGCTGATCCAATATTTATTGGAGCAATAGCTGCAATATAGCGGCTTCTTAGCAAGGCATTGGCATCATCCAGGGTTAAATCTCTGGGCGTTTCTCCAAATAAGGGGGGCTGCCCGCCAGTAGTTTCTGTTCTACCTGGCAAAACAATCACCAGATTCGTCCCTAAGGATTGAAATTCGTTAACAATATAACTCCGGGCACTTTCCCCCAATGCCGTTAAAATAGTCACCGAGGCAATGCCAATACTCATTGCTAATACGATTAATGAAGCACGCAAGATTTGCGCACGAATGGCTAGAAAAGCTTGAAAAAAAGTGTCGGAAACAGTCATTTTTCGAAATTTATTTTGCCATCGACAATGTGAATCTGACGTTGTGCCCGCTTCCCTAAATGATGATCATGGGTAATGATAATCAATAACATACCCTGTTTATTCAGGGTTTCCAGCAACTCAATAATTTCAATACCCGAATGACTGTCCAAATTGCCTGTAGGCTCATCAGCCAATAATATTGCAGGCCGCATAATTGTCGCCCGGGCAATCGCAACCCGCTGCCGCTGTCCTCCTGACAATTGTTCTGGCAAATGCTTGGCACGATCAGAGAGACCAACCGATGCAACGGCTTGCATGACCCGCTGCTGTCTTTCCTGGCGATTAATTCCCGCCAGAATCATCGGTATTTCAATATTCTCGGCTGCGGTTAATCTGGGAATCAGATGAAAAAACTGGAATACGAAGCCGATATTTTCCCGGCGTATTTTAGCTAGTGCATTATCATCCAGTTTGGTGACATCCTGACGATTAAACAGATATTGACCGGAAGTAGGGTGATCCAGCAATGCAATGATATTCAGTAATGTTGATTTACCGGAACCCGATGGCCCCATAACTGAAATATACTCACCCTGGCTGATGTTTAAATTAATATTATCCAGTGCTCGAACAGTTTGATCACCGACCTGAAAGTCCCGATAAATATCTTTTAGCTGGATCATTGTTCAGCAATAGCTTTCTTGCCTGCTTCCACCCCGTCCTTACCGATTGAGACCACGACCTGTTCACCTTCCTTCACTCCTGAAACAACCTCTGTATAGCTCCAGTTACTGATTCCAGGTTTAAAATGGCGTTCTACAATTATGTCATTATCACCCAAAATCAACAGCCGATTATTTCCCATGACAGCTTCGGTTGGCACCCGTAAGGTTTTTTCCCTTGAATCGACAATCACCTCAATATCTGCGCTATAGCCAGGCATCAGATGTTCAACTTCCGTTGGGTCAGTCAATTTGACTTCGACTTCGACAGTACGCGCCTGTTTTTCTTTTTCCAGAACATACGGCGCAATACGAGTTACTTTTCCGGAACAACGCTTCTCAGGAAAGGCGTCCAACAATACACAGGCTTTCATGTCCAGCTTGATCCGAGGAGCATCAACTTCATCAATGGGCGCCGAAATTGTTAGGCAACTGACATCCAGTAAATCTATCGCCGGCAATGTCTGGATGCCCGGTGGAGAAGGGGTGACAAATTCATTCAGTTCGACATTAACTTCAGCGACAGTACCATCAAAAGGTGCTTTTACGGTGGTTTTCTCAATAGCTGCACGGGCGACTTTAATGTTAGCGTAACTAAGTTGTGTTGCTGCTTTAGCTGACTGACATTCGGCTTTTTTTGCCAAAGACAAAGTGACTGCATCGTCCACCTGATTCTCGGAAACAATCTGGCCATGCTTAGTTAATTCCTGCAATCTTCTAGCGTCACGCTTGGCTCCAGCCGCTAGCACACAAGCTTGTTTTGCAGTGGCCTGTTTGACCATAACGTCAACTTCCTGTAATTCAACCTGGGCTTTCAAATCATCATTCCATACTTCCATTAAAACCTGGCCTTTGCTAACCAAATCACCTTCCTTAACCAGTAATTTAGCAACTTCACCGCCGATTGCCGGGGCTAGAAGAGCCCTCCGACAGGCTTTAACGGTTCCGACTCTGGTATTAGCAACTATGCCATTTACCAAGCCTTTTTCAACCCGGTAGATTTTTACTGAAACCGGTTTCGGTTGTTTTAAAAAATAATAACTAGTCCCCAGCATCAGTGCGATGACAATCATAAAAATAATATTTCTAAATAACACCGCTTGAAACGTCAGATATTGTCAAGAAATATTCAGCAAATGGGTAGAACTCAATTGATCCAGACCTGTCACACAAATATCTAAATCATTTAAAATTCCATCAGCAATATCATAAATCCAGCCATGTACTGACAGCGCCCGACCAGCTCTCCAGGCTTCCTGAACAACCGTTGTATGACAAACATTAGCGACTTGTTCAATAACATTTTTTTCGCAAAGCATTTTTAATTTTTCATCTTCATCCTGAAGTGCATCAATTTC
>Ga0256839_1005069_pt1 | contig 12412 bp, 11 predicted proteins | sample 354166metaG_FD_185968 | JGI IMG/M metagenome (GOLD analysis project Ga0256839, IMG submission 185968) | Hydrothermal vent microbial communities from Mid Atlantic Ridge, Atlantic Ocean - 354-166 | ecosystem: Environmental > Aquatic > Marine > Hydrothermal vents | place: Atlantic Ocean: Mid...
TATCATATATATTTCTCGCATAGTTGTACCTTAAGACTGCTATCATCTCAAGAGTGACTTGTGAACCGGTCCATCTCATTGCATACCGCTCATCCCCATATTCATATATTGGGCCTAAGAGAGTCTCATACACCTTATACTCAACAATTCGATAGCCAGCATCCTCTTTAACCCTAATCTCCTCGACCCTCTCTCTAACATCACGCCATTCACCGCGGTATAGATACCTATCTCCATCCCATATAAAGTAGTAGTAATCCGTTACATCAGGTCCAACATTGGTAAATCCCCATGCAACGTAGTTATTCCTACCAAGAAGAATTACGGGTGTACCCGGTAGACTAGCACCTAAAACTTTGAATCCATCCTTAAAAGTAATAGCAATATAGTACCAAATAGGTGGAGCGGTAAGTGAGAGGTGAGGATCGTTGGCTACAATTGGATATCCATCTCTAGTTAACTCGCCCGATACAACCCAGTTGTTACTACCGAATTCGAGGCCAAATATATTCTTAACCTCATCAAGATCTCCAAGAATATTTACAACTCCCTCGACCGGAAGCTTTTTGAAAGACTCTTTAAGTGTAGATATACTTAGGTTCACATCTGACTTCACTGTGAAACTGTTTAGAATTGGTGTGTTAAGGCTTCGATCCAGAAGGTTAAGGTCTATCAGGATATCCAGCCCATTCCTATTAACGAGGGATTGAAGACGTAGGTCCTCCATACTCCAGCTTAGGCTCCAAGCCATGAACTTCCCGATTGATATCGAGTCAACAGGCCTCCACTCCTCAGGCTCCACACCCAAAAGACTATACTCGGTTAACATAATACCATTTGCCTTTAAATACCTTAGGAACTGGTTTACACCCTCTGTATAGGCGAGTAGAATCTGGTATTCCCGGCTAAAGTCGCTTGAATTAGAGATATACTCCAACGTCTTGTATGCCGATATATAGAGACCTAAATGTCTAAAGTCTCTATCCATATCAAGAGTTAGATCTCCAAACAGCTCGCTAAGTCTTCCCTGAGCAATACGGCGCATTACATCCATCTGGAAAAATCTATCCTTGGCATGCAGAAACCCCATTACCTTATAGGCATCCAACTCATTGTCAGCGTATATATGGGGTATACCCAGCTTGTCATATAAGACCTTAACCTCACCCACCAGTCCTTGTAGCTCGATAAACCCCTCTAGAAATGCTATCCTAAGACTCCCAAATGACCCGTTAAGTGGATGGAGAATCCTATTAATGAGTGGTGAGAACATGGGTAGTATGAAGAGGCCGATAATCAATATGGAAGAGATTAGAATAGCTATATGATGCTTATATCTCCTCAACACTTAACATCAAAAAAAGGATTAGTCTATTCTCAGATATATCATTAACCCCCTTCAATAGACTCTGACAATACTTCAGAGATATCTTTAACCTCAGCCTCACCCTTAGACTCTGATGCAAGCATGACCTTACAATATGGACATGCGGTACATATAACTTTAGCGCCGGTCTCTAGAGCCTCCTTATAACGTATACTACCTATTCTAACCCCCTTCTTAACCTCATAGTACATCTGCCCTCCTCCAGCTCCACAGCAGAAGCTATTATCTCTATTCCTCGGCATCTCAACCAGGGAATCTCCAACTACAGATTTTATGGCCTCCCTAGGTTCATCAAAGACACCGTTCCAACGTCCTAGATAACATGGATCATGGAATGTAACCTTTAGATCCCTCCTAACAGGCTTTAACCTACCCTCCTTAACAAGTTTACTAAGAAGTTGACTATGATGGATCACGTCGAGCTCAAGACCATACTCCCTATACTCATGCCTAAACACATTATATCCATGTGGACAGTTTACAATCAACTTCTTAAACTTGTATCTAGTTAGATTCTCCTTATTCATCTCTACAAGCTCTTTATACATGAGTTCATCTCCAAGCCTTCTAGCAGGCTCCCCACAGCATACCTCCTCCGGGAGTATCGCCACATCTACACCAGCCTTCTTCAGGAGCCTCAGAGTAGATCTTGCTATATTCCTATTATTAGGGTCGAAAACTGTTTGACACCCTATCCAATAGATATACTCATATTCTTTAGATTCATCAGCAATCTCCACACCAGTCTCTTCACTAAGCTCCTCAATAATCTTAACCCTATCCATAGGGTCATATCCCATCGGATTACCATATCTCATTAAATTATAGGAGACATTCAAAGCATCCTCAGGTACTTCCTCACCCTTTGATATAAGCCCCCTCCTAATATCGAGAATAGTCTCCACGTGATGGATATTCATTGGGCAAGCCTCTACACATGCTCCACAGGTTACACACGACCAAAGAATATCAGCCTCAACATATTTAGGTACGATCTCACCTTCAAAATCACCGCTATCCATGACCTTCTTAAGATCCAGTATTAAATGCATAGGTGAGAGTGGCTTACCACTCTCAGTAGCTGGACAGACATCCGTACATCTAGAACATTTAATACATGCATCCAGATCCATCCTCTCCTTCCAACTCAGGTCTTTAAGTGAGAGAGCCCCCAGATATCCCTTCTCATCGACCAGGGCTTCGGGGTCTTTATACCCTCTAAAGGCTGATTTGTGATAAGGTCTTGCAAAGATATAGTTGAATATGCCTCCAAATACCATATGTCCAAGCTTAGTATATGGAATAAGGGCGGCTGCTGCAAGAGCTATAAACATATGGAAGAGCCAAAGACCCCTATATAGAGAGACTAGATCTACATTAAGAGATTGAAGGGTATATGCGAGTGAGACCCCTATAAAATCAGCTAAACCAATCCACCCGAGCCGATAAGTAGCTGTAGCTATTGAATCGAGTAGAAAGCCGGTGAAGAGAATTATTAGAAGAGTTATTATAAGGAGGTAGTCTGATGGGTTATCAGGGAGATATTTACTCTTGAATCCTAGCCTCCTAATAAGAAGTCCTATAAGACCTATAATAGCTATCAAGCCACCGATATTCATAAAGAACTTGAATATCAGGTAAACCCCTCCTGTTAAAAACCTAAAGCCGAGGAGTCGCATCGTTATATCATATTCTAAGGCCCTTAATATCGTACCTATAAAAAGTATTATAAATCCATAGAATACAAGTGTATGTGCTGAACCTACAACTGGCTTCCTCAAAACTTTTATCTGGCCGAGGCTATCCACAAAGAATTTTTTGAAGTCAAAACTGAGTGTAGAAATGCTGGGGAATCCTCCAAACCATTTTATAATCCTAAGGTATACACCATATATGAATATTGCTATCGATATTATTGCGCCTATGTATACCAGAAATTCAATATCCTCAACAAATAGGAAATGCTCAATTCCTATATCTACAGACATAAAATAATATATCCGATTAAATAGGGGAAAAAGGGATAGTTTAAACTCCTAATTTACTCTTCAACCTTTCCAAGAAGACAGGTAGAAACTGGTATAGATCTGCAACGACTCCATAGTCTGTATACTCAAAGATGGGTGCATTCTTATCTTTATTAATAGCGACTATAACCTTAACATCATTCGCGGCCATGATATGTTGTGGAGCCCCTGAGATACCTATAGCTATATAGAGCTTACCCCTTATCTTCTTACCAGATATACCTATCCATCTATCCTCATCCAGCCAATGATAATCAGCGGCTATTGGCCTTGAACATCCAACCTCTCCACCCAATATCTTAGCAAGTTCAAACGCCATATCGAGATCCTCCTTAGCCTTGAAACCCCTACCTACACCGACAACTATATCAGCATTCTCAATATCTACACCACCAAATTTCTTCTCTTCAGTAGCTATAAGTCTTGAAGCCGGCGTAACATCCCTCTCAACAACCTCTGGTGACCTCGATATAGACCCCTTAAACTTACCCGATGCCACGGTTATAGCCATCGGTGTGACGAATTTATAGCTTACCAACCCTCTACCAGAGAGTATATTCCTGAATATCCTCCCCTCCTCTTCAGAATAATCTACAACCTCAGTTACTATTGGAATGCCTTTGGAGCCGGCGTAGAAGGATAGAGCCTCTATGCACTTCTTACTATGTGGAGCGAGATAGAGGTCGAAGCCATCTACATCAGCTCCGAGTTTAACCAGTATATCAGAGGACACATCCCCAACTTTATATACTCTATCGAAGCCATCATCAACATCGACATTAGAGACCGCAACTAGAGTTGCATCTACAAGTCCTGCCCTCTCTATGAAGCCATGTACATCAGGGATATACTTAATATTATCTAATACAACCAATACCTTCATCTCTTAACCACCCCCTCCTGGATAAGATGGTCTATAAGTTTATCAGCCACCGCCTCTATAGATTCATCTTCAATAATGATATTCTTCCGCTTAACAGTGACAACCTTATAGTCTTCATACCTACTTATTATAGGAGATAACTCTAGGTCGGCCAATGTAAACTTATGGAGAGGCTTCCTAAAGGCCCTTCTAATCTGGATAAGGGTTGGAAGACGAGGTGTATTAATCTCTCCAGTCACACTCACGACAGCAGGTAACTGTAGGCTAAGCCTCTCCATCCTATCATCAGCATCTCTAAGAACCTCTATAGAACCGTTACCCAATTTAAGCTCCTTAACGAAGGTAGCCACATTATATCCCAGCTTAGCAGCTAGATATGGAGCCAATGTAGATGAGGTCATATCAGTTGATGCTTCACCCGCTAATATAAGCTTTGGACTACCATATTTAGAGATTAATTTAGCAAGGATCTCAGATGTATACATAGGCTCCGAAGAGTTGATAGCCTTATCTACTACAGTGAAGGCCTCCTCACCCCCCAAGGCAAGGGCCTCCCTAATAACATTCTCAAAGTCCTTCAACTTCCTCTCCATAGGCCCCCAAGTCAGCACCGAATAAATATATAACTTCCCTCCAGTAACCTCACATATCTTGGCACCCTCATAGATAGCGTTCCTATCATACTCACTGATTACTAAAGGTATGCTCTCTATAGATATCCTCCCACTAGGGTCACTTCTCAGAACATTTACGTCTAGAGCTGCCTTTACGATGACACCTACATCCATACCCAGCAACCTCCTTAAGGGTTAAATACCCCTACAACCAAATTAATAGACAATATATAATTTACTTTCAACCACGGTGTTTAGAGAGATACTCTAAAATACCTGTGATAACCGGCTCGACAAATCTAAAGCTGGCTGTATATCCCATATGCCCTATCCTAATACCGTTGTATCCAGCGAATTTCGAGGTACTTATGATGATGTTATATCTTTCAACTAAATATTTAACGATATCATCTGCATCTAAGTCATCCAGCTTAAATACTGAAACCGTGGGGCTCCGTGCATTAGGCTCAGGATACCCTCTAAGGCCAGCCTCTTCCAACCTTTTATAGACATATCTAGAGACCTCTCTATGTCTCCTCTCAACATTATCGAGACCCTCATCCAAGACCATCTCCGCAGCCTTTATAAACGATATTATTGCTTGTGTAGGTAATGTAGTTGGATATGGATGGAAGGGCCATATCTCCCTATATTCATACCAAACTTTCATATCATTTAAGAACCCTTTAAACTCCTTCCTCTCCTTCAAACTATCCACTATCCTATCGCTTATATATACAGGGGTAATACCGTTTAAGGCGCCCAACGCCTTACTAGAATATCCTATACATACGTCTATCCCTCTCTTCGATACATCTATATTTAGAGCTCCGTAGCTGGAAACGGAATCCACTATGAATATCGTGTCTTCACCTAAAACCTCGGAGAACCCATCTAGATCTTCTAGTATACCTGTTGACGTCTCACTATGTACAACAACTACGCCGGCGATATCCTCAGCCTCCATCAACATTTTAACCTCATCTAGATTAACCCTATGCCCTGGGGTCTCAGGAACGATGTGATGGACCTTCAAACCATATCTAAGGGCAATCTCTTTAAACCTCCTAACAAAGAAGCCCTCATTAATGAATAATATATTAGAGCCTTCATCGAATAGACTGTTGAGGATAACCTCCATGGTAAATGATGCGGGGATTGGGAAGGGCACAATAGCCCCAGATTCAGCTCCAAACAATTTGAATGCATAATTATAGAAGATATTGTATATCTCTAGCCACTCCTCACCATAATGCTTGACAACCTTCAGAGAAGCGATGTGCAAAGCGTCGGGGTAAGGCTCAGACGGGCCAGGAATCATTAGAATAGGATATTTACGTGCCTCAAACCTCATAACATATAGAATAAGAGAAAATAATAAATAGATAGGTCTCTAGACTTTAAACCTCGATAAACTTGAATAAATCAATGGATAGAAGCCCATTCAATACTGGATATCCACCCTCGAAAGATATAATCAATAATGCTGGAGACTCAAATTCTAGAAATCTACTCATTCCATTTAGTAGGTTATCCAATCTATTGGGGATAGTGACAATTAAAATATCTCGATCCACAGATATCGATGAAACCTCAGATACATCTAGATCCTCAAACTCTTGGAGAGAAGAATCTCCGAACATCTTTAGAATATAGTCCTTAATTCTAGTATTGAGAGAATCGATATAATAGACCTTCGAGAACATACTGAATAGTCTTAAGCCGCATAGCCTTATATACATGACATCCAAATATCTCTCTACCTCAGATCCCGAACCAAGAACCCAGACAAACATCATATTAAAAAACTATATCTCAGTAGATAGACATAAGCATTGAGCATTTTAACCAAGCAAAGCCTATCTATTTTTATAGTGTAGAGAAATGGTCAAAATCACAGATAAGAAGGAGATTGGGAATACCGGTGAATACGTATCCACACTAGGACTAGGGACATTCGGCATAAAAGATTATGACATGGCGATGGAAGCATTTACCTACGCATTTGAAAACGGCATAGACAATTATGATACTGCCGAGATGTATGGAAATGGAGAGGCTGAAGAATTTCTAGGGAGGTTCATAAAGGAGGTTGGGAGGGAGAATATATTCATAACCACCAAGATAATGCCTCATAATATGGTGTCGAGAGAAAGGGCTGAGAGGTCAGCGAGGAATAGTCTCAAGAGATTAGGTATCTCAACCGTAGATCTAATACTTCTACATTGGAGTGAACCCCATCTGAGCCTAGAGAAGCAGATTAAAAACCTCGAATACCTAGCAGATAAAGGATATACCAGGTATATAGGGGTTAGCAATCTCAACGTAAATGAGATAGAGCTGGCGATGAATACCCTCTCAAAATATGAGGTCGTGGTTAATCAAGTAAGATATAGCGTATACGATAGACGTATAGAGAAAAGTCTATTACCATATTGTATAAGGAATAGAATAACTATACAGGCGTATACACCAATTGAGAGGGGAGAGATAGTTGGCGACAAAGTCCTGAAGGAGATAGGCGAGAGATATGGAAAGACTGAGGTACAGGTGGCCTTAAACTATCTAATTTCACAGGATTATGTTATACCTATACCAAAGACAGAGAAGAGGGAGAGGGTGGAGGAATTTATAGGCTCTATGGGATGGAGACTCTCCAAGGGAGACATTAATTTAATAAAAGAAAGGATACCTTCGAGATATTCTATCGATGATTTAGAGGAAGAGCAATAGCTGATACGTCTAAAAAATTATTCACAGATATATCCTTATATATATTGAATAACCCCACGATTTAAATGAATATACATCCATTAAGAGAAGTGGTGATACCATGACTAAGCTATCTATTATAATGTTTTCTGGAACGGCTGACAAGCTAATGCCAGTTGGTGTACTGGCAACAGCAGCGGCGGGATTAGGATATGAGATTGAGATATTCGCTACATTCTGGGGTCTCCTAGCCCTCAAAAAGGATGCTCCACAGCCAGACGTATCTAAAGACTATGGCCCCATGGGTGAGATGTTCAAGAAGGTCATGCAGGAAAAAAATATGCCTTCATTCTTAGACCTACTAAGACAGGCGAAGGAGATAGGTAATGTAAAGATATATGCATGTGCACAGACATTCGACATGATGGGCCTCAAGAAGGAGGACCTAGTTGACATTGTAGACGATGTTATAGGTGCTATGGAATATCTAGAGAAGTCGAAGGATGCTGATATAAATCTCTTCATCTAAATTTTCTATGGTGAATGTAATGACAGAAGTAAAACCAGATATAGTGGTTGACGCTAGGGGAAGCTACTGCCCCGGTCCATTAATGGAGCTTATAAAAGCAATTAAAAAGGCTCAGGTTGGACAGGTGATAGCCGTATACTCTTCAGATTCAGGAAGTAAAACTGATATTCCACTCTGGGTTGAGAAGGCTGGCCATGAATTAATAGCTGTCAACGATAAAGGCGACTATACAGAATTCCTAGTTAGAAAAAAGAAGTAGAGGGTTAAACCCTCTCTCACTCCTTTTTATCATCGGGATATGCATACCTACCTAGGAGTTTAAGGTAGGCAATTAAGACTGCAAGACCCTTCCTAACATCTTCATCTTTCAACACGCTTAGTAGACTCCATACACCAGTTATCCTAGTATTCTTAACCTCTCTCTCGAACTCTATCTGATGATCAGCTACAGCGGATAAGACCCTCTGAATATTATCCTTCCTAACCTTCGCTATCAACTCCAACGCGTCAGAGCCTACCTTTGAGAAGCTCGATATCATCTCCTCACTCATGAGTGCCTTCAGCGTCTCACCAAGATAGCCTAGTCCGACCAGGGTCTCCACCGCACCAGACTCCACAAGGGGCCTCATAGACTCTAGAACATCATTCATGACCTTAAGGTTGTTGACGAACCTCTCAACCTCTTTCTGAACCTCCTCATTCTCAAGGAGCCTATCTAATTCACTCTTCTTCCTAGGCATTACAATACCACCCCCGCCAATAAAGCCTTGGCTGTAATAGTCCAATACATCTTGTTATAAGCCAGTTTAAGCCAGTAATATACAAAGGACGGTGGAACAGGTGTAGGAGGGTTATCATAGTCAAATACAAGTACTGTGGCCTCACCAAACCCAGTAACTAGGAAACACATAACCTTACCGTTATATCTAGCTGCAGGTTCATAACCCAAGATATCATCAGTAATCCTCTTTGCAACAACCTCCGCCTCAAAATCAGCTACAGACCCAGCTTTAGAGACTGGAAGATTTGTTGCATCTCCAATTACATATACATTCTCATACCCAGGTATGTTCAAAGTATACCTATCCACATCGATCCAGCCATCCTCATCGCCAATACCAGAATCCCTTATTACCTGTGCACCCTTATGCGGTGGAATCACGATAGCCAAATCATAGTCCAGCTCTTCACCCTCAAGCGATACAAGCTTCTTCCTCTCCGTATCTACATAGTCAAGGTTAAACATCAAAGCCTTCTCAATACCCTTCTTATCCATCAACTCATCAAGTATCTCCGATACACCTGCAATCGGGAAGACTCTAGGCAATGGATAGAAGTATGTAATACTAACTTTATCCCTAATACCTCTACTTATGAAATAATCGTTTAACAGGAAGGCCATCTCTGCAGGAGCCGGTGGACATCTATATGGAATACTTGAGACTCCAATGACGACCTTACCACCCTCAAACTCCGCCAGTGCATTCTTAAGCTTCTTAGCGGCATCCAAGCTGTAGAAGTGGTATGTATCATCTAGTCCCTTAACACCTGATGGGTCAAGGACTGAACCAGTTGATATAACTAGATAGTCATATTCCTTTACCTCACCACTAGATAATGTTATACTACTATTTTCAAGATCTATCTTCACAGCCTTATCCCTAATCCACTTTACCCCCTCTGTAATCAAGCCTGAAAACTCAGTATAGGCTTCCCTCTCATCCATCTTATTAACTGGGATCAAGAGGAAAGCAGGCTGGTAGTAATGTCGTATAATGGGATTAACGACTTCAATGCTAACCTTCTCATCCCTAATCATATCAGAGAGTTCATAGGCGAGACGGTTGGAGACTATAGTTCCACCCGTCCCACCACCTAAAACTAGAATCCTCTTCATTTCGGATCCATAAGTGTATAGGAAGTTTATAACACATATTCTAAAATATATATGTGTATACAGACGTCATTGTGGAGTTTTAAAAAACTTATTTGGGATCATCTAGAAGCCACTCATCATCCAATCAGCCTATCTAGCTCCATTCATCTCCCAGAAATTTAAATACTGATACATAAGAAAAAGATTTCTATAGTATAACCATCCTTAATTTCTAAGGGCAACATATTCATATGTATATGAAGGCTATAGTCCTAGAGAAATTCGGTGAGAAACCTAGGCTAGTAGATATAGAAGAACCCGAGGAAAAAGATGGATGGGTAAAACTTAGGGTAGTAAGGTCTGCACTATGCTATAGAGACCTATTAACATATAAAGGTGCATTCCCTAGGGCTAAGCTTCCATTAATACTCGGCCATGAATTCACAGGTGAAGTCATCAGAGACTACCCCGAATATGGGCTTTCAAAAGGGGATAGAGTCTTAACCCTCCCATACACCTTTTGTGGGAGATGTGAATACTGCCTTACGGGGAGGGAGAACCTCTGTAGAAGTAGAGAATGGTATGGGGAACACCTACCTGGATCCCATACAGAATATATCCTAGTAAGGCCTGAGTCCCTCGTCAAGATAGATATTGATATGGATCCAAACTATGCCTCAATAGCTTCCTGCGTAATCGGAATGATTATAAATGGTATAGAGAATGCCGGCGGGATAGAAGAGGGAGATAGAGTTTTAGTCACAGGTGCTTCAGGAGGAGTCGGAATACATGCACTACAAATAGCGAAGGCGTATGGAGCCGAAACAATAGCAGTAACTAGGAGTGAGGAGAAAGCCAAGTTCATAGAGGAGGTTGGACCTGACCATATACACATCGGAGGAGAATTCTCTAGGGAGGTAAAGAAACTTGGTGGAGCCGACATGGTTATCGAGACTGTGGGAGAGCCGACTTTCAACCAGAGTCTAAGAAGCCTAAAATGGGGTGGAAGAATGGTGGTGATAGGGAATGTAAATGTAAAGCCTATTGATCTACAGCTAGGCCTAATCATACTTAGGCAGAACAGCATATATGGAACTTTATCTTCGACAAGGAAAACCCTATACAAAGCTATTAAGCTCTATAAGCTGGGTAAGGTAAGGGCTATAGGACAGGAAATGAATCTATCAGACTTTGAAAAAGCACTTGAAAAGATGGAGGCGGGTGAGTCAAGAGGGAGGATATATCTAAAGCCATAATATTATGGGCTCGAATCAAAGGAATGTCATCACTGATCAGCCTGCCCATCGAAGATTCTCATCGCCCAAATATAATTATGAATATTCTATGAATAAGAGTTTTAAATCAGCTGAGAGGTAGGTTCATCATCCCAATCTATATGGTCAGAGAGGCATCCAAAATTTCATCCCCAAAAACTAATTCCTGATCATAATTTAACTATGGAGGGTCATTTACACTTTGTTTACCGAGGTTTTACATGTGTTTACCCTTGGTAGAGTGTACAGCGAATCTTCTTATGTTCCCATTCAAATAGTGGAACATCTATGTTACATGCCTCACTATATTTTTCACACTCAAATGAGTATGGACAGATACTCCAGTTAAATAGAGTGGCGCTCTCACCATCAGCAAAACGAGTGTCTGACACATCATGATACGATCTATCACTCAACAACTTCATCGTATATGGATGTGAAGGATTCTCCACAACATCATCTTTTAGACCCTCCTCAACGATCCTACCTCTAAATAAGATGTAAATATAATCTGGGACACTATTCAGCAAAGCCGTATCACTAGTAGTAACGAGTATAGTCAACCCAAATCTATCTCTCAATTCCATTATAAATTTGTGAATGACATCCCTATCTCCATATTCTATCAATGCAGTGGGGTTCTCCAGAATAATCATCTCAGGCTCAGCTAAAAGCCCTGAAGCTACATAGATTAGATATAGCTTATAGATAGATAATTTATCAGGGTTGAAATGGGAGTCAGAGTAATTAACCCCATACTTGGATAGAAACTCTTCAAATATCCATTTATATTCTCTAGATTCGAAGACCTCCTCCAGCCATTTAAGGTGTGTCCCTACTGACTTAAACCCGAATACATGCATAGGATCCATGAAGAAGGTCTGGACCTTCCTCCTAATAGGCATAAGCTCCTTATCGGATAGGCTGGTCAACTCCATATCGTTATAAAAGACCCTACCCTTAGAAGGTTTAATAAGGCCTGTGAGCATCCTAGTAAGAAAGTATTTCCCACTATATCTATCCCCATATATAACCGTTATAGACCCCTCTTCAACCTCTAAATCTACCCCGTCAACGAATTTTATGATATACTCCTTACCAGCTACTTTA
>Ga0256839_1005070_pt1 | contig 12412 bp, 12 predicted proteins | sample 354166metaG_FD_185968 | JGI IMG/M metagenome (GOLD analysis project Ga0256839, IMG submission 185968) | Hydrothermal vent microbial communities from Mid Atlantic Ridge, Atlantic Ocean - 354-166 | ecosystem: Environmental > Aquatic > Marine > Hydrothermal vents | place: Atlantic Ocean: Mid...
CTAATGGCTCACCTGCTAATCGATCCATCTCAACCACGGAGCCCTGAGTATAAGAGAGTAAATTTCGAATGGAAACCTTTGCACGTCCGATCTCAAGCTGTAACGTCACGGGAATATCCAGTAGAACATCTAAATCCACTTTATTTTTGCCATCGCCCCGCTCTGAACTCAGTTGGTCAAATGCCGCTGAACTAATATCATCAGGTTCTACAGCGGCTTCCGCATCCGCTTGTTCAGAAAGTGCATCCCCCCAAGGATCTTCAGCTGAGGCATCATCACCCTCAGAGTCCGCCTGCTCCGCTAACGCATCCCCCCATGCACTTAAATCCTCTTCTTTACTCATTGTACCAATCCTTCACATTGTCTATTGTTCGCTCTTGATAAGCTGGGTGGTGTAAAATTTGATCCACTTTTACTGCTTTTTTCTGATTACTTTCGCCTAGTGCGCCACGCATAATGGCAATTCCTTCTGCTCTAATCGTAACCTGTTTTGGCATCTCTAATGGAATAATATCGCCTTTTTCCATTTTCATCAGATCATCCATACTCATCTGTAATTCCGTTAAATTGACACTCAAATCAATTTCAATATTTTTAGCTTCTTCTTTAAGCGTTCTGGACCAGCGATTATCGCTCTCACCCTGTAGGTTTTGCACACCCTCTTCGAGCTTATCTCTAACTGGCTCTAACATGGCATAAGGCATGACAATATCAACACGCCCTTCAACGCCTTCAAAACGCACATTGATCTGACTCACCACAATCATATCCGTTGGGTCAACAATCCCTGCAAACTTAGGGTTCATCTCAGAGTGCATGTACTCAATATCAATATCCATCACCGGCCCCCAAGCTTTTGCTAGGTTTTCAGTGGTGATGTCTAAAATGCTCCGCACCATGCTCATTTCAACGGGGGTGTACTCTCGCCCCTCAATCTTAAAGGGCAATAAACCTGTGCCACCAAAATAGATATCCACTGCGGTAAAAATCAGCTTGGAGTCTAAAATAAACAGTGCCACCCCGTTTAAGGGGTCAATACGATAGATATTTAGACTGGTTGGTACAAAGAGGTTGCGTAAATAGTCAATCATTTTAATGATTTTCACTTCGCCCGCAGTCACCTCTACGCTGGCCATTATCATCTCATTAAAATGTCGCTGAAACCCTCGTGCAAACCGTTCATTAATAATATCTAAGGCTGGAAGACGTCCTCGAACAATGCGCTCTTGATTGGTAAAGTCGTAAGACCTCGCATTACTATCATCAAGAGAATCATCATCTTCTGACTCAACATCCCCGCCCCCCATTCCTTTTAAGAGGGCATCAACCTCATCTTGACTTAAAATATCATCCATATCAATGCCTTACTGCATCACAAAACGAGTCATGTAAACACCTTCCACTAAATCTGGATAAATATTATGTTTCTCTAATACTCCATGAACCACCTTAAGTATTTCAGCTCTTAATTTATCTGGGCCATCAGATGTATTCAGCGTCGTAAAAGTTTGATTACGAAGCAGTCGTTGAATATCATTTTTTAAAATTGGGCGTAAATTCTCCATCTCTCCATCGGGTCCAACCACTTGTGGGTAGTATGATAAAAACTGTAAGTCGACCGCTAAAAACTTAGCTTTACCTTCCCCATTAAAATTCACCACAAATTTATCCATCACAAAATACAGTGGAACCGCTTCTGGACCAGGAGGTTCAAATTGCTTGTATTTAGGTGAATAGGTTTTCGCATGGCTAAATTCTTCAGGCTCTCCGTGCTCAGCTGGTGCGTGTGCTTCAGTATTATCAGAATTTGATTCGTCTCCGCTACTCGCACCGAGTAATAAATAGGCTAAAGCGCCGACACCAACCAACAGTAGGACAATTAAGACAATCAAGGCAATAATTAACCCCTTGCCACCTTTCTTTTTCTCTTCAACGACTTCTTCAGCCATAATTATTCCTTCGTTTCCCTATTTTCTAGCGTGCTAATAAGTTCATTTGTGGACTTAAATCCTCAACCTGTGGCGCATCGCTTAAACTTTTTAAACGCGCTTCGGCCTCTTTATTTAACACAATGATGCTAATTCTTCTATTTCTTGGATTATACGGATTTTCTTTATCGAAAGGGACGGTATCTGCCATTCCAACGGCTTGGGCAATTTTATCCGAACCAACCCCTCCTTCTAAAAGAAGCCTACGAGCGGCATTTGCTCTATCTGCTGAAAGCTCCCAATTAGTGTATTCCGAACTCGCATGATAACCAGATGAATCAGTATGGCCTGCAATACTGATTTTATTATTCGAATACGCCAATACAGAACCGACTTCTCTTAATAAATGTGCCGCATACTCTTTTGGCAGATCCACCCCTGAACCAAACATAGGACGTTTTCGATCATCTAAAATCTGTATCTGTAAACCATTCGGCGTAATGTCTATTTTCAGCTGATCTTTGAGTTGACTCAGCTCAGAATTTTCTTTAATTTTTTGCTGTAACGCTGCTTTCATTGCCTCTAGATCGGCCATCTCTTGTGCTTTACCAGCTCCCTCTCCCTCACCGTCTGCCGCGCTTTTGGGTGCGTCTTTAAAGCCCCCCATATCAATCATGGCATTCGAAGTTTGACCCGCTTCTTTGGATTCCACCAACGTTGAAGGAGAACCATCTATCACCGTCGGATCACGAAAAAACTCAGCCATTGCCTTCATCTCTTCATCATTCACACCACCCAAAATCCACAGCATTAAGAAAAAAGCCATTGCTGCCGTCATAAAATCGGCAAAGGCGATTTTCCATGCCCCACCATGGGCAACATGTGGGCACTTATTGAGCCGTTTTATGATTATGGATTCGTCATCACTCATTGCAATTTAGTCCGTTCAATTATTTTTGTGTCTGTAAAAACTCATCAACCTCATTAAAAGAGGGGCGAGCTTTACTCGGAATCGCTTTACGAGAAAATTCAATCGCAATTTGAGGCGCATACCCATTCAAGTTTGCCATCAAACTGGTTTTAATCACACTAAAAAAGGCACTTTCTGCCTCTGCACGATTGGCCAAGTCAGAAGAGATCGGTGCAACAAAGCCATACGCAAATAAAATTCCTAAAAAAGTTCCCACCAATGCCACCGACATATGATGTGCAATTTCCATGGGTCCTGCATCCAAATAGCCCATGGTCACAATAATACCTAATACCGCCGCCACAATACCAAACGCAGGCAAGCCTTCCGCTACTTTTCCAATCGCAGCACTGGGCATCATCGCTTCATGGTGGTGTGCATCCAGCTCTAAAATCATTAAATCTTCAAGCTGATAAGGGTTACTGGCTCCACTGATCATTAATCTTAAATAATCGCAAATAAAGTCAAGTGCATGATGGTTTGCTGCAACTTTAGGGGCGCTGTTAAACAATTCACTTGCATGTGGATCTTCAACATCGGCTTCGATCGACATTAAACCTTCTCGACGCGCCTTATTAAAAATTTTAAACATCAAGCCTAACAGTTCCATGTAAAGTTCTTGGGTATATGGATCTGGTTTTGCTAATGCTAAACTATCCGTTACACCCGCTTTAATCACCCAGCCTGGGTTGGCAATAATGTAAGCACCAATGGCACCACCACAAATGATAAGCACTTCCAATGGCTGGACTAATATCGCAAAGCCACCGTGAGGTAAATATCCCCCCAATAAAGTAGCGATAACAACCAGTGTACCAATAATGGCTTTCATCTTTTATCCACCCCTTTTCGTAGCCGCTTAACAGAACAGTCTGCTTTGATATCATGCACGTTGAATAGCACTCGATAATTCAGTTTGTGCTGATTTTAACTCAGAAACATTCTCAACAATACTATTTAACACCTCATTGACTTTGTTTGCCTGCGCCTCGGTCAACGCGACACGATTCTGGCTACCCTCCATCATTTGTACGGCGTTTCTAGCATGTTGCTGTAACTCTTCAATAATACTTTGAATATCCTTCGTCGCCTGTTGTGTTTTACCCGCCAAAATACGAACTTCATCCGCTACAACCGCAAAACCACGCCCATGCTCTCCCGCTCGTGCCGCCTCAATGGCCGCATTCAATGCCAATAAGTTGGTTTGTTCGGCGATATCCCTGATTAACACCAACACCGCTCCGATATTACCACTGTCTGCTTCCAGTTTTTTTAACACCCCTGAGGCATTCGACACTTCATCCGTTAAACCACCCACCTCTGAAATCACATTACTATTAACATCAATCACTTCCATTGAGTGCTGGTTGACTTGATTCACAAATCCTTCAAGCTGTGAAGACAAACCCACCAACGCTGAATTATCAAAGCTAGATTCAGCAACAACTGGCGCTTGTTGTTGCTGTGCATAACAGGCCGCTAAACTCTCATTCAGCTCTTCCATTTGGGATTCAAAATCAGCCACTTTAGACGCTAGCTGAGAGGTCTCTATCATCTGTGCGGTTATTTTATTCACCGCCATCTCTAACAGTGAATTCAAGGCAAACAGTAACTTAGGATCTGTAGATTCCACTTTAAGATTCGTTGATAAGTCTTCAGACTGGATGATCTTCTCAAGCTCTGCAATCAGCTCTTCTTGCTCACTGGCACTGGATTTACCACAGAAAAATAGATAGATCAACGCGCCCACGACAATGGCCGTGATCAAAATAGTAATCAAAATAGCACCCAACATTGGAACACCTCCAGAACCTGAATCGGCGAAGACTGGAGACGAGCCAAAAAGCACGCCTATTGAGAGCAAAGTCCCTACTACTCTTTTAAAATTATTCATCTCGTGCTCCTAAGCGTAATAATCAACAATATTATCGGTTAAACCAACCGTTGCCAATGGGGACTCTTCAGTCAAACCCCCTTCAGCTAAATTATTTTCAGTTCTATTTTTGTCATGATTTTCATGACGGGATTCATTTTCTGAAAAATGCTGCTTCTGCTCTCTCACATCCACCGATGCAACTTGAACCCCCGCTTGCTCCATCATCTCTCGAAGCTTAGGCAGCGCATTTTCCATACTTTCTCGCGTCATGCCATTTTGTGCGGCCAAACTGATATGCATTTTTTGATCTTTATCTAATTGCAATGTCACTTGAATTTGACCTAAACTTTGTGGGTTTAAGGTAATCTGCGCTTGTTGCAAACTGTTATTCGACATAAATACAATACGCTGCCCTAATGCTTGCCCCCATTGCGGATGCTTAAGAGGAACATTAATCGTTTGTAACCCAGTAGGCAAACTCCCTTTTCGATCCAAAGAGGCAATTTCTGCCCCCCCTAACAACTCTTTGCCTTCAGACTTTGTAATCGCATCATCCATCGCTCTTACGGTCATCTGTTGTTCCAACGAACGCTGTCTGTTTTCTTGAGCCCCTTGTGCAAAAATCATCGCTTGTTGTTGTGTTGACTGACCAGAACTCTGCTGATTTGACTGTCCAAAAGACTGCCCTTGCTGCCCAGTCCCCTGAGAAGTTTGCCCCTCTATCGACTGAGTTCCCCAGCTCGTTGTATTTTGATTGAGCACCGAACTACTAACTTGACTCTGTGGATTAAAAGCCAGACTCCCTGTTTGACTGCTAGAAGCACTTTGAATGACTGCCCTCTCTTGCACCACGTTCAGCTCAACACCACGCTCTCCCTGCGTTAAGCCATTCATGGGTACGTTGGTGTTAAGCGTTACGGAATCAAGCGACTGATTTGATTTACTATCAGGTAGACTTGCTGTCGCATCACTCAATTGAGGGCTCCCCACCCCGACCACCATCGAATCATCTGACATCATTGGAATAGAAAAAACTTCATCTAATGACTCTAGTCCCACATCTGGGCTTAGAATTAACGTTGAATCGTCAGTCATATTGGGCAGCTCTACACTCAATTGTGTCTCATTCTGCCCTTCGTGCACCAAGTTCAAAGCGTCACTTTCAGCATTTATATTAAGGTTTATTGTTGATTCATTCTTGAGCTGGGTTGAACTTGATGACTCCAACTGCGTCACCACTCCGTTAACAATGTCACTCATTGAGAACTGCGCCTGTCCTTCGATGATGGGTGCTGACACCAAGTTCAAAGCTGTTTCACTCGTAACAGGGACTTCCGCTTGCCGCGCTGGCTCTAACGTTACCCCTTCTTGTGCAGCAACCATTGAAGAAAACAGTCCAGAAAACGCACTGTTTTCAGGTGCTTCCAGTTCGCCTGAAATGAAAGACAGTGTCTCTAAAGGTGGTTCTGTTTGCGGTATTTTGCTTGTTAACATCATAAACATTCATCCCAGCATTTCTAATTAACGCGTTGTAACACCAAAAAGCAATATCTATACCACTTACTCATGAACACAATACCTCCTCATAAAAGGAAGGGGGGGGAAGAATTTTAAGAGATTATTTACTTGTTCTATTTGCAATCACTTTCTGAGCCGCTAGCTCATCCAACATTCGTTGCTCTTGCTTATTCAATTCATACTGCTGCGCCTGCTTTAGCTTCATCAATAGCGCAAGCAACGACTCTTTTCTTACTTTTTTCTCTTGCCACTCCTCACGCCCTTTTTCAACCACGTCATTAAGCCGACTTACTTGTTGCGTCTGCACCTCTACCGCTTGATGTAACTTATCACCAAAGCAGTGTCGTGTTTGCAGTTGAATCGGCGTGATCACAATCGACTGATTAACTGAAAGGCTAGAATACTCTTTCGCATAACTCTCTAAAGACTCAAGTTGCGCGCGCTCTTGTTCATATTGCTCAAGCAGTGCGGCAAGGGTTTGTGACGCCTTGTCTAACTCAATATCCGCCAACTCCACCAGTTTTTGCATCCGCTTAATTCTTGACTGCATAATATTATTTTAAGACGGCGCTGAAAGCGTCTTGTTTAACTCTAAGAGAGAGGCTTCGACTGAAAAAGCATCGGACATGTTTTGTGATAAAAATGCGGTTAAGTCGGGTTGTTTGGCGATGGCCAAATCAATTAAAGGATCGGCTCCTTTTCGATACGCCCCCACACTGATTAAATCTCTGTTTTGTTGATAACTCGAGTACAATTTTTTAAACGCACGCGCTTTTTCAAGCTGATCGTCAGACACAATATCGACCATCACTCGACTCACCGACGACTCAATATCAATCGCAGGATAACGCCCGCCATCGGCAATCTCTCTGGAGAGTACAATGTGACCATCTAACACACCACGAGCAGAATCCACCACGGGATCGGACTGATCGTCTCCCTCTGCTAACACGGTATAAATTGCGGTAATGGAACCCCCTCCTTCACAACCATTGCCCGCTCTTTCAACCAACTGTGGTAATTTGGCAAACACCGAAGGTGGATACCCTTTACTAGCGGGCGGCTCACCCACTGCCAATGCAATCTCTCTTTGTGCTTGTGCAAAACGGGTTAACGAATCCATTAACAGTAAAACATTTACCCCTTGGTCTCGAAAATACTCCGCAATGGCGGTAGCCAACATGGCTCCATGTAACCGCATTAACGGAGGATCATCCGCAGGCGTGGCGACCACAATCGCTCGCTTTAAGCCCTCTTCACCTAAGGTATGTTTTACAAATTCATTGACCTCGCGACCACGCTCCCCAATTAGCCCGACTACCACCACATCAGCACTGGTAAAACGCGTCATCATTCCTAACAAGACACTTTTTCCAACCCCGGTACCAGCCATTAAACCAACACGCTGGCCTTGCCCAATGGTTAATAGTCCGTTAATTGCCTTAATGCCAACATCTAACACTTCGTTAATAGGATGACGATCCAATGGATTAATACGCTCTCCAGCCAAGGAGACATACTGGTCTATTTCAATCTCGCCCAACCCATCCAGAGGTTGCCCGGCTCCATTAACAACACGACCTAACATACTCTTGCCCACACCAATTTTTATCCCCCCCTCTACGGGTAACACTTTGGCATTGGGTGATAGACCATGCGTATCGCCAATGGGCATTAAAAACAGTCTATCGTCATGAAAGCCAACCACTTCGGCTTCAACAGGAGGGTTATTACCATTTATAATTTGGCAGCGTGAGCCGATGGGGGCAAATGTGCCGACCACTTCTAACGTCATACCAACCATTCGAACCAAACGGCCGGCCACCTTAAGCGAAGTAGGTTTGTTTAAGGATTGACGGGAGGCTTTAAGATTAGAAACCAAAAACTGGTTAAAAGAGTGCGCATCATTCATACAAGCCCCCTAAGAAGGGCTGGTGGGCGTGGCAGAGGAAGTATGCGTTAGCAATTGACTTGCTACTTCATCAAAGCGTGCTTTCCAACTGTTTAGAATCGAAGAGTTTCCTTGCTTTATCACACAGGTTCCTTGGTCTAACGTGTTATTCACTTTCAAATCCCATTGTGAAACCATTGGATGGTCTAACGACTGTAGCAGCTCAAAGTCCACTGAAGATAACTCGATAAAAAATTCTTTCGAATCGTCTGGCAAAACCTGAACCGCCTCTTGAACCGCTTCCAGTACCCACTCTTTATGCGCAGAAACTTCTTTTTGGGTTACTTCATACGCAATGTGCAGTGCCAAACCACTCAGCTCCGATAACACCTGAGTTTCAAGCTGATCATAAGGTTGTTTAAACATGGACAGTAACGCATCAAGCTCTGTTAACTTAGCCGATAAGGCTTCATTATGGGATTGCAAAGCAAGCTCTTTTGCTTCAACGCGCCCTTTTTCAGACCCTTCATCAAATCCTTCTTGATAGCCTTTTTGATAAGCAAGATCATAGGCCTCTTTTTTTAACAGTTCCGCTTGCTGTTTAAGCTCTGGTTCTATTTTTTGTTGTACTTGTCGATAAAGTTCTGCGGAAATTTCAGGCTCAACCTCCGGCTTACTAACATCAAACTGCTCAAATTGACTTAACTGCCAAGCCTCTATTTTTGAGCTTGCAAGCCCACCCGAAGAGACCAGACGTGTCAGGACGGGCTCTTCTTGCTTATCATCAGCCGCATCGCTCCTCACTGTCTTCGAATCAACCACCTAGAGGAACTCCTCAGCACCACCAGGCATCATCACTTTTTCTTCATCTGCCAAGCGTCTCACCGTTAGAATGATTTCACGCTGTGCTTCTTCCACCGCACTGAGTTTAACGGGTGGCCCTGTTTCTAAGTCATCACGCATAATATCGGCTTGGCGTTTGGATAGGTTGCCCAAAAACTTCTCTTTAAGCTCTTTATCCGTACCCTTAAGCGCCACAATAAGAACATCACTTGGGACTTCCGCCACAATGGTTTGAATGCCACGATCATCAATACCAGCAATATCTTCAAAGACAAACATTTTATCTTGAATGTTTTTACTGACGTCTTCATGCTCAGTCGCAATATCATCTAAAATACGTGTATCCACACCACCACCAACCAAGTTTAAAATTTCAGCGGCACGTTTCTCGCCCCCAATACTAGCAAGCTTACCACCCTCACCATCACTAGAGGCATTTTCCAATACACTGTTTAAATCAAACAATGCTCTAGGCTGGATGGTGGTTAAGGTTGCTATTCTATAGACCACTTCAGCTTGAAATCGTTCAGGTATCCCCCTTAAGACATCCGCCGCCTGATCCGAATCAAAGTAAGAGAGTACGATTGCGACCACCTGTGGGTGTTCATTACGCAACATATTCGAAATGGTAGAGGGATGTTGCCACTTAAGCGCTTCAAGGCCTTTCACTTGATCACCCAATAAAGCAGCATCGATCAAATGACCCCCTCCTGCACCCAAAGCATCCGCCATAAGCGTTTGTGCATATTCACTTGGGTCAATCCCCAGTGCATCCTCTCCTGAGCCCTCTAAAAAGCTTTTCATCACGGTATGGATATCAGCATGAGAGACATTTTCAACCGATGTCATGGCGGAGCCGACCTGCTGAACCTCTCTAGGGTTCAGCTCTTTTAATACCTTAGCGGCGGTCTCCTGCCCTAAAGAAAGTAACAAAATAGCAGCTTTATCCAGAGAGCCTATCTCTCTTTCTGGTATCGCCTCTTCTATCGCTGATTCAGGCATCAGTCACCTCCTGCAAGCCAGTTTTTAATAACATGTGCGGCCATTTTTGGATTTTCAGCCGCCAAGGTGCGTACTCTTTCAAGCAACAAATGCTCCTCTTCAGATTCTGCCCCCGTTTCATTCGCCGTTTGTTCAACCTCTTTATTCATATCTTCCAAAGCTTTGGCAATTTCATCGGCATTTTCTAAATCCTCTTCATCATCCAAAACTTCTTCTGGGTACTCTAAGTAAGCCTCTTCTTTTTTAGATAAATCTCTCAGCATTGGGCGAATCACGCCAAAAATAATAATCAGTACTGCAATTCCTGCCAATACCTGCTTAACCAAATCGATAAACCAACTCTCCTGCCAAATTGGTGTACTCTCAAATATCTCTTCCTGCATCACAACAAAAGAGGCATTCACAACACTCAACGTGTCGCCTCTGGCTTCATCCAATGCCACGGTATCACTAATCAACCGTCTAAAACGTAATAACTCATCATCGGTTAGTGGGGTTCTAACCAAGTTACCCTCTTCATCCAGATGTGTTTTATCATCTAGTACCACCGCGACTGAAAGTCGGTGAATATTCCCCACCGAACTTTTAATATGACTGATGGTTTTATCTATTTCATAATTAACCGTTTTCTTTTCGCTGGAACTTTTTAAGTTAGGATCTTTACCCGCTCCCGTATACCCCTCTTCAGGCGCTAAGCCTGCACGAGGCGGTTGATTGGTTAGTGCGCCGGGAATCCCTGTTGGCCCCTCATTTCGGTTAATCTCTTTTTGAAACTGCTCCGAACGAATCGCTTCTGGGTCTGGCTCATAGCTCTCCCTTGTCTGCTCTTGTTGTGTAAAGTCCAGTTCAGCGGTCACCTGCGCTCTTACTTTATGCTCGCCTCCCACAATGGGAGTAAGCAATCTAATGATTCTATGCGACAGAGTCTCTTCAACCGACCGTGTATAGTCAAGTTGCTTCATACTCATGTTCATACCCGTATTCGCCGAACTATTGGTCAGCAAGTTCCCTTGTTGATTGACAACGGTTACCGATTTAGAATCCATATTAGGGACACTGGATGAGACCATATGAACAATAGCATTCACCTGCTCCTCATTGAGAGAACGACCGGGGTAAAGCCTAACCACAACGGAAGCTGAGGGTTTTTGACGCTTACGAACAAAGACAGAACGTTTTGGAAGGCCAAGCATGACACGTGCAGACTTAACGGCATTAAGTGAAGAAACCGACTTCGCCAACTCCCCCTCTAAAGCACGATGATACTGAGTAGTCTCTTTGAATTGCGAGATGCCAAAGCCCTGCTCAACATCCAGCAGTTGATAGCCCGTAGCAGCTTCTTTTGGGTAGCCAGCAGCGGCCATTTTTAAACGCAAGGAGGGTACTAACTCCGTTGGAACTAAAATTCCACCACTGGCGTGGTCAATTTGATAATCAACCGCCTGCTGCTCTAGGGTTTGAACAATTTCACTTAAATCTTTCGCGTCCATACTGCCGAACAGCAGTGAATAAGGTTTGCTTTGTGACCAAAATAACAACCCCACAATCAAAGCGATGGTGGCCGCCAGTGCAATCACTAAGCTAATTTGTTTTGCGACAGACAGTGCTGTTAGATTGTTTAACAGAGTAGACCCAGGTGTTTCAGGCACCTGAGGCTCGGGGGTGTTATTCATTGAGGCTTGCTGTTCGGCCATGGTTAGTCTTCTACAATTCTCAGTAAGGACGAGGGTGGGACTCTCTTTTCAGGGAAAGGTTCATTTCGACAACTTTCCCATAAAAGCAGAATTACATTGGCATATTAATAACCGTTTTATAAGCTTCTACTAATTTATTACGAATTTGGGTCATGGCTTGAAACGATAAACTGGCCTTTTGTGCCTGCAACATCACTTCAGAAAGTTGCATATCGGGGTCGCCTTTTTCAAAGGCTTTTTTCATGCCCCCTGATTTATGTTGCTCAGTACTGACGGCTTCAATCGATTTTGCCAATAAATCGGAAAAACCATCTGCTTTTTCTTGCCCAGTTTGCTTCACTTCTGCCAATTCTTCGACAGGTTTTGCCTGCGCCTGAGCAGCCAATGAGCGCATTTGCAACATTAAACTTTGAGTATCAATCTGACTCATGGCTATCTAAACCTCCAAAACAAAGGGCTTTGCACTCTTTTTATAAAATAATTATCTGTCATTATCACACAGTTCACCCTTCAAAAACAGCAATTGATATGCCAAAGAGAGAAGAGGGCAAAATCACTACGGAACATCAACACCTTTCTCTTTGAGCTTTGCCAGCTTGTAACGTAATGTTCTTGGACTGATATTCAAGGTTTCAGCCGTTTTTTGTCGATGTCCACCATTCGTTCTAAGTGTCTCTAAAATCAACTGTG
>Ga0256839_1005071_pt1 | contig 12402 bp, 8 predicted proteins | sample 354166metaG_FD_185968 | JGI IMG/M metagenome (GOLD analysis project Ga0256839, IMG submission 185968) | Hydrothermal vent microbial communities from Mid Atlantic Ridge, Atlantic Ocean - 354-166 | ecosystem: Environmental > Aquatic > Marine > Hydrothermal vents | place: Atlantic Ocean: Mid...
TCTTGAGGAGGAACCCAAGCCGAAGCAAAATAATGCTGAATCATTGCAACCCATCCTCCTTTGGTCTGCACTTTCAGGTTTTCAGACTCCATGTCTTCAAAACTAACTTTCTGGTATTTTTCCTCTTCTGTATAAATTACCCCTCCTGCGTAGGTTCTGATAAAAGTATTGCCATTTTCATCCTGATAAGGCTTTCTAAGCAACTGCATATATTGTCTACCAGACCATGTCTGATTTGAGCGGTTGGTTATTTTTTGTTCAAGCCTGATGTCATAACTACCCCGCTTAAAGAAGTACGTTTTGGTAACAGTAAAGCCATTATTATCTTTCCATGTTAACGGTACTTTCAGAATATTAATTTCATCAATAAGGACATATTTTTCCTTAGCTGAGGAAAAAATTGAGTGATGGGTAGGTAAACTCGGACTGCCACTACCGGAAATCAAGCCACTTTGACCCAAGTATAATTTATCAATATCGCTGTTAAACAAGCGAACCACAACGTCTGGATTATCTTTGGTGACAGGATATTTAAGTAGATCCAGATTTCGGAGTGTCCCGCCTTTGGTATCTATTTCAAGATGATAAACATCTGTTTCAATAGTTACGATCTTATCACTTTGTGCTTCAAGAAGCGGCACCGAAGATGCGTCAGAAGACGCTATTTTTGCTTCAGGGACATTTGTCTTTGTTTCTGATTCAAGAGTTTCAGTAATTGAGGCTGTTGGCAGATCCTCTTTGCTATCAATAACAGGTTGTTCGACAGCAGCGACTTCTGGCTTGGGACCATAATCGACTTGCCAGGCTTCCCATAACATATAAAGCAACATTGCAAAAACAACAATCAGCAAGAATCTAATATTTTCCATTATTTATTAACAACCTTTTCTGGAACTGGATCAATTCCACCCTCGCAAAAAGGATGGCATCTTAATAATCTTTTTATAATGAGAACAGAGCCGAAAAAAGCTCCATGGCGTTGTATGGCTTCTAAAGCGTAACTTGAACAGCTTGGATAAAACCGGCAGCTATTGCCCATTAACGGACTAATAAAAAACCGATAGCATTTTATTACTGATAGGAGTATGAATCGCATCGTTCTGCCAGTTTTAGCCAATGCTTAATTAGGGAAGCGGACAAAGTTTTTTTTTCTGCGTTTGCTGCACTTGGCCGAGCTAAAACAACGATATCCCAATGATCGATCTGATACTGGTGGGTTCTGAAGTTTTCCCTGACAGCGCGTTTTATTTTATTTCTATCAATCGCTCGTTTTATATATTTTTTGGCGATTGCCAAACCAAGCCTGGAATGAGTCAACTCATTCTGTCGTGCCAAAATAGTAAAATATTTATCTGATGTTTTAAACGGTTTTGCAAAGACACGTTGAAATTCTTCCGCTTTTTTCAGTCTCAGCTCAGGCGAAAAACTGAAATTGTGATCCGCCAATTATACAGTCAAACGGGCACGACCTTTTGCTCTACGAGCATTTATTACTTTTCTACCGCCTTTGGTTGCCATTCTGGCGCGAAAACCATGAGTTCTGGCTCTTTTTATCTTACTGGGTTGATATGTTCTTTTCATCTTGTTGAAGACCTGATTGAAATATGTTAACTAAAAACGGATACAAAAGAGATGGAATAATAATTAAACTATTGTGAATTGTCAATTTCCCCTTCTGATAATTTTAGTTTTTTGAATACAGCAACAAAAATTTAATAATAAATATTGTTTAAAAAACTTAAACCTATTATTACTATTAACAACCGGGAATTACTGTAAAAACCTTCTTTTCCTCATTCTTTTATAAACTTAGTAAAAATTAAGGTTGTTGATAACAGTACAGTTGAGTTGTGTTTCTCTTGTGGATAAAAAAAAGAATTTTCTTTACTCTCATTTATCCACAAGATAACTCATGTTAAAGTTACAGGGTTGTTAACAATCCATTATCATCTTCATTGGGCTTAATTTTTTCCGTTTATTTTCAAGTCTAAATTGCGTATGTAGTCATGGTTCCATCTACATTGACGAATTTTCTTTTCCCTTTGACAGTTGATGAACGCTCAAAGATCAATTTTTAAAGGCTTGCAAAAATTATTGCCTAGTAGTCAAATGATATTTAACTTGCAACGAAAATTTTTAATTGTTTTTGTTTAGCGACTGTTTTCTATAAAAAATTAAGTATATTTGAAAATACTAAAATTTAAGTTGCACGAATCTTTAAAAAACAAACTTTTGCCGATAAATAATTTAATCTTTATATGAGCTCACTTTGGAACACATGCCTTTCTATTTTGGAAGATGAAATATCATCTTCAGACTTCAGTACCTGGATTCGGCCTTTACAGGCAGAAGAAGAAAATAATCAGATTAAATTATTGGCACCCAATCGATTTGTTTTAGACTGGGTTAAAGAACATCATTTTTCTAAAATTGAACAAACTGTCCAACAATTCTCAAAAGGTGATTACAGTATCAGTTTGGCAATTGGATCAAAAAAAAATAACACTGAAGTTATACCTCTCGCGGTGAAAAGAAATACACCGACAAAAAATAAACGTCCAAACTTTATTAACCTTGCTTTTACCTTTGAAAATTTTGTTGAAGGTAAATCTAATCAGCTCGCTAAAGCAGCATCAATACAAGTATCTGAAAACGTTGGAAAAACATATAATCCCTTATTGATTTATGGTGGCTCTGGACTGGGTAAAACCCATTTAATGCATGCCATTGGAACAGCCATTTTAAAAAAAAAACCATCTGCGAATATTATCTATTTACATTCAGAAAAATTCGTTCAGGATATGGTTAAGGCCTTACAACAAAACTCAATCAATAGTTTTAAGGAATACTACCGGACTGTTGACACGTTATTAATCGACGATATCCAGTTTTTTGCTGGAAAAGAACGCTCCCAAGAGGAGTTTTTTCATACCTTCAATAATCTGCTGGAAAAAAAACATCAGGTTATTTTAACTTGTGATAAATATCCCAAAGAAATTGAAGGTCTTGAAGATCGTTTGAAATCTCGTTTCGGTTGGGGATTGCCGGTGGCTATCGAACCACCTGATCTTGAAACCAGGGCGGCCATTTTAATGAAAAAAGCCATGCAGGCAAATGTCGAACTTTCACAGGAAGTCGCTTTTTTTATTGGTAAACGTATTCCATCCAATGTCAGGGATTTGGAAGGGGCGTTACGCCGAGTCATTGCCAATTCCCAATTTACAGGTAAACCCATTACTATTGACTTTACCAAAGAAGCATTACACGATTTAATTTCTTTACAGGATAAATTAGTCAATATTGAAAATATTCAGAAAACAGTTTCTGAATATTTCAAAATAAGGAATTCAGATCTGGTTTCAAAAAACCGCAAACAATCCATTGTCAGGCCCAGACAAATTGCTATGTGTCTTGCACGAGAATTGACCAGTCATAGCCTTCCTGAAATCGGTGATGCTTTTGGGGGTCGAGAACATACCACTGTCATTAATGCCTGTAAACGAATTAAAGATTTGAGAGACAGTGATATTAAAGTCCAGGAAGATTATGCCAACCTGTTAAGAACACTGTCACTTTAGGGTGGCTTAAAGTGTGGATAAACCAGAATTTACATTTTCTATTTTTTTATCCCCATATTAAGCACAAGCTGAATTGTAGTTTTCCACAACTTAAAAAATAGCTAAGCCGTTAAAATAAAAAGATAAACTGACTTTTTACCGAATATATGGCTTGCTAATAGTAATAATAGAATATAAATCTTTATGAAGTTTATTATTAATAGAGAAAAAATTTTGTCGCCCTTGCAACAAATTGTCAACGTCATTGAAAAAAGACAAACCATGGCGATTATGGCCAATGTCTTTTTACAATTAGATGATCATCAACTTATATTGACTGGCTCTGATCTTGAAATCCAGGTTACTGTGATCTTGCCTGTTGATTCAACCGGAATTGCCAGTACCACTATTCCTGCGAGTAAATTTTTGGATATTTGCAGACTATTACCAAGTAACGCTGATATAAAATTTCAGATAGAAGAAACAAAAGTAATTATTTCCTCGGGACGTAGTCGTTTTTCTTTAAGTACCTTAAGCCCTGAAACTTATCCTGGGTTCTCTGAAACGGAACCTAAATATCAATTCAGTATCCCATCTAAACAACTGAAAGAGGCTTTGTCTAAAACTACATTTTGTATGGCGAATCAGGACTTTCGTTATTATTTGAATGGCCTGTTAATGAATATTTCCAACAGTACTCTTAAATTAGTTGCTTCTGATGGACACAGAATGGCCCTGTTTCAGGATGAAATTAACCAGGATACTGGAATATCCAATAAAATCATCATTCCAAGAAAAGGCATTCAGGAGTTATATCGAATTCTGGATTTAACTGAAAATGATGTCACCATCCATGTCTGCAAAAATAATATTAAAGTGATTGCGGATAACGTAATTTTCTTTGCCAAGCTAATTGACGCCAAATATCCTAATTTTCAGCAAATACTTCAACAAGCATTTCTCGATCCAATCCCTGTACAGAAGCAGAATTTAAAAGAGGCTTTAACTCGTGTTGTTATTCTTTCAAACGAAAAAAGCAAAGGCGTCACGCTTGATTTTGATGTTGAGCAAATCATGTTAACTGCTTTTAATTCGGAACATGAAGAAGCGGAAGAAAAAGTTGCCATTGAGTTTTCAGGAGAACCCATGACAATTTCATTTAATGGACAGTACCTAATCGATGCACTGAGCAATCTGGATTCCGATATTGTTTTTTTGATTATTTCAAAAGATTTGAGTTGTTGTTTTGTTGAGGAGTCAACTCAAGCCCCATATCAATATATCGTAATGCCAATGACACTTTAATGTCGTTGTAGATGAGCTTGGAAAAACTTGATATTTATCGGGTAAGAAATATTGACTATGCCAGCATATTACCATCGCCCGGGATTAATTTTATTTATGGTAACAACGGCAGCGGTAAAAGCGCGTTTCTTGATGCCTTGTTTATTCTTGGTCGCGCCCGTTCATTCAGATCAAACTCTGTTAAACAAGTCATACAATTCAATCAGCCTGATTTAATCGTATCTGCCAAACTGAAACATCACAATTTAAGTAGCGCTTCCCTTGGTGTTCAGCTAGGCTTGAAATCAAAAACAATACATTTGAATCAGCAAGAAATATATACACGTGCGGAATTAGCTTATGCTTTTCCTGTCCAAATCATACAACCTAAAAGTTATCTGTTGCTTGATGCTGGCCCTCAGTTCAGAAGAGAATTTATGGATTGGGGAGTATTCAATATGCATCGTGATTTTTTAACAGTCTGGCAAAATTTCAAAATTGCTTTGTCGCAACGCAATGCCTTATTAAAAAAACATGACATAAAGCAGATTAATGTTTGGAATCAGGAATTGGTTCAATACGGTACAATACTGGCTGAATATCGTCAGCAGTATTTAAGTTTGTTGGAACCCCTGGTTAAAAATATTTCTGACATTTTTATTAAAATAAACACACCAGAAATCAAATTTGTTGCTGGATGGGATGATAGTCGGTCTTATCTTGACTGTTTGCAGCAAGATCTGGAAAAAGATTTGAAATTTGGATATACCCAAAGTGGTCCGCATCGTGGTGATTTTGTTTTGTATTCTGAAGGAAGAGTCTCAAAAGATTTTGTTTCTCGCGGTCAACTTAAGGCGCTTGTACTAACTTTAATGTTAGCGCAGGTTAAACTGTTCAAAACAGATCTATCTCAGGAAGTGTGTCTTTTGATTGACGATATTAGTTCAGAATTTGATTTTGATAACAGATGTAAACTTTTATCTTTTTTATCGCAATTAGACAATCAGGTTTTTATCACTACCAATGAGTTTAAGGAATTTGGTGATATTAATTTGAGTGTGCAACACAAAGTGTTCCACGTGGAACATGGAAAGATTAAATTAATGTAATGTTTCACGTGGAACAATACGAAATATAGGTAACAAAAATTATGACTGGAAATAATGGAGATTACGATAGTTCTAATATCAAAGTATTGAAAGGGCTGGATGCCGTCAGGAAAAGACCTGGCATGTATATAGGTGATACCGATGATGGTACCGGCTTGCACCATATGGTATTTGAAGTGGTTGATAATTCAATAGACGAAGCATTAGCTGGTTTTTGTACGGAAATTAAGGTGATTATTCACGCCAATGGATCAGTCACGGTTTCAGATGATGGCCGGGGTATTCCAGTGGATATGCATTCAGAGGAAGGAAAAACAGCTGCAGAAGTGATTATGACGGTGCTGCACGCTGGCGGAAAATTTGATGACAACGCTTACAAGGTTTCTGGAGGACTTCATGGTGTAGGTGTTTCAGTGGTTAATGCACTTTCTGAAGAATTGAAACTGGAAATCAAGAAAGACGGTTTTGTTTATCGGCAACTGTATCTAAAAGGCGAGCCTCAGTCCCCGTTAGAAAAAATGGAGACAACAGATAAGCATGGCACCACAATCACCTTTAAACCCAGTTCCGAAACTTTTTCTGATGTTGAATTTCACTTTGATATTTTGACTAAAAGGCTGCGCGAATTATCTTTTTTGAATTCAGGTGTCAAAATATCTGTAACCGATGAAAGAACCAATAAGCAGGAAGTGTTCGAGTTTGAAGGTGGTATCAGTGCCTTTGTCGAGCATCTGAACAAAAATAAAACTCCATTGTTTGAACAGGTTTTTCACTTTTCTGCTGAAAAAGAAGATGTTGTTGTTGAAGTCGCCATGCAGTGGAATGATTCCTACCAGGAAAACATTTTTTGCTACACCAACAATATTCCCCAGCGTGATGGCGGATCTCATCTAGCAGGTTTCAGAGGAGCATTAACCAGAACCATCAATCAATACATTGAAAGCAGTGGTTTGGCAAAAAAAGAAAAAGTAACGGTGACAGGTGATGATGCACGAGAAGGTTTAACTGCTGTTCTATCAGTGAAAGTACCTGATCCCAAGTTTTCATCACAAACTAAAGACAAACTGGTTTCATCAGAAGTCAAACCGTTAGTTGAATCGACAATGGGCGAAAAACTAAATGATTTCTTGTTGGAAAACCCAAGTATTGCCAAGACTATAGCTGGGAAAATTGTTGATGCGGCACGCGCCAGGGATGCGGCAAGAAAGGCCCGGGAGATGACTCGCAGGAAAACCACGCTTGATATAGCGGGATTACCTGGCAAGCTTGCAGATTGTCAGGAAAAAGACCCGGCAAAGTCCGAACTGTTTATAGTGGAAGGGGACTCAGCCGGCGGCTCAGCCAAACAGGGCAGGGATCGAAAAACCCAGGCAATTTTGCCATTGAAAGGGAAGATTCTAAATGTTGAAAAAGCCCGGTTCGATAAAATGCTGTCTTCAGATGAAGTTGGTACTTTGATTACTGCTTTGGGCTGCGGTATTGGCAAGGAAGAATATGATATTGAGAAGCTCCGCTATCATCGAATTATCATCATGACAGATGCAGATGTGGATGGCTCTCATATTCGCACTTTATTACTGACTTTCTTTTACCGGCAATTGCCCGAGCTAATAGAGCGAGGTTATATTTATATCGCTCAACCGCCCTTGTATAAAATTAAAAAGGGTAAGCAAGAGCATTATGTCAAAGATGATGTGAGCCTGAATCAATACCTGATCCAGTTGGCACTGGATAAAGCGCAGTTGTTTGCCAATGAAGAAACACCGCCAATCAAAGGCCAGGGTTTAGAGCAGTTAGCTATCAGTTACAGTAAAGTATCCAGCGTCATAAATCGCCTGTCGAGGCGCTATGACGAAACTTTCTTGCAACAGTTAACAGAGTTTAAGGCGGTTGATGAAGAAACCCAAAGTGATGCTGAGAAATTTAAGCAATGGTTAAAAGATTTGGAAACCCTGCTTAACCAAAAATCCAATCGCACAGTATTTACGGTTGAATTGGAATATCAGGACAAAGATGATTTTAGTGTCATTGTGAACAAGAAAATGCACGGTATTAATAAAACCATTATTGTGCAGGCCAATTTTTTCAATAGTCAGGATTACAAAACTATTGTCGAATATGTTGAAAACACTCTCGATCTTTTTGGTGATGAATCTTTTATTCAACTGGGAGAAAAAAAGCAGTCGGTAAATTCCTTCAAACAGGCTTTTGACTGGATGATGAAGGAGATCAAAAAAGGCCAGCATATCCAGCGTTACAAAGGATTAGGCGAAATGAATCCCGACCAGCTTTGGGAAACAACGTTGGATGCCAATAGCCGTCGAATGCTGCAAGTCAATATCGAAGATGCGATTGCAGCCGATGAAGTGTTTACCACCTTGATGGGTGATGTTGTTGAACCGCGCCGAGACTTCATTGTCAAGCATGCGCTGGATGTTTCCAATCTTGATGTTTAACTATAAAAAGACATGATTCAATATCCTTCAATTGATCCAGTCGCCATCGCCATAGGCCCACTGAAAGTTCATTGGTATGGTTTGATGTATCTGGTGGGTTTTGCCGGAGTTTGGTTTTTAGGCAAAAAAAGAGTGGAAAAACCCTGGTCGCCAATCAAACCGGAAGCAATGGAAGATCTGGTGTTTTATGGCGCTATGGGAGTGATACTCGGTGGTCGAATCGGTTACATCCTGTTCTACAATTTTCAGGAGTTTTTGAATGACCCCACTATCTTAATTAAAATTTGGCAGGGCGGCATGTCATTTCACGGAGGCATGCTGGGTGTGTTTGCAGCCATGTGGTTATTCGCCAAAAAACAGCGCTGTTCCATGTTGCAACTAACCGATGTGATTGCTCCACTGGCGCCGATTGGTTTATTTGCCGGCCGGATTGGAAATTTTATCAATGCTGAACTTTGGGGGCATACTACAGATGTTCCCTGGGCAATGGTATTTCCTGGCGGTGGCCCTTTACCCAGGCATCCATCACAATTATATGAAGCATTTCTGGAAGGAGTATTGCTATTCATTATCATGTGGATCTACACCAGTAAACAAAGACCAACCATGGCGCCAACTGGCATGGCTTTGATGCTATATGGCTGTTTTCGGTTTTTTGTTGAATTTTTCCGCATGCCAGATGCCCACTTAGGTTATATTTTTCTGAACTGGGTAACTATGGGGCAGATTTTATCCTTGCCGATGATCATTATTGGAGCGGGCATGATTGCTTTTGCCTATCGAAAAAAATCATGAAGCAGTATTTGGCATTACTTGAAGATGTGCTGAAAAATGGTGTCGTAAAAAATGACCGCACCGGCACCGGCACGCGTTCAGTTTTTGGCAGGCAGCTTAGATATGACCTGCAACAAGGTTTACCTTTGTTAACAACCAAAAAGCTTCATATTCGTTCTATTATCTATGAATTACTATGGTTTTTAAGTGGCAATACCAATATTCAGTTTTTGCAAGACAATGGAGTAAGTATTTGGAATGAATGGGCGACAGAAGAGGGCGAATTAGGGCCGGTTTACGGAGCTCAGTGGCGCAATTGGCCGGGAAGTGATGGTCAGGTATATGATCAGGTTGTTTCGCTTCTTGACGGGCTTAAAAACAAGCCGGACAGCCGCAGACATATTATTAGTGGCTGGAATGTCGCCAGCTTGCCCGATGAAGCCCAAACTCCGCAGGAAAATGTACGAGCCGGAAAAATGGCCTTGCCGCCCTGCCATCTGCTGTACCAATGGTATGTGGCAGAAGGTAAATTAAGCGGAGCTTTATATATTCGAAGCAATGACCTGTTTTTGGGAAATCCCTACAACACTTGTAGTTTAGCTTTTTTTACTCACATGCTGGCGCAACAATGTGATCTGGATGTTGGAGAAATTATCCTGTCCATTGGGGACTGTCATTTGTATAACAACCATGTGCAACAAGCAAAAGTGCAACTTAGCCGAGAACCTAGACGATTACCCCGCTTAAAATTCAGAAGAAAACCGGCCAGCATTTTTGATTATCAATATGATGATTTTGTCATTACCGGTTATGATCCTCATCCGGCAATCAGTGCGCCAATCGCCGTATGAAAATTTCCTTGATCGTAGCAATGGCCAGTAACCGGGTTATTGGCGCTGATAACAAAATGCCCTGGCATTTACCAGCCGACCTGAAAAGATTCAAACAAATTACCATGGGCAGCCCCGTTTTAATGGGCCGCAAAACCCATGAATCGATAGGCAGGCCCTTGCCAGGCAGAACCAATATTATAATTAGCAGGAACAGTCAATTTGAGTCGAAAGGTTGTTTGATTTTTTCAGACATAGAATTGGCGCTAGACAGTTTGCATGAACAACAGGAAGTTTTTGTCATAGGCGGTACTTCTCTATATGAAGCGTTACTATCAAAAGCCAATTTTATCTACTTGACCAAGATTCACCAGGAGTTTACCGGCGATACCTATTTTCCAGAAATTAACCCAAATGATTGGATTGAAGTCGAACGCCAATGCATCGCAAATGATCCGGAAGTTAATTTTCAATATAGTTTTATAATTCTAAAAAACAATAAAATATGATAGTTGTATAGGTTTCAGGTAAGTGCGAATTCAGTCATGATTAAGAGCTTTTGCCTGATTACTTATTGTTGGTGTAAGAACTGATGCTGATAGTTATCGATAAATATTAATCATCAAATTTAATCTCTCCCACAAGCAAATACCCGATATAAATACTCTGTTGAAATTGGTCTCTAAAAGGAGTAGTTTTAATATATCAATATTGACTAATATTAAAGGTGGTTGCATGTCAAGTACAACAAATTATAAAAGACGTCAGTTCTTGCAATATTCGGCAGGTGCCGCCGCCGCTTCATTTTTACCCCAGGTTTTGCTTGCCCAGACTAATACAGTAAAAAGCAGGGCTTCTGCAAATTTTCACCCCGATGTGGAAATTGAATTCACCACCCGAAATGCATTTGCGCCCATTTTTCAGCAAGGGCCAAAGACGGCTGTGTTCAAATACAATGCACACGTATTGAAAGGCCCGCAGAATACTGTTCTCCCTCTCAAAAATAATTATCTTGGCCCTATTCTGAATTTTATTAAAGGTCAAAAAATCAGAATATATTTTAACAATAAACTCGATGAGCCTTCGGTTATTCATTGGCATGGTTTGCATGTGCCGCAAAAAAGTGATGGGCACCCCATGTATGCTATTCAGCCTGGTGAGCAATTCGTTTATGAATTTGAGGTAAAAAATCGGGCTGGCACCAGTTTTTATCATTCCCATACTCATGAAAGAACTGCAACGCAGGTTTATAAAGGTCTTGCGGGGCTTATTCAGATTACTGATGATGAAGAACAAAAGCTGGATTTACCTTCCGGTGAATACGATATACCGATGGTTCTTCAGGATCGGTCATTTAACAGCCGGAATCAATTGACTTATTTGCGAGGTATGCGGAATCGGGTCATGGGATTTCTGGGCGAACAAATATTGGTGAATGGTAAGCCCAATATGCGCTTTGATGTTAAGACTAGAGCTTATCGATTTAGAGTTCTTAATGGTTCTAATTCCAGAATTTATAAACTAGGCTGGGAAGATGGTACTCCTTTGATTGCTATGGGTACGGATGCAGGGCTTTTGGAAAAACCTGTTTCTAAACCCTATTTTATGCTTGCTCCAGGGGAGAGAGTGGAGTTATGGCTGGATTTCAGCGGCAGGAAAGTTGGATCAGAATTGGTAATGTACTCCCTGCCCCATTCCGGCACTATGCCCATGATGTATGAACGAATGCACGGTCGAGGCGGTATGGGCATGGGAATGATGGGAGGCAGGCGTGGTGGTATGGGAATGATGTCCGGCGGTATTCCTCAAGGTAGCAAATTCAAGATTGCCAGTTTTCATATCAGCAAAAAAGTCACTGACTCGCCTACCCTTCCCAGTCATTTAGTTAATATCCCGCGTTTGACTGAACGGGATGTAGATAATGCAAACAATCCTATTCCTATCGCTTTAAGAATGATGCCAATTATGTCACCAAGACTGAATGGCATGTCATTTTCTATGAATCGGGTAATTCCATTGGAGGAAGTTGAATTGGGTTCCATTAAAAAAATAAAGATTTTCCATGAGCAGATGGGGCATATGGGCCGCGGAGGAATGGGGATGATGGGTGGTGGCATGGGAGGGATGATGTCGATGGCCCATCCGATTCATTTACATGGCCAGCAATATCAGGTTCTATCCAGAAAAATGACCGGTTCCAGACAGGATGCTTATGCAACGGTAAAAGATGGGTTCATCAATGAAGGATGGAAGGATACCGTATTGGTGATGCCGGGCGAGCAAGTTGAAATCATTAAACCCTTCCAGGATTATAAAGGCCTGTTTTTATACCATTGTCATAATCTGGAACATGAAGATTTAGGGATGATGAGACAGTTTTATGTGGGGTAAG
>Ga0256839_1005072_pt1 | contig 12402 bp, 14 predicted proteins | sample 354166metaG_FD_185968 | JGI IMG/M metagenome (GOLD analysis project Ga0256839, IMG submission 185968) | Hydrothermal vent microbial communities from Mid Atlantic Ridge, Atlantic Ocean - 354-166 | ecosystem: Environmental > Aquatic > Marine > Hydrothermal vents | place: Atlantic Ocean: Mid...
TATGAAAGCCACCTCGGCCGTGGTTGGTCCGAATGATGATGTGATCATCCCGCGTGAGAGCGAAAAAACCGACTGGGAGGTTGAGCTGGGCGTGGTGATCGGCAAGCCAACGGCCTATGTCAGCCGCGAAAACGCGCTCGACCATGTGGCGGGTTATTGTGTGATTAACGATGTGTCAGAGCGCGCGTTTCAGCTGGAAAAAGGCGGGCAATGGGTGAAGGGCAAGTCAAATGACACCTTCGGCCCCACTGGCCCTTGGCTGGTAACGCGCGATGAAATGCCCGATGCGTCAAACCTGAAAATGTGGTTGGAAGTTGATGGCAAGCGCTTTCAAAACGGCTCTACCAGCACCATGGTTTTTGATGTGCCAACCCTTGTGAGCTACATTTCCAATTTTATGAGCCTACAGCCCGGTGACGTGATTTCCACCGGAACCCCTCCGGGAGTGGGGCTTGGGCAAAAGCCGCCGATCTATCTGAGCCCGGGGCAGGAAATGCGCCTTGGCATCGAGGGTTTGGGCGAGCAGCGCCAAACCACCATTGCGTATAAAGGCTAGCGGATGAAACAGGCGTGGCGATGGTATGGTCCGAACGATCCCGTAAGTTTGCGGGATGCCAAACAGGCGGGCGCATCGGGGATTGTGACCGCGCTGCACCACGTGACGCCGGGCGATGTCTGGCCTGTGTCGGAGATTAAAAAACGCAAGGATGAAGTGGAGGCCATGGGCCTGACATGGGACGTGGTGGAAAGCGTTTTTATTAGCGATGACATTAAAGCTCAAACCGGAGATTGGCGCGCGCAGCTTGATAACTACAAGCAATCATTGCGTAATTTGGCGGTTTGTGGCGTGTATGTAGTGGCTTACCACACTATGCCGGTGCTGGATTGGACCCGCACAGACCTGAAATGGCAGCATAAAAACACAGGCCTGGCGCTGAGGTTTGACCCCGTTGAATTGGCGGCTTTTGATATCTATATTCTGGCCCGCAAAGGCGCGGCTGAAGGCTATTCTGATGCGGTGGTCGATGCGGCAGGCGAGCGCTTTGCCAAAGCTGATGATCATTGGAAAAGCACATTGGTCAACACGTTAACGGCAGGTTTGCCCGGCTCAGCCGAAGGGTGGAGCCTTAACGAATTTCGTGCGCGGCTGGCCGTGTGGGATAATTTTACCCCCGAGCAGGTGTTTGCCAACCATATTGATTTCCTGTCAGAAATAGCGCCTTTGGCCGAAAAAATTGGCATCCGGCTGGCTTGCCACCCCGATGACCCGCCTTTCCCTATTCTGGGCCTGCCGCGCATTATGTCGACCGAAGCTGATTTTAACGCCATGTTTAGCGCGGTTAATCTGCCCGCAAATGGCATGACCTTTTGCACAGGCTCACTGGGCGCACGCGCTGATAATGATTTGCCCGGCATGGCCACGCGCCTTGGCCCACGCATCCATTTTGCCCATCTGCGCAATGTGCGGCGCGAAACCGAGGGCACGCCTTGTGTGTTTCACGAGGATGACCACCTGACGGGGTCGTCTGACATGGTGCGGATTATTGAAGCATTGCTGACCGAGGAAAAACGCCGCCGCGATGCGGGCGTTGCCAACGCTGAATTCCCCATGCGCCCCGACCATGGCCACGAATTGCTTAATGATATTAACGCCGGCGGCAACCCCGGCTATACCGCCATTGGCCGCCTTAAAGGGCTGGCCGAATTGCGCGGTGTGATGATAGCCCTTCAGGAGCGCGTGATCTGATGCAAATTGACGTGCTGATAGATGTAAAAACCACCCTCGGCGAGGGGCCGCTATGGGATGTGGGCCAGCAAAGGCTTTATTTCATAGACAGTTTTGGCGAACGTATTTTTTGCTGCACCGCGGATGGCACCGAGGTGCGGGCATGGGATGTGCCCGGAAAAATAGGCTCTATGGCGCTGCGGGCGGATGGTGAAGGCGCGATTTGCGCCCTAGATAGCGGCTTTCACGCGCTGGATTTCAAAACTGGCGACTGCCATTTTATTGCCGATCCCGAAGCAGACAAGCCGCTTAATCGCTTGAATGACGGTAAGGTTGACCGGCGGGGGCGGTTTATTTGTGGCTCTATGGATACCTCCGAAGAAGGCCCGAACGGGTCACTTTATCGGCTGGACCCAGACCTGAGCATGCATAAAATTGATAGCGGGATCATTGTTTCCAACGGCCCGTGCTGGTCGCCCGACGACAACACATTTTACTTTGCCGATAGCTGGTCCGGCGAGATCCGCGCTTATGATTATGACATCGATTCCGGAACCCCCAGCAACCGCCGCACCTTTACCACGCTTGACGCCAAAATAGGCGCGCCCGATGGCTCAACCGTAGACGAAGAAGGCTACCTCTGGAATGCCCAGTGCTTTGATGGCTGCATCAAGCGCTATGCCCCCGATGGCCGCCTTGACCGCGTGATCGACATGCCGGTGTGTAAGGTGACCTCCGTGAATTTTGGCGGGCCAAATTTGGATACGCTTTTTGTGACCTCCATGGCCAAGCCCCCCTTGCCGCGCTTTCCGGGTGATGGCCCGTTGCGCGGCGCTGTTTTTGCCATTTCCGGCCTCGGGGTGCGCGGCATTCCCGAACCCCGCTTCGGGAGCTGAAATCATGGCCACCCATTCAATACTGAATAAACCGTTAGGAACAACACATGCCCATTAAATCAGGCTCTTACACCGCGCTACTAACCCCGTTTACCGATGGTGGCGAAGCCATTGACCACGCCGCCCTTGAGGCGCTGGTGGAGCATAATATCGGCCACGGGGTAAACGGGCTTTATGTGGGCGGCAGCACCGCTGAAACCTATTTGCAGACATATGAAGAGCGCGTGAGCGTGCTGCAAGCCGTGGCCAAACAGGCCAAAGGCCGGGTTTCAATTATTGCGCAGGTTGGGGATATAAACCCAAGCGTTTGCCATAAGCTGGCAGGCGTGGCCGCCGATGCCGGCTATGATGCCCTTTCGGCCATCCCGCCGTTTTACTTCAAATATGACTGGGCCGAGATCTCCGAGTTTTACCGCAAGCTCGCCAGCCTCACGGGCGTGCCGTTTGTTATCTATAATATTCCGGTGCTCACCGGCGTTACGCTTAACACCGAACAAATCACCGAGCTGTTGAACCTGCCAAATGTGATTGGCCTCAAAAACACCTCGCCGGATTATTATTCGATGGAGCAAATTGTCCGCGCCAATCCTGATAAGCTGATTTTTAATGGCTATGACGAAACCGCAATTTCGGGGCTGGCCATGGGGGCGTGTGGTGTCATTGGCTCTACGCTCAATGTGCAAGGTTACAAATTCCAGGCGCTACAAGCCGCTTTTATGAATAACGAACCGGAAAAAGCCCGCGCGATACAGGGCGAAATTAACCAGCTTATAGATGTGCTGGCCCCGCTTGGCGTATTCCGCTCAATTAAGTATTTGCTGGACCTGCAAGGCGTGCCGATGGGCGAATGCCGCCAACCCTTCAGGCCACTGGCAGCATCCGATAAAGCCGCGCTCAAAGCCGCGTTTGACACGTTGCTCGCCCGATAGACAGGCAGGTCAAGATGGCGCTTTAGCCTAGGGCAATGCCCCCGTCATTTATAGGGTTCAGCGTCATGCATTCACCAGCTAGGGCGCTGTTTCTCATCTCTACCATTCTGGCCTAGTCCTCCTAATATTGTGTTAACCCCTTCCAAAACGCCGCCCTAAATACTATTTCCCCTTTATGCCGCAAACAGCCGAGGACGCCGCAGATGACAAAGAAAAATCTATATCCTGCCATATTGGTAAAAGACGCTAAAAAAGCCATTGCGGCGGGGAGCCGGCTGGAGCTGGAGGTTGTGGACTCGGACGGCAAGCAGGGGTTTGCGTGGCGGCCGTATTTGATTGACGAGGACGGTGATAAATTCCTGATTGTTAAGGCTGATTTGGCCCCGAAGGATATCCTGTATAGCAGCTCGCTGATTTCGTTTGGGCAGGAGCTTGGCTTGGCACATTTCGATATGCTCCCCGTTCCGGACCCCAAGAAATACCGCGTGCGGGGGTAGGGCCGCCTTACGGGCGGACCTCTCATGACTTGCCCCTTTCAGATAGCCCGATAAGGCTGCCAACGATAATGAGCATGCCAGCCGCATGGCGCTTGGTCATTGATCGCAGCACCCCGCCGGGGTTGCGGATCGGCGTTTGAGGGTGAAAGCGGTTCCCGTCAATAATCAGAATACAAAGCGCCGTGGCCATATCGCCCATTTGCTCTTGGGCTGCCACGGGTCTGTTCCGGCTGGGGGCGAAATCCTACGCTAAGGATTTTGCCTGTACCGTTTCACTATATCCCCGACGGTATTTTTGCTGATGGCTAGATCACGAGCGATCCAGCGATAACTTCGGCCTTCTTTAATCATTTCTAGAACCTTGGGTGCCAGCCTGTCTGACTTTGGCCTTTGGCCTTTTTGGCGACCAAGTTTCTTACCTCGGGCCCTTGCCGCGGCAAGGCCGGATTTCACCCGTTCGCTCAATAGATCACGTTCAAATTGGGCGATACCCGCCAGCATGGTGGCCATCATACGTCCGTGTGGCGTGCTCAACTCGAAGGTCATACCACTCATAGCCACGATAGATACGTTCCAGCGGGCCAACTGTTCCAGTGTTTGCAAAAGATCTTGGGTGGAACGTCCCCATCGGGAAAGTTCTGTCACGAGAACAGCATCAATTCTTCGGGCCTGTGCCAAGTCCATGATTTGGTTGCGGGCGGCACGGTTGGACTTTGTACCGGATGCGGTTTCCTTGAGCACCCCAACGATTTCAAAGTCCCCTCGTTCAGCAAAACTGGTGAGTTCACCTATCTGACGTTCACACGACTGATCAGAAGTTGAGACCCGTGCGTAAATGACTGCTTTCTGTCCCACTTGAACCCTCATGGATTTAGGCGTTGTAAGCCATTGATTTAACTGGTGCGAATGTTGTCCACTTTAATCTAATGATTAACAGGGACGATTCCATATGCCAAGACGCCGTATTTTGACAGAGCGCCAGCGTTCTGCACTCCTTGACCTTCCAACCGATGAAATCTCGTTGCTGAAGCATTACACGCTGGCAGATGAAGATATTGAACACATCCGTGTCCGCCGCCGTCCGCACAACCGTTTCGGGTTTGCACTGCAATTGTGTGCCTTACGTTACCCTGGTCGGCTTTTGCTTCCTGGGGAAATCATCCCACATGAGGTGTCCCGCTTCTTGGGGGCACAATTGGGTTTGAACGAAGCAGACCTGCTGGAATATGCAATACGCGAAGAAACCCGCCATGAACACTTAGCCGCCTTGCGACAGCTTTATGGTTATCGAGCATTTACTGGCCAAGGAGCCCGTGAGCTGAAAATGTGGCTTGTTGACCAGGCTGAAGATGCACGTTCCAACGATGATTTAGCGCGGCGGTTCGTTGAACAATGCCGCAGAACCCAAATTATAGTGCCCGCCATTTCTACTATAGAACGGCAATGTGCCGATGCCCTAGTTGCAGCAGAACGCAAGATTGAGGGGACAATATCAAGCCGCCTAGATTATGAAGGCCGCGCTCGCTTGGATGCTCTTCTGGTAGATATGGTTGATAGTCACCTAAGCCGCTTTGTCTGGCTGCGTCAGTTTGAACCGGGCAAGAATTCAGCCGATGTAAACCGATTGCTGGACAGGTTGGATTTTCTACAGAACCTTGATCTGTCGCCCGACATTCTTGCGGGGATCCCTCCGCATCGTGTTACGCGCTTGAAGCGACAAGGGGAGCGTTATTTTGCAGATGGTCTGCGCGATCTTTGCGATAATCGGCGACTTGCTATTCTAGCGGTTTGTGCGGTGGAATGGCAGGCAGGTCTTGCTGACGCCATTGTAGAAACCCATGACAGAATTGTCGGCAAAACTTGGCGTGAGGCCAAAAGGCTTTGTGATGCGCGCGTTGATGATGCAAAGGCAGCCGTTCGCCAAACCCTGAAATCTTTCGCAGAACTGGGTAGTGCCTTACTGGAAGCCCAAGGGGACAAAGCTGAGCTGGAACCTGCAATCTCCAACAATTTAGGCTGGGAAGGCTTGCAAAATCTTGTAGCGACGGCCGCGCGGTTGACGGATACAATGTCCGCTGATCCTCTCACACATGTTGCGCAAGGATATAATCGTTTTCGACGCTATGCCCCGCGCATGCTGCGTATCTTGGATATTCATGGGGCAGCAGTTGCGGCTCCCTTACTTAAAGCTGCCAGTTCGATCCGTAAAGGGTCAGACACTGAGCGCCCTACATGTTTTCTGCGCCGCACATCAAAGTGGCACCAACATTTGAAGGCGCAGGATGATGGCGATCTTCGCCTGTGGGAAGTGGCGGTTCTGTTTCATCTGAGGGATGCCTTTCGATCCGGTGATATCTGGTTAAGCCATTCCAAACGCTATGGAGATTTGAAGCAGATTCTGGTACCTGCCCAAGCGATCACTGCCAATGCCAGATTGATGGTCCCGCTCAACCCGGAAGCGTGGATCGCAAACCGAAAAGCCAAAATGGAATCCGGGCTGGTGCGGTTGGCAAAAGCAGCCCGGTCCGGCACTATTCCTGGTGGAAGTATTGAAAACGGCGTCCTGCATGTTGATCGCCTGTCGGCTAATGCTCCCCATGGTGCTGATGAGATGATCCTCGATCTTTACAAGCGTATGCCAGAAGTGCGGATCACCGATATTCTGATGGATGTGGACGCGGCCACAGGATTCACTGATGCCTTTACACACCTGCGTACAGGCGTGCCCTGCAAAGATAAAATTGGTTTGCTCAATGTGCTGCTGGCGGAGGGCATTAATCTGGGCCTCAGCAAGATGGCTGAAGCAACCAACACCCACGATTATTGGAAACTGATGCGCCTTTCGCGCTGGCATGTTGAAAGCGAAGCTTTAAACCGCGCTTTGGCGATGGTGGTCGAGGCACAAGCCAAACTTCCGATGGCAGCGTTCTGGGGCATGGGAACCTCGGCTTCCAGTGACGGCCAGTTTTTCTCGACCACCCGACAGGGTGAGGCAATGAATCTGGTCAATGCCAAATACGGCCGCGACCCCGGCCTGAAGGCCTATACCCATGTGTCAGATCAGTTTGCGCCTTTCGCAATCCAGACCATCCCCGCCACGGTCAGTGAAGCACCCTATATTCTCGATGGCTTGCTGATGAATGAAACTGGCAAGCGCATCCGTGAACAATACGCCGACACGGGTGGTTTCACCGACCATGTGTTCGCGATCACTTCGATCCTGGGTTACCAATTCATTCCCCGTATCCGCGATTTACCATCAAAGCGGCTCTATGTGTTTGATCCGGCCAACAACCCAAAGGAACTGCGTGGTTTATTGGGCGGAAAAATCAGAGAAGGCCTGATCACATCAAACTGGCCGGATGTCTTGCGGATTGCGGCGACCATGACCGCCGGCACCATCGCTCCAAGCCAAATTTTGCGCAAACTTGCATCCTATCCCCGCCAGAATGATCTTGCCGCTGCCTTACGTGAAATCGGCAGGGTAGATCGCACCCTGTTCATGATCGACTGGGTTCTGGATGCTGATATGCAACGCCGAACCCAAATTGGTCTGAACAAAGGAGAATCCCATCATGCATTGAAAAATGCTCTGCGCATTGGTCGTCAGGGTGAAATCCGCGACCGAACATCCGAGGGCCAGCATTACCGCATGGCAGGCCTCAACTTGTTGGCCGCAATCGTCATATACTGGAACACAGCCAGGTTGGGTGAGGCCGTGCAGCAAAGAAAACAGGCTGGATTATCCACACCTCCAGGGCTTCTGGCGCACACTTCCCCGCTCGGATGGGCGCATATCCTGCTCACAGGCGAATACAGGTGGTCGAAAAAGCGCTAAAGTGCCCTTAGCGTAGGATTTCGCCCCCAGCCGGAACAGACCCCTTTAAGCGCAGTGGTTGGAGCGGCTCATTAATTTTTTTAGATGTATCTGCATACTGGAAATCCAAAGGGCTAGATTTTCCAAATATTCAGCAGGTTGCACAATCACATGGCGTTTCTGACTGGGCGGCATTTTTGGAAAAATTGGATGTCTTAGAATAACAAGTTAAATAGGTATAACTGAAATAACTTGTTTAACCAGTTATTTAAAAATATCCGTTTTTGTGCGGATTAGATGCTTTAAGTATGTAGATTTAGGCACCAAGCCAGCCTTTTCTTCAATCATCGCCAATTCCGATTTTGTAAATTTGATTGCAATAATCTCGGATTCTTTCTCACTTTCGGGCTTTGCTTTGCGCCCTCTTGTTTTTGGAGCAAGGATCGCAACGGGTTGTTCCGCTATGGGCGCGGCTGTTTTGAATACGGAAAGGTCATTTTTCTTAGGCATAAGTTTTCTCAAGATAGGAAAATAAAACATCAAACTGGGCTGCTACATCTTTGTAGGTATACCGCGCTAACGGTTCGGCTTGCATGAGTTGGCCGATAGACATTTCACGTTCAAAAATCACATCAAACACCTTTGAAAACTTGAGCGGAAATATAGGTATCCCCTGCCCTACAGTTTTTCCGATTATATTTTTGATGTTTTTTAAATCGTCGCTATCGTTCCAGTCAGTAAAAAACTCGCCTTTTTTCTTGGCCAGTTTTGTCGCTACAACCACGATATTCTTGTTATGGGGCAAAAGCTCTCGGATCGTATGTATCCCCGCGTGAATACATTTCAGCTCGTTATAGATAGGAATCACGATAACGTCTGACTGCTTCACTGCCGATAGAATGCTGGCTTGTGCGTCGCGGGTCATAAGTCCTGCGAGATCAAAAACCACTTCAATGTTATCGGGGAGTTCTGGGAATGCTTGATCCGGTTGCAAAGAAATCAACCGTTCTTCTGGAATAACGGTATCGAGTAGATTGTAAGGCTCGTTCGTGGCAAGCGCATAGCCCTTATCTAGGGCTATATTGACGGCAATAGGGGTTTTCCCCGCAGAGCCTTTCATATTGTAAATCGTAATTTTCATATGGAGATAATACGATTAAACAAAAATAATGCAAATAACTTATACAATCAGTTAAACCGAAATAACCTTAATAACAAGTTAAACACAAAACACTAAAACAAATAAGCTTCTACAGGTCGTATTTTTTCTTTAGATGCTGTGAATACTGACGCAACGCATTGCTGCTACGCAAGCCTCGATGATCCCGAATGTCGATAATATATACGGTTTCATGTCTAACCGCATATAGAATGGAAAAGTGTGTGCCGCGTATTTCCTTCTCAAAAACCCCGTCAATTTCGTCAAACACATGCCCGATATAGGGGTCCTGTTTTAGCATGTTTCGGGTTTTCTTGAAGCTTTCAGACGCGGCCTTGGTATTAAGCTGCGACTGCTCACGGAAATACCGCCGCATCCAGCGAATGCCAGGGGCAGAGGATTCTAAAAATTGAATTTTCATGGTTGTGAATTATCGTTCAAAAGTATCAGGGGCAGGGAAGGGGGCATCATCTGGCCCATCAAACCAAGCATCCATTGCCTCTTCTGAAATAGATACCCCTTTATCTATCAATTTAAGGCCAACCCCGATGAGCTCGTGGGTGGCCCTGCGCTCTTCCACCAATGCCGTGATAGCCTGATTTGCCAGATAGGAAGCTGAACGATCTTCATACCGTGCGATTTCTTCGAGACCCGCTTTCACGTCCGTATCGAGACGCGTTGTAAATGTTGCTGTTGCCATTGCTGCCATACTTTTGTGATTATGTACTGGAATGTAATACAGTGTATTCATTTTTGGCAAGAAGTCAAATTTTACACCATTCGCTCGACGGGGCAGGGGGCTTAACGTAGGATTCCGCACTTTTCCGGAACACCCCTAAATTTCAAACTGCTTGGCAATATCCATCGCTTCTTCTTCTTCGATACCCAGATACCGCGTGGTGCTTTCAATATTCTTGTGACCAAGCAAAACCTGCGCCACACGTAAGTTGGCCGTCTTGCGGTAGATATGGGCCACACGGGTGCGCCTGAGCGAGTGTGAGCCGTATTGTGCGGGGTCAAGCTGCGCCATGCTGATCCACTGCTTCACGAGGTGCTGGTAGTGATCCACAGACAGCCTGGAACCCTTGTTGCCCTTCAGGGAGGTAAACAGAGGCTCGCCATAGGCCTTATCTGCTTCCTCAATCCAGTCCTTCAGTGCCACGCGCGTATAATCCCGCAAACCAAAGCTGACCCGTCCTTTGGTTTTGCTTTGTTCAACCGTTACGCGCTCTTTGATCTCCGCCCCGTCCAGAACATCGGACACATTCAAAGCCATCAAATCCACACCGCGTAGGGAAGAATCTATAGCCACGGCAACAGGGCCATGTTGCGCACATTGCCACGCTGTGAAAGCAGGGTGCGGATCGTCGCCACCTGCTCCGGCGTTAAAGCTTTTTTCCGCCCGATGATTTTACCCTTATTCCAGGGGCGTTTTTTCTTCGTCATAATATGCCTAAAAATAACCTGCTAATGAGGGTATTTTACGCAATAGCAGGTATTATGCAATATGAATACTGAGAAAAGTGTTTTGTAGCAACAAGATAGGGGAGGGGTATTATACCTGCTTATAGCCATAAGCAGGTATAAGTGCTCACGACAGACGTAAATATGGATGAGTTTACAACGCAGAGTGTGAGGCCAGTTTATCAATCATCGTAGTAATAGGTTTCACAAGAAGGATATCCAACGGTAGCACCCGTCCCGCTGTCACCGTAAAATGGATACTGATTACACACGCCCTTATATTCACGGCGAACATATTCCAGAGCGTCATAGCCGTTTGTGTAAGGTGTGTTTACTGTGAATGTCTCACTTCTTGAGAAGCCAAATTGCCCTTCGCAAACAAATTGACAACCATATTTCAAAGATGACGTATATTGCCCAGAGTTGCTGCTATTGCTACTTGATGATCCTTGTCCGAGTAGCCCCCCAAAAAGAAGTCCTAGAGCTGTCCCTGTAATGTTCATCCCTCCCGAGGAGGAATTGTTTGGTACTTGCCGCGGCCTACTGGGCCGAATGGCGTTAATTTGTTCCCCAGTCTGCCAACTATACCGTGCTATATAATTATCACCATATGAGCAGAATGAATCATCTGGTATTTCTCCTGATGATATCCAGCTCGATATTACAGAATCAACCTGGTGTGGTTGTAACGAACCGATGGAAACAGCATACCAGCCATTGTTTGCAGCGAATATTTTAGCGTAGCGCCTATCCGAATAATTTTGTCTTATGTAGCTTTGAGCCAAACTTAGACTGCGTGTTGACTTGACTTGCAGCTCACAAGTTCCAGGCTCAATCAACGGTTCGGCAAATGCCATTGTACTTGAAAAGAGGATAGTAGTGCTTAAAAAAGATAATCGTAGCATTTGTATTTCCTTGGATAACGCAGTGACCTGGATCCTTAGAGTTACCTCTGGTAACCCTATTTCTCATGGAGCCGCTTGTAGAATTATGCGGGCTTGTTTTAGCTTCATAGCGGGGTAATCCCCCATGGGAATACCAGAAACTCTCCCTAAGAGTGGATACAGAAACAATACTGTTTATTCTGCCATTACGACAAACCCCCCAGACACCTCGACTTTCGCGCCGCCTGTAGACGCACCTTGTCCTGTCAAACTTCCATTTCCCACCAATCTATTACCCGTGCCACTATATAGCTGACCCGATGCTCCCAGGTTACTAAAGGTGTAGGGGTTTTCTCCTTGGATATTTCCTGAAAGAGGGATGTTCAGACCAACATTTTCGGCGGCCAAATCAATTTTACCGGCTCCTATCAGTTCTCCTTGAACGGGGGTCAGAGAGGTTCCACCTGAAACTAATGCAAACCCATCGGCGTTTGCGCTAACATTAAGGTTTTCAAAATCTAATTCTAACGCCAAATTACCCGCAAAGGTTTCCAAGCCCTTACCTGCGGTAGCACCCAGTATTACCACTTGAAGTTCAACCATTCCGTTCATTGTTGCGCTGCCACTCAAAGCAGTTGCGTCGGGCCGTGTCAAAGCACCGGATAGGATGCCAGCCTGTATGCCGGATTCCAATGCATCAAATTGACCATATGTCGCTACACTAATTGTTCCTGATTTAGGCCCTGGCAAACTAAACTCATCGCCCCAGCGCGTCTCTGCGCAGCCTAGAAGTGTAAAAGTTAAGCACACCCCTATTATATATCGAATAATACTTTTAAACATTAAAAACCCCTGCGGTAAATACACCCAATTGAACGGCTATCATATTCAATTTTGAATCTAAGCAAATTCAAAAAATGTTTCCAATACATATCCGGAATTAGCCCCTGCAAAAGGATTGACCTGAATGTAATAGACACCATCCTGCACGACATCGAAGCTGATATGCTCACTGCTTGAGCCACCATTA
>Ga0256839_1005073_pt1 | contig 12396 bp, 11 predicted proteins | sample 354166metaG_FD_185968 | JGI IMG/M metagenome (GOLD analysis project Ga0256839, IMG submission 185968) | Hydrothermal vent microbial communities from Mid Atlantic Ridge, Atlantic Ocean - 354-166 | ecosystem: Environmental > Aquatic > Marine > Hydrothermal vents | place: Atlantic Ocean: Mid...
TTCGGCCACCCCCTGTCATTTCGACCACCCCCTGTCATTTCGACCACTCTTCCCTGTCATTTCGACCGAAGGGAGAAATCCTGTCCCACCGCCCTCAAGATTTCTCGCTGCGCTCGAAATGACAAGGATAATGTCATTCCCCGCACCTCCTTGCCATTGCCGCCCCGCTGCCTTGTCATTACTCCCCACTTTCTTGTCATTTCCCGCTGCGCTCGAAATGACAGGCATCACAGGAACGACAAACCCTGACCGAAGCCCATTAACCCCGACTATCGAAACCTGCATTATTGACTGACGGCCATCGTGCAGCCTGGATTCCTCTTCGCTTCAGCCGGTCTGCTCATGTCATGCATTTAGGCTCAGTATATTAAGGGTCTCATAATTGTCCATTCAAAATGTGTAGCCCGAATGGAGTGGAACGTAATCCGGGTGCGGGGGTTTTGCCGTCTGGTTTCCTGGATTCCGCTCTTGCAGAGCTTCATCCAGGCTACCGAACTGCTCATGTCATGCATTCAGGTAAATTCCAATATAACTTTCAGTGGCTGTACCGGAACTGAATGGCCAACCACCCCCTTTGGCTTCGCACCGGGGCGGCGCGCCCACGGTTCCATCTCCTTACGCAGGCGCGGATCCCTGGCCGCGAACCTTCTTTTCCCCGCCAAAGGCCCGGGAAATGCGCCGGAAGCATGGTGTTAAATCCCACATCAATCCCATTTCAATCCCAGCATCACATCCATGACATTGCTGCCTGTCTCGCCCGTCACCACCAGATCGCCGGTCGCGGCCAGCAGCTCCCCGGAGGCCGCCCGGCGCAGACAGTCTGAAGCACGCAGGCCGGCCTGACAAGCTCGTCTCAATGTATAGGCATCCACCAGTGCGCCCGCTGCCTCTCCCGACCCGTCCCGGCCATCGGTGCCCGCCGCCAGGAAGAGAAACCGCGACTCATGTTGCAAGCGCCTTGCCACCAGCAGGGCCAGGTGCTGGCAGCGCCCGCCCCGGCCCGGCATGGGGGGAAGACGGACCGTCACTTCCCCGCCCCAGACATGCAGACCGGCGCCGCGCGAGGCCATCTGCGCCGCCACGTCTTCGGCGGCCGCTGCCACATCGCCCACCAGCAGGGCATCATGCTCGAAAACGGCATAACCCCGGGCACGGCCGGCCCGGGCCGCGGCCCGGCGGCCATCCCGGTTGGTGGCAATCACCCTGATTTCCTGAGACACCATGGGGAAGGTTTCCGGGCGCAGAACCTCGCTTGCGTTACCTGCGCGGTCCAGCAGGGTCTGCAGCCATCCCGGCAGGTCCCTGGCCGGCAATGCCCCGTTCCCCCTTGCCAGGAGGCCTGACCCGATCACTGCAGGATCGTCTCCCGGCACATCGGAGATCAACAGGCCCCGCACGCGGCGCCCGGCGAGCAATGATGACAGGCCGCCCCCCTTGACCAGGGACAGGCGGCGGCGAACCGCATTCATCTCGCCGATGGCCAGCCCCGAAGCCAGCAGCCAGCGGTTGACGCGCTGCAGATCCGACAGGGAGAGGCCAGGGCGGGGCAACTCCAGCAGCGCCGAGGCCCCGCCGGAGACCAGCACCAGGAAGGGCATGCGGGGCGGAGAGGCGGCGACGAATTCCCGCAACACGCGCCCGGCACGCAGGCTCCCTTCATCGGGCACGGGATGCCCGGCCTCGACCACCTGCAGACGGTCGTGAAGCCTGGACAGCCCGCGCCCGGCACCATGGGGACAGACGACGAGACAACGGCGTGCGGCGTGCGGCTGTACATCCAGCACGCCCCGCACCATGGCTGCCGCGGCCTTGCCCACGGCAATCAGGTGAAAGGGGCCGGGGAAGGGGTCCGCCGACAGGCAATCGGCCACCCGCCGCCGGCCATGCACGGCCGCCAGCGCACTGTGGTAGATGTGCAGCAGCCGGTTGCGATGAAGAGGGATCTCGCGGCTCACCTCCGCTCTCTCCCAGGCCCGCAGAGACCATTGATGTGTTGGACGTATTTGAGACTTACGTTAATGACTGGCGGCCTGGATGGGCGCGGACCCCGAGGTTGGGCATCCCCTTGCCATTGCCACCACACTTCTTTGTCATTTTGCCCTCACCCTTTTGTCCTTTCGACCGAAGGGAGAAATCCTGTGCCAGCGGTTCCGGATTCCTCGCTGCGCTCGGAATGACAGAGAAGCGTCATTTTGCCCTCACTCCCTTGTCATTCCGACCACACTCCCTTGTCATTTCGACCTCTCTTCCTTGTCATTTCGACCGAAGGGAGAAATCCTGTCCCGGCGGTTCCGGATTCCTCGCCGTGCTCGGAATGACAGAGAAGCGTCATTTTGCCCTCACTCTCTTGTCATTCCGACCACACTCCCTTGTCATTTCGACCTCTCTTCCTTGTCATTTCGACCGAAGGGAGAAATCCTGTCCCGGCGGTTCCGGATTCCTCGCCGTGCTCGGAATGACAGGGACAGAGTCATTCCCACCGTGCCCTTTTTCCATTGCCGCCCCGCTGCCTTGTCATTGCGACCTCACTTTCTCGTCGTTTCTCGCTACGCTCGAAATGACAGGCGTCACTTGGATGACAGGCGTCACCTGGAAAGACAAAACCACAACCGAAGCCAACAAACCCCGACCGTCATGACTCGCATTGCTGACTGAGAGCCGTCTGCAGTGCCCCGAGGGACGGCATCCGGGGAGAAACAGGATCCATGCCGCATCTCGCTTTCGTTCCGCTCCCTGCGGGCTGCACATGCCATGCCTATAGGCGGCTCCCAATAACCCCTGCAACACCCCGCCGCCGGGGCCTCACAGATTCGCAAACCCCCGCTCCAGGTCGGCGATGATGTCCGCCACGTCTTCCAGGCCCACGGCCAGGCGCACCAGCCCGTCATGGATGCCCGCGGCGGCGCGGTCTTCGGGTGCGAGGCGCCCGTGCGTGGTGGTGGCGGGATGGGTGATCATGGTCTTGGTATCGCCCAGGTTGGCGGTGATGGAGATCATGCGCACGCCGTCGATGAAACGCCAGGCGGCCGCCTGACCGCCGGCCAGCTCGAAGGCCAGCAGCCCGCCGTAACCCCGCTGCTGGCGACCTGCCAGTTCGTGCTGGGGATGGCAAGGCAGGCCGCTGTAATAGACCCGCTGCACGTCGGATCGCCCCTCCAGCCAGCGGGCGATCTGCAGGGCATGGTCGCAATGGGCCTGCATGCGCACCCGCAGGGTCTCCAGCCCCTTGAGAAAGACCCATGCGTTGAAGGGGCTCAGGCAGGGTCCGGCAGTGCGCAGAAAACCGTGAACCTTCTCCATGCTCTCGCCGTCACCGACGACGGCCCCCCCCACGCAGCGTCCCTGGCCGTCGAGGTACTTGGTCGCCGACAGCACCACCAGGTCCGCACCCAGGGCCAGAGGCTGCTGCAACACGGGGGTACACACCGTGTTGTCCACCACCAGGCGGGCGTCATGCGCATGGGCGAGCTCGGCCAGGGCGGTGATGTCCGCCACTTCGGACAGGGGATTGGACGGTGTCTCAAGAAACAGCATGCGGGTGGCGGGCCGCATCGCCGACGCCCAGGCCGAAAGATCCGTCAACGACACGAAACTGGTCTCGATGCCGAAGCGGGCGAGAATGTTGCTGAACAGGAGCGCCGTGCTGCCGAAGATGCCCCGCGCCGCGACGATGTGGTCGCCGCTGCGCAACAGGCCCAGGCAGGTACTGAGAATGGCCGCCATGCCCGAGGCCGTGGCCACGCAGCGCTCCCCGCCCTCCATGGCCGCCAGCCGCTCCTCGAAGGTGCGCACCGTGGGATTCGTGAAGCGGGAATAGACATTGCCCGGCTCCTCGCCGGAAAACCGGGCCGCGGCCTGCGCGGCGCTGGAGAAAACGAAGCTGGAGGTGGTGAAGATGGGCTCGGCCTGTTCCCCCTCGGGCGTGCGCCGCTGTCCGCTGCGTATGCCACGGGTACCAAGTTCCCAGCGTGTCGATCTGTCTTCCGAATTCTGTCTGGCCACGATGTTCTCCTCCGGCCTGCAATGCCCCTTCGCGCGCGGGGGCGGCGTGCCTGCTTTACAGCCCCATCACGTCACGCCCGCCCTCCGGCGGGTCGATCCGCTTGTTCTCGTCGCAACGCTGCGCCTCGATGCGGCTCAGATATTCGCTGCTCACATCGCCGGTGATGTATTCCCCGCTGAAACAGGAGGTGTCGAAGCGCTGTACCTTGGTCCGCTCCTTGCTGACGGCCTCCACGAGGTCCTCCAGGTCCTGGTAGAACAGGCGGTCGGCGCCGATGAGACGGGCCACCTCCGCCTCGCTGCGCCCATGGGCGATGAGTTCCTTCGCCGCCGGCATGTCGATGCCATAGACATTGGGATAGCGCACCGGCGGCGCGGCCGAGGCGAAATACACCTTGTTGGCGCCGGTCTCGCGGGCCATGTGAATGATCTGCTGGGAGGTGGTGCCGCGCACGATGGAATCGTCCACCAGCAGGACGTTCTTGCCCATGAACTCGATATCGATGGCATTGAGCTTCTGGCGCACCGATTTCTTGCGCAGCTGCTGGCCGGGCATGATGAAGGTACGGCCGATATAGCGGTTCTTGATGAATCCCTCCCGGTAATTGACGCCCAGGGCATTGGCCAGCGCCAGGGCGGCGGTACGGCTGGTGTCGGGGATGGGGATCACCACGTCGATGTCATGGTCCGGAAATTCCCGCAGGATCTTGCGCGCCAGGCGCTCGCCCATGCGCAGCCGCGCCTTGTAGACATAGATGTTGTCGATGATGGAGTCGGGCCTCGCCAGATAGACATATTCGAAGATGCAGGGCGAGCGCACCGGCCGGTCCGCACACTGGCGGGTATGAAGACTGCCGTCCATGGTGATGAAGACCGCCTCCCCGGGCGCGATGTCACGCACGAGGTCGAAGCCCAGCACGTCCAGCGCCACGCTCTCGGAGGCGATCATGTATTCGGTGCCCTGGGCCGTCTCGCGCTTGCCGAAGACGATGGGACGGATGCCATACGGATCGCGGAACCCCAGGATCCCGTATCCCGCAATCATGGCGATGGCGGCATAGCCGCCGCGGCAACGGCGGTGCACACCGGCCACGGCATCGAACACGTCCGCTTCGTCGATCACCATCTTGCCCGATTGCTGCAGTTCATGGGCAAAGACGTTGAGGAGAATCTCGGAGTCGGACTCCGTGTTGATATGGCGCCGGTCGTCGCGGAAGAGTTCGTCCTTCAATTGCTCGGCATTGGTGAGATTGCCGTTGTGCGCAAGGGCGATGCCGTAGGGCGAATTGACATAGAAGGGTTGTGCCTCGGAGGGCGAGGCACAGCCGGCGGTGGGGTAACGCACGTGGCCGATGCCGCAGTTGCCCCGCAGGTTGATCATGTGGGAGGTCTTGAACACGTCCCGGACCAGGCCGTTGTCCTTGCGCAGGTAGAGCTTGCGTCCCTCGCAGGTCATGATGCCGGCTGCATCCTGACCGCGATGCTGCAATACCGTCAGGCCGTCATAGATGGCCTGATTGACACGGGTCTTGCAAACCATGCCGATGATACCGCACATATTTCAGTCGCTCCCCAGTGGATTGCTTCTGGAACCGGATTGTCTCAGGCGGGCAGCAGCGTCGAGAGTTTCAGTCCCATCTGCTCCATCACCCATGCCGCGATCCCCTGCAGGTAGGAGACCGTCAGAGACGCCTGCCACGCGGGCGTCTCGGCCAGCGGTGTCAGCCCGCCCAGCACCACGACCACCATGATCAGGATCATGCCCCGCGCCAGGCCGAAGAGCAGCCCCATGCCACGGTCGAAACCGCTCAGGGGGCTGGCCCGCACCACCCTGCTCAGCAGCTTTGCCACCAGGGCCACGACCAGCAGGACCGTCATGAACACCCCGAGAAAGGCCCCTGCCTGGCGCAATTCCGGAATCGCGACATGCCCTTCCAGATAGGCGGCGGCGTCCCCGCCGAAGCGCATGGCCGCCCAGAAGGACAGCACCCACCCCCCCAGCGACAAGGCCTCCTTGACCAGCCCCCGCAGCAGGCCCAGCAGGGCCGAGAGCAGCATCACGCCCAACAGGGCGTAATCAAGCCACACCATGACGATGGCTCACTGCGGCCGCATCGCTGCCGCCCAGACTGCTGCTGCTCCTGCCGCCCATCTCCGGAGAACCTGGAAAACCTCAAAAAGAATATATTTTACCACCCTGTCGCGGCAGCGCCCATCTTCCCCTGCCCTTTCTTCCATGGCCATGGGGTTTCGGCGCAATCTCAGTCGCCCTGCCGGTAGCGCATCACGATGCCCTTGACCCCGGCCTGCTTCCCCAGGCGGGTGCGCAGGGCTTCCGCCTCGCCCTGCCTGGCCACCGGCCCCACCAGGACGCGGTAGGCCGGCCTGCCGTCCATGCGAAACTCTCCGAGAAAGCTCTCGAACCCTGCCTTGTCCAGGCGGTCACGCAGGCGGCGTGCATTGCGCCGGGAAGAAAAACTGCCCACCTGCACCACCCACCCGGCCTTCAGGCGCGGAGGCGGTCCGGCCACCTGCGGCCTCTCCTGTTTCGCATTGCCGCTGCGCTGCGGCGCGGGACGGGGGGGGACTTCCCGGGTGGCCGCTTGTGTGGCAGGCGTCTTTGCTGCCGGACGAGCCGGGATTTCCGCCGGGGTTTCTGCCGGGGTTTCCACCTGGGTTATGACCGGGCTTTCTTCAGCCGTGGCGGGACGGGGAGCAGCGGTTTTGTTCTCAACCGTGGCTGCAGCGGCTGCCTTTTCCTCCCTGGACGGCGCGCCGGCCGTATCTGCAACCGCCCCGGATCCGGCCGCCGGCCCTTGCGAAGGCTTGCGCGCCAGAGCAGGGGCAGGTGGCGGCACAGTGGCCTCCGGCGGTGGCTCGAGCGGCAGGATCTCCACCTTGAAGTCATCCGGCTTGGGAGGGATGGCATCAGCATCCATTCTCTCTTCGAACTCGCCGCGGAAGTCCAGCACCACGGGCAGGAATATCACTGCCAGGGCCAGCAGCACCAGGGCACCCACCAGGCGGTGACGGGGATTGTACGGAGGCTGGGTATCGTCGCTGGAATCGGTGCTGTGTCGGGCGGCGCTCATGGCGAGTCCGATTGTACCCCAAAAACCGCTTCCGCCAGCAGGGGCAAAACAGAGGCCGCCGTATGAAAGGATCCGAACACCACGATCCGGTCACCGCTGCCTGTCCGGGCGGCTGCCGCAGCACAGGCCGACTCGACGGACGCATGGACCTGCGGCGCCGGCACGCCGACAGACGCCAGGGCCTCTCCCAGCACGGTCGCCGGCGCCCCCCTGGCCACATCCAGCCCGGCGATGTGCCAGACATCCACCACCGGCGCCATGGCGCGGCAGATACCCGCAACGTCCTTGTCCGCCAGCACGGCGCAGACCGCGTGGGTCTTGCCCTGCACCGCCTCGCGCAGCAACAGGTCCGCCAGAGCAGCCGCGGCATGCGGGTTGTGGGCGACATCCACCATCCAGGAGACGCCGTCGACGAGGAAGCGCTGGCAGCGCCCCGGCACGCGCACCGTCCGCAACCCCCTTTCGATGGCCGCCCGGTCCACCGGCAGCACCGGATCCAGTCGTTCCACCACCATCAGCGCACCGGCGGCGTTCTGCAACTGCCAGTCCCCGTCCAGCGCCGGCAGAGGCAGCCCGTCGAGAGACTGTCCGGCGCCGCGCCAGTGCCAGACCGCCCCTTCGCGAGGACGGTCGTAATGAAACTCGTGCCCTATGCGAAAGAGCGGCGTGCCCATGGTCCGGGCCTGCCCGATCAGGGAGGCCGGCGGGTCCGGATCACTGATCACCGCGGGCCGTGCAGGGCGGAATATGCCCGCCTTCTCGTAACCGATGGCCTCGCGGTCACTCCCCAGCCACGCCTGGTGATCCAGAGCCACCGCGGTCACCAGGACCACATCCGCATCGACAATGTTGACGGCATCGAGCCGTCCGCCCATGCCCACCTCCAGCAGGGCCACGTCCAGATCCGCGCGCGCGAAGATGTCCAGGGCCGCCAGCGTGCCGAACTCGAAATAGGTCAGGGAAACGTCTTCCCGCGCCGCATCGACCCGCGCAAAGGCTTCGCACAGGAGGCCATCTTCCACCTCTTCACCGGCCACGCGCACCCGTTCGTTGTAGCGCAGCAGATGCGGCGAGGTATAGGCACCCACCCGCTGGCCCGCCGCCGTCAATATGGCCTCCAGGAAGGCGACACTGCTGCCCTTGCCGTTGGTCCCGCCCACCGTGACGACATGGGGGGCGGGCGCGGGCGCCCCGAGACGGTTCCAGACCCGGCGCACCCGCGCCAGCCCCAGATCGATCTCGCGGGGATGCAGGGTCTCGAGCCAGGCCAGCCACTGGTCGAGGGAGGGAAAATGCATGGATCAGGGATGAATTATGGTGTTATTAGGTGATGGGTGACGGGTGAACTGTCTGCCCGCCCCGCTGCCCGACCCCCTGCATCATGCATCACGCGTCTCCACCCCATCCTAAGCTTCAGGCGCTTCAGGCGCCTCGGGCACCTCGCCTGCCTCAGCCGTGGCTTCCGGCGGCTGCCAGGGCGCCAGCATGGCGAGCAGGCGGGCGATGCGGTCGCGCATCTCGCGCCGGTCCACGATCATGTCGATGGCACCGTGTTCCAGCAGGAATTCGCTGCGCTGGAATCCCTCCGGCAGTTTCTCGCGCACGGTCTGCTCGATGACGCGCGGGCCGGCGAAACCGATGAGGGCCTTGGGTTCGGCGATATGGATGTCCCCCAGCATGGCCAGGCTCGCCGAGACGCCGCCCATGGTGGGATCGGTGAGCACGGAGATGTAGGGCACGCCCCTCTCACCCAGGCGTGCCAGCGCGGCGCTGGTCTTGGCCATCTGCATCAGGGAGATGAGTGCCTCCTGCATGCGCGCCCCGCCGCTGGCGGAAAAACAGACCAGTGGAATCTCCTCTTCGAGGCAGCGGTTGACGGCGCGCACGAAACGCTCCCCCACCACCGAGGCCATGGATCCGCCCATGAAACCGAACTCGAAGGCACAGGCCACGAGCGGCCGCCCCAGGAGCCGGCCATGCAATACCACCAGGGCATCTTTCTCCCCCGTGGCCTTTTGCGCCTGGGCCAGGCGGTCCTTGTATTTCTTGGAATCCTTGAACTTGAGGATGTCTACCGGTTCGATTTCGGCGCCGATTTCCTCGCGCGGTTCCGCATCGAGAAAGATATCCAGGCGGCGGCGCGCCCCGATGCGGTGATGAAAGGCGCACTTGGGACAGACCTCGAGACTGCGTTCCAGTTCGGCACGATAGAGAATCTGGCCGCAGCCTTCGCACTTGGTCCACAGGCCCTCGGGCACCGCCTTCTTCTTGCCTCCCTCGGTGCGGATCTTGGAGGGCAGCAGTCTTTCGAACCAGCTCATGTCGCCTGGCTCCGTGTCTCCGCGGCTTTCTCATCGCGCGCCTCGCCGCCCGCTCTGTCCGCTGCAGGCGTATCCGCAGGGGATGCATCCAGGGCGGCCCGCATCCCGGCCAGCAGGGTTGTCACCTCCTGCCGGCAGCGCGCCTCGTCATCCCCGGCCGCTTCGATCAGGCTCACCAGGGCGCTGCCCACCACCACGGCATCGGCGCACCGGCCGATGCGCGCCGCCGCCCTGGCATCCTTGATGCCGAAACCGACGCCGAGGGGCAGGGAGGTGAAACGGCGGATGTGTGCCAGTCGCGCCGTCACCACCGCCACGTCCAGGCTGGCCGCGCCCGTGACGCCCTTGAGCGAGACGTAATAGACGAAGCCACGCGCCATGGCCGCGATACGCGCCAGGCGCGCGTCGGTGGTGGTGGGCGCGATCAGGAAAATGGGATCCAGGTCCGCCTCCGCAAGGGCCGCGGCATAGCCGGTGGCCTCTTCCGGAGGCATGTCCACCGTCAGCACGCCATCGACGCCCGCGGCCGCGGCGGCGGTCGCGAAGGTCTCGTAGCCCATCACCTCGATGGGGTTGAGGTAGCCCATCAGGACCACGGGCGTCTGCGCATCCTGCTCGCGGAAGGACCGCACCATCTCCAGCACCCGGCGCAGGCTGACGCCGTGGCGCAGGGCGCGCTCGCTGGCGCGCTGGATCACCGGCCCGTCTGCCATGGGATCGGAGAAGGGCACACCCAGTTCAATGAGGTCGGCGCCCGCCGCCACCATGGCGCGCATCAGGGGCACCGTGACCGCCGGGCGGGGATCGCCCGCGGTGACGAAGGGGATGAGCGCCGTGCGCCCCGCGGCGCGCAGTCCCTCGAAGCAGGCCGCAATCCGGCTCATACCTCGATCCCCTCGTGGGCCGCCACGGTGTGGATGTCCTTGTCGCCGCGCCCGGAGAGATTGACCACGATGAGTCCATCACGGCCCATCTCCACGGCGAGCCTGGCGGCATGGGCCAGCGCATGGCTGGATTCCAGGGCGGGCATGATGCCTTCCAGCCGGCTCAGGTCGTGAAAGGCGGCCAGGGCCTCCGCATCGGTCACGGCCACGTACCGGGCACGGCCGCAATCCTTGAGCAGGGCGTGTTCCGGCCCGACCCCGGGATAATCGAGGCCGGCGGAGATGGAATGGGTCTCGATGATCTGGCCGTCGTCGTCCTCCATGAGATAGGTCCGGTTGCCGTGCAGCACGCCGGGGCGCCCGGCACACAGGGGGGCGGCATGACGCCCGCTGGCCAGCCCCTCGCCTGCCGCTTCCACGCCATGGAGTGCGACGTCATCCTCCAGAAAGGGGTGAAACAGGCCGATGGCGTTGGAACCGCCACCCACGCAGGCCACCAGCGCATCGGGCAGGCGTCCCGCCTGCTTGAGGATCTGCTCGCGCGTCTCGCGGCCGATGACGGCCTGGAAGTCGCGCACCATGACGGGGTAGGGATGGGGCCCCGCGACGGTACCGATGATATAGAAGGTATCATCCACATGGGTCACCCAGTCGCGCATGGCCTCGTTGAGGGCATCCTTGAGGGTACGGGAACCGGACTCCACGGGCACCACATCGGCGCCCAGCAGGCGCATGCGATAGACGTTGATGGCCTGGCGCCGCACATCCTCGGCCCCCATGTAGACCACGCAGCTCATGCCGAAACGGGCCGCCACGGTGGCCGTGGCCACCCCGTGCTGGCCGGCACCGGTCTCGGCGATCACCCGTTTCTTGCCCATGCGGCGCGCCAGCAGGGCCTGCCCCACCGTGTTGTTGACCTTGTGGGCACCGGTGTGGTTGAGGTCCTCGCGCTTGAGATAGAGACGGGCCCCGCCCAGGTGTTCGCTCCAGCGCCGGGCGAAATACAGGGGCGTGGGGCGGCCCACGTACTGGCGCAGCTCTTCGTCCAGCTCGGCGAGAAAACCGGGATCCTGCAGGTATTGCTCGTAGGCATGGCGCAGTTCTTCGAGCGGGGCCATGAGCGTCTCGGCGACGAAGCGGCCGCCATAGGCGCCGAAATGGCCGTGCTCATCGGGCTGGGCCATGAGGTCCAGCTCCCGATGACGGGCGATATTCACCGAGGATTCGCTCATCTTTGTTTTTGCAGCCTGTTCGTCGTGTCGTTCATGGCCCGGCTTCCGTCCCGGGATACCCCGTTGCCGTCGCCGTCCCCCGGGCACGGGCGATAAAGGCGGCTATTTTAGCAGCATCCTTGATCCCTTTCCTGCTTTCCACGCCTCCGCTGACATCCACGGCATAGGGACGCGCCACGGCAATGGCCTCAGCGACATTGTCCGCGTCGAGTCCGCCGGCGAGAATGACGGGGCGCCCCAGGTCCCGGGGCACCCGTTGCCAGTCGAAAACGGCACCGGTCCCCCCGGGCACGCCGGGCCGGTAGCTGTCCAGCAGGATGCCCGCGGCTTCGACATGGGCAGCGGCCGCCGCCCTCACATCCAGGTCCGGCGCCATGCGCAGTGCCTTGATATAAGGCAGGCCGTAGCGCGTGCACTCCTGCGGCGCCTCGTCGCCATGGAACTGCAGCAGCGCCACCGGCACCTGGTCCAGGACCTCGCGAATCGCCCCCTCGGCGGCATTCACGAACAGGGCCACAGTGGTCACGAAAGGTGGCAAGACCCGGACAATGGCGCGCGCCCGGGCCGGTGTCACGCAACGGGGGCTCGCGGCATGAAACACGAGGCCGATGGCATCGGCGCCCAGGCGGGCCGCTGCCAGGCCATCCTCAGGACGGGTGATGCCGCAGATCTTGACGCGGACCGGCGCGGAAGAAGGAGCAGAAACTTGCATGATAGAGGATTATACGGCAGGCGCGTGTTATTAACCCGGCAACAATATATATCGTGTTCAGCGTTTCAGGCAGGCGCTGGATCAAGGCGCGGCACGCAGGGAATGGCCCGGCCCTTGCCAAGTGCCGCAACACCGAGCCGGCGCCTGCCTGAA
>Ga0256839_1005074_pt1 | contig 12393 bp, 9 predicted proteins | sample 354166metaG_FD_185968 | JGI IMG/M metagenome (GOLD analysis project Ga0256839, IMG submission 185968) | Hydrothermal vent microbial communities from Mid Atlantic Ridge, Atlantic Ocean - 354-166 | ecosystem: Environmental > Aquatic > Marine > Hydrothermal vents | place: Atlantic Ocean: Mid...
GCTGGTTCGGGGGTTGGTGGGGGTTGATGGGGGAGGTGGCGGCATGGCGCGTTGGGGCGTGCTGGGTGGCCGTGGTTGGTTTCGATTGGCGCAGCAGAACACGACGTGTCCACTGAATACAGTGCCCACTGTGGGAGATCAGGTTAGACCAGCGGATATTCTATCTATCCTGATCTTTATGATAGGGACCTGTGAATTAAAAGGAAAATTGTTAACTCCCTTTGCCGGCATATGGGGAGCTGTTTTGGGATGCATTACGGGAGCAATTCAGGGCTTTCTTATAGTATACCCAGTTTATTACGAATCATGGCGAATGGATTTTATCGAAGCATCCATTGCCTGGTGTGAAAGGAATCGTGATGTTTGTGAAGGAGTGGAAGCATATCAATCTTTCTGTGACGAAGTGACTAAACCTCAATAATTGGTCATGCGTAGGAAAGCGCTGGTTTTCTCCAATCGATATGTGCTTCGCATCACGCTGGTATTTATTCTCATTGCAGGAATCCATGGAGTGCTCAGCGGTTTATTGTATGAGGATAGAAGAGATGTTATGCATATGCTAATCCGTCCCTTATACACAGCAGGGATTGTCTCTTTTTTTATAACATTTGACTTATTAATTATAGCGACTCTTGTAAAAAAGATTGATCTGACATTAAATTCAAACAAAGATGTTTTATTTTGGTCTACTATAACTACTTATTATTTTTGGAGTGTTTTGTTTTTTATTATTAAAATCACACGTATACTATCTATAGATTATATAATGCTATCAATTATTCTTTTTGTAACATTGTTCATTTTGTTTTTTTCAACATTCAGCTTTATATATCGAAAAATAAAATTAATTAAGAATTTAAGATAAAGGATGGGTAGGGCGTTCTGGAGAGGCAGGGGGTGGCTTTGGCGAGCGCAGCAGGACACGACAAGCGAGCTGAACAACATGCTACAGATTGGAGATTATCGGACCGAGGAGGGAGTGCTTGTGGTCTTTACAGAGGAGGTATAGGCTTGAAAAGCATATCTAGTTTATTTTATCATTATCGCTTTTTGGGATTGCAAGTATATACATCATTATGTCTGGATCTATATAGTGTGGTGAGTGATTCGTAAACATGCAGGTTAGATCGAAAACATGGCGCCTCATAATCTCAGGAGAGGAAGGGCCGGAGGGTCTGTCCTTTCTGAAAGCGGGGCTGCCCCTGATCTCACCGGTTGGTGATCCGAAGGGGAGCGGTGGCGCTCACGGGCGGGCTCCGTTCGGTGGTCGGATGGGCGGTGTTGGATGTGGTGGCCTCCGAGATCATGGGTACGGGTAACGCCGCTGGGCGGCATGCAGCGTGTTGCGTAGCAGCAGCGCAATGGTCATCGGGCCTACCCCGCCGGGCACCGGCGTAATCCAGCTCGCTTTGTCTGCGACGGCCTCGAAGTCCACGTCTCCCACCAGGCGGTAGCCGCGGGGATGCTCGGGATCGTCTACCCGGTTGATGCCTACGTCGATAACGACGGCGCCTTCGCGCACCATGTCGGCCGTGATATAGCGTGGGCGGCCAATGGCGGCCACCAGGATGTCGGCCGTGCGGGTGAAGGCGGCCAGCTCGCGGGTGCGGCTGTGGCAGACCGTAACGGTGGCGTCGATCCCACGATGCAGCAGCAGGGCAGCCAGCGGACGTCCAACGATGTTGGAGCGGCCCACCACTACGGTATGCTTACCGATCGTTTCGATCCCGCTGCGCCGGAGCAGCTCCAGAATGCCCGCCGGCGTGGCCGGTACAAATCCAGGCTCGCCGAGCAGCAGGCGACCCGCATTGACCGGGTGGAAGCCGTCCACGTCTTTATCGGGACGGATCGCGTTCAGCACGCGGCTGGGGTTAATGTGGGCGGGCAGGGGGAGCTGCACCAGGATGCCGTCCACACCGTCGTCATCGTTCAGCCGGGCAATCTCGGCCAGCAGCGCCTCTTCGGAAATGGACGCATCAAAACGCAGCGTATCGCTGGCAATACCGACTTCGGCCGCTGCCTTTGTCTTGCCGCGCACGTAGGAAGCCGACGCCGGATTGTCGCCTACCAGAATAACGGCCAGATAAGGCGGGCGATGGCCGGCCTGCACCCAGGCATCGACTTCTGCTTTCACTTCGGCGCGCACCTGGGCCGCGATCGCTTTACCGTCGATGATCTGTGCCACGATGTTGTCTGGTGATGGTTCGCGAGGGTCGGACCGCCATAAAGCTACGGAACAGTCTGGCCTCTGGAAACGAAACCTTCAGGAAAACAAAAAAAGCATCATGTGGGCTTGACCTTCAGACCACCCGGTCGATAATTTTAAAAAGGCTGAGGTTTGATCCATTCACTTTCTGGCTCCTGCGTATCGCGGTAAGGGGTACTACGGTGCAATTGGGGTACGAGCCCTGACGGGTGTTCATAATGGTGGAGGTGTGTGTGTATACCTTCCAGCGACGCATGCGCGGGAGCGCTGCCTGTCTGCTTGTCTTTTTCTGGTTAGCGCTGGGGGCGATAGCGCAACCGGTTACGGTTCGCTCGCTGGGACACACGCTGCAGGAAGAGGTCCTGGAAGTAGTGGCGCACTGGTCGCGCCCCCTGGCGGTTGCGCTCGATTCGGCGGGCGTGCAGGAGCTTTCCTGGAAGGCCATCGTGGCAGCCACCGATGGCGCCTGGGAAACCTCCGAGACGGTCTGGCTGCCTGCGCAGATCATGCCCCGCCTTGAGCTACTGGCCGCCGATTACGAAGAGGTGCCGTTGCCGTCGGGACCCCGAAGTGCTTCCTTGGTGGCCTGGCTTAGCCAGCCGCCTGTCGAGCTCGTGGGGATCGGCATGGAGCGTCGTCGCCCGGCCGGTACGCTCAACGCACGGCTACTTGTCTACGATGAAGCCCGTCAGGTGCTCCGACGCTACCGACGACTTCAGGTGCGCTTGCGCTATCCTGTTGCGCGACCTTCGGTGCTGGAAACGGGACTGCGACCGGCGAACAATCCGCATCTACAGGTTACGCGCAGCGTGCTGGCCGACGGGGCCATCGTCAAGTTTCCTATACAGGAAGAAGGACTGTACCGCATTGATCGGACCACGCTGGCTGAACTGCTGGCGCGCGTCGGGCGCTCCGTGGACGAGATTGATCCCCGCCAGCTTCAGCTTTTCGGCAATGGTGGGCGGCCGCTTCCGGCCCTGAACAGCGCCCCGAGGCCGGTCGATTTGATTGAAAATCCGGTCTGGCGTATCGGGCTCGACGACGGCTCCTTCGACGAAGGCGATGCGTTGATCTTCTATGCGGCCGGCGTGCAGGGCTGGACGTACAACGCGCAGCGAGGCGAATGGGAGCACTATACGCATCCCTTTTCCAACGCAAACTACTACTTTCTCAAGATAGGAGATCGTCCCGGACGCCGGATCGAGACAATGCCCTTTCCGGATGCCCCGGACGCACGGCCGATCAGGCAGCTGGTCGGACGCTACGTGGTCGATCCGGAGGATTTTCTCTGGAGCAAGGAGGGCATCGCCGAAGGTAAGGGAAGCGGCCTGACCTGGGTAAGCGTGCCCATCTCTCCGGCTGGACGGTTACGTATCTTAGAAAATGTGGTACCACCGGGACTGACGGCTGGAACGCTCACCTATCGCGCACGCGTGGCGATTCGGTCGAATCCAGTCGCGTATGCCGTATTTGTGTCACGTGGACAGGAGCTGGCTCGAGTGGCGGCCGGTGTCACCTTCCCGGATCCGGAGAGCCCCGTCGCACGGGCTACGGAAGTAACCTTTACCCAGGCGCTGGCTACGGCCACTCCGCTGGACTTGGAAATGACGCTGACCAATCCCGGAGGGGATCCGCGCGCGGCGCTGGAGTGGTTGCGCCTCTTCTATCCCATGCGGCTGGTCGCTACCGAAGACTATCTGCGCTTTTTTACGCCGCCAGGTCAGACCGGTACGTTCGAGTTCTTGCTGGAAGGTTTCCAGGAGATGCCGCAAGTGTGGGATGTAACTGAGCCCGGCGCTATCCATCGACTGGAGGTCCGATCAGCCCCCGGTGGCTATCGCGTCCAGGTCGTCTGTAACGATCCGGAACGTCCCTGCGAGCTGGTAGCCTTCACACCGGCTGCGGTGCGTCCGCTCGACCCCTCCGGTGCGCAACGCGTGCCGAACCAGAACCTGCACGGCATCGACTTCTATCCAGACCTGGCCATCATTACGGCCGACACGTTCCGGGTCTACGCCGAACAACTGGCCGAGCACCGACGTCGGCAGGGCCTTCGGGTCGTCGTGGCGACCGTTGAGCAGATCTACAACGAATTTTCAGGGGGCGTGCCCGATATGCGGGCCGTTCGTGACTACCTGAAGTTTCTCTACGACCGCGCCCCTGACGAAACCTCCTTGCTACGCTATGCCCTGCTGTTTGGCGACGGCCATTACAACTACCGCGAGCGCTGGCAGAAACCCACGCTGAAGAACTGGGTCCCCCCTTACGAAACGGTCGACTCCTACCACCCGATCAATTCCTACACCAGCGACGACTACTTCGGGCTGCTGGATGATAACGAAGGGTTGTGGATCGACTACGGCGCCGGCGCCTACAGCACAGAACGACTGGACCTGGGCATCGGACGCCTGCCCGTGCAGACTCCAGAAGAGGCCCAGCAGGTGCTGGATAAAATTTTCCGTTACGAAAGTCCCCAAACCTATGGTCCCTGGCGGCTCCGCTACACGTTTGTGGCCGACGACGGCCCCACCGGCGTAGCCGCCCAGCAAAACGACCTGGACCTGCATGTGCAGAACATCGACGTAGTGGCCGAAGAGGTGAAGCAATTCTTTCCAACCATCGACGTGCAGAAAATCTATGCCCTCTCCTATCCCCGGGTCTTCATGGGCATCTGGCGCATTCCCGATGCGCGCCGAGACATTCTGCGCGTGCTGGAAGAAGGGACGCTGGTGTTCAACTATAGTGGGCATGGAAGCAGCGACGTCCTGGCGCAGGAAGAAATTTTTACCCGCGAAGATGCGGCTGCGTTGACCAACCGCGACCGTCTGGCCGTGTTTATCACGGCTACCTGTACCTGGGGGCGTTGGGATATGACCGAAAAGCAGAGTGGGGGCGAAATATTGCTGCTAAACCCGAACGGTGGCGCCATCGCTGTCTTCAGCGCTGTACGGCTCGTCTATACCTCACCGGACACAAGCGTGCTGAATGTAGGATTAAACCGTATGCTCAATAAGTATCTGTTTCGTCCGGAACCCGATGGCCAGATGCCGCGCCTGGGGGATGCACTGCGTCGCATGAAAAATACGCGGGCCGGGCTGCAAAATAATAACCGTCGCTTCAACCTGTTGGGCGATCCTACGCTGCGTCTGGGTTTCCCATACCGTCGGGTCGTTGTGGAAAGCATCAACGGGCAGGCGCCCGATCCCGAGCAGCCTGTTCCCATGCGTGCGCTCGAACGGGTAACGGTACAGGGCTACGTGCAGGACGCCGCCGGCCAGATCGATGCCAGCTTTCATGGCGTGGCTACCCTCACCGTCTTTGATGCGGAACGGCAAAAACCGTTGCCGTACTGGCGCTACATGCCCACGCCATACTACCTTGTGCGAGAAGATCTGATCTGGCGGGGCCAGGTAGACGTGCGCAACGGACGCTTTGCGGCCACCTTCGTGGTCCCCAAAGATATCCTTTACAGTAACCGACACGGTCGCCTCTCGGTCTATGCCTTTAATACCGAAGACCACGCGGCCGGCGCTACCGAAGGCTTTGTTGTGGGCGGAACGGCTGCGTCCATTCCAGACGACCGGGAGGGACCGGAGATCCGGCTCTACCTGAACGACACTACATTCGTCTCCGGCGGGCTGGTCCCTCCCAATCCCCGGTTGATCGTGGAGCTCTACGATGCTTCCGGCATCAATACAGTAGGGGCTGGCCTGGGCCACGAGCTGCTATTGATCATTGATGGCGACGAGGCCCGGGCGCAGAACCTGAGCCGTGCCTTTCAGAGCGCACCGAACTCCTATCAGCGCGGCCGGGTGGAATGGACGCTGACCGATCTGGAGCCCGGGCCGCATACGCTGACGGTGCGGGCCTGGGACGTGCTCAACAACGTCAGTACCGCTTCGCTGGATTTCATCATCAGCGACGACCAGAAACTCGAACTCCGCAATGTATTCAACTATCCGAATCCCACCACCGGCCCTACCCGGTTTGTGTTTGAACACAACCAGCCAGCCGGCACGCCCGCTCGCGTGCAGCTTCGCATCTTCACGCTGAGCGGACGCCCTGTGCGCACGCTGGATGGAATCGAGACGCTGCCAACGGGCATGCTACCGGCTAACCTGGTCGTTATTCCCTGGGATGGACGCGATGAAGACGCCGATCCCCTGGCCACAGGTATCTACCTGTATCGCCTGCGGGTCGAAGTAGAACGGCCGGATGGTACGCGCCAGGTGGCCGAACATATCGACCGCCTGGCTATCATTCGCTGAACTGGTCCTGTTTTTGTTTCAAATAGAGAACCTGAAAGGAAAACAATGGGTTATCCTTTAAAACCGGAGAACGTCATGCGTATGGTCCGAAACACTTGGTGCACGTTTTGCGCACTCTTGGGACTGATATACCTGGCGGGGCCGTCGGCTTTCGCACAGGTCGGCGGTGCCGCGGTCCTGTTTCTTCAGATTGAGCCGGATAGTCGGGCGGCCGGCATGGGCAATGCCGGGGTTGCGGTGGCCGACAACGCTTATGCCCTGTTCTGGAATCCAGCAGGTCTGGCTTTCCAACCAGCCGCCGTCGAAGTGTCGCTGACCCACTCGAACTGGCTCCCGGAATTCAACGCAGGCCTGTACTACGAGTACATGGTTGGCCGCTTTTCAATCGGGAAGCTGGGGAATGTGGGCGCTCATGTAACGCTGCTCAACATGGGCGAACACGAATGGCGGGATGAAAACAACAATCCGCTCGGTACCTTCCGCTCCTACGATATTGCTGTGGGCGTTTCCTACGGCTATGCGCTCAGTGAACGGCTGGCCCTGGGCGTGGGCGTTCGCTACATCTATTCGAATCTGGCCTCGGGGATTGAGGTCGAAGGTCGGCGCACCAAGGCCGGCAAGTCGTTCGGCATGGATCTGGGACTGCTCTATCGGACCGAGCCGTTCAGTCTGGGCGGCCAGACGAAGGCGCAGTTTTCGGCCGGCTTCAATCTGAACAATATGGGACCGCAGATCCAGTACTCCGACGGCGCCCAGAAAGACCCGATCCCGACCAACCTGCGTTTTGGCTATGCCTTTACGATCGATCTGGACCCCTACAATCGAATCACCTTTGCCAACGACTTTACCAAACTGCTGATTCGGGTGCGGAGCGACTCCACAGGCTCCCGGGCCGATCCCTTCTACAAAGCCATCTTTACCGCCTGGCGACCGATCAAGGTGCGCACCAACGCCCTGAATGAGGAAGAAGCGCGATATCGTACACTGAATGTTTTCGAGCAGCTCATGATCGGATTGGGCGTGGAGTACTGGTACAACCAGCTCTTTGCCCTACGGACTGGATTCTTCTATGAAAATCCCTACAACGGCAACCGGCAGTTTCTGACGTTTGGGGCCGGACTGCGCTACAATATTCTGGGCGTGGACTTCTCCTATGTATACGCGCTCAAAGAAAACCACCCGCTGGCCAATACGATGCGCTTTTCGTTGCTGCTGAACTTTAAAAAGTAGCAGCTTCAGCGGCATAGACTCCATCCAAAGGCGTCTGCGCGAAAGGCAGGCGCCTTTTTGATTATCGGGAATCAGGCAAAAGCAGGATGCGGCGAAAAGACCTGAAGCGGGCCCGTGGAGGTATGCGAGGCGAACGGGTCGGACCCGAGGAAGGCCAGGCCTTTTCGTCAGACAGAAGAAAAGGCTTGCAATCTTGGGTGTCGTTTCGGTTCTTTGGGCATCATGCAGGAAAAAGCAAGGATGTATGATGCCCTGGTATCGCAAATTGCACTGGCAGATTCTGATCGGCCTCGTGCTGGGTTTACTGTTCGGCCTGCTGGCAGCCGCACAGGGGTGGAGTCGCTTTGTGACGCACTGGGTGGCTCCGTTCGGAATCATTTTTATCAATCTCTTGAAGCTGATCGCGGTCCCGCTGGTGCTGGCTTCGCTGATCGTTGGCGTGACGTCTCTATCCGATCTGAAGCGGTTGTCACGGATTGGTGGCAAGACGATTGCCATTTACATTGCCACAACGACGGTGGCCATCACGATCGGATTAGGGCTTGTGAACCTGCTTCGGCCGGGCCACGCTGTACCTCCTGAGATGCGGACGCGCCTGCAGGAAGCCTATGAAGCCGATGTCGAGGCACGTGCCGAGCTGGCTGAACAGACGCGTCAGCGAGGCCCTCTCCAGGTGCTCGTCGACATCGTGCCCGAAAACGTTTTCGGGGCCGCGTCCAATAACCGCAACATGTTGCAGGTCGTCTTTGTGGCGCTGTTTGCCGGGATCGGCCTTCTGCTGATTCCTGCCGAAAAAGCCCAACCGGTCATTGCCTTTTTTGATGGCATCAATGCGCTGGTTATCCGGTTGGTGGAGCTCATCATGCGTATTGCGCCGATCGGGGTCTTTGCGCTACTGGCTGACACGATCACATCGGTAGCCCGAGATAACCTGCAACAGGTTTTTGAGTTGCTGGGTGCGCTGGGGTACTACAGTCTGGCGGTCGTGATTGGATTGCTGATCCACACCCTGGGCACTTATCCCCTGTTGCTCAAGCTCCTGACTCACATGCCGCTAAAGACGTTCTTTACGGGCATTGCCCCGGCGCAGCTCGTAGCTTTTTCGACGTCGTCGAGTGGGGCCACGCTGCCGGTAACAATGGAGTGCGCCGAGAAGAATCTGGGCGTCTCGGAGGAAGTGTCGTCGTTCGTATTGCCCCTGGGGGCTACCATCAACATGGACGGTACGGCCCTCTATCAGGCCATAGCGGCTGTGTTTATTGCCCAGACGTTGGGCTTGGGACTTGATCTGGGCGCGCAGCTCACGATCCTGCTTACGGCTGTGCTGGCTTCGATCGGCACGGCGGCTGTTCCCAGCGCCGGCATTGTCATGCTGGTCATCATTCTGGAGTCGGTAGGGGTTCCCAGCGCCGGTATTGCGCTGATTCTGGGCGTGGATCGTGTGCTGGACATGTGCCGTACGGTAACGAACGTGACGGGCGACCTGACCGTAGCGACGGTGGTAGCGTCCACAGAAGGCCAACTGGCCCTGCCGGTTCCAGAAACAAAAAGCGCCTCCTGATAGGGCAGGAAGGCGCTTTCTGGCGTCGCGTGCCGTGTTCGACAGGGGACGACAAGCTGGGGGTCAGTTGCGCGTTGTGTATTGCCGGAAGCGAATCCAGATGCGGCAGGCTATCGCGCTTTCGCCAAAGGGACAGTTAAAGTGGCGATAAGCAATCCACCCCATGCGCTCGGAAACCACACGCAACCGCCGGGAAAGTTCGTCCAGTTGTCTTGAAAGCTGCCGAAAGGCCTGGGCCATGCGTTCGTTAGGGCGTTCCATGCGGATCTCCTGAACTAACGGTTCGTCCATGAAGGCTATCCTTAAAGTGCAGGAGTCCCCGTGGAAAAGCATGCGCTTTTGGCGCATGGCCCTGCCCAGTCTGGGCGCATTTTATGGACGGAGGGGACGCACGCTGATCTCTTTGAAATAGACCACGTCGTCCGGGCCGTGATTCTGCAGGCCGATATAACCCGCCAGCGGGCGCGGACCCCGGTCCGGTTCATACCAGGCCTTTTTGGGCGGCACCGGATCGCCTTCGGTATAGTCGGTGACCAGTACCCCATTGATATGCACGAGCGTACGCGGCCCGTCCAGCGTGATCTCCATCACGTTCCATTCACCGGGGCGACTGGGCCGGGCTTTTGCCTTTGTCAGCGAATAGAGCACGCCCGTGCAGTGGTAGTCGTCCCCGTGATCGTCGATCTGCACTTCGTAGCCGCGATTGACAGGCATCCAGGGCTCGGTAGGAGGTTCGGGGATCCGGATGAATACCCCGGAATTTTTGCCGCCCGGATTCTTATAAACAACCCGGATGACCACATTGCCGAACTTCTGGCGGGTGTACCAGAGCAAGCCCATGCCCCCTTCAGTCTTGAGCAGGCCGTTTTCGACGACAAAGCGTCCTTCTCCTACATGCTGCCAGCCGCTCAGGTCTTTTCCATTAAAAAGGGGAGTCCAGAGGGTATCCTGAGCAGCCAGGCAGGGAACAGACAGCAACGACAGCAGCAGGTAGCAGAGCAGGCGCATGGATGTATGTGAATGGGTGGTCGGTCAGGCCAAGATACAAAGAAAGCCGGCACGCAATCGCCGGCTTTACGTGCGCCCGGCAGGATTCGAACCTGCGACACCCAGCTCCGGAGGCTGGTGCTCTATCCACTGAGCTACGGGCGCTTGTTCTATCCGAGAATATAGGCGTGCACGGCTCTTTTTGTCCATGCATTCCTCATGAAAGGTGCACGCCGCTGCATAGCGTCGCACGATACGCTTCGAGGTCAGGCTACGTTCCCGTCGGTGTGGCTTTCCTGGAAGGAAGCGGCTGCCGTATCTTCGGGCCAGAAAAGGCTAACCGTAACGTCTCATGTCAGAACAAACTGCCTGGCTGAATGGACCGCTGGAGCGCGCCCAGTGGCCGCCACTGCTGACCGCCGTGCTGGGACTGGTGCTGGCATTTGTCCTGTTTCAACTGGTGATCAGTCCACTGGTGCTGGTATGGGGCATCCTGAGCTATGGTGAGGATCTGTCGGTGCTTATGGATCTGCCGCGTCTGGTGGAGCAGCGGCCCGGGCTCCTGTTGCTGGCGAACACCGCCGGGCAGGTACTGGGACTGGCGCTGCCGGCCTGGCTGCTAACGCTGCTGCACACGCGCGACGCGCGTCGCTTTTTGCGACTTCGGCCGGCACAGGGGCAAGACCTGGGCTGGGCGCTGCTGGGGCTGGCCTTTCTGATGCCGGTAGTGCAGTGGCTGGGGCACGTGAACGAGGCGCTGCCGTTGCCTGAGTCGTGGCGGGCCTTTGATGCCATGCAGATGGAGCTGATCGAGGCTGCGTTGCGTGGTGGACTCAACGTAGGCGCGAACCTGTTGGTGCTGGCTGTCGTACCTGCCTTCTGTGAAGAGCTGCTATTTCGGGGCTATGTGCAGCGACAGGCTGAGCGGGGACTGGGGGCGCTCGGTGGCGTACTTTTTTCAGGTATTGTTTTCGGGCTCTATCATCTGCGACTGACGCAGGCATTGCCGCTGTGCGTGCTGGGCGTGTATCTGGCCTACCTGGTCTGGCGCACCCGCAGCCTCTGGAGCGCGATCGTCGTTCACCTGGCCAACAATGCCTTCTCGGTATTGCTGGCAGCCTATGCCGAGTACCATCCTGGACTGAGCTGGCAGGACCTGGAGCAGATGGAGCTGCCCTGGTACCTGGTAGGACTGGGAGCGCTCGGCTTTGGCTGGGTGCTGTATCGAATGGAGCGCCGGGCCCGCTTTTTGCCAACCTGACAGAGCATTGCCATGGCTGATCCTTCCCGACACGAAGACTGGGTCGAAGTCTTTCGAAGCAGCACCGACTACGAGGCCGATATCGTACGCGATCGACTGGACGATGCCGGCATTCCGGCCATTGTCTTTACGCAGCGGGACCATGTCTTTAATCTGAATGTGGGCCACCTGGCGCGGGTCAGCGTACGCGTGCCGGCCCCCTATGCCGACGCCGCCCGTCGCATCCTGTCCGAACCGGTCGATGAGGAGATGCTACGCCAGGCAGCCGAAGCGGCCGACCCTGAAGCCCCGCCAGCTCACGATCCGGACACCGAAGCGCGTCTTGACTCGGGTGCCGACCACCTGGGACTGGACTTGCCCGACGATGAAGAACCGCCGACGGGTTGAACGCACGCGTAGCCCGGCCTCCAATCTGCTGCTGCGGATCCTGACAGCCCTGGTAGGTATTCCGCTGCTGGTGGGGGCGTTGTGGCTGGGCGGACCGGTGTTTACCGCAGTGGTCTTGGTGCTGGCCGTTGTCGGTATGGCCGAAAGTTACCGGCTGTTGCACGGGGCAGGGCTGCCGGCTTATCGCAGTGGTGGGGTGCTGCTGGGGGTGCTGCTGGTCCTGATACCCGTCTGGCCACCAGCATTGCCCCTGGCCATTGTCTGGGGTATCGGTCTGCTGGTGCGAGCACCGTTTCGCCGCGTCCCGCTCTCTGAAGCGCCGGTACGTCTGGTTGCCACCTTCTTCGGAGCCCTGTATCCGGCTGCCCTGCTGGGAGGGCTGCTGGCTCTGCGGTTGCATGCTGGCCCGACCGACCGGCAGGCCTTCTGGATCACGCTGGGACTGTTGGTAATGATCTGGGCAGCCGACACGCTGGCCTATGCCGTGGGTCGG
>Ga0256839_1005075_pt1 | contig 12393 bp, 10 predicted proteins | sample 354166metaG_FD_185968 | JGI IMG/M metagenome (GOLD analysis project Ga0256839, IMG submission 185968) | Hydrothermal vent microbial communities from Mid Atlantic Ridge, Atlantic Ocean - 354-166 | ecosystem: Environmental > Aquatic > Marine > Hydrothermal vents | place: Atlantic Ocean: Mid...
CAGCTTTGATGGTTGCTAATCAGCTATGGGGAGTAGGTTGCAATGTAGCAACCTTGATTGATTTTGCAGCACCGCTTGGCGCAGATATTCCGTGTTTTTTGTTTGGGCAAGCAAGTCTGGCACAAGGTGTTGGTGAGCAATTAACACCCTATCCACATGCTATCCCCGACGCAGATATTGTATTGGCATGGCCTGGTTCGGGGGTATCGACTGCTGAAGCATTTGACCACTTTGATAGAAAATATTTTCATGCGTTGACGGACGAAAGTGGTGGCGTTAAAGTGCGCGCCCGTTCGGACGATGATACTTTTGGTTTGGGTGTAAATGACCTTGAACAAAGTGCGCTGGACTTATGCCAACCATTGCAAGCCATGCTTTCAATGATGCGAAGTCAATCGATTCGAGCTTGGATGAGTGGCAGTGGTTCGGCATGTGTTGCATTGTGTCATTCACCCGAAGATGCAAGGCAGCTTGCCGAGTATCTTAAAAACAACCAACTCGCTTCATGGGTGCATACAGGTAAATTTTTATCCAAGCATCCTCTGATGATGAATATTGGGGCGTAGCCAAGCGGTAAGGCAGCGGGTTTTGATCCCGTCATGCGCAGGTTCGAATCCTGCCGCCCCAGCCATTTTTATGTGATGTTAGAACGGAGGTGTTCTGCTGGTGCGTGATAAAAGGTTTCGCCTGTTCTCTGGAACATCTAATCCCAAACTAGCTGTGGATGTTTGCGCTCACCTTGATATGCCTGTGGGTGAGATGTATACGAAGCGTTTTTCTGATGGTGAAATTTTCCTCCAGTATCAAGAGACCATTCGGGGTAAAGATGTGTTCTTTTTGCAAAGTACATCGGTGCCTGCCAATGATAATCTTATGGAGCTTTTGATTGCTATTGATGCTGCCAAACGCGCGTCTGCGCGTCAAATTTGTGCGGTGATTCCTTATTTTGGCTATGCAAGGCAAGATAGAAAAAGCGCAGGGCGGACCCCGATTTCAGCCAAGTTGGTTGCAGATCTTTTAACAACAGCAGGCGTTACGCGTGTATTGACCATGGATTTACATGCCACCCAAATTCAAGGCTTCTTTAACATTCCTGTGGATAATATTTTTGCCGCACCATTGTTTGCCAAAGATGTTTTGCAATCCGATGTTTCCCCTGAAAATACTGTGGTGGTTTCCCCCGATGTGGGTGGTGTGGTCAGGGCGCGAGCTTTGGCGAAGATGCTACACTTGGATATCGCGATTGTGGATAAACGGCGCCCTGCCCCCAATGTTGCCAAGGTGATGAATGTGATTGGCGATATTGAAGGCAAGCATTGCATACTAGTGGATGATATTGTGGACACAGCAGGCACGATTTGTAGTGCTGCGGATGCACTGATGGAGCGTGGGGCAAGCAAGGTTACTGTCTATGCAACACATGGTGTGCTGTCAGGGCCAGCGGCAGAAAGAATCACATCATCACAAATCCATGAAATGGTGATTACTGATAGCATCGCGCAACCTCAAGCGATTTTGGATACTGGTAAAGTTCGTTTACTTTCTATTGGCTCTTTAATGGGCGAAGCCATCATGCGTATTTATGATGGGCGTTCAATCAGCAGTCTGTATGGTTAATGGTGTGCGGTCAAAGCGTAGTTGTGCTATTTCTCACGCAAGCTTTTCTTTTGCCTGAAAGTGTCTATACTTCAACCTATTGGAATATAGACAATCATGACATGGTTGTAATCCTAAAAACCGAGGAGGCTGCAAATGATTCAACAACGCACACTTGACCATGCCATTCGATGCAGCGGAATTGGTTTGCATTCGGGTAAAAAAATTGAGCTGGTGTTGCACCCTGCAGATGTGGATACAGGCATTGTTTTTGTGCGTTCAGATTTGGGTGTTGAAATCAAAGGTCATATAAGTTCAGTTGTGGATACAAAGCTTTGTACAACCATTGGTAAAGGCGAGGCTACTATTGCAACAGTTGAGCATATCATGTCTGCGCTGGCAGGGCTTGGTGTTGATAATGCGCGTATTGAAGTGAATGGTGAGGAAGTACCTGTGATGGATGGTTCGGCTTCTCCCTTTATTTTTCTTATCCAGTGTGCGGGTATTGTAGAACAGCATAAAGCCAAGAAAGTGCTGCGTGTTAAAAAGCGCATTAGCATTGAAGATGAAAATAAATCATGCGCCTTATACCCCGCATCAGGTTTTCGCGTTTCCTACTTATTAGATTATTCACACCCATTGTTATCGAATTGTAAAGTAAGCTTTGATTTTTCACGGCAAGGTTATGCCAGAGAAGTGAGTCGCGCGCGCACATTCGGTTTTATTCATGAAGTTGAGGCGTTGCAAAAAGCAGGTCTGGCTTTGGGCGGCTCTATGGATAACGCTGTAGTGCTTGATAAATATGGCGTGCTTAATGAAGGTGGTTTGCGGTACCCTGATGAATGTGCCAGGCACAAAGTGTTGGACACTGTGGGTGACTTGTTTCTTGCTGGCTATCCCATCGTTGGCGCATTTGAAGGTGAGCGAAGTGGTCATGCCATGAATTGCCAGCTTGTGCGCACATTGCTTGCAGACGAATCAGCTTGGGTGATTGAAGAGTTGGTGGATGCAGATACAGCAACTGAAGAAGCAGGGATGTCAGTTCCTGTTTTTGGCTAAATACTTTCCTTATACATAGGTTCCATTCAAGAAAACATCACGATTGATGTTGAAATAAAATGATGTTTTAGTCGTGTGAAGTCCGCAGGGTGTACTATCTTTGGCGTAAAAGGTTTGCGTATTTATCAACTGACTACCTTTATAGGAAGCAAGGCTGTAGTATTGTTCAAAAGACAAGTGTTTGGTGCTGTTTTTATGGTTGATTTTATGCGTGTTGAGAAAAGTCTATATAGCGGTCAACAAATAAAGCATTCGATGCTATGCTTCGTGCCATGATAGGCGAACCGATATCCCAACCAGACACAGAGGAAAGCAACAAAAAGGCGAAAACCCATTTTGGGTTTGAAACAGTTGCAACGGATGAAAAAGCGGGGAAAGTGATGGAAGTTTTCTCTTCTGTCGCATATAAATATGACATCATGAATGATGCCATGAGCGGCGGTATGCACCGTTTGTGGAAACGAAGCTTTATTGCTAAAGCAGTTTTACCCAAAGGCGGGGTTGCTTTGGATGTAGCAGCAGGGTCTGGCGATATTGCCATTGGTCTCTTAAAGAAAGTGAACCGTAAAGCACGGGTTGTGCTTACGGACTTAAATGCGCCTATGCTGCAAGAGGGTGCGAGGCGTATTTTAGATGAGGGTATGTTGCCTGGTCTTGCCGACTGTATTCAATCTGATGGTACCAATCTTCCATTTGCCGATAATAGCTTTGACTTGGTAACCATTGCGTTTGGTATTCGCAATTTTGTGGATGTACCTGCGGGTTTGGCAGAGTTTTATCGTGTGCTTAAGCCTGGTGGTCAGTTTATGTGTTTGGAATTTTCAAAGCCAGTTTTACCTATGCTTGATGTGATTTATGATGCCTATTCGTTTAATGTCATCCCTGCCATGGGTGAAATCATTACAGGTGATAGAGCTTCATATCAATACTTGGTGGAGTCGATTCGTCGTTTTCCCGACCAGAAGCGTTTTGAACAGTGGGTGAGGCATGCGGGCTTTGAGTTGGTGCGTCATGATAATATGACAGGTGGAGTGGTTGCCATACATAGAGGCTATAAAGTATGAGTGTGATGTTTTTACCGCTAAAGCTTATTCCTGTGCCTGTACAATGTGTGGTTTTGGGATCTGTTTTACAGGTTTTTTTTAAGGATAACCCCAAGTTTGAAGCCATGTTTGATAAGTTGGAAGGCAAGGTTTTTCGTGTGTTGATTCAAGATACAGGTGCTGTGATGTTTATCGGGTTCAAGCAAGGGTCAGTCTGGGTTCACCCTTCAACAACAATGCGTCCTGATGTTAAGATTGAGTCTACCACGGCAGGCTTTGCCCGTTTGAGCTTTGCCAAAGAAGACCCCGATACACTTGTGATGCAAAAAGTGTTGAAGATTTCAGGAGATTCAGAGTCCATGCTTTTGTTTCAAAAGCTATGGGAGCAGTTGGATCTGGATTGGGAATTGGAGCTACGACGATCCTTTGGTGATTTTTTTGGTCGTAAAGTTGCTAAGGCTGCTCATGCTTTGGTTGCGGCAGAAAGGCGCGCACAACTTGGTTCTACCAAGCTTGTTGATGGTGTGTTCAAAGCGATGGATGTACCTTCAGAAGATCGGCTTCAGCTTTGGCAAGCAGGCGTAGAGTCGGTTTCGCGTAGGGTAAACAAGCTGCAAAGGCGACTGGACAAATTGGAACGACAAGCAATGCAAAAACAAGCCAAAAAGAAACATGAGTTTTAAGGGGTTGCGCCGCAATATAAGGCTTTTGTATATTATTCATGTTCTTGCGACACATGGGTTGGCAGCGGTAGCTGTCCGTCTCCATTTATTTACACCGTATATTTGGTTATTAAGCCTTTTTAGCAAAGAGTACAAGCCTAAGGATTTGGGTGTACAAATTCGGGTGGCCCTGGAGCGCTTAGGGCCCAGCTTTATCAAGTTTGGACAAATGCTTTCAACACGGGTGGACTTACTACCACTGGATGTGGCATTAGAGCTTAAGAAGTTGCAAGATAATGTGCCACCTGAGCCTTTTGTTGTTGTTGAGGGCTTGTTGAACGCTGCTTATAAAACCCAGTCGTTGAGCGAGATTTTTGCTTCATTTGATAAAGAGCCTGTAGCTGCGGCTTCGATAGCCCAAGTTCATTTTGCAACTTTACATAATGGTCAAGAGGTGGCGGTTAAGATTCGGCGCCCCAATATTGACCGTATGATTGAAGCAGATTTGGCAATTTTGCGTATGCTGGCATCACTGTTTGATCGTTATTTCCCAGAATATGAGCGACTAAAAGCACCAAGGGTTGTTGAAGAGTTTGCCGCCACTATTTTGGGTGAACTCAACCTTCGCTCAGAAGGTGCGCATGCTAGTCGTTTTGCTGATCAAATTTGTCATTTGGAAGGTGTGGGGGTACCTCGGGTTTTTTGGGATTTCTCCAATCAAACCGTGTTGGTGACCGAGCGGATTCATGGTACACCAATAGATGAGCGTGATACTTTGGTTGCTGCTGGCTTTAATCCTTTAACCTTATGCAAGAATCTGCAAAACATGTTTTTTCATATGGTGTTTGTGCATGGCTACTTTCATGCAGACTTGCATCCTGGCAATATTTTTGTCGCAGACAATGGTGATATCAAGTTGGTTGATTTTGGTATTGTAGGCAGGCTGGATATCCAGAGTAGAGTATATCTTGCTGATATGATGTTGGCTTTTCTCAAGCAAGACTACAAGCGCGCGGCAGAGGTGCATATTGAGGCAGGGTATGTGCCTTATGATACGGATGTATCGGCATTTGAAGATGCTTTGCGTGAAATTGCAGTGCCTATTTTTAACCGTCCACTTAAAGATATTTCAATCGCAGAGCTGCTTTTCTATTTATTTGCTGTCACTGAGCGCTTTCAAATGGAAACCCAGCCACAACTTTTACTATTGCAAAAAAGCATGGTGGTGATTGAAGGGGTGACCCGAGAGCTTTATCCAGATATAAACATTTGGGAGTTGGCAAGACCGCTGATTTCAGATTGGGCAAAAGAGCATTTGGGCCCCAAAGGGAAAACGCAGCGACTGGTTAAAGATGTTCAGCACGCATTACATGCTTGGATGAACTTGCCCAGAGATATTCATACGCGCCTAGAAAGCCTAGAAAGAAAGCTTGATAGACCAGCAAAAACAGGTTCTCTTTCTTTGCTTCCTGTCATGTTGGTTTTGGCTGGTAGCATTGGAGTGGGGATGCTTTGGCAGCAATCTACCCATGATTATAGCTGGTTTTTGGCATGGTTGTCTGTTGCTATTGGGTTTTGGCTACAGCTTAAAAATAAGTAGATCTTACTCCAAAAGTATGGATTCTGATAAGTTGGAAGCGGGGCTAAAGCTTTGCTTTTAGTACTTGCTACACTATTTTTCTGTAGGCTTTACTTGTTGTGAGGCGCCAGCATTGACTCAGGATCAAGTAAAGCATCCAGTTCATCTTGTGGTAGAATGTTTTCTATCATGCAAATATCTCGTACTGTCTTACCTTCTGCAACTGCTTGTTTGGCGATGGCAGAAGCCTTTTCATAACCAATGATGGGCGCAAGGGAAGTGACCATGCTCATGCTCCATTCAATTTGTTGTTCGCATTTATCCGCGTTGGCTTGAAGCCCTGCAATACATTTGTCGGCAAACATGGTACAGGCATTGGCAAGGATTTCTTCAGACTCCAACAGGTTGTGGGCAATAACGGGTAGCATGACATTCAAATCCAATAGCCCTGACGCACCACCAAAGGTAATCGCGGCATCATTACCTATCACTTGAGCGCAAACTTGAGTCATAGATTCAGCAATCACAGGGTTCACTTTACCCGGCATAATGGATGAGCCAGGTTGTACCGCAGGCACAGATATTTCAGCCAAGCCACAGCGAGGTCCCATATTAAGCAAGCGTATATCATTGGCGATTTTAACCAAGGACACGGCAACTGTTTTCATAGCACCAGATAACTCAACCGCAGCATCTTGGGCTGCTTGAGCTTCAAAATGATTGGCAGCTTCATGGAATGCTATGCCATATATTTTGGACAACTTATCTGCCATGCGCTTACCAAATTCAGGGTGGGTGTTTAGCCCTGTGCCAACGGCTGTACCACCTTGTGCCAGCTCGGTGATGCGTGGTAAACATGCTTTAAGCCTTGCCATACCCAGCTCAATTTGTCTTGCCCATGCTGACATTTCTTGACCCAAGGTAATCGGTGTTGCATCCATCAAATGGGTGCGACCAATTTTGATAACGGCATGGTTTTCTTTGGCTTTGTCTTGCAGTACGACATGCAAGTGCTCAAGTGCAGGAAGAAGTTGGTGTATCAATATATCACTTGCGGCAAGGTGAATGGCTGTAGGGATAACATCGTTGGAAGACTGTCCCATATTAACATCATCATTAGGATGAATATTGGCAACACCCTGTTGGTTGCATACATAAGCAATCACTTCATTGGCATTCATATTGGTGGATGTGCCCGAACCTGTTTGGAAAATGTCCAAGACGAACTGGTCGTCATACAAACCATGGGCAACATTTGTGGCTGCGTGTTGAATCCTTGTTGACTTATCTGCTTCAAGTTTACCTAGCTCTGCATTGGTGCTTGCAGCTGCTGCTTTAATGTGCCCCAGCGCTTTGATAAAAGCACGAGAAAACCTTAATTGAGAGACAGGAAAGTTTGCTACGGCTCGCGCGGTGCTTGCGCCATACATGGCAGTTTCAGGGACAAGCATCTCGCCCATAGCGTCTTTTTCAATGCGTGTATTGGTGGGTTTCGTCATGACTGCTCCTGATCCGCTTTAAGCATAATATGGTAATGTCATCATCGCGGGTATGAAAGCCCTTCTCATCCAAACATGCAAGTATGGATGATGGAAGCATGGCCAGGTCGAGTTCGTGCTTGAGTTGGAACCATGCTTCTACATTTGTATCCCCAAACATTTCTCCATTGGCATTTCTCGCTTCGGTAACACCATCGGTACAAGAAAATAATGTGTCGCCCAAGCTGAGAGTGGTTGTTGATATGCTGAGCGGAATGTTGGCCAGCACTCCCAGTGGTGGTGAAGTTGCTTCTAAGCGTGTGATATGTTCATCTTGCCACAACAGGGGAGGGATATGTCCTGCGTTTATCCATTGCAATTTATGGTTGTGGTGGTTTAACGCTGCTAAAAATAAGGTTACAAATCGCCCACCTTGTAAAGATTGGTACAGGGACTTATTGATATAGGTCGCAGCGTCCAGCAGGCTGATATGCTCACCATTGGCAAGAGCATGTAACATGGCTTGTAAATTGGCAACGGTTAAAGCAGCGGGGTAACCTTTGCCTGCAACATCAGCAATCACTAGCCAGGTTGTGCCATCATTTCTTTGGATATAGTCATAATAATCACCACCAACAGTATGACAGCTTTGTTGGAAGCCTGTCACAGTATAATGAGGAATATTCGGCGAGTCTGTAGGCATAAGCCCTTTTTGGATGTCGCTGGCAATGGCGAGAGCGTCTTTAAGGCTATCGCGTTCTTTTAGACCAGCCAGCGCTGTATTCAGCCCTCTTGCCAATTCTCCCATTTCATCATCAATCATAATGGCCACATGACCATTAAACTTACCTTGACGAAGAAAGTTTAGACCAATAGCAAGTTCGCGTGTTATGCGGTGAACCGTACGGCTTGTAATCCATACCAAAGCCACACCTCCAAAGGTAAGGTTACTGAACAAAACAATGGCTTGCATCAGGATAAAGTGTTGCTCCACTTCATCGCTTGTACCCAGCATGAGCCATGTGAAGGCAGCCAAAATACTCACTGGAATTAAACTTGTAATACCGAAAATGAGCCAAGGTCGATTGGCGGAGCGCATGAGCCAAGGGTAACTACGAAAATGTTCAAGATCACCAATAAACAAGTTTTGCAACGAGAGCTTTTTTCGGGTTTTCGCCATCCATGCCATAGTGAGTGCCATGGCAGTTGTTGGAATGAGTATACCTAAGCCAAAGCTGATGCTAAGTATAAGCGCGATAAACATGCGTGGTGTAAAGCTGTAGTTAGCCATAAGAGAGTTGAGAAAGATAAGGGCTAGAATAAAGACGACAGATACCAAGCCAGCCAGCCCGAAAGCTTTAAGCGCTCGCATGGGTAAAATGGACATGGCTTGTTCAAGTGATATGTGCGTGTTTTGTTGAATGGCATCGCGTATGGGCTGGTGTACCCAGTATGCAGCGATAATAAAAAACACCAAAAAGACAAAAGGGTTAAAGAAAAACAACCATGATGGAATATGCGTAATTAAAGGGTTGTCCGTAATGCGGATAATGCTTTGGGCAAAAAGGATAAGTATGGGTATAACCCATAAACCCCTCAAATACTGTGTGAAATCAATATGTTGGATATGTGGTTCTAGGTTATGTTTCAATGGTTTTATTCTCGGGTACTTTTTCAAGGCGAGGGCTAATCAATGTTTGCTTGACCGCGGTGATATAAATAATGCCACCGTGTGGGCGATGCAGACCAGCTGCATGGTAGATAAAGGCAAAAATTTCATCGGCTTGTTGTGTGGGCACAAGCACAGAGAAGGTTGTCTTTTCTGTTTGTTGCCCCAAGCCTTTGGCGGAAGGTGCGGTTGAGCTTCGCCCTAAGCCACGAGCAAAGTGACTGACAAATGTCTGAATATTAAACCTTTTGTCCAGTTCTTCTATGGCTTCATGCGCCTTGTCTTCAGCGGCAATACAAGTGATGAGCTTAAACATCTGCTTTGCGTGCGTCACTCTCGGCAATAGCATCAAGAATGTGTTGTGGGATGTAGGTTGCTGCTTTTTCAACGCGGGTGAGATAAATCATGCCCATACCAGGTGTGTCCAAGTGCCCAGCAATCGACATTTTCTCAAAAATCATATCGCTTAAATCACTGGGTACGAGGATGTTGATGATTTCCTTTTCAGCATTGATAGCAACAGATAAGACACCAAGCATTTCTTGGACACCATGCCCGTAGCCATAGTGAATGGTTGCCCCTTGCGCACCTGCGTCTTGGGCGGCTTTAAGCACGGCTTTTGCGCGACCTCGTTGGACAATACATGTAATTAAATAGGCATCCGTTAAAACATTGATATGTTGAATGCTCATGTAGCTTCCCCTTCTGTTAGGCGATCCATCATGCGATGTTTGCGACGCACTTTATACTGAACCCACTGCCCTGTAAGCAAAACGGTGAGAATGGGTCCAATAGAAGCCAAGGATAAGATACCAAAGCCTTCAATAGCATCCACAGCATTCCCCAAACCTAGACCCATAGCAAGCACAAGAGGGACAGTGATAGGCCCTGTGGTTACACCCGCGCTATCCCATGCAACATTTACAAACTCTTCGGTGGAAAACCATGTCAGCAATAGTGCGGCACTATACAAAGGCATAAGAATATAGCCCAGTTGCAGATTAAAAATAATTTTTAATACACCCAATGCTATACCCATGGCAACACCCAAGGCAACGGCGTAGATCAGTGTCTTTTTCTCAAATGCACCATTGGTAAGTGTTTCGACTGTTTTACCTAAAGCGTTGAGCGCGGGCTCGGCAACAGTTGCCCCAAAGCCGAGGATAAAAGCAAAAACAAGCACGATGGTAATGCCCATACTCCAAGAGTAGATGGGTGAGTTTTGTACATGTTCAACCATGGCAAACGCTGAGGATAAAAGCCCGCCTGCTTGAGCTCCCAGCGCTGTAAGCCCGTAACGAAGACCAATATTAAAAATAATCATACCCAGTATGCAAAGAATAATACCATAGGCGATAATACCTGAGTTGTTTAATCTTTCGCGCAAGAGAAAACGAAGGATGATCAGTAAAAAGACCACCAAAGGCACAATGGCTTGTAACCCTGCCAACACCTCTTGCATAGGGCTAAGTAAGTACCATGGTAGAGAGGCTTGTGATGCCGCCTGCACGCTTGCATGCGCGGCAGCAACAATGGCTTCAGGTGTGGTGGTTTGTGACACAAATAAACTGAGCAGCATCACACCGATAATGGGGAATAAAGAAGCTAGGGTTACAATACCAAAGCCAGACAAGGCGCTTAGGTTTCGCCCAGAGGCTGATGCAATCCCAATGCCCAGAGCCAAAACCAAAGGTACAGTGACAGGGCCAGTGGTGACTGCGCCACAATCCCAGGCAAGCCCTAATGTTTTGCTTAACTCTTCATCTTGCATAAACCATAAAGTTAAACCTAGAGCTGGTATTAAGGTGCTATAAATCAATGGTTTAAGGCTCCAGTTGTACAATAGTCGGGTTGTACCCAGCACTACGGCAAGACCGACGCCTAAGCCAACCATCAAAACCAAAGTGCCACTCCAGTTGTTCAGCATGGTGTAGAGGTAGGGCGCATTTTCAACGGTGAGTATGCTGCCCGCGGCTTGCAATGCGCCAATGGCAGGTTCTGCAAAAGTAACCCCAATACCGAGCAAGAAGGCAACGCTTAACACAACAGGCAGTGAAACCTTGGCGGGAAGATTATGCCCAATCGTCTCTCCAAATGGCATAAGCCCTTTGCTTAAGCCTTCCATAAACAGCATTAAGCCTAAGACTACAGCGGTTAACCCCAAGATAATCGTGAGCGGCTCATGGATAGGCTGATGAAGTATCAAGGCTTGAAAGAGAACAAGGTAGGTGGCCAATGGCAGCACAACCTTCACCTGTTCCAAAAAGCGAGATGAAATATAAGGGGCAAGTAAGCGATAGATGTCGATGCTGCGCAAAGAGGTGCAGCTTTTTTTGTTGGATTTTTCACGAAACTCGCGCTGCTTGCGTGCTACATCATTGAAGCTTATGGTATTTTGCCGTAGGGAGATATGGCGAATGAGCTTGCCGTAGCGAATTTTTTTTGGTGTATCAGACATTAAGGCTCCTTGATAGTGGAGCCCGAGTATAGAGAAGAAGTATTATTTCTCAATCAGGGTTAGCTGTAGGGCTGCCCTTTTCGGCGAAACAAAAGCAGGCTTAAGATAGTGAAGTACCACCAAAAGTAAGGTGTTGGTGCAGAGATACATCCACCACTGCTACTGCTGGAGGCAGTGGTGGTATTGCCATCTGTGCCGCTGCCATTTGTATTGCCACTAATACCTCCACTTGTGTCGCTATAGACAGAGCCTGTTGGTGTGAGTGTGGGCATGGCAGAGGTGATACCATCACTAAGCTTCCAAGTCATGGTATTATCTGTGGGCGAAGTGTTGGAAATAACAAAAGTTGCCATGGCAACCCCTGTTGGCGCAGTCCAGCTACCTTGTCCTCCGGTAAGCGGGATGTTGGTTGTGGTATAGGTGCCACCTAATGTGGTTTGTGTCATCACTGATACCAAGGCAGAGCTTGGGCTGGTGAAGGTGAATGTGCCTGTTGGGTTTTGTACGCGTTCATACACGGTAGATAAGTGAGGCTGTTTACCGCCAAGCTGCTGTAATACTTTGGCAGAATCATTGCTGATATTGATGCCAGTATTCACCTTGTTATCCACCCATGCCATGGGATAATCTGTACCATTTTGATATTTGGATGTGTCGATATTCCAAATGCCCCATTCATGAAAAGCTGCGGCGAGAGATGTGCCTTGTGTTTGCAGTGCTGTATCAATAGCGGCATAAGTGTTGTTACCAGCAGTTTGTCCTGTATTGGTTAGTATGCTTTTAATGAGAGCATCGCCATGCTTATCGGATAAATAACGAACCCACATAAAGCGACCATATTGCTCCAAG
>Ga0256839_1005076_pt1 | contig 12391 bp, 6 predicted proteins | sample 354166metaG_FD_185968 | JGI IMG/M metagenome (GOLD analysis project Ga0256839, IMG submission 185968) | Hydrothermal vent microbial communities from Mid Atlantic Ridge, Atlantic Ocean - 354-166 | ecosystem: Environmental > Aquatic > Marine > Hydrothermal vents | place: Atlantic Ocean: Mid...
AAGACAGATGAGAGCACTCGCGGTCGTCCTCGTTGCGCTTGGGCTGGCGAGCGCGGAAGCATCCGAGCGGCCGAACATCGTGTTTCTGTTTGCCGACGATCTTGGTTACGGCGATCTTGGTTGCTACGGGTATCGCGCCGTCCACACCCCCAATATCGATCGCCTGGCCGAAATCGGTATCCGCTTCACGAACCACTACGCAAATGGGCCGGAGTGTACCCCGACAAGAACGGCGTTCCTGACCGGAAGGTACCAGCACCGATTTGGGGGGCTGGAATGTGCCATCGGCACAGGCAACGTGGGTCGCTACGACGAGGCCGTGGCCCTGGCTGAAAAACACCAGCTTGGCCTGCCCGCTGATGAGCAGACCATCGTGAAGCTGCTCAAGAGCGTTGGCTATCGAACGGCGATCTTCGGCAAGTGGCACCTCGGTTACGAGCCCCAGTTTTCTCCGCTCCGCCACGGCTTCGATGAAGCTCTGTACTGCATCGGCGGAGGGATGGAGTACTTCCACCATGTCGAGAACCTGCCCGGCTATCCCCCTGCTCTGTACCAGGACGAGCAACCCGTACAGCGGAAGGGGTACTTCACCGACATCATCACCGGCGAAGCGGTGCGGTTCATCGCATCCAACCGGGACCGCCCGTTCTTCCTGTACGTGCCCCACACGGCCCCCCACTTCCCCTACCAGGGCCCGGACGACTTCCGACCGAACCCTCTTCCTCTGGATTCCCCCCTGTGGTCGGCCCGCAACGCCCCCTTGGCGACCTACGATGCGATGATTGAGCGGCTGGACCGAAGCGTCGGAGAGATCGTCGCGGCCATCAAGCGGTACGGTCTGTTGGACCGGACGCTTATCGTGTTCGCCAGCGATAACGGAGGAGCCGTGCGGGGGAGCAATGGGCCCCTCCGTGGATTCAAGGGATCCACGTTTGAGGGAGGCATCCGTGTCCCGTTGATTCTCGTTTGGCGTGGCAAGCTTGAAGGGGGCAAGGTCTCAGATGTTCCCTGTGCCACCTTCGATATCACGGCGACGTTTGCAGCAGTGGCCGGAGTACAGCCGGCACCGGAGAAGCCTTTCGACGGGATCAGCCTGTTGGAGCCTATGAAAAACGGCGGCGCGCCGGGGCTTCACCGCACTCTGTACTGGAGAAAGCCGCGCGGCGACACGATCTGGATGGGGGTGCGCTGCGGAAACTGGAAGTACGTCGCCAAGCAGACGGGGGACAAGGTGCAGGAGTACCTGTTCGACCTCAGCCAGGACCTTGCGGAGAAGACAAACCTGGCAGATACGCATCAGGAGGTGCTCGCCCGGCTCCGCGATCGATACAAGCGGTGGGAGCAGACCGTGCGCGCAAATCGCCGCCGGTAGCGGCTGAACGTCGTGGCAGTGGAGCCTGCGTACGGCGGACGCAATGAAATCGACGTGATCTCCTAAAGGTGCGACTAGAGGGTTCGCGGTGACACGGACATCCGGGCCACCAACCGCTGGGGAAATCTGGTGCGATCCGCAGCCGCCGAGGGAGCCGGACCGGCCCACACGGTAGGGCCGTCCTTGGCGGCTTCGTCTACGGTATGCGTCCCCTATCGCTGATTGGGAGCCGAGTACGGGACGAATGGCTGCCCCGCGTCGATGGAACACGCCGGGCGGATCCGCGGGGTACTCGGGCCGCACGGTTCCGCGAAGGCGGTGTGCGCGGCACGCGCGAGGCCGAGGTGCGCCGAGGTAAGCGGCCGCGTGGCACACGAGCCTTTGTCCCTCTGTGGACGCGGCGTGGGGGTTCGGGGGCCGGCACCCGCGCGGACTGCCGGCTTCGGGCTGTGCCGGTCGTGGCCCCCCTTGGGATACGCATGTCCTGTCCACCGTGGATGTTCCGTCGTGATCGCAACATCCGCCCGCCTCCACGGCGGTACAGATCGTAGCCTCCGAAGATATTTGGTCGAGTGTAAAGGAAGAGTCCCATCCAGGGAGGCGTGAAAGTCAGGCCACCGAACACGTTGAGCTGCCCCGTGGCTGCATGGCCCAGGCCGGGATGGTAGCAGTCGATCCCTCCGAAGACGTTCGGCCGCGTACTCAGAACAAGGCGTCCATCAACCCCGAAGTAGTCCAGCCCTCCGAAGATGTTCGGCCTGGCCCGCATCACGAGCCGTCCGTTCTGGTAGAAGTCGTACCCGCCGAAGATGTTCCTTCGAGAAGAGAGCACCTGGGCCGATACGGACTTCGCATCGACCAGCCCAAGGACGGCCACGAGCACCGCGACCAGCACCCGCCGCATCGCACACCTCCCCCCAATGGGACAGAGCGTTCTTCCAAAAGCACCGAATGAATCGTAGCAAGTGATTCGCGACATCTCCACGGCTGCAGCCATGGACAGCACTGTGCACCGAGCGGTCCGCGATCTGCGCCCTTGCTCGAGACTACCGCTGAATAACGGCAAATGGGGCGTCTGCACGCTCACCTACCCCCTGCCTACGTTGGCAGTAGTGGCCACAGTGGGGCGGTCCAGGACGTCGTCGTTAGCGGGGACCGGTCTCGAACGCGTAGCGCACCATGGTGTCGTGGTCCTTTATGAGGATTCCGCCCGGAAGCAGGACGGGGCCGGACCAGGTGGGCGTTGTCGAAACGGTGTACTGGGCGACGGGCATGTAACGATCCGAGCTCACGTCTATGACGAGCAGTTGGCCGGTGGAGAGCAGAGCGAGCACGTAACCCGGAACGGCAAGGAACGTGGCGTACTCGGCCGTGCGCGGGGGCCCGACCCACAGAATCTTGCCCGTAGCCAGATCCAGGCAAAACAGTCGGCCCCTGTCGTAGTGAGAAAGTCCGAACACCCGACCGGCATGGACGATCGGTGTGGACATTTCACACGCCAGTCGCTTTTGGTGCCAGAGCGTCTCGACCACCCACTGGTTCCCGTTCCGACGTGGACGTAGGCAACGGATGCCTCGGTTCTCGGCGCCCAGCACGATCCGATCGCCCGCCACAACCGGGCTCGGCATGTTTTGGTCGGCTCCTGTGTGCGGCAAGAGAAGCTGCCAGAGCGGTTTTCCCGTGGTGGCGTCGACGCCGACCAACCGCCGGTGGTTCCACTCAATTACCTGCCGGACACCGTCCAGGGTAGCCAGGACGGGGGACGAGTAGCAGGGGCCGTCGCCTTCCAGGCGCCAGCGTTCTGCTCCGTTGGCCAGACCGAGCGCCACCAGCGCACCGCCCCGCTCGTCATTGCCCACATGGACGAACACGGTGTCGTCGGAAGCAACCGGCGAAGTGGCGGCCCCCCAGTAGGGATGGGGTGGGTCGAACTCGGCGGTGTAATCCTTCGTCCAGATCAGTCGACCTGTGTCCGCATCCCAGCAGCGGATGGTTCCGTTGATGGCGACTGTGACAATTCGTCCCTGCACGTAGCAAGGGGTCGACTTAGGCCAATCTCCGTGCCTTTCGCCGCCACTGCCTACCTTAAACGGCACCTCGAACTGCCTCTGCCAGAGCACGCGGCCGTCCTGCACGCTCAAGCAGCTCAGGACCTCATTTCTCCCCCTTCGACTCAGTTGGTAAATGCGTTGTCCGACAAGCAGCGGTGTGCTGTAAGCTGCGCCTACCTTTCGCTTCCACGTGACGCGCAAACGATTCGGCCAAGGTTCGGGGGGCTTGAAGTAGTCAACGGCGCCGTTTCGGTGTGGTCCGAGCCAGCAGGGCCAGCACGGCACCGAATCGGCGCCAAGGGGGCCAGACGTCCCGATCGAAGCCAGAAGCAAGATGGCTGCCCACGGGCTGTTGCGCATGTCGGTTTCTTCCTTCGTTTGGCCAGCTCGGTACCAGATTCTACCCAGCTTCCTGTGGCCCCCCTTCTCGATGGCTAGGGCTGATCGCCAATGCTGCTCGCCCAGCTTGGCGGCGTGCTCCCAGTACCGCAACACGTGGCAGGGAAACCGCTGCGTCCGTCGGATGCCCCCCGATCGTCCAACCGCCGGCAAGGCCCCCTTTGCGGACAGGCGTTGCGTAGGCGAGATGGTGATTGGTAGACCGTTTCCATTCGTCGTCCCTTTCCTCCACGCCCAGCGCTCAGGGGCGGCCCTCCCCTGGCACAGGAGCGGCGGAATCTTGCTGTCAGGTCCGACTTCGCGAAGTCCTACACGTATGACTGCTCGAATCCTCGGAAGCCCCTGTGGGCAACCGATGCATGCCATGCCCCCGCCTAAGCGATCGTCGTTCCTGTCGCCCCCTGCGACCATGCTTGCAAGTTGGTTTCGGAAACGTTAGGATAGGGGGTGTTCGCTTAGGGGGTCGAGTCGCTCAGCTACTCGTTGCGGTCGACAGTGAGGTCAAAATGCGCCGTTGTTGGACCCTGACCTTGGGGTTGATCCTTACGTGGCTGAGCAGCGCAACCGGTAGCGAACGGTACAACGTGCTGGTGCTGTACACGGACGAGCATCTCTTCCGCACACTGAGCTGCTACGGTGGTATGCTACCGGGGACGCCGAACATCGACGAGATTGCTCGCCGTGGCGCGATCGCAACTCGGTTCTATGCAACGGTTCCCGTCTGTTCCCCTTCGCGAGCCGCTTTCATGACCGGAGTTTACCCGACGACAACGGGGGTTACTGCAAACAACATCCCCCTGCCGGAACAATTCCTGACCTTCGCTCAGCTTCTGCAACGACACGGCTACGCCACGGGGTATGCCGGCAAGTGGCACCTGGCCGGTCCGGCGAAGCCGGGTTGGGCCCCCCGGCCAAAGTTCGGCTTCGAGGACAATCGCTTCGCGTTCAACCGAGGTCACTGGAAGCAGCTCGCGGACACGCCGCACGGTCCCCGCGTGGCAACCCGGAATCGCCAGGGCAGACCGACGCCGAGGATTGCAGGCGCCAACGAACGGAACTACACGACGGACTGGCTGACGGAGAAGGCGATCCAGTTCATCCGCGCCCACAAGGAGCGGCCGTGGTGCTATATGGTCAGCTATCCGGACCCCCACGGGCCCAACACCGTACGCCCACCGTACGATCGCATGTTTCGGCCTGACCAGGTCCGTATCCCGCGCACACTTCGCATCTTGCCGTCGCGGGCTCCGGCGTGGGGTCGTCCAGATCCTGCCGTGACCGAACAACTCCTCCGCCGGGTCATGCCCGCCTACTACGGGATGGTGAAGTGCATCGACGACAACATCGGCCGCCTGCTGAAAGAGCTCGATGCTCTTGGCCTACGGGACCGAACGCTAATCGTGTTCACATCGGATCACGGTGACTTGTGCGGCGAGCATGGTCGCCTGAACAAGGGGGTCCCTTTCGAAGGGTCTGCTCGCGTTCCCTTCCTGATCTGCGCTCCGGGGATCGTTCCGGCCGGAACGCGGGTCGACATCGCACTCGGTTGCGTCGACTTCTTCCCCACCCTCTGTGGTCTTCTCGATCTGGATCCACCGCAACAGGTTCAGGGAAGGGATGCCTCAGGATGGTTCCGGGGCCAGCCCCCTCCTGACTGGGAAGATTACACGATCCTACGTTCGGCCTCGCCGCCACGGTGGGTGGGGGTTGTCTCCGGCCACTACAAGCTGGTTCTTTCCCACCTGGACCACCCCTGGCTGTTTGACCTTTCGGCGGACCCTGACGAACTCCACAACGCCTGGGGCAGTCCCGGGCTAGACGGCGCTCGGCAACGTCTGCTCCGACACCTCCGCGCCTACGCCGAGGCCGTAAAGGACGACTATGCGCTGAGGACGCTGTGCGCGGCTGCGGTTTCCGGCGCAAGGCAACGGTAAGCTCCGAACAGGTTCGGATTACTCACGGGGTGCAAGCCTTGGGCGCAATAGACAGAATGAGCTGGCGTACTCGTCCGGATTATCCCCCTGTAGCGGAACACCGCTGGGAAAAGCTGCTCTTTCTCCACCAACAGGTTGCTCCAGACCTTATACGCCCCCTTGTGCCTCCAGAACTGGAGCTGGACCTGTGGCAGGATCAAGCGTGGGTTTCCATCGTTGCCTTCTCCATGCCCTACGTTCGGCCGCGCTGGTTGCCCAAGTGGATATCCTGCCGCTTTCACGAGCTCAACGTTCGCACCTACGTCCTGCACGAGAACAAGCCGGGCGTCTACTTCTTCTCGCTAAACGCCAATTCCAGGCTGGCGGTCTGGTGGGCCAGACGATTCTGGAAGCTGAACTATGTATACGCCCACATCGAAATGAGCCCCCTCAATTCCGTGTGGCGTTATCGCTGCCACCGGCCGCGCTGCCCCCAGTTCGAAGCCACCTACAAGGTGGGGCCCCCCCTGGGCAAGGCGAAACCGGATAGCCTGGAGTTCTTCCTGGTGGAGCGGTACCTCCTGTTCGCTCCGAAGGACGGTGTGGTCCACCAGGCACGGGTCTACCATGCCCCCTACGATCTCTACGAAGTGCAGCTCGGTCTGCTCGAAGATGGCATCTCCCCCGCCGACGGTCTCCCCTCCATGACAACAGATTCCGTGCTCGCCCACTACTGCCCAAGGGTGGACGTCGAGGTGTTCGCCCCCCGCGAAAAGCACTGAAATAGAAGGCCGGGGCGGTCCCGCGCGAGCCAGCCTCCGCCTCTCCCTCGGAACCGGCATCCGCACGGCCGCCCGGCCCCCGGGTGCGACGTATGGCTTTCCCACCGCTGAGCAACCGCCCAAGCCAAGCAACTCCCATACCGAATGGCATCCACTCTAACCCTGGATCCCGTAGTCCGTTGGGATCGACCGCGCAAGTGCTAACCATTGGACCGCCCAACTAATGCGCACAAGAACGCACAAAGAACGCGCACACGGGCCCCAATGAGCGGGATGCCACCTCCACGGTCAGCAACCGGAGGCTTCGGCATATCGAAACAAGTCTCTAACAGTCCAGAACTTGCCGCAGAGGAGCCGCCGGCCCACAACAAAAGGGATCGACAGGCAGGATAAAATGCACACAAAATAAGCACAAACAGCACCATTCATGGGCACCCCCGATGCGCAGCCAGGCGGCCGTTGTGCGACAACCCATTATCCAGGAAGGGGTTACCTAGTAAGGCCCTGAAGACACGTGTAGATTGGCACACGATCTGCTGAAACGCCCTGCCGCAGGCTCCTCTCCCCACAGCCTCTCCCTGGCCTGCACCAAGGATCCCTACGTTCTCGCACCTGTGAACCCCTTGGTGGAGGTAACCCCATGCAACACCGCCCGACCGGTGCTGCCCTTGGCGATGGGAGCATCCTGTGTCAGTGCCAGAATGTGCCCCGAGGGCGCGTGATCGCCGAGATCCGGCGCGGCGCCCGGTCCGTGGAGGAGGTGGCCGAACGTTGCGCAGCCGGCACCGGATGCGGAAGCTGCCGGGACGAGATCGCCGCTCTGCTCATGCAACTCGTCCGCCCCGGACCAGACGATGCCCCCCAGACGCTGCGGAACAAAGCCGAACAGATGAAGGCCGAAAAGGACGGGCTCGATGTGCTTCCCGTCATTCTGCGGCACGCTCGTGATGGAGACTGGAAAAGCATCGACGGCGCCGACCTGGACCGGATGAAGTGGTACGGCCTGTTCCATCGCAAACGTACTCCCGGCTACTTTATGATGCGAATCCGCGGCATCTGCGGACGGATGACCTCCGAGCAATTCCGGGTGCTCGCCGATGTGGCCGACACCTTCGGAAAGGGTTTCTGCGACCTCACCACCCGTCAGCAGGTCCAGCTCCGCTGGTTCACCATCCGCGACGTTCCCGAGATCTGGCAGCGCTTGCGCGACGTGGGACTCAACTCTATGCAAACCGGGCACGACAACGTGCGCGGCATCATGGGGTGCCCCGCAGGCGGCATCACTCCCGGTGAAACCATCGATACCTACCCCCTGGCAAAAGAGCTCACCGAAAGAATCGTCGGCAATCGCAGCTACACGAACCTGCCGCGCAAGTTCAACATCACCATCACGGGGTGCCTGGAAAACTGCTGCCATGCTGAAACCCAGGACGTCGCCCTCGTGCCCGCTCGAAAGCTCGCCCCGGGCAGCAAAGAAATCGTCGGCTTCAACATCCTCGTAGGGGGCAAGCAAGGCTCCGGCGGTCTCACCCCCGCCCTTCCCCTGAACGCTTTCGTCACCGCCGACCAAGCGGCCGCCGTTTGTGAGACCCTAATCGGCATCTTCCGGGATTACGGCCCGCGCGCCGCGCGAAACCGCGCTCGATTCCGCTTTCTCATCGAAGCCCGCGGCGTCTGGTGGGTTCGGGAGGAACTGTGCCGACGCCTCGGTCACCCGCTCCCGGAAGCCGGAGAAGACCTCAGAAAACGCACCCGGACCGACCATATCGGCATCTACCGCCAAAAGCAGCAGGGGCTGAACTACGCGGGCCTCTGCGTACCCGCAGGGCGCATCCGTAGCTCCCAGATGAGAGAGGTTGCCCGGCTGGCCGACGAGTACGGCACCGGCGAGATCCGCCTCACCCCCGATCAAAACCTCCTGATCCCGAACATCCCCGATGCCCGACTGAATGACTTCACTCGGGAACCAGTCCTGCACGAGCTCCCTTACAACCCTTCCCCCATCATGAGGGGGCTTGTGACCTGCACGGGGAACGACTACTGTCCGCTCGCCCTGATCGAAACAAAGGGCTGGGCCCTGCGGGTGGCCGAGCAACTGGAGCAAATGCTCGGAGATCAGGTAACCCACCTCAAGGACATCTCCATCCGTTGGTCAGGCTGCGCCGCCGGTTGCGGCCTGCATCAGGCCGCCGATATCGGGCTGCAAGGTTGCCGGTCCCGCACCGGTGGCGGCAACATCGTCGACGCCGCTCACGTCTATGTCCGAGGCCGAACCGGGCCCCAAACAACCCCAGGCCTGCCGCTTCTCAGCGAAGTGCCCTGCGAAAAACTCGCGGCCACCCTGGCCCCCCTCGTCCTCCACCTGCGTCGTTAAGGCAAGACCCCAGGTATCTGTCCAGCACCGTACGCTCCCAAACCAAACACGCGCACACTACCCGACAGCCGAACCGTCACAAAAGGAGGTTAACCGATGCTCCAAACCCCACTCCGACCTTCATCAACCGTTACACCGCGCGATATCGTAACCAGCCTGGTCACAGCGGGCGAACGCAAGGCTCAAACTCCCTCACCGACCCTTTTCGTCCGAGCACTGGGCGCCGGAACGCTACTGGCGATGGCCACAACCCTGGCCCTGGAAATCTCCGCGCAGGCCGGCCATCCATTCGCAGGAGCATGCTTCTTCCCGGTCGGCTTTGTCATGCTCGTCATCCTGGGCCTTGAACTCCTCACCGGGAACTTCCTGCTGCTCCCCCTGGCACTGCTCCAACGGCGAGCCTCCGTGCGCGCCCTGCTGAGAAACTGGTTGGTCGTGGCAGCAGGCAACCTGTGCGGCTCCCTGCTGTACGCCTTCCTCTACGTCTACATGGGCGCCGGAAAACCGCACGTCCTCGAAACGCTCAAGGCATTAGCCGAAGCCAAAACAGTTAGCTACGCCGCAAGTGGATTTACCGGTTGGCTCAGCCTGATGAGCAGAGCAATTCTGTGCAACTGGCTCGTCACCATGGGGGTCGTGCTCTCCTTCGCAAGTCGCGCCACCCCCGGCAAGATCATGGCCATGTGGCTGCCCATCTTCTCCTTCTTCGCGCTCGGATTTGAACACTCGGTCGTCAACATGTTCGTCATCCCCGCGGGAATCTGGAGCGGCGCCGACGTGAGCTATGCGGACTGGTGGCTCATCAACCAAATCCCCGTAACCCTGGGCAACCTGCTCGGCGCCTGTTTACTCACCGCTATCCCGGTCAGCATGGGACACCTGCACCGTCCCAATACCGTCCCCAACGCCACACGCCATGGCACACGGAGGCTGGAGCAGGAAAGCCATGCCGAAGCAGGCTTCGCCGGTGTCTGAGCAGCGGTTGCTTGGGGGGCTCCCAATCCGCCGGAGCCCCTTCATCCCCTCTCGCAACGCACCGTCAACAAACGCCCCGCCACAACGCCGGGCAACCCTACTACGATTAGAAGAGTAGCGGAAGGCTGAAATGCTACCGTTGAACCTGCCGAGCCGGTCTACGGGAGCCTGCCGATGCACCGGCATACACGAGCCTCGACCCTTTGCGCCGTCCTCGCGACCATACTCGCCCCGGTCATCACCTTCGCCGACGATGCCCCCATCGACTTCAATCGCGATGTGCGGCCGATTCTGGCGCGGCATTGCGTTGCGTGTCACGGAGGTGTCAAGCGGACCAAGGGCCTATCGTTCCTGTTTCCGGAAACGGTCCTCCCCCCTGGAAAAGCGGTCGTGGTTCCCGGCGACCCGGAAGCCTCGGAGCTGTATCGCAGGATCACGGCGGATGATCCCTCCTATCGGATGCCTCCACCGGAGAAGGACGACCAGCTCAGCGCCGAAGAGATCGCGGTGATTCGCCGCTGGATCGAAGAGGGGGCGCGGTGGGAGGAGCACTGGGCTTACGTCGTACCCCGCCGTCCACCTCTGCCGGCGGTGCGGCGGCCAGGCTGGTGTTTGTCACCGCTGGATCGGATCGTGCTGGCGGCTCTGGAGAGGAGGGGGCTGGAACCGTCCCCTCAGGCGTCGCCTCTGGAGCTGGCCCGGCGAGTGAGTTTCGACCTGACCGGACTTCCTCCCGACGAGGCCACGCTTTCCGCTTATTTGTCCGACCATCGGCCGGATGCTTTCGAGCGGTTGGTGGACCGTCTGCTGGCGTCGCCGCACTACGGCGAACGCTGGACCAGCATGTGGCTCGATCTGGCCCGCTACGCCGACAGCCAGGGCTACGAGGCCGATCACCTCCGTACGATGTGGCCCTACCGCGATTGGGTAATCGACGCGTTCAACACAGACATGCCGTTTGACCAGTTTACGGTGCGTCAACTCGCCGGCGACCTGCTGCCCAACGCAACATTGGATGACCTGATCGCCACGGCCTTTCATCGAAATACGCCCACTAACTCCGAAGGCGGAACCGACGACGAGGAATTCCGGCTCGTCGCGGTCATCGACCGGGTGAACACGACCTGGGAGGTCTGGCAGGGCTTCACGTTCAAATGCGTTCAGTGCCATAACCACCCGTACAACCCGGTCGACCAGCGGGAGTACTACAACTTCCTGGCTTACTTCAACACCCAACGCGACTGGGACCTGCGCGAGGAACTACCCGTGCTTCGGGTACCGGCTGATCGCAGCCAGTTCGGTCCGGCGATGGAACTCTTCCGGCGACGGGCCGCGTTGGAACACGACCAGGTCACCGAAACCCGAAGCCTGACCGCCCAAACCCCCTGGACCTACCTCCGCCCTGTGCACGCGGTTTCCACCGGTTTGACCGAACTGGTTGTGCGCTTCGACGAAAAGGGGGTGCCGGAAATCCACGCCACGGGGACGGTCTCCCATGACTCGCGTTTCACCCTTGAGTTTGCCCTACCCGAGGAGCTATCCCGGATCACCGCTTTGCTTGTGGAAGTAAAGCCTCTGGATCCGGAGAAAGCGATCCACACCCCAGAGCTGGGGTTTGTGATCTCGGAGCTCAAGGCGGAACTGCTTCGTCGGAAGTCGTCGGGAGAGGGCAAGGAGCAGTGGCAAGCGGAGCCGATTGAGCTGCGGTGGGCGTTGGGGGACGAGACGTTGCCCTTTGGCGATGCCCAGGCGAGCCTGAAGCCCGACAAGGCAGGCTGGGGATCTAAACCACGCATGACCCATACGCGACAGCTCGTTCTCGTGCCTAAGACCCCCATCACTCCGGCTCCGGGTGACCACCTGCGGCTCGTCATCCGTCAGGAAGATGCCCCACGTGGATACGCACCGCTCGTGATGCACCGCAGCCGTTATGCGGTGACGGACAGCGATGCGTGGACATCGTACGTGAATTCGAGTGTCTTCCAGGAAAGGTGGCGTGAGCTGGAGAAGATCAAGCGAGAGCAGGCAGCAATTAAGGGGGTGAATCTGCCGATCATGCTCGAGCAGGATCCCTGGCTGCGTCGGGCCACGGCGGTGTTTCGCCGGGGTAACTGGCAGGACAAGACGGAAATCGTCGAACCTGCTCTGCCCCGCATGTTCGGTGTGCGGAACCAACCGGTGGACCGGTTGGGCATGGCACGTTGGCTGGTTTCGGAGCAGAACCCGCTTACGGCTCGGGTGACGGTGAATCGGTTCTGGCAGGAGCTGTTTGGGGTTGGGATTGTGGAGACCTCGGACGACTTCACGCTCAGCGGCACGCCGCCTTCGAACCAGGAGCTTCTGGATGGTTTGGCGGTGCGGTTTCAGAGGGATTTTGGCTGGAGCGTGAAGCGACTGTTGCGGGAGATTGTGCTCTCTGCCACGTACCGGCAATCGGCGAGGACGACGGATCGTTTGGCGGAGCTGGATCCGCAGAACCGTTTGTTTGCACGGGGGCCGCGGTTGCGGTTGACGGCGGAGATGGT
>Ga0256839_1005077_pt1 | contig 12391 bp, 11 predicted proteins | sample 354166metaG_FD_185968 | JGI IMG/M metagenome (GOLD analysis project Ga0256839, IMG submission 185968) | Hydrothermal vent microbial communities from Mid Atlantic Ridge, Atlantic Ocean - 354-166 | ecosystem: Environmental > Aquatic > Marine > Hydrothermal vents | place: Atlantic Ocean: Mid...
AAGGCACGCCTTCGTTCGAGCAATCCCTGGCTCGGCTGGAGGAGATCGTGGGAGCGCTCGAGGAAGGCAACTTGGGGTTGGACGAATCGATCCGGCTGTACGAGGAGGGAATCCGGAACGTGCGGGTGTGCCAGGAAAAGTTGACTCGCGCCGAGCGGAAGATCGAGATGCTGATGGGGGTGAGCGAGGCGGGCGAGCCCCATGTGCGGCCTTTCGAGGAAGAGGCCATGTCCCTCGAGGAAAAGCAGACTCGGCGCAGTCGCCGTCGATCGCTCGACGATCCGGACGGCTAATGCCACTCCGGTTCCACTGCGGCGCTCGCCGCTTTCCGGGCAACCTATGCGCAGCAACGGGGGCGCCGGCAACCCCCATTCACGCGCGGAGTCGGGCGCCGGCGCGTCGTCACTGGCCTGCGGCAGCATCGGCTTGCGATCGAGCTCGCCGTTCGGCCGCGATCCGGTTGACAGCGCTGAGAATCGCTTTGAGCGACGCTTCGACGGTGTCGGTCGAGACTCCCAGGCCTCGATAGAGTTTTCCGTCGTATTCGATCTCGATGGTCGCTTCGCCTTGAGCGTCCCGCCCGAACGTAGCGCTGCGGACCTGGTAGTCCCGGCACTTCAGGTCGAGTCCCGTCAAGCGTTCGACCGCGTTGAAAGCCAGATCGATCGGGCCGTCTCCCCCTTCCATTTTTTCCGAGCGGGTTTCGTCTCCGTGCAGCAATGTCAACTCCACGCTCGGCGTTCCATCGGATGCCGTCTCGATCCGATAGCCGGCCAGTTGCCATTCGGACTGCTCGGCACCGTGCAGTTGTTGTTCGATCAGTGCCGTCAAGTCGCCGTCGTAGATCTCTTTCTTCTTGTCGGCCAGCTTCTTGAATTCTTCGAAGACTTGGCGGAGCTGTTCGCCCGAAAGCCGGAACCCGAGTTGCCGGGCTCGGTCGGCCAGCGCGGCCCGGCCGCTGTGTTTGCCCAGCACCAGGTCGTTCTTGGGAAGGCCGACGTCTTCGGGCGACATGATTTCGTAGGTAGTGCGTTCCTTGAGGACTCCATCTTGGTGGATCCCGGCTTCGTGAGCGAACGCGTTGCGGCCGACGATGGCCTTGTTGCGCTGCACTTGCAGTCCGGTGACGGCGGAGACGAGTCGACTGGTGGGGACGAGCCGTTTGGTGTTGACGCGCGTGGTGCAGCCATACACGTCCGAGCGAGTCCGCAGCGCCATCACGATTTCCTCCAAAGCGCAGTTGCCGGCTCGTTCACCGATTCCGTTGATCGTGCATTCGACTTGACCGGCGCCGGCGGCGACGGCGGCCAGGCTGTTGGCCACGGCCAGTCCCAGATCGTTGTGGCAGTGCACGCTGAGTACGGCACGGTCGATGTTGGGGACTCGGTTGAGAAGGAGCGAGATCGTGTCGGCCATCTGCTGAGGCATCGCGTAGCCGACCGTATCGGGGATGTTGATGGTGGTGGCTCCCGCTTCGATCGCCGCTTCCACGACTTCGCAGAGAAAGTCGTGCTCGGTGCGCGCGGCATCTTCCGGAGAGAACTCGATGTCATCGCAATAGCCGGCCGCGCGGCGGACTCCCTGGACCGCTCGGTCGATGATCTCCTCGCGGGTCATCCTCAGCTTGAACTCGCGGTGGATGGCACTGGTGGCGAGGAAGACGTGGATGCGAGGCTGCTCGGCGTGCTTCACAGCTTCCCAGGCGCGGTCGATGTCTAGCTCGCTGCAGCGCGCCAATCCGCAGATGCGCGCGCCGCGCATCACCGACGCGATCTCCCGCACCGCTTCGAAGTCGCCGGGGGAGGCGATGGGGAAGCCGGCTTCGATGACGTCGACGTTGAGATCGATCAACGCCTGAGCCACCTCGAGTTTTTCCCGCAGGTTCATGCTGGCTCCGGGAGACTGTTCGCCGTCCCGCAGCGTGGTGTCGAAGATGATAATGGAACGTGGATCGTTCATGGGGGCCTCGTCAACAAAAAGTAACAGTTTGGCCGAATGAAGTAGCCCCGCCGATTGCCGAGTCGTAAGTGCAACTGCCAACTACGCTTGGGACATTCCATCTCCATCGCGCTTACCGCAGGCGCACGATTTCCATAACCACAGCCGGCAGTTGCTCTTACGACGTGCCAACTCCAGGCGGCTAAACAGTTGCAACAAAAAAACCCCAATGCCGCGAGGGCCTTGGGGCTGGGGATGCTAGATTGTCGATTCATCTTGGCATGCCACCTCCCTCGGCCCTTACCGCCGAAGCAAGTCGAGTCGCAATAGGGAGAGGCCAAGGGTGGACATGGGGGCAACCGGCAGGCGATGAAACGGGGTGCGTCGTTGAACGTCTCGGACCGAACCGGACTCGATCCAGTGCATCTGCTTAATCTATCCCGCGAGCGGAGCGCCGTCAAGTTGTGTTGGGGAGGAGAGGTGCCGAGACCGGCAGGCGACACGTCGATGGGCGACCTCGAGTCTCGAGGGGACGACAACCGCTAGCGGTAAACGGGGGCACCGGGGGGACGGGCCAATTGCCGTTCCCACTGCAGTCGCGGCGGCACGGTTTGCGGAGCCGGTGCGATCATCTGCGGGCGGAAACCGGGAGACGTAATGTCCACCGGTGGGGCTTCCTCGTAAGTCGGCATCGACCACAACTGCTCCGCATCTCCCATGATTTGATTGATGGCGTATGAGGGAATGTTGAGCCTTAGCGCGAGCTGTCCCGGTTGCCCCGGTCCCAGTTGCAGGCGAATCGAGCGGGGCAGCGAGACTTGGGCGTCCGGGTCGTAACGGAACTGGTCGGCGTAGACCGAGGCCACCAGACGTCCGCCGGCGTTGTAGAGGTGTTGCTCGAGGATCCAGGCGTATCGGTCGTCCACGATCATCACCCGCGTCCACGGGCCGTCCGGTTTGGAAAGCACGGAGCGGACCTCGAGCCGACCTTCGCCAGCGGGAAACGGTCCTTCGTGTCGGCCTTGGGGATCGAATTCGGCGAGTCCCAGCGCCTCAATCAGCCAGACCGGATCGACGGCCACGAACTGAGACGCCGCGCTATGGGGGAACCGGGAGTGCGGTGCATAGAACACCGCCGGCCGAGGATTGCGACGAATCCACAGCCAGAACAGCTCGTCGTTGCTTCCGATGTCGAGTTCTCGGCCGGTGAAGCCGGAGATACGGGCGGTGAGGCGGAACCGGTGGGGGCGTTCGACTGCCAGATCGGCTTGCAAGGTGGCCGGAACCCCCTCGATGCCGAGTGAAGCGCCTTCGGCTTGGAGTTGCCGCACGCGCCGGCTGTTTTCGTTCACGGCGGCCATCACGGTGTCGAGCTGGGGAGTTTCGCTGAAAGCAGGGGGGGGAAGCGGACCACTGGCGTAACGCTGGTGGCCGAACCAGCGACACCCCCCTGCCCCGGCCAAGCCGAGCAGCAGACTGCAGAGGACGAAGATGGGACTTCCGTGTCGCGACATGCGGGTCATCCTGACCGGCCAAATGGAGAAGTGGGCTTATGCGTGGTCACCGAACAGCAGTTGCCTTAGTTGCTCTTCCAGGCCGGCGAACCGTGCCCGAGGCGGGGTGGCGATCGGAACGCGGTAACGGCGGTCGTTGAGGCTGCAGGTGACGGCGAGGACGTGGCTGTCGGGTGGCTCCGCAGAGTCGATCCGCAGGAGTCTGCGTCGGACCAGCAGCAGCGTCAGCACGTAGAGCAGTTCCGCTTGCGCAGGATCTCCATCCTCCAGCAGACGCTCAAAGTAGTCGATCAGCACCTGGTTGGGAGCCCACGTCGGCTTGTTCGAGTCGGACGACGGCATCCGCGATTTCCACCAGGCGATGGCGTCTGCGGGAGCCTGTTCCCAGGCCTCCTGCGAAAAATCGAGCCGCTCGATTCGCACCTCCTTCCGAACGAGCACCGAATAAAACAGCTCGCCCGGAGCCAAGGCCCGGCCGGTCTTGGCACACTGGCGGGTGCAGCGTTGGATTTCGAATTCCAGCAAAGCAGTCTCCTCGCAGATCGAGCCGTCGATGGTCGCCGATGACCCGGCGAGCAGCATCTTACGAAAGCGAGCCGGCCACTGCAATGTTGAACGACTCGGCCCGGGGGCGGGGGACGGTCATCCACTGTAAAGATGGTCGTCTGGGGATTTTGGGTGCCTTCGGATTTGCGACCCGTGCGCGGCTCAAAACCGGGTATATCCAAGAAAGAAACTGCCTGTTTATCCGCAACGGTTCCCGCGGACTTCGATCGAAGGGGTGCGGCGAAGGAACCGTCGATCCGGCTTTTATCGAAAGGGCCGAATCGTGTGCGGCACAAGCCTTCATCGATGACCCATTTGGCTCGCCCTGTCCGTCTTGCTACACGCCTCGGCGACGCAACCGCTCCTGGAGTCGGCTTACCAGTGCATCGAGTTCGGCAACGCTGCGGCGCGAAAGCTGAGCGGTGGGTGTCGGCGATTCGTCCAACAGTTGCTGCAGCAACTGGATCTTGCCGATCAAAACGCCCTCCTCGCGCCCTTCCTCACGCCCTTCCTCGCGCCCTTCCTCACGCCCCACCTCGCGTCCTTCCTCACGCCCCACCTCGCGTCCTTCCTCGCGTCCTTCCTCGCGTCCTTCGCGCCGGGCACTTTCGATCGCCCACTGGTAGTCCCGCAGTGCTTTCTCACGCTGGTCGTACATCATCCGATCCTCCGTCCGCTCGGCAATCCGCTCCGCCTCCGATATGGCCTGCTGAAACGGCTTTTGCCGAAGACGTTCACCTGCATTTCGATATTCAGCCATCGTCCTGTCTGGTCCCGCGCCCGAACGTCGAGCACGATCTGCTTGTCTTCGGCGAATTCCTTGTAGTTGAACGGATTGAGAATCTCCACATGCTCGATCGGCTCGCGCAGTTGCAAGATGGCGTTGAGAAGCCCGATCAACGCTGCCAGGTTCCCCGGCGATCCGAAGATCTTCTTGAATGCGAAATCGACCGTCGGTTTGATCCCCAGGGGCATGGCAAACATCCTTGACTGCTGAGATGAGGCGCTCGTGCTGCGGTATTCTACGCAACCCGACCGGCCAGAAGCAACCGGCACGCGTATCGCTGCTTCCTGAGTGACGGTCGGATCGAGATCGACAACAACATTTCGGAGAACCATTTGTGTCGCGTGGCGATCGGGCGCCGCTCGGCGCAGCGTGCTTGGTCATGGCGCCGTGAACAAGCGGGGCGCGCGTCCGCGCGTGGCTCCACAACTCCCAGGAAAGGGCTTTCCGCCTCACAGGGAGTGATGCCGGCGCTTTGCCGGTTTTCGTCGGCGCGCCAGACGGGAGCTGCGACGGTAACCGTATTCGATGGCGAACCACTCGGCATACCGTTCCCGATCGGTGTAGCCTCCGTTTCGCGAGTCGAGCAGATGGCCCAACTCGTGGATCAGGACGTTGTTGAGATAGAAGTCCTTGACAGCGGCTTCGGTCCAATGGAGTTTCCAGGTCGATCCGTACTGCCGCCAGCGGCCACCGAACATCTTGGCTTCGATTCGCTGTGCCGGCGAGGGAGGCTTGCTGAACGTCTCCACCAAGGACTCTTCGATGGGATAGAGGTAGATCGACGGTCCCCACTGCATACCGTAGCAGGGAGCCGTGCACTTCTTTCGAGTCATGCGGCTAAGCTGTACCACTTGCAGCGGCTCGACCATCTGGGCGGGGAGCTGCGCGAGTCGCCGATGGATCTCATCGGGCGTGAGAATATGGCGAAATCCGGGGCCGGGATCTTGGACCACAATCCGATAGCCTTGATGGTCGGCTTGCGGTTCGTGCCAGTCTTCGGGGGGGACGAAGGGCGGATCACGCCGCTCTACGCCTCGAGCTCGCCGACCCATGGGGACGCCTCGCATGACCCGTCGCATGGGAACGGCGCGCGTGTAGCGAGTGACCGAACGGTTCTTCGCTTCGACTCGTCTGCTCCTTTTCATTGCCGCGCCTCGACCGTGTTCCTGGGGGAGGATGGAGGCCGCGACAGACTGCCGGGCCCCTACTTCCAATGTAAGGAGCCGCGGAGGTGAAAGATCTACTGAACACTATAAGTTGTTATTTGGGAGTGACTTGTGCATTGTGTTATGGGACTTGCGTCGACAGGGGACGACGCGGAACCGCCGGCTGCCGGGGGCGACGGTGGCTCAGCCGTCCGTCCGAGGGGACGGTATCCAGGCGGTACTCGGACGGCTTTCCGGTGGATCGGGCTGCCGGGAGTCGCCCGCCAGCATGAATGCGGCGGCGACGATGGCGACGATGAGCAGTACAGCCAGCACCCACACGATCCACCGGTGACGGGGCTTTTGGCGGGCTCGCGCCAGCCGCTCGCGCACCAGCGAGCTGGCGTCTCGATTCAGAGACTCGATGCCCAGGTCGAGTTTGCCGCTTTCCTCCGCGCGAGTGTTTTCGAGTGGCTGGGCTTGTGGGATCGGTGTGGCGGTGGGGAGGTCTTCCAGGGGAACGGCGGTGAGGGCGTCGGGGTCGGCCGAGGGATGCTCGACATGTGCTGCTTTGGTGGTACCGCTTCCCGCGTCAGTCAAGGTCTCTTGCAGTTCGGGTGCTTTCTCGGCCTTGCGAGCAAAGGAGAACAGGGACTGCCACCATCGGACGGTTTTGCTTTTGTTCTTTCGGCCGGCCGTGCGGACAGACGATGTTCTGGCGGATCCGATTTGAGGTGTCGATTCCGATTGGTGCGTGGTCGGGCTGGCCACCGCAAGCGTTCCGTGATCGAGCCAACTCTTCAGATCGGCGCAGACTTCGTCCATGGACTGGTAGCGGTCTTCGGGGCTCTTGGCCAGCATTTTCATGCAGATGGCGATCAGGCCGGGGGGACAGTCGGGGCGTTCAAGTTCGATGGGCGGGGGCGGCTGCGACTGGTGCTGCGCGATTCGCTGGGCGAGAGTCCCCTTGTGGAACGGAGCGTGGCCGGTCAGCAGGAAATAGAACGTGCATCCGAGGCTATAGATATCGACGCGTTCGTCGACGTCGTGGCTGCTGATTGCTTGTTCGGGTGCCAGGTAGTCGGCGGTTCCCAGCACGTTTTCGTTGTGTGCGATCGTGAGGGACGTGCGGTCTCCCTGTTGGAACAAGGCCAATCCCAAATCGAGGACTTTCACGGTTCCCTGGCGGTTCATCAGCAGGTTGGCCGGTTTGACGTCGCGGTGGATCAGCCCGGCCTGGTGTGCGTGAGCCAGTCCTGAAGCGGCTTGCCAAATGCAGATCGCGGCTTGTTCGAAGTCCATCGGGCCATCGCGCCGGACGATGGAGGAGAGCGTTTCTCCCTCGACGTACTCCATCACGATGTAGTACGTGTCGTCGTCGTTGTCGACGTCGTAGGCTCGGACGATATTGGGGTCGTCGAGTCGGGCGATCGCCTGGGCTTCCAGTAGAAATCGCTGCAGGTATGAGCTGTCATGGACTCGTTTGCGGGGTAATACCTTGATGGCTCGCAGGCGGTGGAGCATCGTGTGCTCGGCCAAGTAGACGGAACTCATGCCGCCGCTGCCCAGGTGCTTGAGCAGCTTGTACTTTCCCAGGAAAAAGCCCCGGTATTTGCCATCCAGGAGCTTAGCCGCCTGCCACTGAGTGATCAGGCCTTGGTCGACCAGATGAGCGGCCACCACATGGACGTCGTCGGGCATGTGGTTGTTGTGCTCGGCCATGTAGGCAGCCAGAGATTTTTTCAGCTCCACCTCCGTTGCCAGCCGGCTGCGGCGAACGATTTCGAGGAATTTCTTGACGTTCATGGCGGAGGCCGATTGAGGACAGGGCCGAGCGACGGGCGGTGCGCCCACCGGTTCCGACAGTGGGGCAGGAAGGGAATCCTCACGGTTCCAGACTACCACGAGGCCGAAAAAAAAACTACTCTGACGGGTGTTCGATGGAGCCGAAAGCAGTCCAGCCAAACGAACCACGTCACCCTGTCCCTACAATCCCACCTTGCTCCAAGGCGGCGCCCCCGTTTCCGGCCATGAAAGTCGAGCTGCTGACCCGTTCCGGCTGCCATTTGTGCGACGATGCTCGTGAGCTGCTCGAGTCGTACGGCCTCGACGTGACGCTGATCGACATTGATGCCGACACGGAACTCCGGGACCGTTACTGCGATTGCGTTCCGGTGGTCCGCATCGACGGGGTGGTCCGATTTCGCGGTCGCGTCAACGAAGTGTTGCTGCGCCGCATACTCAAGAAGCAAGGCGGGGCGCGGGGCGATTGAGAAGACGATTCTCCGTGGTAAGTCCTCAGAAGAAGAAGGAGTCGAGTGATGACCGACGTGTTGGTCGTAGGAGGCGGTGTGGTGGGACTGTCGTTGGCCTGGGATCTGGCCGGTGAAGGGGCCGATGTGACGTTGGTGGACGCGGCGGCCGTGGGGCGAGCGGCTTCGTGGGCTGGTGCCGGGATCCTGCCGCCGGCTCGGGTCGAGTCGGCGTTGCACCCGATCGAGTCACTGCGCGGTTTGGCCAATCGATTGCACGTTGAGTGGGCCGAGGCGCTTCGCGAAGCGACCGGCATGGACACCGGCTATCGGCGCTGCGGCGGGGTCTATGTCGCGAGGACAGTCGGAGAAGAGGCGTCGTTGATTGGTCTGAAGAGCCTGTTTGATGAAGAGGGAATCGAGTGCCGAATGTGGGAAGGCGAAGGGATCCGGCAGGTGGAACCGAACCTCGATCCCGATCCGCCGGTTCGGCGAGCTCTGTGGACGCCACAAGAGTGTCAGCTCAGAAACCCCTGGCATCTGCGAGCGTTGCGGGTGGGTTGCGAGCGGCTGGGCGTGACGATCGTCGAACACGAACCGATTCGCGCATTCGAACAGCAGCAGGGGAAAATCACGGCGGCAAGGTCCGATCGTCGTCGGTGGTATGCCGGAGCCTACTGCGTGACGGCCGGTCCGTGGAGTCATGCCTTGCTGGAGGACCTCGGGCTGGCCAATGGAATCTTGCCGGTGCGAGGGCAGATGGTGCTGTTTCGGTCGGATAAGCCGTTGGCCGAAGCCATCATCAACGAGGGGACGCGGTATCTGGTGCCTCGAGAAGACGGCCGCTTGCTGGCGGGATCCACGGAGGAAGAGGTCGGGTTCGATTGCCGGCCGACTCATGATCGTTTCGAGGAACTCACCGAGTTCGCCTGCTCGCTCTTGCCGGCTTTACGAGATGCCCAGATCGAGGCGGTTTGGGCGGGCCTGCGTCCAGGATCATTCGACGGGATGCCTTATATGGGCAAACTTCCGAACCTGGAGAATGCCTTTGTCGCCTCGGGGCACTTCCGCAGTGGACTATCGCTTTCCCCCGCCATCGCCCGTCTGATGTCGCAGTTGATCCTGGGAAAACAACCTCAGGCCGACTGGGAGTTGTTCCGCGTCGATCGGGAAGCCGTGAATGCGGGTCCGTCCCAGCCGATGTAAACGAGGGAATTCATGGCGATTGATACGCCCGCTCGCATTGCCGTGATTGGCGCCGGCCCAATTGGACTCGAGGCCGCGCTGTACGCCCGCTATCTCGGCTACGAGGTGACGACGCTGGAGCGGGGTCGGGTTTGCGAGCATGTTCGCAAGTGGCAGCACGTGCGGATGTTTTCTACCTGGAGTCAATTGACGTCGCCTTTGGGGCGCGTGGCCATCGAAACTCAGTTCGGGCCGCGCGAGTGGCCTCCCGGGGACCAGGCTCCCACGGGCCGCGAATGGCTCGATCAATACCTGCTACCGTTGGCCCAGACCGATCTCATCGCCGACTCGATCCGGACCGACACCACCGTCGTCTCGGTCTCCAGAACCGAGTGGCTGAAGACGGATACTCACGTCGATCGGCGCGATTGGACGTTTCAATTGATGTTGCGGGACGGCAGCGAGGAAATGGTGGTCGACGCCGACGCAGTCTTCGATGCGAGCGGCGTGCTGGGGCAACCTCGGGATCTTGGAGCCGGAGGCGTGCCGGCTCGAGGCGAGCAGCAGACCGGCCAGCGAATCGTCCGCTGGTTGCCGGACATTCTCGGCCGCGATCGGGAGCGATTTGCGGAAAAACGCGTGTTGGTGATCGGTGGTGGATCGTCGGCCGCGACCGCCGTGATGGATCTGGTGAAGTTGGCCGGCGAGTTTCCAGGCACACATGTGACATGGGTGCGTCGCCGACCCCGCAGCCAAGGTGGAACGTTCGCTTTCGTTGCCGAATCGGATCGCCCCCGTGGAATGCTGCGGTTCATGGAGGCGTTGCAGCAGATGGAATCATCGGACGTCGACGCATTGGAAGTTTGGGGAAATAGCTGGATCGAGTCGGTGGACCATCAGGGCGACCAGTGGGAGGTCGTCGTGGGTGGCGAGGAACAGCGGACCTGGAACGGCGACCAGATCGTGGCGCTGGTCGGCTATCGCCCGGACATTGAGTTGTTTCGGGAATTGCAAGTCGACTTGTCGCCCGTGTGGGAGTGCAGTGAGCGGCTGGCTGGTTGGCTCGAGCTTCCACCGCCCCAGCGGCGGGTGGGAGCCGAGGGAGTCGGGCGACTCGATACGGGGGAACCCGACTTCTACCTGTTGGGCGCCAAGAGCTACGGCCGGAACTCGGGTTACTTCTACCGGGAGGGGTTGCTGCAGATCCGGGATCTGTTTACACGGCTGGGTGAGCGGGATGATCTCGATGTGTATGCCTCGTTCGATTCGACGTGGAATCAATGAAACACGGTTGGAATCGTGAGTCGAGGGACGTTGCGAGCCGGCGCCCCTGAAGCATCCATTGAACCGGTGCTTTACCGCAACGGTTCGAGCCGGCTGCCGGCCCTCGGAGTATCTCGATCTGTTGGGGACTCGAGTCGGCTCGAAGAACACCATCAGCTACGCGAGGGTTCGACTGGAAACGGGGGCGAGGTGACCCGCTGCGCGACGCCCCGACGGTTACCGTAGCTTTCCCGAACCTTCCATCGGCCAAACGTCCACAACGCGACCATCTTCATGCACGAACAACTCGCGGTGGAGGTTGCAGGTGGTGCAAGCGTGGCTGGGAAGGAGTTGAACCGTCTGACCGATCGTCCAGTCGGGCGCGTTGCGGACGACGCAATGTTCTTCCGAGACGAAGTGCGGTATGGTCGCGTCGGGATGCCCCAGGATCCGCGGCGGGCCGAACTCGCAGCCGGCGCCCTTGAGCCCCACGTCGAGCACGGCCGTTTCCGCTCGCGTGCTGATGACTCGAGTCAGCACCGAAAGCGCGACTTGGAAATCGGGGATCATTCGGGCGTAGCGCCAGTCCATGGTGGCGTAGCTGCCGGCCTGGATTTCGTCCACACCTGCCAGGGTGCCGGTGATGGCATACGTTGCCGATGACCCGCCGCTGATCCGCCCCACGGCGATGCCGTGCTGTTCCAGCAGGGCGCGCGTGTCCAGCGCGAGTTGGAACGATTGCCGTACCGCCGCTGATCGCTGCTCCGGATCGTCGACGTAGACCGCATGTCCTTCAAAGGCCTGGATTCCGTCGAACCGCAGACCGGGCAGCGGGAGCAGTTGCCGGACCAGATCGAGGGTGGCCTCTCCCGGCGGCGTGCCGCAACGGCCCATGCCGATATCGACTTCGACGAGAACACCCACCGTGACTCCCGCGGTCGCGGCGGCCCGTGAAATGCGGCGAGCCGGTTCGAGATGGTCGACGGCGACTTGGATATCGATCTTCCGGGCCACCTCGATCAGACGTTCCACTTTGTGGTCACCGACGACTTGGTTGGCGATCAGTACGTCTTCGAATCCGGAGTCGGCCAGGATCTCGGCTTCACCCAGTTTGGCGCAGGTCATTCCCACGCAATTTCCGGCCTCGAGTTGGCGGCGAGCCAGAGTGACACATTTGTGGTTCTTGAAGTGAGGACGCAATCGAGCGGGACGCTGGTCGAAGAACGCGGCCATCTTGGCCAGATTGTGGTCGCAGGCTCGTCGATCGAGCAGCAGAGCGGGCGTGTCGAGATGTTCCAGGGGCGCTCCGATCCAGCGGCTTCGCAGAGCGGTGAGTGAGTCTTCCACCATCGGCGATATCCTTTCGATTACCAGGCTGTCCAGCCGCCATCGATGACCAGGTTGTGTCCGGTCATGTAGCTGCCGGCATCGCCGGCGAGGAAGACGAGTGCGCCTTTGAGCTCGTGAGGCAGTCCCATGCGTCCCATCGGACTGCGCGCGCAGAGACGCTCGACCAGTTCAGCCGGCGCCGACGGGGCGGGAAAGGGACCGGGACTGAGACAGTTGACGCGAACGCCGTCGGCGGCCCAATAGACCGCCAAGTGGCGAGTGAGGTGGATGATGCCGCCCTTGAGGGTGTGGTAGGCGACCGGGCTGGCCGGGCCGATGTCGCGGTAGGCGTCCGGGTAGGAGCCGACCAGGCCGTACATCGAACCGAGCATGATGATGCTGCCCCTGGCTCCCCGCTCGACGACATGGTCG
>Ga0256839_1005078_pt1 | contig 12390 bp, 10 predicted proteins | sample 354166metaG_FD_185968 | JGI IMG/M metagenome (GOLD analysis project Ga0256839, IMG submission 185968) | Hydrothermal vent microbial communities from Mid Atlantic Ridge, Atlantic Ocean - 354-166 | ecosystem: Environmental > Aquatic > Marine > Hydrothermal vents | place: Atlantic Ocean: Mid...
CTTCAAAGGTTTCGTTTCCGAGGTTGTGCAAGAGAGCATTGCCCTGAGGGGTATTGGTAACGTAGATGTCCTGGAAGCCGTCGTTGTCGTAATCTCCTACGGCTGTACACATGGCGTTGAGAGCTATCCCTGCACCCGAGCTTTGGCTGAGATCGACAAAGGTGCCGTCACCCTGATTTTGCAAGAGGGTGTTGCCTTTGGTCTTGTCATGTGCTGTGTAGATATCCGGCCATTTGTCGTTGTTAAAATCCAGAAAGACCGAGCAAAACTGCAATTTATGGGCATCGTCGGCTCCAGCATCAATGGCCACGTCTTCAAAGGTGCCGTCGGCTTTGTTCATCAAAAGATAGTGGCGACTGTTGGTGGTGTCGTTGAAGTAACGCGAGCCAAAATACAGATCAATCCATCCGTCTCGGTTGAAATCGCCCCAGCAGGCTCCATAGGTATTGGCATCGTCATCGGGCATACCGGCCTCATCGCTGACATCTATCATGTTAAGGGTGTTTTGCCCGGCATTTTTGAACAGGTAATTTTGACCTTCAAAGACAGCAATGAAGAGATCTTTGTCGCCATCGTTGTCGTAATCTGCCCATAAAATTTGTTTGCAAGGCTCGGGAATGCCCGTTACCAGCTGAAGCTCGGTGAAGCCGTTACCCGTGTTTTGAAAAAAGCGTGGGCCGTTTTCCTGACTGGCCAGGGAAATATCGTCCAGACCGTCGCCATTGAAGTCGCAAAAACTGACGCCTCCACCGGAGACTCCACTGCCATAGGAGTGGAGGATACCCATGGATTCGGCTACATCCTCGTAGAATACTTGTGCTTGTGCGAGTTCCAGGCAACCAAAGGAGGCTAAAAAGAGGAGAAGTTTTTTCATCTTGCTAACGTTTGGTTTATTCTTCTTCTGTAGATAGCGGGAGTTTGTAGAAATAGGAGTTTGTCTGACTTTTTGGGTTGGTGGTGTATTGATAGTGGAAAGTAGGAAGTGTTTGGGGAGGCTCCGTTTCTTTTGATCGTGTGGATTTGGCTGCTTTGGCTATTTGAGTTTGCTTTAATTCGGAAGTCGTATAGGTGTAAGTAAGAGAGGAAGAAGATTTGGCTTGTCGCTTGGGCAAGCGAAAGTGTATGGCTAGTCTTTTTTGAAAGCGCAGACGAGTTTTGAGGTGCCCCGGCTGAGGTGGCACGTTGAATTTCAGCAATTTGGCTACGCGTACGGCTTCTTCATCGCAGCCATGGCCGAGATGTTTGAGTATGCGCACTTGTACGACTTGTCCTTGTCGATTAATGAAAAGCATGAGTTGGACATCGCCTTCGACGCCTTTGGTCAAAGCCTCTTCAGGATAGCGCAGTTGCGCTTTGATGAAGGCTTTCATAGCTTGTAAACCGCCCGGGTAATAAGCTTTTTTGAGGAAGTGCTTGTCTTTTTTCTCTTTGGGCATAGTCGTGTTGTGTAGCGAGGGTGAGCCGGAAGTGTAAAAATAGGAACTTATCCGGCTTTCGCCAAATGAAAAAAGGGCTTCGCCATCAGTTTGGCCTTCTGCCAAGGAGCTTTTTTTGATGATAAGAGCATACTTGCTTCGCTATGAGTCAACCTCCGGTGTTTCTATATTGTTTTATTTTTGATACGGATGAACTGCTTCGGGTGGTTTGTCTTGTCAAAAGCCCCTTTGAGGGGAGGAGCAACAATCCGGGAATGAAGAAGGCGACTTTTATGCGTTATTTGCGGGATGAGAAGCGATATTCCGAGCATACTGTTCGGGCCTATTTGCGCGATGTGGAGAATTTTTGGGAGTTTTTAAAGACGTATGATGAGTCGATGAATTTGGCGGAAGCAGAATCGCAGCACGTTCGTTCCTGGTTGGTGTCGATGATGGAAGAAGGGTTGTCTGTGCGCAGCATACGCCGTAAGTTTTCGTCTTTGCGCTCGTATTATCGCTTGATGAAGCGAATGGGGCATTTTGCCAATGATCCCTTACAGCGCGTCCCTTTGCCGAAAGGCAAAAAGAGACTGCCGGAATACGTGCGTGAGTCGGAAACAAAGCGCATGCTGGAGGACAGTAGCCGGGCTGTGGAGGATTACGCTTCGGCACGGGATCATTTGATTTTAACCTTACTGGCCAATTTGGGTTTGCGTCGATCGGAAATTTTGACTTTGCGTTGGGAGGATGTGGACATGAGCGGGCGGCAATTGCGGGTGAGGGGTAAAGGCGGGAAAGAGCGCTTGTTGCCTTTGTTACCTGCCTGGGAAGAGCTTTTTAAAGATTACAAGGCGTTTTACGAGCGGGATTTTGGTGAGGCAAGCAGGGGTAGGCCCGTTTTTTTGTTGAATTCGGGCAAGCCGCTTTACCCCAAGTTTGTTTATCGGTTGGTGAGGCGCAGGCTGGGCACGGTAAGCACTTTGGAGCGGCGAAGCCCGCATGTGTTGCGTCATACTTTTGCAACGCATTTGTTGCAGCGGGGAGCGGATTTAAACGCAGTGAAAGAGCTTTTGGGGCACAGCAGTTTGGCTGCAACGCAGGTTTATACGCATCACGCTATGGAGCGTTTGAAAGAAATTTATCGACAGGCCCACCCCAAGGGAAAGGATGGCAAGTCGTAGTTTTTTACCTAAAAAACTTGAACAGCATGAAGATTATGACGGATTCCATTCACTTCAAAGCGGACAAAAAGTTGTTGAGTTTTATCGAAGAGAAAGTAGGTAAGCTTGAACAATATTTTGACCGGATTGTGGATGCGGAAGTGAAACTAAAGCTGGAGAATACCGGCACGGTGCGAGACAAGGTGGTAGAGTTGAAGTTGAAGGTTCCGAAAGAGACCTTATTTGCTGCGGAGACGCACAAGACCTTTGAAGTAGCTACGGACCAGGCTGTTAAGCAAATGGTTAGACAGTTAAAAAGATATAAGGAGAAATTGCGCGGATAAGTGGTTTGCCTGGCTTGAGAGAGGGGTTGGTAAAACGGGCAAAAAAAAACTCAAAAAAGTTTTTCTATTTGCGAGGAAGGTTGTATCTTTGCCCCGCTTTTTGCGGAAGGAGTTGAGCTTCTTTATCCGAAAAGGCATGTGCCAGTGTAGCTCAGTTGGCCAGAGCAGCTGATTTGTAATCAGCGGGTCGGGGGTTCGAATCCCTCCACTGGCTCTGGCGGGGAGGCTGTTTAGGAGGGGCTCTTCGAAAGCGGGGAGTTTGTTGCTGCGCAAAATTTCACATATTGGGGGCGCGCCGGAGTGGGAGAGCCGGGCCAGACTGTAAATCTGGTGACTACGTCTGAATAGGTTCGAATCCTATCGCCCCCACAGCACGCGGGTGTAGCTCAATTGGTAGAGCATCAGCCTTCCAAGCTGAGGGTTGCGAGTTCGAGTCTCGTCGCCCGCTCAGGAGATACGGTAGGCCCCGAGCTGGAAGCAGCTTGGGTTTTGCTGTGTCGTAAGGAAAGTCAAAAGCCAATGTAGCTCAGTGGTAGAGCACTTCCATGGTAAGGAAGGGGTCGGGGGTTCAAATCCCTTCATTGGCTCTGCGACGATGAGGTCTTTGGTGGCTTCGTTTTTTTGCTTACTTAAATTTTTAAACCTTTTTACAGATGGCTAAGGAAACATTTGAAAGGACTAAACCGCACCTTAATGTGGGTACTATTGGTCACGTTGACCACGGTAAGACCACGCTGACAGCGGCCATCACGTACGTTTTGTCTCAGGATGGTCTTGCCCAGAAGATGGATTACGATTCTATTGATGCTGCTCCCGAGGAGAAAGAACGCGGTATCACGATCAATACGGCTCACGTAGAATACGAGACGGCCAATCGCCACTATGCACACGTGGACTGCCCGGGTCACGCCGACTATGTGAAGAACATGGTAACGGGTGCTGCTCAGATGGATGGAGCTATTTTGGTCGTTGCGGCTACGGATGGTCCTATGCCTCAGACGCGTGAGCACATTTTGTTGGCTCGCCAGGTAGGTGTGCCTAAGATTGTGGTCTTTATGAATAAAGTTGACCTTGTGGACGATGAGGAGATGTTGGAGCTGGTTGAGATGGAAATCCGCGAGCTGTTGGATCAATATGATTTTGATGGCGATAATGCCAAAATCATCAAGGGTTCTGCTTTGAAAGCTCTGGAAGGTGATGCCGATGCCATGCAAGCCATTCGGGATTTGATGGATGCAGTGGATTCGGAAATTCCCGAGCCGGCTCGTCTGGTTGATCAGCCCTTCTTGATGCCGATTGAAGATGTGTTCTCTATCACTGGTCGTGGAACGGTTGCAACCGGTCGTATTGAGCGCGGTGTGATTAACGTGGGTGACCCCGTAGAAATCGTAGGTATGATGAAGCCGGGAGAGAAGCCTTTGAACTCGGTCGTAACGGGTGTGGAGATGTTCCGCAAGATTTTGGATCGCGGGGAAGCCGGCGACAATGCAGGTTTGTTGCTGCGCGGTATAGAAAAAGACGCCATTCGCCGCGGCATGGTAATCTGTGCTCCGGGCTCAGTGAAGCCGCACACGCACTTCAAAGCCGAGGTGTATGTGTTGAGCAAAGATGAAGGTGGTCGCCACAAGCCTTTCTTCAACGGTTATCGCCCGCAGTTTTACTTCCGCACCACCGATGTGACGGGAGATATCAAGCTGCCTGATGGCGTGGAAATGGTGATGCCCGGTGACAACGTTTCGCTGGAAGTGAAGTTGATCAACCCGATTGCCATGGAAAAAGGTCTTCGTTTCGCTATTCGCGAGGGTGGTCGCACCGTGGGTGCCGGCCAGGTGACGGAGATCATTGAGTAATACAGCGATGATTCTGCTGCGGAAAAGGGCTTAGCCCTTTTCCGCTAAGCAGTTGATTGAATACACTCCAAAGCGGCAAAAATTAAGTGGTTGAAACTGCTTAATTTTTGTTGCATCTACGGGTATAGCTCAATTGGTAGAGCGACGGTCTCCAAAACCGTAGGCTGGGGGTTCAAGTCCTCCTACCCGTGCATTGAATCACCTAAGGGATATAAGCCCGCAAGCGATGGAAAAAATCAAACTGTACATCCGAGAGAGTTATGATGAGTTGATGCACAAGGTTACCTGGCCGAGTTGGACACAACTCCAAAGCAACACCTTGGCAGTTATTGTAGCTTCGGCTATTTTGGCTCTCATCATCATGTTGATGGATGCCGTGTTTAATCAAGTGATGGAATTTCTTTACCAATTGTAATCCAGGCTGCTTCTCATGTCAGACGAAAAGAACATCATACCGGAAGAACAACAGCCTGCAGAAGGGACTGCCGAGACTCAAGGAGAAGCTTCCTCTGTAGAGGAAACAAAGGGTTTGTGGTATCCTTTACGGGTGATTAGCGGTAAAGAACGAAAGATTAAGGAGCGTATAGAACTGGAAGTGCAACGCTCCAATTGGGGAGATTCTGTCTTACAGGTTTTGGTGCCGACGGAAAAGGTCTATAAAATACGTTCGGGCAAGAAGGTCATTATGGAGAGAAACTTGTTGCCGGGCTACATTCTGGTACAAGCTGATCCCGACAAATTTACGGGAGAGATGATCCAAACCCTGGCTAATATTCCGAATGTAATTCACTTTTTGGGCGGCAACAATCCCCAACCTATGCGGGCAGCAGAGGCCAATCGCTTGTTGGGCCGCGTGGATGAATCCGAGGAAAGCGGTGAAAGCATGCTGGAGCCCTTCATCGTGGGCGAAATGGTCAAAATCGTAGATGGGCCGTTTAACGATTTCATCGGCGAGATCAAAGAAGTCAATGAGGAGCGCAAGAAACTAAAAGTGGTGGTGAAGATTTTTGGCCGGGGAACAGAAGTGGAGTTGAATTTTATGCAGGTGGAGAAACAAGATTAAAAAATTTGCAAGGTCTTTGCCTTCTCCTAAGGAGAAAAGACCTTTTAAACAAACGATGCGATGGCAAAGGAAATAGATGGATTTATCAAACTTCAGGTGCGCGGCGGAGCAGCCAATCCTGCACCGCCCGTTGGCCCGGCTTTGGGTGCCAAGGGCGTGAACATCATGGAGTTTTGCAAGCGCTTCAATGCCAAAACAGAAGATCAAAAGGGAAAGGTCTTGCCGGTAGTCATTACCGTTTACAAGGACAAATCCTTTGACTTCATCATCAAAACTCCACCGGCAGCTGTACAGCTTCTGGAAGCGGCTAAAAAACAGAAGGGATCTCCGGAGCCCAATCGAAACAAGATTGCCAGTGTTACCTGGGAGCAGGTTCGGGCTATTGCCGAGAATAAAATGGCAGACTTAAATTGCTTTACCGTGGAGGCGGGTATGCGCATGGTAGCCGGAACAGCCCGGTCTATGGGAATTACGATTTCCGGTACGCCGCCCTGGGGCGAGGCAGAAGAAGCTGAAGCTTAAACAACTTGCGGCTGTAGGAGCTGCAGGGTCAAAATACAACCTTGATGCTTTGCAGAGCAGGCACAAGGTTTAGCGAAGGGAGTTGCAGCCTTGGCGTATGCAACGTTATGCATTTTGCGAAAGCACAAAAAGCAAAATGCTATTACCTCACGAACCAAAACAAAATCATGGCAAAAATTTCAAAAAAGAGGGCGGCGGCCAATGCCAAAGTGGATCCGCAAAAGCTGTATCCACTCGAAAAGGCCATGGCCTTAGTCAAAGATGTAAACACCGCCAAGTTCGATGCTTCGGTGGATTTGCACGTGCGCCTGGGGGTCGATCCCCGAAAAGCAGACCAAGCCCTGCGCGGAACGGTAACCCTTCCGCATGGCACCGGTAAGACCAAGCGCGTTTTGGCTTTTGTAACACCTGATAAGGAGCAGGAGGCTCTGGATGCAGGAGCGGACTACGTGGGCCTGGATGAATTGATTCAGAAAGTACAGGGCGGTTGGACGGATTTTGACGTGGTCGTAGCTATGCCCCAGGTCATGGCTAAGATTGGTAAACTGGGGCGTGTGCTGGGGCCGAGAGGTTTGATGCCCAACCCCAAAACGGGTACCGTAACGCCGGATGTGGGAGCTGCCGTCAAAGCCGTAAAGGGCGGAAAAATTTCGTTTCGCGTGGATAAATACGGTATCATTCACACTTCTGTGGGTAGGGTATCCTTTGATGCCGAAAAATTGAAAGAAAATGCTGAGGAGGTGCTGCATACTTTGCAAAAAATGAAGCCGGCTTCAGCTAAAGGCACTTACATGAAATCGGTTGCCGTGGCAAGCACCATGAGCCCCGGTATTAAAGTTGATCCGAAATCCTTCTGAAAATACAAGGATGCCCGGCCAAACCCAAGCAGTATGGCATCCCGATAAAATATTGAGCAAATGACAAGAGCAGAAAAAGCTGCGATGATAGAACAGCTAAAGGAGAAATTTGCCACGGCATCTTTCTTTTACTTCACGGATTCTTCTACGCTGACGGTGGAGCAGGTAAACGAGTTGCGGCGAAAGCTGCATGAGGTGGGCGTCGAAATGAAAGTCGTCAAGAATACCTTGGCGCAAAAGGCCCTTGAAGCCCTGGATGAGTCTAAAGGTGTAGAGCCTTTGTATGATGTCTTAAAAGGCCCTACAGCCGTGATGTTTACGGAAGTGGCCAATGCTCCTGCCCGGGTGATTAAAGCCTTTCGCGAAAACAACGAAAAACCGGTCATTAAAGCCGCCTATATCGATTCGGCGATTTATTTGGGCGATGAGCAGCTCGAAATGCTGGCATCTCTGAAATCAAAAGAAGAATTGTTGGGTGACTTGATCGGCTTGCTGCAATCGCCCATGCGCAACCTGCTGGGCAGCTTGCAATCCGGTGAGCAGACCATCATGAACTTGCTCAAAGCGCTGGAAGAGCGCGAAAACGCGTAAAAACACCTCGGTATTTTTACGCCTCAAATTTGGCTTCCAAGTTACGCACCATTTTTGGTAACTTTTTAAACCCATTGTAAAATGGCTGATATTAAAGCACTTGCAGAACAGTTGGTAAATCTGACTGTTAAAGAGGTTTCCGAATTGGCGGATTTTCTCAAAGAAGAGTATGGCATTGAGCCCGCAGCAGCAGCTGTAGCCGTAGCCGCCGGCCCTGCCGGAGGAGGTGAAGGCGGTGCTGCCGCAGAGAAGACCGACTTCGATGTCGTTCTCACCTCTGCGGGTGCAGCTAAGCTGAAAGTAGTGAAAGAAGTGAAAACTTTGCTCGGCCTTGGCTTGAAAGAAGCGAAGGAACTCGTCGATGGCGCCCCGACCAACATCAAAGAAGGTGTGCCTAAAGATGAGGCCGAAAGCATCAAAGCTGCTCTCGAAGCAGTGGGTGCTTCCGTCGAATTGAAGTAGTCCTTTTTTCATTTTGATGTCCAAGGGCTTGTTCCTGCTTGGGAACGTCAAAACCTTTGTGGCATCTCTTAGCTAAAAGCTGGCCTTGGCAAAAACAGCCATAGCACATACAAACGACCTGAATGGCTTAGCAGGGTGTCTCACCTTGCTAAGCCTCTCGTCGTCTATATGTAAAAAAGCGTTTCGAGAGGCTCCGGCTAAGCCTTACCCTTGCAGCGGTAAGTACCAAAGGAATACTCGTAAAGCCTCCGGGGCTTGACGGCTACACAGAGCCGAATTCTAAAGAATCTGTGATTTACCAGTGTCTTAAAAAGTCTATGACCATATGACAACAGCAAACGGAACTTCTTCCCGCATCAGCTTCGGGAAAATCAAACTCCCAAATCAATATCCGGATTTGCTGGAGATTCAATTGAAGTCTTTCCAAGAGTTCTTTCAACTCGAAACAACGCTGGACAACAGGATCAATGAAGGCCTTTACAAGGTGTTTCAGGAAAACTTTCCCATTTCAGATACCCGAAACATCTTCCTTCTGGAATTCTTGGACTATTTTGTGGACCCGCCCCGCTACTCCATTGAAGAGTGCATGCAGCGTGGCCTGACCTATAGCGTGCCTTTGAAAGCCAAATTGCGCTTGTCTTGCAACGATAAAGAACACGTGGATTTTGAAACCATCGTGCAGGATGTGTTCTTGGGCAACATCCCCTATATGACGCCCAAAGGCACCTTCGTCATCAATGGAGCCGAACGCGTTATCGTCTCACAGCTGCACCGCTCGCCGGGCGTGTTCTTTAGCCAAAGCTTTCACCCCAATGGCACCAAAATCTATACAGCTAAAATTGTCCCTTTTAAAGGTGCCTGGATGGAGTTTGCCTCCGACATTAACAACGTGATGTACGCTTACATCGACCGGAAAAAGAAGTTTCCGGTGACGACCTTGTTGCGGGCTATAGGCTACGATTCGGACAAGGACATCCTCAGCCTCTTTGGTCTGGCGGATACCGTTCCTGTAAACAAAACCAGCCTGAAAAAAGCCATCGGTCGCAAATTGGCTGCCCGGGTTTTGAAAAGTTGGTTCGAGGATTTCGTAGATGAAGATACCGGCGAAACCACTTCCATCGAACGCCATGAAGTCATCCTCGAACGCGACGAAGTGCTTACGGAAGACAACATCCAATTGATCTTGAACTCTTCGGCCGAGCACATTATCCTCCAACGCGAAGATGTGGATGAAGACTATTCCATCATCTACAATACCTTGCAAAAAGATCAATCCAGCTCCGAAATGGAGGCTGTGAACTACATCTATCGCCAGTTGCGAGGTACCGAACCACCGGATGACGAAACGGCCCGCGGCATCATCGATAAGCTCTTCTTTTCAGAAAAACGCTATAACCTGGGCGAAGTAGGTCGCTATAAAATCAACAGAAAGCTCGGCCTGGATATCCCCATGGATACCCTGATCCTGACTAAAGAAGACATCATCGTCATCGTTAAGTATCTGGTTCGTTTGATCAATCAAAAAGCGGAAATCGACGATATCGACCACTTGAGCAACCGACGCGTGCGCACCGTGGGCGAGCAGTTGTACGCCCAATTCGGGGTGGGCCTGGCCCGAATGGCTCGTACTATACGCGAACGGATGAACGTGAGAGATAATGAGGTCTTTACGCCCATTGAACTGATCAATGCCCGTACGCTGTCTTCGGTCATCAATTCCTTCTTCGGAACCAGCCAGCTGTCTCAGTTCCTGGACCAAACCAACCCGCTGTCGGAAATCACCCACAAACGGCGAATTTCCGCCTTGGGCCCAGGTGGTTTGACTCGTGAACGCGCGGGCTTTGAAGTGCGTGACGTGCACTATTCTCACTATGGCCGCCTCTGTACCATTGAAACACCGGAAGGCCCGAATATCGGCCTGATCTCTACCCTTTGTGTGCATGCCAAAGTCAATAAAATGGGCTTCCTGGAAACGCCCTATCATCCGGTCAAAGGTGGTAAAGTGGATTTGAAAAGCGGCGTTCGCTATCTCTCTGCCGAAGGCGAAGATGATAAGCGAATAGCCCAGGCCAATGCTGAAATTGACGAAAAAGGAGCCTTCCTCTCCGACCGCATTAAGTGTCGTGAACATGGGGATTTCCCCGTCTTGCCACCGGAAGAAATCGACTTCATCGATATAGCTCCGAACCAAATTGTAGGGGTCTCTGCTTCTTTGATTCCCTTCCTGGAGAATGACGACGCCAACCGGGCCCTGATGGGCTCCAACATGCAACGCCAAGCCGTGCCTCTGCTCAGACCAAGTGCTCCCATCGTCGGTACGGGTCTGGAAGCTAAGGTGGCTCGCGACAGCCGAATGTTGATCAATGCCGAAGGTAATGGCGTGGTGGAATATGTGGATGCCACGAAAATCGTCATTCGCTATGACCGCAGCGAAGAGGAACAACTCGTCTCTTTTGAGAACAGCGTAAAAACCTACAAGCTGATTAAGTTCCGCCGGACTAACCAGGGAACTTGCATCAACCTGAAACCCATCGTGCGTAAGGGAGACCGTGTTACCAAAGGTCAAATCCTTTGCGATGGTTACGCCACAGATAAAGGCGAATTGGCCTTGGGACAAAACCTGAAAGTGGCCTTCATGCCTTGGAAAGGTTATAACTTCGAGGACGCCATCGTCATCTCCGAACGCGTAGCTCGTGAAGACATCTTCACCTCGCTCCACATCGAAAACTTCGACCTGGAAGTGCGAGATACCAAGTTGGGCGAGGAAGAGCTGACCAGCGATATTCCCAACGTCAGTGAAGAAGCTATCAAAGACCTGGATGAAAACGGTATCATCCGAGTCGGTGCCTGGGTCAAAGAACGCGATATCCTCATCGGTAAAATTACCCCGAAAGGAGAAAGCGATCCCACGCCGGAAGAAAAACTGCTGCGCGCCATCTTTGGAGACAAAGCCGGCGATGTGAAAGATGCTTCCCTCAAAGCACCGCCCTCTACCCGAGGAGTTATTATCGGGAAGCAACTGTTCATGCGCGCTAAGAAAGACAAGCTTCAAAAAGAACAGGAGAAAGAACAACTGACGAAGCTGGAAGAAAAACACAAAATAGCCCTGAATGAGTTGAAAACCATTTTGGTGGATAAACTCTTCTCCCTGGTTAAAGGCAAAACCTCTCAGGGAGTCAAAAACTCTTACGGCGAAGTGCTCGTACCGAAAGGAACGCGCTTTACGCAGGCCATTTTGCGGAAGCTCAACTATGTCCACATCAATCCTACGAATTGGACAACCGATAAGCGCGTCAACAGCCTGATTACGCGTCTGCTGCACAACTACAGCATCAAGTACAGCGAAGAGTTGGGTCGCTACAACCGAGAAAAGTTCAACATCTCCATAGGTGATGAACTTCCCACAGGTGTGTTGAAGCTGGCGAAAGTCTATCTGGCTAAAAAGCGCAAACTGAAGGTGGGTGATAAACTCGCCGGCCGACACGGAAACAAGGGTATCGTCTCCAGGATTGTACCCGAAGAGGACATGCCTTTCCTGGAAGACGGGACGCCTGTTGATATTGTGTTGAACCCCTTGGGCGTGCCTTCACGGATGAATCTGGGTCAGATTCTGGAAACCGTTCTGGGGTGGGCCGGAGAAAAATTGGGTGTGAAGTTTGCCACGCCGATTTTTGACGGGGCCAAATCGGATGAGATTAAAGCGTACATCGATAAAGCCGGTTTGCCTTCTTTGGGGCAGACTTACCTCTACGACGGTGAAACGGGAGACCGCTTTGACCAGCAGGCTACGGTAGGCGTAATTTACATGCTCAAGTTGTCGCACATGGTGGACGACAAGATGCACGCTCGCTCTATTGGGCCGTACTCGCTCATCACGCAGCAACCTTTGGGTGGTAAGGCTCAGTTTGGAGGCCAGCGCTTTGGTGAGATGGAAGTTTGGGCTTTAGAGGCCTTTGGAGCAGCCAATATTTTGCGGGAGTTGCTGACCATTAAGTCCGATGATATGATGGGGCGTTCCAAGGCTTACGAGAGCATAGTCAAAGGGGATCCCTTGCCGGAGCCCAACATTCCGGAGTCTTTCAACGTGCTCATTCACGAGCTGCGTGGCTTGGCTCTGGAGGTGAGG
>Ga0256839_1005079_pt1 | contig 12389 bp, 9 predicted proteins | sample 354166metaG_FD_185968 | JGI IMG/M metagenome (GOLD analysis project Ga0256839, IMG submission 185968) | Hydrothermal vent microbial communities from Mid Atlantic Ridge, Atlantic Ocean - 354-166 | ecosystem: Environmental > Aquatic > Marine > Hydrothermal vents | place: Atlantic Ocean: Mid...
CATGATGATGTCTTGGCCTCGGATATCGACGAGGTGGGCGCCGGCGTCGATGCGTCCTGTTTTGGAGAAGAGTGAGACGAGGCGGTCTATTTTGATTTGTGAGGGCATTTCGGCGGGTCTTGATCTTCCTGGGCCGCCTCCGAAGATGATTTTTGCGTTGCCGTTGGTGACGAGTTGGAGGATGCCGTGGTCTCTTTTGGTTCCTAGGTCGATGCCGACGATTTGGGCGAGGAGGTTGTTGGCTTTGAGTTGGTTGAGGAGTGCCAGGGCGTCGCGGATTTCGGGTTCGTTCCAGGTGTTGCCTACGCCTGGGTAGGGGAGGGCGGGGTTGTAGATGATGAACTGGTTGGATTGGTCGTGGGCGTAGTCGAGGGGGAGGACATTGGCGTCGTAGTCGATGAGGTAGTCGCGGTCGTTTTTGCGGACGACGGCGGCGGGGACGCGCCAGTCGGCGTCGATGATGATGGAGCCATTTTCTGTCCAGCGGGCGATGGGTTCGCCGTTGACCCATCCGGTGTCGGCGAGGGTTTTGGATGCTTGGTAGAGGGGGTGCCAGCTGAGGGGCTTGGTGCCTGTGAGGGCGGATTGGACTTTGGCGTGGATGCGCATGCGTTCGGCGATGGGCATCCAGATGTAGCCCGAATCACCTTGTCCCCAGTTGATTTCGATGTTTGGGCCTGTGGCGGCGGCGTTGTTGGTGGCGATGAGATCGGCGGCGCGGGTGTCGAGGGTTTTGAGACCCATGCCTGCGCTGACGAAGATGGCGGCGGAGCCGAGGATGATGGCGGTGGTGAGGGCGATTTTTTTGTTGCGCTCGGTGGTGTCTTGGTTTTTCTTTTTTTTCTTGGCCATTGTTTTCTCTAACTGTTTTGGACTGATTGATGTTGTTTGAGTGCGGCGCAGACGAGGTGGTTGCAGAGGTCGGGCATGGTCATGCCTGCTGCGTTGGCGGCTTTGGGGAGGAGGGAGGTTGGGGTGAAGCCGGGCATGGTGTTGGCTTCGAGGAGCCAGGGGTTTCCTTTTTGGTCGAGCATGAAATCGACGCGGGCGAGGTGACGGACGCCTAGGGCGTGGCAGAGGGACAGGGACCAATCTTGGAGATCGGACAGGAGATCATCGGCTAGATCGGGGTTGACGGTGTAGATGGTGTCGTTGCGTTGGTATTTGGCTTGGTGGTCGTAGGTGCCTGAGGCGGGGGCGATTTCGACGATTGGGAGGGGCTTTAGACGGCCCTGTCCATCATCGATCACTCCGACGGTGAGTTCGCGGCCATCAATCATGGGTTCGATCATGGAGATGGGTTGGTGATCTGAGTTGGCGATAGAGAGGAGGGCGGCGTGCCATGATTTGAGGTCTGGGCAGAGGTGGAGGCCGAAGCTTGAGCCGTCGGCGACGGGTTTGATGACTATTGGCAGGTCAAGAGGAGGGTCGATTGGGTTGGTGATGGAATCGGGATCGAGGAGGGTTGCGGGTTTGGTTGGGATGCCCAAGGTGGCGGCGAGGAGTTTGGTGGCGAGTTTGTCCATGGCGATGCGGGCGGCTTTGGCTTTGGAGCCGACGAAGGGGCGGTTGGCGGACTGGATTCGTTGTTGGAGTTGTCCGCCTTCGCCGAAGTTGCCGTGGAGGACGGGGAAGATGACATCGGCTTTGAAGGTGGCGATTTCTTCGGTGGTGGGTGTGTTGACTATAAGTAGATTGGCGTTGAGTCCGGCGTCGAGGCATGCTTGGTGGACGGCGGTTGCGCTGGAGATGGAGATTTGGCGTTCGGCGTCTGGGCCTCCGCCGAGGACGAGGACGGAATTTTGGGGGGAGGTCATTGTGATGCCTCCGTTTCTCTTGACCAGATGACGATTTCGTTTTCTAGGGTGACGCCGAAGGTGTCGTGGACTTTGGATCGGACTTGGTTCATGAGGGTGATGACATCGGCTGCTTTGGCATTTGGGGTGGTGGTGATGAAGTTGGCGTGGAGGTTGGAGACGGTTGCACCACCTTCACCCCCCCCCACTGCCATGGCTTTGCAGCCAGCGCGGTCGATGAGGAGGCCGGCACTTACGCGGTCGCCGGGTTGGCCGATGGAATCTATGGGTTGAGTGAGTGTTGGGTTTTTGAAGGCGCAGCCGGCGGATTTTTGGTTCATGGGTTGGGAGTTTGTTTTGTAGGCCATGCACTGGGCGAGTTTGGCTTTGAGATCGGCGGGGTCGGCGGGATCAAGTTGGAAGATGGCTGAGCAGATGATGAGGTGGTTGAGGCCTGAGTGGCGGTAGGAAAAGTCGATGTCGGCTTTGTTGAGTTCGTGGACTCGGCCAGCGCGGTCGAGGGCTTGGATTTGGAGGAGGTGGTCGGAGATGGTGCCGAACTGGCCTCCGGCGTTCATGATGAGGGCGCCGCCGATGGTTGCGGGGAAGCCGGCAAGGCCCTCAAGACCGGCGAGTCCGGCGTTGACGGTTTGGGTGATGAGTCTTGGGAGGGCGACTCCCGCGCCGACGCGAACAAGGCCTGCGGCTTGGTCGATTTGAATTGATTTGAAAGCGTCGGTTTGCATGGAGACGACAAGATTGTCGATGCCTGCATCATCGACGAGGAGGTTTGCGCCTTCGCCTAGGATTTTGAGGTCTGGGTCGAGGTCGAGGCATTGGAGGAGTTGGTGTTGGGATTTGGGTGTGGCGAGGCGGTCGGCGCGGCCTCCGATGCGGTACCAGGTGGAGATGGGGGCGTTTTGCTCGATATGTAGATTTTCGGTGTGGGTGGTCATCGGTTGAGGCCTGCGTCGAGGTATCCTTGGCCGACTTGCCAGACTGGGCCTGCGCCCATGACGACGAGTAAGTCGCCGGGGCGGCACATGTTTTCGAGTTGTTCGATGATGGCTTCAAAAGGATAGAGGTGCATGGCTTTGACGCCCCTTGCGCGGAGTTTGTCGACGAGATCGGAGGAGTTGACTTTGTGGCGTTCGGCTTCGGAGTCACGGACGAAGTAGATGTGGGGGACGATGACGACATCGGCGTGTTCGAAACTGGTGGCGAATTCGTCGAGTAGGAATCTTGTTCGGGAGTGTTGATGGGGTTGAAAGACGCAGATGAGACGGCCGCCGTGCTTGGCGGGGTTTTCGGCGGTTTTGAGTGCGCGGAGGGTGGCGTCGATTTCGGTGGGGTGGTGGCCGTAGTCGTCGATGACGCGGACGCCGTCGCGGGAGCCGAGGAGTTGGAGGCGGCGGTCGAGGCCTGCAAAGGCGTTGAAGGATTTTTCGAGGAGGTCTGGATCGGCGCCGACGGATCGAGCAAGGGCAAAGGCGACGGCGGAGTTCATGGCGTTGTGCTGGCCTGGGAGGGCGAGTTTCCAGGAATGGGTTTGGTTGTCGGGGGAAGTGATTGTTGTTTGGCCGTCTGTATATCCGACGACCCAGTCTGCTCCGGGGTTGAATCCGATGGTTTCGATGGCGCATTTGAGGCCTGCGGTCACTTCGCGGCGGTAGGCGCCGTCGTGACCGATGATGAGTTTGCCGCCTTGGTTTGCATCGGGGATAAGTTTGGCGAATTGGGTGAAGGATTCGACGACGGCGTCGAGGGAGCCGTAGATGTCGAGGTGGTCGGCTTCGATGGAGCTGATGGAGGCGATGGTTGGGTTGAGGTTGTGGAAGGAGCGGTTGAACTCGCATGCTTCGGCGAGGAGGATGCCGGGTTTGCCTTTCCACCCCCCAAAGTTTGAATTTGTTGGTATCTGCGCTGCGCCGACGCGACAGCCGACGCGGTTGCCTGGTTTGTTGAGAGCGCCGGATTCGATTTGTTGGCAGGTGGCGCCGACGATGACGGAGGGGTCGAGTTTGGCGTCGGTGAGTGCGCAGCCGAGCATGGCGGTGGTGGTGGATTTGCCGTGGGTGCCTGCGATGGCGATGCCGGTGCGTCCGGTCATGCATTTGCCGAGGGCTTCGGGATATGAGAGGATGGAGAGGCCTCGGTTGATGGCTTCGAGGACGATGGGGTGGTTTGGCCCGACGGCGGCGGAGGCGAGGACGATGTCGGATTCTTCTGGGAGTTGGGATGCGGATTCGTCGAAGGAGACTTTGATGCCGAAGTCGGTGAGTGCTTTGGTGACTTGGGAGGGTGTGGAGTCGCAGCCGGTGATGGAGAGGCCTGCGCCGGCGAGCATTCTTGCGAGTGCGGACATGCCGCAGCCGCCGATGCCGATCATGTAGGGGGTGGAGCCACCGATTTTGAAGCCGGGGGTTTGGTTGGCTGATTGACCGTTCGGGTCGTTGGAAGTGCCGGGGATTGGGGAGGAATCGGTTGATGGGTCGTGGGTCATCATTGGATAATATATCGTCTGGATGGGGGGGAATGCAATAGGGAGGGATTCATTTGGGATATGGAACCTGTAAAAAGAGAAGAACACAGGCGGGACGCCTGTGCCACGGGTTTTTGTTTTTGAATATTTTGAAGAGACGGGATGGAAGCCCATCCCACCAGATCAAACCAGAGGGGAGTTAGGCGGGTGGGGTGAGGGGGGTTGGGCCTAGGGTTTGAATGGTGGTTTGGCCTAGGGTTCTGTTTTTGAGGTAGGCGTTGAGGGAGTCGAGGTCGATGGTGTCGATTTGGTTGATGATTTGCTGGAGGGTTCTGGGTTGGCCTCGTTTGATGATGTCGGCGATGAGGGATGAGGCGCGTGCGCCGGTGGATTCGCCGCTGAATATGACTCTGGATTTGAGACCGATGCGGGCGCGGTTGAACTCGTCTTGGGTGACATCGCCGGCTTGGATGGCGCCGAGTTGTTCGTGGAGGACATCGAGGGATTCTTGGGCGCGTTCTGGGGTGGTGCCGACATAGCTGGTGATGAGGCCGAAGTCTTTTTCGGCTCGATAGCTTGCCGAGACGGAGTAGCAAAGGGCTCTTTTTTCGCGGACTTCTGTGAAGAGTCGTCCGGACATGCCGCCTGAGAGGACGGAGACGGCGAGGAGTTCGTGGATGTGGTTGGGGTGGTTTGCAGGTGGGGCGTCGTTGACGATGATGATTTGGACTTGGTTGGTGTCGTCTTTTTCGTGGGCGTAGCCGCGGGGGGCTTGGGTGTCGATGACGGGGGCTTGTGATTTACCTGTCCATTGGCCGAAGTGTTTTTGGATGAGGTTGATGGCTTGGTCTGGGTTGATGGCGCCGGCGATGGAGATGATGGCGCCGTTTGGGTTGGCGTGGGTGTTCCACCATTGACGGGTGCGGTCTGCGGTGAGGTTGGTGAGGGAGGATTCGGTGCCGTAGGTGTTGCGGTTGAATGGTTCGGGGAGGTGGCGGTGGCGGGCGGCGAGGACGGCTCGTTGTTGGGGGTCGTCGGCGAGGGAGGCGAGTGCGTGCTGGGCCATGGTTCTGGAGGCGTCGAAGGATTCGTCGGACATTTCGGGGTTGAGGGACATGTCGGCGATGAGTTCGATTGATTCTTCGAAGCGATTGTCGAGGGTGGTCATGGAGATGGCGGTTGAGTGCATGGATGGTGATGCGTCGCGGACGGCACCGGCGAGGTCGAAATCGTCGGCTTGTTTTTGTGAGTTTCGTGTTGTTGTGCCTCGTAAAAGTAATTCGGCGCAAATTGATGCCATTCCGAGTTCATTTTTTTCTTGGTGGATAACTCCACATGGAATCATCAAACCCATTGCGACGGAGCGCATGGAATCGTTTGGTTCGATGACGATGCGGAGGCCGTTGTCGAGAGTTGTTTGTGTTATTGAGTCGTGTGTGGTGGTCATGAATGATCCGATGTGTGTGGGTGTGTTGATGAAGGGATGATGGAGTGATTCTTCACGCGTTGGGTGCAAAAGTCTTGTGTTTGTGACTGGAGATGTTGCTGTTCTTTCGTGATTGCGCCCCAATTGCGCCGCGAACTGCATCGATCTTGGTACGATCGTGGTGTTTTGGCTTATTTTGTCAATTGCGCGCAATGCGAACTGATCCGGGCTCGAATTGGTTCAAGTTCAATGTTGATGCGCGGTGAACTTGAAATGCATTGTGTTGTTGAAGTGCGCTTTGTGTTGGTGTGTGTTCGTTGAATGATGGATGATTTTTGAGTTGCGTTGTGTTGAAGTGGATGCGCGAGCGGTACACAAACTTGAAAATTTGCGCAAGTGTTGAGTTCTTTTGGTATGATTTTGGTGAGTGATGTGCGTGATGTTCGCACGCTTTGCTCAAGTCGTCGACCTTACGACTCCGATGAGTTGTAAGTGTCAATAACGGAATGTGGTCCCGATCTCGAACACTCGGCTCCACAATACAGCATTTGGGTTCGAAACGGAGAGCCAACATGGCTAAGAAAAAAGCAACTCGTAAAAAAGCTACGAAGAAAAAAGCAACTCGTAAAAAGGTAGCCAAGAAGGCCACCCGGAAGAAAGCAACCAAGAAGAAGGCCACTCGCAAGAAGGTCGCTAAGAAGGCGACGCGTAAGAAAGCCACCAAGAAGAAGGCAACACGCAAAAAGACTGCTAAAAAGGCGACCCGCAAGAAGGCCACCAAGAAAAAAGCAACCCGTAAAAAGGTAGCCAAGAAGAAGACCAAGAAGAAAGTAGCCAAGAAGAAGGCCACCAAGAAAAAAGCGACCAAGAAGAAAGCTACTAAGAAAAAGGCCACGAAAAAGAAGGCCACTAAGAAAAAAGCCACGAAAAAGCGGACAACCAAGAAAAAGGCAACCCGTCGCAAGGCGACTCGCCGGTGAATCAGCCGGGGTTTGATCAGAAATGATCAGATCCGGGCTCTATCCCAATGCCGTTCCACGGAGTCGATGAGAATCGGCTCCGTTTTTTTGCGCTTTGTTAGGCGGCGGGTTAGGCGGCGGGCGGTCGGCTGAGGAATCGGTTCATCATGGCTGAGTCAACGCCTTCCATTGGATAGTGCATGGAGAGCCCGACTTCCAAGGCGTAATGGTCACAGATGACAAATGAACAGGGCTCTTCGACACGCCAACCGACGAAGCGGAGGGCGCGGGCGAGGCATTCGATGGAGGTGACACACACAATGCCATCGTGGAGGCGTTCGACGGGGATGAATCCGAACTGCCACGCTTGTCGGTTGGTGATGACCGAATGGAGATTTTCATCGTATTGGATGGTACAGGGATCGACTCTTGGAGAGATCATGGCGAACTGTTCGGCCCAGGCGTGTTCGATGACGGTTGGGTCTACGCCGAAGAGTTCTTCGGCGAGCATGCCGAAGGGACGGGGATTGGTTTGTTGTTCTCTATGGATCAGTTCGCATTGATCTGGGGTGAGAACTTCGTATTGCACGAGCAGGTCGCCGAGTCGTAAGGCCATGGTTGAATCTCCGTGGTCGGCGTTCGAGTGAACGGCGATCGGTTTGCGTATGTGTCAGCCGAAGAACCGGTGACGGAGTTGTAATTTCGACGCTGGAGGGTGTGGGCTGGACTGTTGGAGTGATTTTTGCGCGTTGTGGGCGTTCTTGGTCGTCGTGGTTGGTATGGACGGTGCAGGTGTGATGAGCGGGTATAAATGGAAGGGGAAATGGCGAGGTTTGGTTGCAGGATTGGAGAATGAAACTGGGGGAGGGGTCGCCGATAAAAAGGGGGTAGCCGATCTTCGGGGGATTATTTGCCGACGCAGAAGGTGGCGAAGACTCGGCCTAGGACATCGTCGGGGGTGATGTGTCCGGTAAGTTCACCCAGGGCATCGAGGGCGTCGCGGAGGCCACTGGCGACGAGTTCTGGGGCGTTGAGGGCGTGGGCGTCTGGATCGATCCATTGGGTGGATTGGTTGATTGCTGTGATGGCTTGGGCGATGGCTCTTCGGTGCCTGGGAACCAATGCGCCGACGCCTAGGGTTGAACGGTCGGTGATGGCGTCTGCGATGGCTCGTTTGAGGGTGCCGATGCGGTGGCCATCGAGGGCGCAGACGCTGATGGTACTTGGGGGATTGGGGGAGTTGGGGAGGTTGGTGATGAGGTCGGCTTTGGTGCGGATGCGGATGATGGGTGTGCCGAGGGTTGCGAATCCTTCGTGGTCGATGAATCGTCCGGTGGGGTCGCACCAGAGGAGGACATCGGCGTGTTGGACATGATCGCGGGCGCGTTGTTGGGCGATGGCGTCGATGGAGTTGATGGCTGAATCGGCCAGGCCTGCCAGGTCGATGAGTTCGACGGTGCCGGCGCCGGGAATGTCGGATTCGAGATTGAGGGATTCGATGATGGCGTCGCGGGTGGTGCCTGCTTGGTCGCTGACGATGGCGCGATGGCGTTGGAGGAGGGCGTTGAAGAGTGTGCTTTTGCCGGCGTTGGGTTGGCCACAGAGGATTGCTTTTGGTGTTGTGGTGTGGATCAGTGAACCCGATGCGCTGCCGAGTTCGGCGGTGAGTTGGGTGTTGAGGGTGTTGAGGCGGTTCAGGAGATCGTTTGGAGGGATGGGGACGACATCGTCTTGGTCGGTGAAGTCGACGCCTGATTCGACGAGGGCCAGGAGGTGTGCGAGTTCGTTGGCCCATGTTTGGCATTGGTGGCCTTGGGAGCCGTCGAGGAGTTTGGTGGCTGCGTTGAGGGTTTGGTCCCCCACCGCTGCGATGCGAAGGGCGACGCCTTCGGCTTGGGCGAGGGTGAGTTTGTCGTTGAGGTAGGCCCGTGCGCTGAACTCGCCTGGCTCGGCGCGGCGGACGGCGGGGATGGAGAGGAGTTGATCGAGGATTCGTTCTTGAAGGGTGGGGTTGCCGACGAGTACAAGTTCGAGGACATCTTCGCCGGTGTAGCTGCGGGGCGTGTCGAACCAGATGGCTAGGCAGGGGATGGTGTGTGTGTTGTTGATTTTGAGGCGGGTGTGGTGGATGCCTCGGGTTGGGTTTTGGAGTGTGGTGATGGAGTCAAGACACGCGCGGGCGTCTGGGCCTGAGATTCGGATGATGGACCGGATGGATTGTCCGGGGGGTGATCCGATGGCTGCGATGGTTCCGCCGGTGGGCATGGAGGCTTACTTGTGTTTGCCTTGGTTTCGGCGAGAGTTTGGGTTGGGTGCTTGTGGACCTCGTTCCATGAGTTGTTTTTTGGCTTCGGCGGCTTCGTTCATGCGTTGCATGAAGCCGGGGCCTTTGGCTTTTGCTTGGGCTTTGATGTTTTCGATTTCGAGTAGGCCGTGCTTTTTCATGTGGGCGCGGATCCATTTGCTTTCGACGATGCCCATGGCTGAGTTGGTGATGAAGTAGAGGGAGAGTCCAGATGGGGCGGTGTACATCATGACGGGGAAGAGGACGACCATCATGACCTTCATCATTTTTTGTTGGGATTCTTGTTCTGGGGTGAGGGTTGCTTGGGTTGGAGGGGTGAGGTATTTTTGGTGGAGGAAGAAGACAACGCCCAGGAGGAGGGGGAGGATGTTGATGGCGGTGACGCTGCCCCAGAGTGGGAAGGAGAAGTGCATTGCTTGTGGGAGGGGGATGGCGGCGTCTGCGCTGGAGAGGTCTGAGAGGAACATCCAGGAGCCGCCTGAGATGTTTTGGAAGATGCCGTAGAAGGCGGGTTCGTGCTTGAGTTCAACGGCAAAGAAGAGGGTGGCGTAGAGGGCGATCCAGACGGGGGATTGGAGCATCATGGGGAGGCAGCCGAGCATGCCCATTGGAGAGATGCCTTCTTCTTTCCAGAGTTTGGACATTTCTTGTTGCATTTTTTTGGAATCGTTTTTATATTTTTCCCGGAGTGCTTTTTGTTTGGGTGCCATGGCTTGCATTTGGACGCCAAAGCGTTGCATGCGGATTTGTGACCAGCGGGTGATGGGGTGGAGGATGCCTCGGACCAGGACGACCAGGAGCATGATGGAGATGGCCCAGTCGCCGACGATGGAGTGGAAGATTCGGAGGACGGCGATGAGGATGTTGGTGAGCCAGTCGAAGGTGCAGCCGGCACACATTCCGCCGATGTTGTAGACGACCATGTCGGGGAGGTTGAGTGATGCCAGGACTGGGTCTGCGGCGAAGACGGGTTTGGTGCGTGGGCCGGCGTAGATGCCGTTGATGATCGAGGCGGTGGAGCCGGGTTCGACAGCGAGGATGGGGCTGGTGGTCGAAAGGACCATGGTTGCGTCTGGAGCGTTGGCGTAGGGATTGAGCACGAGGCGGTCGATCGAGGCGATTGATGAAGCGAGGAGACGGTCGTCTGGGTTGGGACTCAGGGGGTCGAGCATGGGGTGGAGAACGACGCTGAAGTAGCGGTCGGAGAATGCGATCCAGCTGAGGCGTGAGCGATGTTGGATGGTTTTTTCAGTGGGCCAGACGGCGAGGGCTTGGGCGTAGTATTTGTTGGCGTTGGCGTCTTTGATTCGTGAGCCGAGGGTTTTGGTGCGGTTGGCGAGTTTGTCATCGACGGTGACTTTGACGGAGGGGCCTTGTTGTTCGACGGGTTTGAGTGAACCAAAGCGGACGCGGCGGCGGTCGCCTGCGTAGCCGTTTTTGGCTTTGGGCATGTCGATCATAGCGGTGCCCATGAAGCGGTATTCATGGGGTTGATTGGTCAGATTTTCGACTGATTGTTCAAGGGTAAAGGCGTGGGGTGTGTCGCGCATGGTGTAGGTGCGGGTGACACGGGCGATGGCGTTGCCGTTGGCATCGGCGACGGTGGTTTGGAAGATGCCTGGGGCGGTTTGTTTCCAGATTGGTGCGTCGAAGGCGGCGCCGGAGAGGTCGACGGTGTAGCCGTCGATTTCTAGACCAAGGAGGGCGAAGGGGACGGCTGAGATTCCTGTGTTGCTGATGACACGATGTTGGAGGCGGATGTTTTCTTTGAGGGCGACGGTTTCGAATTCGTCGAGGAGGATGAGTTCTTCGATGCCTGCGCCAAGGGGGCTGAAGCGTATTTCGATTCCGTCGTGGGCATCGACGATCGATTCCCAATTGGTTGGGTCTTCATCAAGGAGGGGTTGGGCGGCGTACTGGATCGTCAGAGGAGAATCTGGAGTATCGGCATCGTCTTGCAATGCAAAGGCGGGGCTGACCAACGCGGCGATGGTCAACAGGATGGAGAGGCATGAGATGGGGAGGGTCGAAATGCGCAACTGGGGGCTCGCTTTGGGTCAGGCGGTTGGAATGTGGAAATGACTGTTTTTCAGCGGCCTTCAAAGAGGCGATCGCCGAGCCAGTCGTGGAGTTCGGGGATGGATTTGATTTTGTCTGCGGTTTGTTTGATGTCGTATTCGACGCGGACGAACTCGACTTGTCCCGGGGAAAGCACCACATAACAGGCGCGGGGGTCGTGGTCGCGGGGTTGGCCGACGGAGCCGACATTGACGATTGCTTTTTCGTCTTCGATGAACTTGAAGATGGGTTCTGAGCCGATTTCTGAGGGTGGGTAGAAGTCTGGTTCGTTGGAGAAGACGCCTGGTTGGTGGGTGTGGCCTACGAGGGCGATGTTTTCAACGCGGTCGAAGATGGCTTCGAGTTTGTCGGGGGCGTCGTTGGCGTCTTCGGGGAAGATGTATTCGTTGACAGGACGGCGGGGTGAGGCGTGGACGGAGAGGATTTTGGTGCCATCGCCCATGAGGTCTTCGACGGCGCGGACGCGGAGTGAGCCGAGGAATTCGCAGCGACGGGTGCGGACGGCTGGGTCGGGTTCTGCGTCGAACTGTTCGCGGGTCCAGTAGGCGGCGGATTCGGCGGGGGCGTTGAAATTTGTGGGTTCGTAGACGACGGCGAAGTCGTGGTTGCCCATGAGTGCCCAGTTGCATTTTTTTTGGACGAGATCGACGCATTGGAGGGGTTCTGGGCCGTAGCCGATGATGTCTCCGAGACAGACGATCTGGTCGATATTTTGTTTTTCGATGTCGGCCAAGACCGCTTTGAGGGCGACGGCGTTGCCATGGATGTCACTCAGTACGGCGGTTCTCACAGGATCGTCTCTTTCTGGGTCATCCCTACCTTTATAGGGACGAAGCAAATCGGGTGTACACAGCCCGATCGTAGGGTGGCAACTGTAGAATCTTCTGGTCCAAAGAGCAACGAATGGGGGGTGGATGGAGGCCTAATCGGTGGTTTGAAACGCTCAAAGAGAGATTGGGAGGGAGGGTGCTTGTTTTTCGGGTGTATTGGGCAGGGAATATCATGCTGTGATGGTCGATTTCCGATAGATAGAAGGGATAACGCCCCGATATGGGGGCAATTGGAAGGTCCGCCGGGCCTTTGGAACTGCACTCTTGGCATATGTCAGGGAACAACTTATGGCCTCAGCTTCAGTGAGTTATCAACGGACCCGGGAAATGACGATCGATGAGCTTTTGCTCGAGAATCGGATCGTGTTTCTCGTTGGAGAGATTAATCAGGCCTCGGCTTCGCGCGTGATGATGCAGATGTTGTATCTGGAGAATCAACGGCGGAACCAGGAAATCAATTTTTACATCAATACCCCAGGTGGTGCGGTGGATGACACACTTGCGTTGTATGA
>Ga0256839_1005080_pt1 | contig 12388 bp, 8 predicted proteins | sample 354166metaG_FD_185968 | JGI IMG/M metagenome (GOLD analysis project Ga0256839, IMG submission 185968) | Hydrothermal vent microbial communities from Mid Atlantic Ridge, Atlantic Ocean - 354-166 | ecosystem: Environmental > Aquatic > Marine > Hydrothermal vents | place: Atlantic Ocean: Mid...
GAATCCGGCGCAGCGCGACTCGGACGGCGATGGACTCGGCGATCCCTGCGATCCCGACTACGACGGAGACGGGGTGTCCGACGTGCGGGATGCCTGCGGCGGGACGCCCACCGGGGCGGCGGTCGATGCCCGCGGCCGTGCTGGCGCCGATCTCGTCCGCACCCCGGAAGGGGCGGCCGGGCCGGTGCTCGGTACCCTCGGGTCCTTCTTCGCCGGCATCGGGGACCCGGAGCGGCGTCGAGGCCGAGGACTGCCCGCCGGCCCCCTGCCGAGGTACGGTGGTCTTCGTCCGGGAAGATCAGACGGGGACAGCTACGCAAAGCCGGCTGCAGCGACTGCAGCGGGAACGGCCTCGTGATCCGCCACCGGGACGGGAGCGAGAGCCTCTACGTCCACATGCCGACGAACGGTGTGGACGTTCCCCTGGGCCAGAAGGTCCGCCGTGGCGAGATCGTGGCCGAGGTGGGCAATACCGGGTACTCGGCGGCTCCGCACCTGCACTTCCAGGCGCAGACCCCGGGAACCGGAGGGCAGACCCACCCATCCCGCTTCGAGACCTTGGACAAGTCCTGTTTCATCCCGCCTTCCGGGAGCACCACGAGCCCGCTCTCGAACGATCTCCCCGTCTCGCCGTGACGGGAGCGGGGGGCGGAGCCGGCAGCCCCGCGCAGCGGTCCTCGCGAGCGGACCGCCGGCGGTCTGGGCTGGGGGGGCGGCCGTCTCGGCTCGCAGGGGGCGCCGGCACGGTTCAGCGCTTCGCGCGGAACACTCCCTTCTCGTTCCGGATCACCTCCGATGCGGCGAAGCGCTCTTCGAAGCAGATGCCCGTGGCATCGCTTCGCACCTGGACGATCACCTCACCGGTGGTGTCCACCGGGGTCGCGGGCAGCGTGGCGGGAAGGTTCCCGTCCCGGCCGAGAAAGATCACCCTGGATTTCCCGCTCCCACCGCCGGTGAGCACCACCTTGTGGATCCCGTCCGCGCTGGCGGCCGGGAGATCCCTGTAGCGATAACCCCGGCTTCCGTTGGTCTTCCAGCATGGATCGCCGGAGCAGGTCCCGCCGGCGGGAACCGCAAGCTCTGTGGCGAGTGACGGCGATGCCCCGGTGTAGAGGCACAGCCGCTGGCCGCCCGAGCCGACGGGATCTCCGAACTCGGCCGCCTGGGTCGCGGCTCCGCGCAGCCATTTGAAGACGAAGCGGTCCCCGGGGCCCGGTCCGTCCTGGTCGCGATCCTTGAGCAGGAGAATCGCCCTCCCCGGGGTCCGACAGGTGCCGGGGGGCTCGGGCACGGGCGGGCAGGCTCCGGCGCCGGGCCCTCCCGCCTCGTCGCGGTCGAGGATGCCGTCGAGATCGCGGTCGATGCCCATCCGGGCTCCCGATCCCGGCGGCGCGCAGGTGAAGGTCAGCTCCTGGCCCGGTACCGCGGAGAGGGCCCTCAGCTCCGCATCGGAGCGCGGAGGATCCGAGGCCGCGTCGGGGAGGAAGGTCCCGGAGGTCGGGTCGTAGAGCCAGCCGCGGGCCTCGCCGGCCACCGTGCCCTTCACCACGAGATCGCACTCCCGGGCGCCCGGCTCACCCACGAGCGGGAAGGGCGTCGAGGCGCGCTGGATCAGGAGGTCGATCCGCGGGGCGACGGTGTCGGCGTTGGTGGAGCTGAGGGTGACCTGCTGGCCGACGACCGGCGCGAGGGTGCTGGGGAAGGCCATGACGAAGGCCTCGAGGTTCCGCTGGTCGGCGTCGCTCAGGCTGAAGAGGGTGGCGCTGAGGAAGCGGAAGAGGGTGTCGATGGAGCCGTCGTGGAGGAACCCGAAGCCGCGGATCTGTGGCCCCTGGTCTCCGTTGTTTCCCGGCGGCAGGCCGCCGGCCACGGCGCCCGCCGCGGGCATGCCGAACATGCCTACCTTCTGGTAGGCGTTCCGGAGGTGCGGCACCTTGAATTCCTGCGGCTCCCCCTCGAGGGTCGTGAGTCCCGAGGTCCCGAAGAATCCCTGGGCCGGATCGAGGGTGTGGCACCCGTGGCAGGTGGCGATGGTGTCCGTGATGGGGCCGAAGTAGAGGCTCCGGCCCGCGGCCTCGTCCGATCGGAGCGAGCCGTCGAGGCGTGCGATGGGGTTCGGCGGCAGGGTGACCTCGAGGATGAAATCCGTGAAGGACTGCATCTCGGCGGCGGTCAGCGGTCCCTCGTCCCGCCCGAGAAGCCCCCCGAAGGCGACGTTGAAGGCCTTGAAGGCGAGCTCCTCGTCGAGGCCCTTGGGATCCCCCTCGAAGGTCGCTCCGGTGCGGTCTCCCCGCCAGTGCATGGGGCCGTGGCGGGCGAGGCCGCGGAGTGTCTGGGTGGTCATGGGTCCCTTCATCGGGTGGACCGGGTTGTCCCCTCCGATGGGGCCGTTGGGGTTGAGATTCTGCGGGACCACGTTGCCGTCCGGATCGCCGAGATCCCAGGCGAGGTCGTCCATGTCGGCGAAGACGTGGCAGGCGGCGCAGGAGGCCTCGCCGTTGCTCGAGGTCTTCCGAGCGTCGTACAGGAAGCGCCGGCCGCTGCGCACGTGGGGCGGCTCGGTGTCGAAGAGGGGCTCCGCGTCGACCACCGTGCGGCTTCCCGTGTCGATGGCCACGACCGTGTTGTCGAATCGGGTGAGGACGTAGAGCCGTCCGCGGGATTCGTCGAGGACGAGGCCGGTCGGTCCGCCGCCCGGCAGCGCGATGTGGTCGGCGGCGTCCGGCACGAAGGTATCGGCCTCGAGCTCGGTCGTGTCGAAGACGCCAACCACCCCCGAGCCGAAGGCGGCCACGTAGAGGGTGCTGCCATCCGACGAGGCCGCCATCCCGAGGGGGGTGGCGAGGCTCCGCTCCTTCACCCCAGCGGGCACGGGCGAGATGCTGTAGTCGATGTGCTTGTTCAGGTGCCGGGGAAGGACCGAGCAGGTTGGCTGCGTCGGGTCGAGCACGGTGATTCGCGCCTCGTGAAGGTGGCCGCGCACGGTGTCCGGCGCGCCGGAGGGCTTGCTGAAGCTCGTGGCGGGCCCCTCGAAGCGCACCTCGTTTCGCGCCTCGGTATTGGAGACGTAGAGGAGCTCCGAGCCGGGCTTCCGCAGCAGGTTGAAGAGCACCGTCCCCACGCCGATGCAGGCCCGGTCGTCTTCGGGGTTGCTGCCCCCGTCCTTCACGACCACCGGCGGCGTGGCACTCGCGTCGATCTCGAAGACGTCCTTGTCGGGGAGACTGAAGCGGACGGCGTTGTTCCAGTTGCGGCCGAGCTCGTCGCGCCACTCGCCGAAGTCCCCGGCGGCGGGGTCGAAGCGGACGATGAGCCCCGTTTCCGGGCCCGGCGTACCCTCGTGGTTGCTGTTGGGCGCGGGCAGCCCACCCGGCATGAGGCCGCCCGGAAGCCCGCCGGGCATGGTGATCCCGTCGCCGGAGCAGGAGGATGCCCCGACGCCGCCGTTGCAGACGAGAGCCTCGGTGAGGGCGGTGGTGCGATTGCCCGAGTGGAAGACGGCGACGTAGACGCGGCTGCCGTCCGCGTTCGTCTCGAGGGCCCGCGGCTTGTCCCCGAAGACGGTCAGCACGGCCAGGGGGGTGCCGCCGGGCCCCGAGCCCGGGTCCGTCGCGTCGAAGACCCACACGTCGGCGCGGCCCACGCCCTCCTGGTCGTAGTCGCCGCGCGGATGGGGACTGTTCTGGCCCCGGTGCGCGGCCGAGATGAACGCCCGACTCCGTCCGGGGCCGGCGAAGACGATGTCGTTCGGCTCGTCTCCCACGAAAAGCGTCCGAACCACCCGGGCGGGACTCGCGGAGACGTCCACCACCGAGACGCTGTCCGAGAGGTGGTTCACCACCCAGACCTCCCCGTCGCTCCGCGCCGCCACGGCAACCGGCTCCATTCCGACCGGGACCGACTCCACATGGGTCAATCCCCCGCCATCGAGCGCAAAGATCTCGAGCCGGCCGTCCGGCGTGTTCACCGCGAAAAGCCGGCTCCCGTCCGGCGAGATCGCGAGCGGCCGAACCTGGCCGCTCTCGAAGATCACCGTCGGAGACAGGCCCACCGCCGGACCGGGGGCGAGCAGGAGGAGGATCGCTCCCACCCGGGCGGGCCGCGCCAGGGCGGTGAGGGCGGTGAGGTGCGGGGCGCGCGTGCGTCCGCGTGCGCGGAGGCTTCGGTTCATGGCTGGGGCTCCGGTCGACGGGTGGGCGCGGTCACCCGCGCACGGCCCGCCTGGCGGGGGTCGGGCGCGGATCGGGTCCATGCTACTCCGCGCGGGGCCGAAGGGGAACGCGTCGAGGTGGTCGGCGCCGGGCGCGATACCGGGCGAAAAGCGGGCGAATCCCGGCTCCGCACTCCGAGACGGGCGCTGCCACCCCGACCCGCCCCAAACGCGAAGAGCCGGGCCGGGGCTTCGCCCCGACCCGGCTCCCATGCGTGGCCGAGCTTCGGCTAGAAGCGGCGCGGGCCCTGGCGGTCGTGGGCCTCGTTGACCCGGAGGCTTCGGCCGCCGAGGTCGGTGCCGTCGAGGGCGCGCATGGCGTCATCCGCAGCGGAGGCGTCGTCCATCTCCACGAAGGCGAAGCCCCGGGAGCGGCCGGTCTCGCGATCGGTGATGACGTTCACCGATCCCACGGAGCCGTGGCGTCCGAAGACCTCGCGGAGTTCGCTCTCGGTGCTGGTGAAGGGGAGATTGCCGACGTAAAGCTTCTTGCTCAAGCTGGTTCCTGCGCGCCGAGCACCGCCGATGCGGCGCGGCGCCGTGACCGCTCGACCCTTGCCGGCACATCCGGAGCGTGGGTCGCCGCGGTCTTCGTGCGGCCCGGAATCCTCGCCGGGCCGGAAAGGCATGATCGACCGGAAACAACGGCCAATCCACAGGATCGGGATCGGCGTCGGCCCAGGGCGGCCTCTCGTGGAAGAGAACCTAGCAGGTTTTCCCGTTTGCCCAACCTGGCCCCGGAATGTCGGGACCGGGCGCGACCGAGCGCACCGAAGGAGGAATTCGGCAGGTCCCGATCGAGGGCGGTTCCCTCGGTTGGGGAGAACAGCTCGAAAGGGGCCACGGGAAAGTGGAAGCTCTGGCCACGACCCCGGCACGGAACCGGGCCCGGCGCGACCGGCGTCGACGCGCGGAAGCCTGCGATCCGTCGCGCGAGCAGGGCCGTGGGCGGTGGCGGCGTGCAGGAGGAGCCTGTCGACGTCGCGGAGGTGGTGGCGGAGCCCACGCGAACCGGCCGGGCCCCGCGACAGGCCGGAAGGGCCGCCGCAGTCGGAACCCGGATGCGCCTCGACGGGGCAACCCAGGCCCGAAACCATGAGGAGCGGTCGCCACCACTCCACCAGACGGGAGACGAAGGCAGACGGCCACGAGGGCGCGGTCGGGCAGACCGGCCGAGATCCGCCAGTGCGGGGGCGTGAGAAGCGCGAGGCCCCGTGCCCCGGCCGTGCCGAGCAGGGCCAAGAGGGCGGGAAGGTCCGGAGGCTGCATCGCCGGTGGAAGGTGGCGCCGGACCACGGCTGGCTAGTGCACGCTCCCCGCCGTCTCGAGAAGCCTGGCGAAGCTCTGCTCGGCGGCCGCGGCGGCCTCGACGAAGGTCGGGCCGAAGGCGACGATCAGCTTGCCGCGCCGTCCGGGCGGAGCCGGCGTGCGGACGAGGGCCACCCAGCCCTCACCGGCGGGATCGCGGTCCGGGTTGCGCAGGACCTGCCCGCCGACGGCGCGGAGCCAGCGTCGGGCCTCCTCCGCGGTCATGGGCGGCCGGCCGGTGCCGAACGACTGGGTGTCGGGGGGTTGCATCTGCGGGAGCCTCCACGGGAGCGGCCGTGCCAGCCCGGAGCCGGCGCGGGAGGGCGTCGCCCTCCTCCCGTGAGTGGCCGCGGAAACGCCGTCGTGACAGCGGGCGCCCGGCGGGGCGGTCCGCGAGGCGCCGGCAGCCGTCCCCGCGGGACCGGCCCGCCCCCGGCCCCGCCGGGCCCTTGGGCGGACGGGGCGGGAGCCCACGAGCGGGCCGCCGGTTCCTCGCGGCCGGTGCGCCGGGCGCGCCCCGGCGCGGCCGGCGGCCTCGCGCCCCGGTTCGGGCGGGGGGACCGGCCGCCGCTCGGGCTAGCATCGCGCCATGCAGGGGAGCGGGGCGGCCGGGCGAGGGGTGGCTCCCGGCGGGCGTCCGGGTGCCGGGGTGATCGAGGGGTTCTACGGGCCGCCGTGGAGCCACGAGGCCCGGCTCGGGATGCTTCGCTTCCTCGCCGAAGTCGGCCTCGAGCACTACGCCTATGCCCCCAAGAACGACCCCTTCCACCGGGATCGCTGGCGCGAGCCCGCGCCGCCCGAGCAGATCGAGTCCTTCCGGGAGCTCGCGGGCGAGGCGGCGCGGGCGGGGGTGGCGCTCTCCTACTGCCTCGCGCCGCAGAAGCTCTTCGGCCGGGCGAACCTGCGCGCGGTGGGTGGCGAGCCGGAGCCCTGGGGGCTCGAACAGATGCTCGCGAAGCTCGGCGCCTTCCAGGCCGCCGGCGTGCGCAGCTTCGGTCTGCTCTTCGACGACACCCTCGCAACCTTCGCGCCCCGGCTGGCCACGGCCCGGGCGGGTCGGCTCCACGCGCGGACGGCACGCGCGGTGCTGCGGGCGCTGTGCGGGCGGGATCCGTCCGTGCGCGTCTTCCTCACGCCCTCGGTGTACCTGAGGACCTGGGATCGGCTCCCGCCGCCCGCGCAGCGCTACTGGAAGGCGCTCCGGGAGCTCCCGGCGGGCGTGCCGGTGGCCTGGACAGGAGCCGGCGTCTTCGCCCGGAAGATCACCGGCGCGCAGGTGGCGCGATTTCGCGAGGAGACCGGACTCGATCTCCTGATCTGGAACAACGCCGTGGCGAACGACTTCGTGCCGCTGTCCACCGGTGGACTCATCGGCCTTCGGGGGCGGGAGAAGCTCTCCTTCGGCCCCCCGGAGAACCTCGCCGCGGACCTCCGCGGCTCCGTGGCCGGAGTCCTCCTCAACGGAGCCCGGGAGCCGGTGCTCACGAGGATTCCGCTGGCATGCCTGGCGGAGTGGTGGGCGGATCCCGGTGCCTACGACCCGGAGGCCGCGCACCGGCGGGCGCTCCGGCGCGTGGCGGGGGGCGAGGCGGGGGCGGCGGTGCTCGCCGATCTCTACGCCTTCACCTGCCGACACCGGATGGCGTCACCCTGGCGGATCGAGGGTCGCTCCCTCGCCGACCGGGTCGCGGCCCTCGAATCGGACCCGCGCTCGCCCGCCGCCCGGGAGGCGCTCGGGGCCGAGCTCGAGCGCCTGCGGGCGCTTCCGGAGCGGGCCCGGAAGAACCTGCCACCGGCGCTCGCGGACGAGGTCGGCCCCACCGCCGAGAAGCTCCACCGGCTCGCGGAGGCGGGCCTCGCCGCCCTCGCCGGCCGGCCGGAGGAGGCCCGTCGTCGGCAGCGCGATGCCCGTCGGATCCGCTTCGAGGTGGGGGAGGGGCCCTTCCGGAAGCTGGTGCAGGATGCGCCCGGACGCCCGCCCTCCGCCGCCGGCCGGCGGCGCGGGCGAAGCGGACCTTCCCGCCGCCCCGGTCCCGCGGACGGCCCGGAACCAGGGGAATCGGCGTCTGCAGGCCCCGCCCTCCGGGAAAACCCGGGCCGCTCCGTGCGCAGTGGGCCGGGGTGCCGCCGGGCTTTGGGAGCCACCCGGGTTCGACCGATAGGGGAGGCGTGAGCGACGCCGACCCCCGACCCGAATCCGCCCGCCCCGCCGGCCCGGATCCCCGCGAGGTGCAGGCCTCTCCCACCGGTCCGGCGGAGGGCCCGGGGGGCGGGCGCCCCGGCGGAACGGCAGGCACCGGCGAGCCTGGATTCCCGGAACCCGGTCCGCCCGCGGACGAAGCCCCCGGCCCGGCAGCGCCCGCAGCCGACGGTCTCCGCCCCCCCCTCAGCCTCGACGAGCTGCTCGGCCTGCTCCTTCGCCGGGGGCTGCTGACGCGCTCCCAGGCCGGGGACATCGCCTCCCGCGAGGCGACCCTCCGAAGCCGCGTGCTGAAGGAGCGGGTGGGATCGGTGCGCTCGCAGGCGGCCGCACGCTACGAGGTGACCCCCGCGGAGATCGTGGCCGCCGCGGCCCTGCCCCACCCCGCGCGCGCACACCGCAAGCTCGACGAGGAGGCCATCGCGGAGGTCCTCGCCGCGGAGGCGGGCCTCTCCCACCTGCGGATCGATCCGCTCCGCCTCGATGGCGAGCTCATCACCAAGACCTTCTCCCGGCCCTTCGCGCACCGGCACGCCGTGCTGCCCGTGAGCTCGGGCCCGGAGGCCCTCGTCCTCGCCCTCGCCGACCCCTTCGACCTCGAGCTCCGGGAGACGCTGGCAGCGAGGATCTCCCAGCCGGTGGAGTTCCGGGTGGCCTCGAAGCGGGCCATCCTGCAGGTGATCGACCGGGTCTACGGCTTCCGCTCGAGCGTGAGCCGGGCCGAGGCGGAGCTCGGCGAGGGAGGGCAGCTCTCGGCCATCGGCACCCTGGTGGAGCTGCGCTCGAACGCCGAGCTCGCCAGCACGCACGACGAGCACGTCATCGCGGCCGTGGACTACCTGCTCAACTACGCCTTCGACCAGCGCGCCTCGGACATCCACCTCGAGCCGCGCATGGGCGACGCCGTGATCCGATTCCGCATCGACGGGATCCTCCACGACATCGAGACCGTGCCGCCGAGCGTTCACGGTGCGATCACCTCGCGGGTGAAGGTTCTCGCGCGGATGGACATCGCCGAGCGGCGTCGCCCGCAGGACGGGCGCATCAAGACCCAGCGGGGCGACCGCGAGGTGGAGCTCCGCGTGTCCTCCATGTGCACGGCCTTCGGCGAGAAGCTCGTGATCCGGGTCTTCGACCCGACGGTGCTGATGGCGGATCTCCAGGACCTCGGCTTCAGCGCCGCCGAGCGCGAGCGGTGGGAGCACTGGATCACCTCCCCCTCGGGCCTGATCCTGGTGACCGGGCCGACCGGCTCCGGCAAGACCACCACCCTCTACTCGACGCTCCGCTACCTCGCCGGGCCGGAGATCAACATCACCACCGTCGAGGATCCCATCGAGATGGTGGACCCGCGCTTCTGCCAGGTGCAGGTGCAGCCGCAGATCGAGGTCACCTTCGCCACGGCGCTTCGCACCATCCTGCGCCAGGACCCGGACATCATCATGGTCGGTGAGATCCGGGACGCCGAGACGGCCGCCATGGCGGTGCAGGCGGCGCTCACCGGCCATCTGGTCTTCTCCACCGTCCACACCCGAGATGCCGCCGGCGCCGTGACCCGGCTTGTCGAGCTCGGTGTGGAGCGCTTCCTGCTCTCGAGCGTGCTCCGGGGAGTGCTCGCGCAGCGCCTGGTCCGGAAGATCTGCGTCCACTGCGCCGTCGACGGGACGCTCACGCCCACCCAGGTGGCCGCCCTCGGCATCAAGGTGCCGGTCGAGCGCCGGGAGAGACTCCGCGTGCGCTGGGGAGAGGGCTGCCCGGAATGCCGCCACACGGGACTCTTCGGGCGCGAGGGGATCTTCGAGATGCTCGACGTGGGTCGGCGCGTGCGCACGCTGATCAACGAGGGCCGCGATGCTGCGGAGCTCACCCACGCAGCGCGCATCGAGGGCATGGAGACCCTCCGCGAGGGTGCCATCCGGAAGCTGGCCGCGGGGATCACCACCTTCGAGGAGGTCCTGCGCGTCACCGCGGACGTGGGATGAGCCGGGAGTGCGCTGCGGAGCTGGTGCTCCTGTTCCGGTCCGGGTTCCGGATCCTCGCCCTCGAGACCTTCGAGGAGGACCGGGCCCTCGATGCCCTCCGCCGCGCCGCGGAGACGGTCGGTCTCACGCTCGAGACCTGGTCGCTCGCCTCGGGCCTCTCCGGAGGAGGAGACGGGGCCGGCTCCTTCGATTCCGGTCTCCGCGCCCTCGGGCACCGGGGAGACCCGAGCCTCTTCGCCTTCCTGGACGCCCAGCGCGTCCTCGACGACACGGTCGCGGTGCGGCGCCTCCGGGACCTGCTGCCCCTTTTCGCCGAGCGCCGGCAGGCGGTGGTCCTGCTGGGGCCGGCGCTCGAGCTTCCGCCCGAGCTCGCCCGGGAGGTGGGGCGGGTGGAGCTGCCCCTGCCCCGCGCGGCGGAGCTCGCCGAGCTCTTCCGAAAGGAGCTCGGGCTCGGCCCCGGCGAGGCCGCGCCACCGACCTTCGAAAGGCTGGTGCGCGCCTCCCTGGGTCTCACCGCCGGCGAGGCCCTCCGCTCGCTCCGCAAGGGGCTGGCACTCGCCGGTGGCCCCGGTGAGGAGGCCGTGGCGGCCATCGTCCGCGACAAGCGCCAGGCGCTGCGGCGCGCCCGGGCGCTCTCCTTCCACGACGCGGCCGCGGGGATGGACGAGGTCGGAGGCCTCGGCGAGCTCAAGCGCTGGCTCCGGGAGCGCCGGCGGGCCTTCGACGAGGAGGCCCGCCGCTTCGGGCTTCCGGTGCCGCGGGGGCTCCTGCTGCTCGGGGTGCAGGGTTGCGGGAAGTCGCTCTGCGCCAAGGCGGTGGCCCGCGAGTGGCAGTTCCCCCTCCTCCGCCTCGACCTCGCCGCCGCCTTCGGTGGCGGGGAGAGCCCGGAGCAGACCGTTCGGGAAGCCACCTGGGTCGCGGAATCGCTGGCCCCGGCGGTGCTCTGGATCGATGAGATCGAGAAGGGCTTCGCGGCCTCCGACCGCGACCCGCGGGCGAGCCGCGTCTTCGGATCCTTCCTCACATGGCTCTCCGAGAAGCAGTCGCCGGTCTTCGTGGTGGCCACGGCCAACGACGTGGGGCACCTGCCACCGGAGCTGCTGCGCCGCGGCCGCTTCGACGAGCTCTTCTTCGTGGACCTGCCCTCGCAGTCGGAGCGGGAGGAGATCCTCGCCATCCACCTCCGCAAACGGGGCCGGGATCCGGCCCAGTTCCCGCTGGCGGAGCTCGCCGCGGAGGCGGAGCGCCTCTCGGGCGCCGAGCTCGAGCAGGTGGTCTCCGCGGCGCTCTACACCGCCTTCGCCGAGTCGAGGGAGCTCGAGGCCAACGATCTGGCCAACGCCATCGGCGAGACGGTCCCCCTCTACGACACCTACGAGGAGCGGATCAAGGAGCTCCGCGACTGGGCCCGCCACCGCGCCCGCCCGGCCACCCTCGACGCCCGCATGGTGGACCTCTTCGCCGGCCGCTGAGGGCGCGGCCGTGGTCCGCCGGCCGCCGGCCGCCTACCCTGGCGGGATGCTGCTCCGCCGCGTCGGGTCCCTCGTCTTCTGGACCTTCCTGGCCTCGAGCTCCATCGCGCTCTTCCCCGGGGCCGTGCTCCTCTTCGTGGCGACCGCCCCCTTCGATCGGCGCCTCGTGGCCCTGCACCGCTTCACCTGCTTCTGGGCCAGCCTCTACACGTGGCTATGCCCGGCCTGGCGGGTCGAGGTGCGGGGGCGAGAGCGCATCCGGCCCGGCGTGGCCTACGTCATGGTTTCGAACCACCAGTCCCTCCTCGACATCCTCGTCCTCTTCCGGCTCTTCCGGCACTTCAAGTGGGTGTCGAAGATCGAGAACTTCCGGGTGCCGGTGATCGGCTGGAACATGCGCCTCAACCGCTACGTCCCGCTTCGCCGGGGCGACAAGCGGAGCATCGCCGAGATGATGGAGGCCTGCCGTCGCACCCTCGCGGAGGGCTCGTCGGTGTTGATCTTCCCGGAGGGCACGCGCTCCCCGGACGGTCGGCTCCGCGCCTTCAAGCACGGCGCCTTCACGCTCGCGCGGGAGACGGCCTCCCCGATCCTCCCCATCGTGGTCGAGGGCACCGCCCGGGCGCTTCCCAAGCGCGGCTTCGTGCTCCAGGGGCGCCACAGGATCCGGGTCCGGGTGCTGCCCGAGATTCCGCCGGCGTCCTTCCGGGACCTGCCGGTCGAGGAGCTCACCGCCCGGGTCCACGCGCTCTACCGGCGCGAGCTCGGAGAGGAGCCCGCGCGCCGGCCGGGCGGCCCCGCGTAACCTTTCGATCCGCCGGGACGTGGAACCAGCAGACGCCCTCGCCGAACCGGGGCCACCCGGCGGCCGCTCCGGGCCCTCCGGAACGCCGCGGGGCGAGCGGCTCCGGAAGGCCGTGGACGCCGCCGCCCACCCGATCCGGAGGCTTCCGGCGCTGTGCCGGCAGGCCGGGCGGACGGGCGGGTGCCCGGGCGGACGGGCGGAGGGGCGGGACGGAGGTTCCATGTTGGCAGGGGCACGAGAGTCGGCCGGGAAGGCCGGGGCGACGGGAAGCCGCCCGGCGGGAGGCGGAGGCCCGAGCCCGCCGGAGGGAGCCCCCGTGGCGGTGGTGGGCGCCGGCCTCGCGGGGCTCGCCGCGGCCGCCGGGCTCGCCCGGGCCGGCGTGCCGGTCGAGGTCTACGAGCGCGCCGACGC
>Ga0256839_1005081_pt1 | contig 12387 bp, 9 predicted proteins | sample 354166metaG_FD_185968 | JGI IMG/M metagenome (GOLD analysis project Ga0256839, IMG submission 185968) | Hydrothermal vent microbial communities from Mid Atlantic Ridge, Atlantic Ocean - 354-166 | ecosystem: Environmental > Aquatic > Marine > Hydrothermal vents | place: Atlantic Ocean: Mid...
TGACCGCCATTCTTGCGCCGTCCAGCCAGCCATTGGCTATTGATAGCAATGCCAGACCTTATGTGATTTTGATGGTAGGTATTAACGGCGCAGGGAAAACCACCACCATTGGCAAGCTGGCGAAAAGATTCCAGAACGAGGGCAAGTCTGTGATGTTGGCCGCGGGTGATACCTTTCGTGCCGCTGCTGTGGAGCAATTACAGGAGTGGGGGCGTCGTAATGACGTTGCTGTGGTGGCGCAGCACAGTGGCGCGGATTCTGCCTCGGTAATCTTTGACGCCGTGCAATCGGCTAAATCCAAGGGTATTGATGTGCTTATTGCCGATACTGCGGGTCGTCTGCATACCCAGTCCAATTTGATGGAAGAACTGAAAAAAGTGCGTCGTGTCATCACCAGACTGGACGATACAGCCCCCCACGAAGTCATGCTGGTGCTGGATGCGGGTATTGGCCAGAACGCTGTCGTGCAGGCTGAACAGTTCCGCGATGCGGTGGGTGTGTCCGGTATTACGTTGACCAAACTGGATGGCACCGCCAAAGGCGGTGTTATTTTCGCTGTGGCCAAACGTCTTGGCCTGCCCATTCGTTTTATTGGTGTGGGGGAAGGGATTGACGACCTGCGGTCATTTAATGCGGATGAATTTGTGGATGCCTTGCTTGCCCGGGATGAAGCGTAGATCGGTGTTTTTAATGCACAGGCTCAGAGAAAAGCGTGATTGAAATGTATGGCGGTATAATTTGTGACATCTGTGACCTCTGAGTTTAAATACAAGCTTGATTCAAAACACCAATGATTAAGTTTGATAACGTCAACAAACGTTACCCCGGTGGCCATGAGGCGCTGTCCGGTGTGAGTTTTCATCTGAAACCGGGAGAAATGGCCTTTCTCACCGGGCATTCCGGGGCAGGCAAGAGCAGTCTGTTAAAACTGATCGCGTGTATCGAGCGGGCCTCACGCGGCAACGTGATTATCGATGGGCAGAATCTTACCCGGTTGAAAAATCGTCATATCCCCGTGCTGCGCCTCAAAATTGGTGTAGTGTTTCAGAGTCATAATCTGCTTTATGACCGCACGGTGTTTGATAATGTGGCACTGCCGTTAATTATTGCCGGTTATCACCAGAGTGAAGTGGGGCGGCGGGTACGCGCTGCACTGGACAAAGTGGGGTTGCTGGGCAAGGAGCGCTTGATGCCTATTACCCTTTCCGGCGGTGAGCAGCAGCGTGTCGGCATCGCGCGTGCGGTAGTGAACCGTCCGCCGCTGTTGCTGGCCGATGAACCCACCGGCAATCTGGACCCGGCATTGTCCCGGGAGATTATGGGTTTATTTGAACAGTTTAATCAGGTGGGAGTGTCAGTGTTGATTGCCACGCATGATCACGATTTGATTTCGAGGCTGGATCATCGTTTGCTGACGCTTAAGCAGGGCAAGCTGGAACGGGATGGGCGGACGACAGAATTGCAGATACAACAGTAAAGATGAGCGTTAAATCTGATGAAACGACCCAGTGCCAAAAATACCGACACCGACGATAGGCAGCGTTTAAATAAGCCTCGCAGCCGAGTGAATGCTTACTTTACCCATCATTTGTGGGTGCTGGTATCATCTCTCGGTGCGCTGTGGCGTACGCCGCTGGCGACGTTGATGACGGCTGCGGTGATTGGTATTGCCCTGGCTTTGCCCACGGGTCTGCATGTGCTGCTGCAAAATGTGCAGCAACTTTCCATGGGTTGGGAGGGTACCGCGCAGATGTCGGTATTCCTTAAGCCGGGTGTTCCGGAAAAACGCATTCAGTCGCTGGCAGACAAGTTGCGCGGCTGGGACGGTGTGGCCGAGGTGCAGTACATTTCCCGTGAACAGGCGCTGGCAGAGTTTCGCGAGTTGTCCGGTTTCGGGGATGCGCTGGATGCGCTGGACGAAAATCCTCTGCCCGCAGTGCTGGTGCTGCGGCCCACGGCCGAGGCGACAGAACCGGCACAAATGGCACTGCTGTTGGGCAAAGTGCAAAAGCTGGAGCCAGTGGATCTGGCGCAGCTGGACATGGAATGGGTGCGGCGCCTCAGCGGCATTATTGAAGTAGGCAAGCGCGGTGTGTTATTGCTGGGGGGGGTGTTGGCGTTGGCGATCCTGTTGGTGGTGGGCAATACTATCCGGCTCACTATTCTTAGTCGTAGTCAGGAAATCATCGTCACCAAACTGATTGGTGCCACCAATACCTTTATCCGACGTCCCTTCCTATATACCGGATTTTGGTATGGGCTGATGGGCGCGGTGCTGGCCTGGCTGCTGGTGGTCATATTATTAGGGTTACTGAGTGATCCGGTGAGCCGTTTGTCTTTTCTGTACAGTAGCGGGTTTTCGCTGGATGGGCTGGATCTGGAAACGGTCATTATTTTGCTGGGGAGCGGCATTGCTTTAGGTTTGTTGGGTTCCTGGCTGGCAGTGGGCAGGCATCTGCAAGCCATTGAGCCTACTTGACTGTTAATGATCCCCCTGGGGTTGCACGCTTTGTCGTCGGCTGCTGACGCTGGGAAAGGTTGAGTGGCAAATCAGTGCCATCAGGGAACTTTAATTCAACTTGGCACTCTTAGCGTCTGATTGCTAAAATGCTGATATACAGAGGAAGGAGGGAGAGCCATGAATAAAAATCTGACCGTTGATCTTGCCGTCCCTACCGGCAGTCTTGAGGCCTATGTTTCGGCCGCAGCTCAGGTGCCGATGCTTAGTGTGGAAGAGGAGCGTGATTTGGCCACCCGTCTGCGTGACGAGGGCGACCTCACTGCTGCGCGGCAGCTGGTTATGTCACATTTACGTTTTGTCATCCATGTTGCCAGGGGTTACAGCGGCTACGGACTGGCGCAGGCCGACCTGATTCAGGAAGGCAATATTGGTCTGATGAAAGCGGTTAAACGCTTTGATCCCAATCACAATGTGCGTCTGGTTTCTTTTGCCGTGCATTGGATTCGTGCCGAGATACATGAGTACATTCTGCGCAACTGGCGTGTGGTGAAACTGGCCACCACCAAAGCACAGCGTAAACTGTTTTTTAATCTGCGTAAAAACAAAAAACGTCTTGGCTGGTTTACCCAGGCTGAAGTTGAGCATGTTGCTAAGGAACTGGGTGTGCCCGAAGCCACCGTACGTCAAATGGAAGAACGTATGAGCGGTCAGGATACCGCCTTTGATGGTTATGGCGTTGATGACGACAGCGATTTCAAACCCGCCCCGGCAGGTTATTTGCAAGACATGAGCATGGAACCCGCCGCGCAGTTGGAGGCGGAAAACTGGGAAGCACATAACAATGATTTGTTGGCCGGTGCGTTGGGTGATCTGGATGAACGCAGCCAGGATATTGTAAAAAGTCGTTGGTTGTCCGAGAAAAAAGCGACTCTGCATGACCTCGCTGACAAATACGGTGTTTCCGCAGAACGTATCCGGCAATTGGAAGCCAATGCCATGAAAAAAATGAAGGGTACAATGGTTGCGTAAAACAATTTAAAACTGAGGCTTTTGCAAAACTGTTTCACAATAACGAAGAATCAATGCCTTACGATAGAAAGCATACCGTAACTCATTGATTTTTTGTTTTGAGTTTTGTAAGAACTGCAAATAACAATGGGGTATAAAAAAGACCATCCAAAGCGGTCTTTTTTATACCCCATTGTTATTTTGAATCGTTGAAAAAGTGTGTGATTATGGTATTTCCCCTATAAAAATTACGATTAATGGAGGTGGGTTGAATTTTGTTGGAGACTTTTAGAGCATTGGAGCGTTCAAGGTATATTATGCAAGGAGTAGAATCATGGATGTAAGAACAATATTTAATGGATTTGTAGGAATGACTATCGTTGTGCTGGGCGGTTGCAGTGACCCGGCGCCCCCTTCTTCAGGTGTTTCCCCTTCTCTCGACACCCCCCCTTCTTCAGGTGTTAATAACGTCACTCTTGGTGGCACTGCTGTGAAGGGCATTATCAGTCTTGGCAACGTAGTGGCCGAGGAATTAAACGCGGACGGCACTGTTCTTGCGCAGGTGGGTAGTGCGACTACTGGCGCTGATGGTCGTTACTCTCTCACAGTAAGTAGCGCCTATTTGGGTGGCCCGATCAAAGTTACCGTAAGTGCTGACGAAAATACCCAGATGAAATGCGATGTAGTGGAAGGGTGTGGTGCGCGGGTTGATGGTCTTGAGGACATACTCAATCCCACTGCCGTTGATTTTGGTGAATGGTATAAACCGGGTGATCTGAATATGATGGCGTTGGTGGCCGAAGCCGCTGCCAATCATACCGTTAAGGTCAACATTACGCCCTATACGGATCTGGCTGCCAATTATGCGTTGGCTGCCACCCATTCGGGGATCGCCAGCCGCGCTTTGGATACAGGCTCTCTCACGTCTGGCGGGATTTATAATGCCAATTCCGAGGTGTCTGACCTGTTGAACCTCGATATTCTGAATACCCAGCCGGTGGATATTACGGACATCTCTGCGGTTATTGGTGGTGATCCGACTGAAGTTGTTTATGCCGCAGTTTCAGCCGCTGTGCTGAGGAGTAATGAGACCGCAGGCACCGTTGGAAGTCCAGATGTTAATGCTGCTCTGGGTGATCTGTCGAACTCCTTTAATGGCGGCACTATTGTTGCCGGTGATATGCAGGACATTATTGATGGTGCATCCAGTGTTCTTGATCAGGTTGGTGGCATTGGCAACATCGCCGATATTTCAGGAATCCTTGCTGCCTTGCAGGCAGATATTGATGCTGCTAATGGGGGTAATGACGGTGGTAATGGTAATGATGGCGGTATTATTGATCCCGCACCAAGTGATACTGCTGATGCTACCGAATTGGTGAAGGTCAAAGCTTTTGTCGGCGATGTGCGTACCTGGGGTACCGTTATCAAGAATGAGACTGGCGTCAATGGTGGCGCCTTTGACGTGCAGACCGGGTTGATATCAGCTGCTGCTGATCTCAGTATGGATTTTCTGTTTGGCCCGGCTTTTTTTGCCTCTGCTGAAGTTATGGAAATGCACTTCCATGGCAGGAATACTTCCCCGAACCTCACTGACTATGTAACAGGGGGGGCAACAGATCCGCAATTTACGGCAGGTACCATCGCAAAGTCGAGCAACATTATTACCATTACTGAGGGTGTTATTGACGGTGTGACTGTCAATATGAGCATGAAATTTCCAGAAGATGGTGAAGTGCTGGCATTAGGCTCAAGCTTTACCATCGAGATTGTGTCTGCCAGTTTTGAAAGTGCTGCAACTGATGCTTATATCAACAGTGGAAAGGTGACCTTCAATCTGGCGTCAGAGTACACCATTGACTGGGCGGCTATTGATCAGGGTAACGCAGTTATGCCAGGTGTTCTGGGCGGTTCCGTTAACTGGGATACGACGATGACGCAGAAACAGGATGATCTTGGTACACCGTTGGAAACGGAGGTAACTTTTGCTGGCACATTAGCCACCAGGTTTGTTAATCCTTCTGCTGTTTCAGGTGCCGCCGATGATCTTAGCGAGATTATACCCGGTACTGTAACAATAAGTGGTGATATCAGTGATACTGCGGGCAACAAGTTTGCTGCCCGCTTCACGTTTAACATTGCCGATGTTGAACTTCTTGCCGCTACCGGGATGCTGGATTCGGCTGTTCCCAAACTCGGCTTGGATTTCACCATGCAATTGGCGGGCTTGCCGGAGGTTTCCGTTAACATCAACGGCAGTAAAACAGGCCTTGAAGAAGGTGTAGCGAAAACCACTATTACCTATGGTGGACGCCGGATTGTGATTACGAGTGACCTTGCTGTTTCCTCTGTAGATGGCGTAGACGGTATTGCCGCAATCGGTGATGCGACCATTACCAATCAGGATGGCGTTACCATGCGCTTTGATGGAAACCTGGAAGCATTGGAGGGTGATGTGCTATTTAATGGTGTAAGTTATGCGACTATTTCAAAGATGGATAACGGCGCATCAAAAATCACCTACAGTGATGGTACTTTCGAAATTTTATAAATAAACTTCAGTAAACAATGTGTTGGGCGGCCAATTGGTCGCCCTTTTTTCTGAGTGGAATCAACACAATATGTATTTTCGGTTAATCCTGTTATCAGTGCTGGTTACGTTTGCCGCTTACGCTGGTGCTGATGAATATGGACCATATGTAGCGGTTCAAAGTGTGTCTTACAGTGAACCCGTTACCCTTAAATTCATGCTGGGTGATCGGCAGACGCCCTTAAAAAAGGGAAGCAAGGCATTTACCTACAACAAGGCGGAAGTAGGGTTTCGGTGGGGTAATTGGCAATTTGGTGTCGTGGAACGCCTTGATTACCAGCTGGAGTTTTCATCGGAAACCGCAGAGTTGATTTATCTTGCCGAAAATCGTTTGCCGCTTGAGGAAGGCAAAGAATATGAATTGCGTATCAGAGCACAGCATAATTACAGTCATGGTTTTCGTCTGGCGTATCGGCACAAATTTTCTTCTCGTATCAATGTTGGGTTAGCCGCATCATACCTGCAAGGCAAGGCATTTACCGATGGTACTATTCAGGGAAGCGCCACAGTACTGGGCGAAAAAAATTATGAGTTTCAGTTTGATGCTGACTATTCTTATTCCCGCGATATACTTTTTGAACGGGATGTTGTCTCACCAAGTGGCAACGGTTACAGTCTGGATCTTAATATTGACTGGCGGCCCAACAAATATTTTATGGCCCAACTTGAAGTTGTTGATCTTATTGGGAGAATGTTTTGGGATAATGCGCCTTTCACCACCGCAACAGCCTCATCGAATACCAAGACATTTGATGAGGAGGGTTATGTCCGTTATGACCCGGCGGTTTCCGGTTTTGAGTCAAATAAAGATTTTACTCAGACGCTGCCACGAAAAATATTTATTGCGAGCAAATACCAGTGGTCGCCCAGTGTCGGATTGCTCGCCGAATTACAGGACTATACTGTTGCGCGATTTACAAGTGTCGGTGCGGAGTGGTGTTACAGCCATAATAGTTGTTTTCAAAGCCTCTACAATACCTCCATTGAAGCATTGAGTTTACGGTATCAAGGGCATGGGTTACGGGTTGAGTTGGCCAGTGATAAATGGGACCTTGATCAGGCTCGATATTTTGTCATTCAGCTATCGATCAATCAGGCTTTTTAAATGATTCTCTGATTTTTTCCAATTACCATGGGCATACTTCCACCTAAATTATCTTCTGTTGCGGCGCTGAATTTACACATATTTTGCTCTTCCAAAACCGGATTACAAATCGTTTACCACAAAACCACCACTGGCACGAAAGTGGTGACCATCGACCCTTTGCACTGTCAGCAGCCACTGGTAATGTCCGGGGGGTGGCTGCAATTGTGGAAAGCGCGCTTGTGGCTGATCCACGTCGATTTCGGCAATCATTATGGATGGCAGCACGACCAGTGCCAGGGCAAAAGCAGCGGCGGCACTCAGCGGAATACTGCCCCAGGCCGGGGGTCTCCAGTTCCACAAGCGTTGCAGCAGGTCGGGTGATTGTGGCGGGTTGGTACCGGGATGAATCGTGCTGGAACCGGCTTGGCCAGGTGATTCAGCGGGAGAGTCAAAATGCTTGCGCATGGGCTGCATAGTGCAACGCAGCCTTGAGTGCGGCAGGGTCATCGCTTAGGGCATGTCGCTGGGCATCATCCAGTGGACCATTTTCGATAGCGTGCAGCACGGCATTGGGCAGGGTCACTGTTTTGTTGATGGGCGGGGCTGCCCGTAAACTGCGGGACAGGGCATTGAGCTGGTCTAGCCGCTGTCGGCAATCAGCGCAGGTAGCGAGGTGTCTCCGTAATCCGGCATATTCCGGGGCGTCGGGGGTTTGATTGAAGCCCGCGAGTTGCTCCGGTTCCGGGTGTGTGTCGCTGTTCATATTTTGTGTTCGTACCGTTTTACAGTGTGTTGTCCATTTAAGGGACGCGAACTGTGTGCGGATTTGAATTTTTGTGTAACAGCTTGTTACAACAAGCGAATCAAGGCATAAATGCCACGATTTTTACGATAGCACGGTGTCATCGAAAGTTTTACCCGGTTGTCAAAAATAGCGTGCGATTTCCAACTGTAAGTAGCTGTCTCTGCGTATACCGAACAGCAGTTCAGTGCTGACGTTGGGGATGTTGATAAATGCCTGGCCTTCCAGAGTGATTTTCCAGTTGTCACCAAAACGGCGGCTGGATTCCAGGGTGAGCAGGCGGGCAGCATCGTCACTGTCAAAAATCATACCCAGTAAAAATTCTGTAGATTGTTCATCGTTAAGGGTGAGGCGACTGGCTAACAGGATATCATCGGCGAAGGGGGTCAATGCATCGTCACCACGTTCATCGTACAAAACTTCAGAAATCACCCCGAGGTCGGCGTTGCTGTCTGCGATACCTATAAAAGTGTATTCAAATCCAGCCGTGAGGGCAGTGTAGCTTTTACTCTGGCCGGACCGATCAACCTGACCAGAACGATTGATAGCTTCAAATTTCCACAGCCAGTCGCCCAGAGTGGCTTGCAGGTCAAGCCCCCATTGTTTGATGAGATCGTAAATGGGAACGAGTACGGGCTGACCTTTGTTATCCTGGCCAAATGCAAAACGCGGATCACGGCTGGTGCCGTTAAAGTAGCTAAGGCCGATATCCCAGTCTCCCAGGTAATGGGCCCAGCGTGCAGCATAGTCGATATGCTGTTCCTTGTCGTCGGATGAGTAAATGGCCTGATCGGTATCAATACGCGGTGAGAAACGCAGCCGGCCTTTTTCACCGGGAAAGGTGCGTTCACGAAAGCCGGGCAGCACGAACAGGTCCAGGGTTCCCCAGTCATGGATCAGGGCGAGGTTGACCATGGGCTGGCCGAGCTTTTCTTCACCGTCAGTGGCTTCAACCAGGTCGGTTTGGTTGATGATATCCACCAGGTGTTGTGATTCGGTGACCCCCCAGAATACCTTGCGTATGCCAGCGCGCAGTTCCCAGCTGTCTGCGGCTTTTAGCCAGGTGAGTTCACGAATATCGGCATGGCTGCGTTCGTCATCATTTTCATCCCAGCGCACGAAGGGTACGAAGGTAAAACTTTGCTGTCCGTTGTCCCAGTCTGTGTAGTATTCAGGTTGTGCCGAGAATGAAAAATTATTGTCGTGTTGACGTGCATCAGTCGGGCTGTTGGCAAAGGCGCGAAACTCACCACTGACATAGCCCGACCATTCCCCGGCGTAACTGAATGCCGGGATGCAGAGCAGGGCTGCTGACACCGCTGATAAAGAAGTGCGGGTTAACATGTTAACGCGCGCGCTTCAAACTGTTGCGATCAAAATCACGATCCGTTAAACCGGTTCTGAAGCGATAATCTTTCCAGTGCAGGTCCGTGCTTTTTTTGGTGAGGTGATTCACTACGCTCATATTTGTCGGACGCCAGAACTGACCTTCGTATTGTTGATAACCCGAATAAGTAAGTGTTTTTAATAGTGCTTTTTTGCGGTCATAAAATTCAATTTTCAGTGGCTGATACATTTCTGTATCCAGCCAGGTGATCAAACGGGTGTAACCGGAATATTTGTAGGCGGGTTTACGTTCGATAACAAATGCTTCGCGGCCATCAATTTCTTCAGTGCGTAAATATTTGTAGCTGTATTTTTCCACTTCTTGTGAAGAGAGGTCTTCATAGGAAAATTCGCTGCCCATAAACGGCCCGGATTTGTTGTTGGAGGAAATACGCTTGACACGTTTCAGTGCCGGTAGATACAGCCATTGTTCATCGGGTACCAATGCGTGGGTGTAACTCAGGAAGGCGGTACCTTTGATGTCACGGGGTGAATCAAAAATACTCAGCGCTTTATCACCATCACCATCGACTTCCAGTGTTTTGGTGCGGATGATGCGCTTACTTTCCTGGCCGTGGCGATTGCGTAAAACCATTTCCAGGCTGGCGGTTTGATCCTGCCAGCCCGTGTCGCGTTTGTCGGCCTCGATAGCGATAGCCAGGCCTTTTTCTTCCGGTGTTTCTGCCATTGCCAGCAATGGCAGACCGAACAGCACAAACAGACCAATGTGTTTTATCTTTAACGAAAAATTATGCATGACCAGGCTCCTTGATGATGGACTGTTTGTCGGTTTTCTTTTTATCAAACAGCATGAGAATGGGGGGTAACAATAAAAAGTCAGCCAATAACGCAAAGGCGATAACGATGGCGGTGAGCAGCCCCATGCCGGCATTCAACTCAAAGCTTGATAACGATAACACCATGAAGCCGATCACCAGTACCATCGACGTGGTCAGCAGAGCCATGCCCACGTTGCGGAATGCGTAACGTACGGCTTCTTCGGCATCCAGACCTTTTTCTCTGCGCGCGCGCAGGTATTTGCTGAGAAAATGCACAGTGTCATCGACCACGATACCCAGGGTCATGCCTGCGACAATGGAGAGGCTTAATCCCACCTCGCCCACCAGTAATCCCCACAGACCAAAACCCATAGCGGCGGGTATCAGGTTGGGGATCAGACTCAGCAGACCGATTTTGACGGAGCGCAAGGCGAAAATCAGGATAATGGAAATACCGATCAAGGCAAGAGTGGTACCGATGAGCATGCTGATGATGTTACGTTTTCCAATGTGCGCGAACATCATGGACACCCCGCTGCCTTCTTTACCGCTGACATGTGGGGCATTTTGTTCCAGCCAGTCGCTGGCGCGTTTATCCAGTGCCAGCAATTCATTGGTGGACATGGTTTGCAGTGTGACGGTAAAGCGTGTGGCAGATTTTTCCACGTTTATCTGATTGTTAAGGTCCAGCCCGTACGGTAGCGACATCTCATACAGCAGCAGGTATTGGGCCGCCAGATCGCGTTCACCCGGCAGTTTGTACCAATTTTGGTCATCGCCGTGCATGTTTTTGTTAAGTCGTTTCATGATGTCGGTGATGGTACTGACGTGCATGGTTTCCGGTTGCGCGCGATACCAGTCTGCAAAAGCGTTGACGTCCTGCAGGTATTCGGGATTGCTGATGCCCCCGGGTTCGCCGGAATCCAGCGAGTAGTCAATAATATAAAGACCTGTCAGGTTTTCTGTCATGAAATCGACATCTGCGCGGAAGGGCACTGTCTCGTCAAAATAATGTACAAATACGTCATTCATCTCATTGCGGGGTATTGAGGCTACCAGGGCGATGGCGACGATGGCCATGCCCCAAATCAACTTCTGGCGCTGTTTGACCACAAAGTCGCCCACACGATGCATCAGGTGGCTTTCATCATTTTCAACACGACGTACACGCACGGGCAATACCGACATTAATGCCGGTAAAAATGTCACGGATAAAAAGAAGGAGGCGACCACGCCAACAGCCACCATGTTACCGAGATGCTGGAAAGGCGGCACGTCGGAAAAATTCATGCTCAAAAAGCCCAGCGAGGTGGTGATGCTGGCAAGGAATACCGGCTGCATATTGATGCGCAGACTTTCTACGATGGCTGTCTTTTTATCACGACCCATGCGCATTTCGTGCAGCATGGTGACAAGAATGTGTACACAGTTGGCGATGGCCATGGTGAGCACAATGGTGGGTGTGGAAGCCGATGGCGGGGTAATGGGAAAGCCCAGGTAACCGCCTATACCCATGGCAGTCATAATGGAACCAATAATCACCACCAGAGTGGCGAAGGTGCCGGAGAAGCCGCGAATCATCAGCCCAAGAGTAATCAGCATGAGTGCAAAACTGATGAGTACCAGCCCTTTCATGTCGCTCTGTGAGGCTTCGGCGAAGGCGTTGTTCATGAACACCATACCGCTAAGGTAGATATCAATTTGTGGATACTGGGCTTCAATTTCTGCCGCAAGGTTGCGTGCGAAAGCAACTGTTTCCGGTACTTCGCTCATTTTTTCACCGGGCAGTTGCACGGTGACATTGATGCCAGTGACGTGGGAGCGGTCAGAAATGAGTCGGTTCAGCAGTATGGGCTCACTGAGTGCAATGCGTTTTATTTTTTTACGGTTGTCATCGGTCAGTTCGATCTCTTCATCGATAAGATCCCTGACCAGTAAGTCATCGCCTTCGGCTTCGGTGTTTTGGAAATTGGCCAGTGAATCCACACGAATGGAATAGGGGGTTTGCCAGGCTTTTTCTGTCAGTGTTTTTACTGCCTCCAGAGTTTCCTCGCTGAAAGCATTGCCGTCTTTAGGAGCCAGTACAAACATGACGTTGTCATTTTTTGTGTACATGGCTTCGAGTGCCTCAAAGGCAAGCAATTGCGGATTGTCACCACTGAAAAAAACGCGATAGTCGGTTTTGAACGCCAGGTTTTTGCCTCCGCTGGCAGCACCCATCACCAGTAGCACGGCGGTCAGCATGACCAGCCAGGGATGGCGGGTGATCCACTG
>Ga0256839_1005082_pt1 | contig 12387 bp, 8 predicted proteins | sample 354166metaG_FD_185968 | JGI IMG/M metagenome (GOLD analysis project Ga0256839, IMG submission 185968) | Hydrothermal vent microbial communities from Mid Atlantic Ridge, Atlantic Ocean - 354-166 | ecosystem: Environmental > Aquatic > Marine > Hydrothermal vents | place: Atlantic Ocean: Mid...
CGTCCTTCACTGTCGGCTCCCTCGACGCCTCCGTCGTCGACACTGGAAGCCGTCGATTCCCGGCAACAAGTCCTCCGCCAGAAACTCTACCGCGAAATCGTTGCCGAGCAGGCCAATGCCCGGCAGCAGAGCGCTCGGGACCCTCGAGGCGCCATGCAGCGTTTGCAGCAACTGCGCAGTCGAGTCAGCGACGCCGAAGTCGACGCCGCGGCCAAGAAGAGTCTGTTGACGGTCGTCGATCGCGAAATCGACGCCCTGCAGCAGTACATCGAGCGCAACCGAGCCGAGATCGAACTGGCCGAACGCAACCGTGAAGTGATGCAATCGGTGGCGCTCGATTCCGAGCGGCGCCGGCAAGTGCAGATGGAGTTGGCCAAGCTGGTCGAACAGTTCAACGAACTGGTCGATGAACAGCGGTTCGCCGAAGCCCAGATCGTGGCTCGGCAGGCGCGCGAGCTCGATCCGGAGAACCCGGTCGTGCAGAACCTGCTCTGGAAATCGACCTTCATCATTCGCATGGAAGAGCAGATGCAGATCCGCGAAGCGAAGGAGGAAGGTTTTTATCGGGCCATGAGCAACGTGGCTCGCAGTTCGGCCGGCTACAACGACGAAGAACCGCTGCAGTTCGGCGCTCCCAAGCGATGGGGAGAGATCTCCGACGCCCGACTGCGGCGCCTGTCGGGAGTCGACGACGAGTTGTCACCTTCGGAGATGGAGATCTACCAGAAGCTCAAGACGAAAGTCAGCGTCGATTTCCAGAAACGGCCGCTCTCTCAGGTCCTCGACACGCTCAGTCGGATGACCGGCGTTCCCATCGCCATCGATCCGATCGGCCTCAGTGCCGAAGGAGCCGACAGCGAGACGCCGGTCACCTTGCGGCTCAGCCAAGAGATCACGCTTCGCAGTGCTTTGAATCTGATTCTCGAACCGCTTCGCTTGAGCTACGTGATCGAGAACGAAGTGCTGCGAGTCACCAGCGAACAGACTCGGGACGCCAAGACCGTCGTGCGAACCTACGATGTGGCCGATCTGGTGATCCCGGTTCCCAACTTCGTCCCCAGCTACAACACCGGTTTGGCGGGGGCCATCGAAGCAGCCCATCGCGCGATGGGCCTGGGACAACCGGTCTACGCCGGGCCTCTGGCACTGACGGCCAACCAGCAAAACCCGGACGCCACGCTTCCGACGTCCGCCTCGGTGCTCGCCCAAATGGGCGCCTCGGGCGTGCTGCAGTCGCTCTCCAGCGAACCGACGGGACAGCCCAGCTTTGCCCCGGCCGGGATGGGCGGTGCCGTGCTGGCGGACTTCGAAACGTTGAAGGAATTGATCCGCGAGACGATCAATCCGGACAGTTGGGAAGAGACGGGTGGCGAAGGCTTCGGCCGCATGCGGGAATTCCCTCTCTCCTTGAGTCTGGTCATCAGCAATACCGAAGAAGTCCACGAGAAGATCGCCAAGCTGCTGCAACAGCTTCGGCGTCTGCAAGACGTGCAGATCACCATCGAAGTGCGGTTCATTACGCTCAATGACGAGTTCTTCGAGAGAATCGGCGTCGATTTCGACTTCAATATCGCCAGTAACGTCGATCGCGAAATCGTCAACCGCCACCTCGGCGGCGGCGACGGCCCGACCGTGGTCGTCGGTCTCGATCAAGGAGGTGTCACCCCCAACCTCGATCTCGAGTTTCGGCAGTTCGGCTTTGCGGAGACCATTCCGACTTTCGGCGGACTCAATCCGGCTCAGGTCAACAGTTTCGGATTCGCTATCCTCAGTGATATCGAAGCATTCCTGTTGCTGGAAGCCGCCGAAGGGGACTCGCGGAGCAACATCCTCGAAGCTCCCAAAGTCACGATGTTCAACGGACAGACGGCGACGATCAACGATACGTCGGCTCGTCCTTTCGTGACCAGCATCGAGCCGGTGGTGGCCGACTTCGCCGTGGCCCACCGTCCGATCATCGTCGTGCTGCCCGAAGGCACTTCCTTGACGGTGCAGGCGGTGGTGTCGTCCGACCGCCGCTATGTGCGGCTGACGCTGCAGCCGATTTTCAGCCGGATCGGTGATGTGGAGGTCTTCGAATTCGAAGGAGACTCGACCAGCAACACCGGCAATATCGTGCTGGACGACACCGGGGCCGAAATCGGGCGCAACAACGTGACCAGTACCAATCGGGCCACGCGGGTGCAGCTCCCGACGTTCATCTCCACATCGGTTTCCACCACCGTGAACGTGCCCGACGGCGGTACGATTCTGCTGGGCGGAATCAAACGGCTGTCCGAAGGACGCGATGAGCGGGGTGTACCGATGATCGATAAACTCCCCTACATCAATCGGCTGTTCAAGAACGTCGGCATCGGGCGAGAAACGCAGAGCTTGATGCTGATGGTCACTCCTCGGATCATCATCCAAGAGGAGGAAGAGCTGAAGCAGACGGGCTACGAGTACGAGCCGTAACTCGGCTGGTACCGTTCCGACTTGACGTTCACGCCGCTCGCCGGGATCCCGCCCGGCGAGCGGTTTTTTTTGTCGGCCAACGGCATGGCGCGCCGGATGGCGGCCCCGCCGGGCGCTTCGCAAGAACAACTTGCAATTGACGCACAACGCCTGCCCACTAAAATGCACACCTCCTTGCGGCTCCCCTGTGCCGCTCGGCAAACGACCGCCACTTGGAATACCCGTTTCCCCCGGCACCATTGATGACTGCCTCTCCCACCAAACCGAAACCCGGTCTGCACGAAACGTCACGCCGGGAAAAGCTCGCCAAGATCGCCGAAATGGGAATCGATCCGTGGGGTGGGCGATTCGACGATCGCCGGCCGATCGGCGAGATCCGAGCCCAAGCCGGCCAGATCGTCTACCGGCTGGAGGACGGAACCGAATTGCCGATCCCCGATCAGGTGGGACAAGAGGAGTTCGACCTCAGGCAGTGGAAGTCGGAACAGGGAAAAGGCCAGTTGGCCGGGCCGCAGGTTCGGGCAGCCGGCCGCATCGTGCTCCAACGCCGCACCGGAAAACTGATTTTCGTCAACCTGCGGGACTGGACCGGCGAGATCCAACTGTTCATCGGCAAGAAACAAGTCGGCGACGCCGACTTCGAACTGGCCAAACTGTTCGACCTGGGCGACCTGATCGGGGTCGACGGCATGCTGGCCTACACCAACACCGGTGAACTGACCATCTTCGCCGAGAAACTCCACTTCCACGCCAAGTCGCTCCAGCCACCCCCCGAAAAACACCACGGCCTGCACGACGCCGAGCTGCGCCAGCGCCTCCGTTATCTCGACTTGTTCTACACCGAAGGCGTACTCGAGCGGTTTCAAAAGCGAACCAAGATCGTCCAGTCGATCCGCCGCACTCTCGATGGCCAAGGCTATTGCGAAGTCGAAGGTCCCACGCTCCACGCCATTGCCGGCGGAGCTGCCGCCCGGCCCTTCATCACGCACCACAATGCACTCGACCTCGATCTGTTCATGCGGATCGCACTTGAACTCCATCTGAAGCGGTTGCTGGTAGGGGGGATGGAACGCGTTTATGAGCTGGGACGAGTCTATCGCAACGAAGGCATCAGCCCGCGCCACAATCCCGAATTCACCATGCTGGAGGTCTACCAGGCGTACGGCGACTACCAGACCATGATGGACCTCACCGAGCGAATCCTCGTTGATGCCATCGAGGCGATCGGCGGAAACTATCGGATTCCGTGGGGCGAGTCGACGATCGATTTCACGCCGCCCTTCGCCCGTCGCACCTACGATGAGCTGCTGGCCGAGCACGCCGATGTCGATCCGGAAGACGACGTGGCGGTGGCGAAAGTCGCGGCCGCGCTGGGGATGGACACCGCCGGCAAGCATCCCGATGTCGTGAAGAACTTTGTTTTCGAAGAACAGGTCGAAGACAAGCTGATCGGTCCCATCTTCGTGATCGACTACCCGGCCAGCATTTGCCCGCTCACGCGGCGCAAACAAGACAACCCGGCGATTGCCGAGCGATTCGAATTGTTTATCGAAGGGATGGAGATCGCCAACGCCTACACGGAGTTGAACGATCCCGACTTGCAAGCCGAGCTGTTTCGCACGCAGTTGGCCGGTTTGCCGGAAGAGGAATCGATGGCCAAGATGGACCACGACTTCATCCGAGCACTGCAGCATGGAATGCCGCCGGCCGGAGGCCTGGGGATTGGGATCGACCGGCTGGTGATGCTGCTGACTGGAGCACGCACCATCCGCGAAGTCATTTTGTTTCCCCTGCTGCGTCCGGAATCCACCGGCAGGGCGCCCGCGTCGGATTCGGGTGGATCGGCCGCATCGGAGGAGCCGACGTCGCCCCCTTGAGCCAGCGCGAGTTTCCCTCGCGATCGAACGGAGTCACCTCAACGCCAAAGGATGGGCCATGTATAAGCTACTGCTCTGCTGGCGGTATTTGCGAGCCCGCCACATTGCGCTCGCTTCGGTCATCAGCGTCACGCTGGGCGTGGCCACGCTGATCATCGTCAACGCCGTGATGGCCGGATTCAGTCGCGAAATGGAAATCCGACTCAACGGCATCCTTTCGGACCTGGTGTTTGAAAGCCACAGCCTGAGCGGTTTTCCCGATCCCCAGTGGCACATGCAGCAGATCCGCCTGGAGTTGGGAGACCAGGTGGCCGGCATGACAGCCACGGTGCATGTGCCGGCCATGATCAGCATTCCGGTCAACGGGCAGTACTACAACCGGCAGATCACGGTGATCGGCATCGACCGGGAAACCTACGCGCAGGTCAGCGACTTCAGCCAGTTCCTGCTCCACCCGTCCAACCAGCGCAAAGTCTCCTTCCAGTTGCATGAAAAAGGATACGCTCCCGACCGCCCCGATTTTCCCGATGCCGGCTGGGGCTACCGCCGCAACCGCGTCCGGTTCGAACGAGCGCTCGAGGAACAGCGGCAGCGGGAAGCCCGACGTACGTCCAGCGGCATCCCGGCGGCTCCCGGCGGGATTCCGGCGCCACCGTCGGCCGGCGATACCAGCTCGATTCCTCGAGAGACCGTCGATCCGATGAAGGATCAACATCCGGGGATCATTCTGGGAATCGCCGTCTGCAGCCAGCGAGGGCGCGACGCGCAGGGGAACGTGCGTGATCTGTATTACTGCCGTCCCGGCGATGATGTGATTCTCACGCTCCCCAATGCGGCCAATCCGCCTCGCCCCATCGACGCCAAGTTCACCGTGGTGGACCTCTATGAAAGCAAGATGAGCGAGTATGATGCCAACTTCGCTTTCGTGCCCCTGGATGTTCTGCAAGACCTGCGGGGCATGATCGATCCTCAAAGCGGCAAGGCGGCCGTTACGTCGATCTTGATCAAACTCAAGCCGGGGACCGACTTGGAAGCGGCTCGAGACAAACTGCGAGCCCGCTTTCCCATCGACCGCTTTCCCTATCGCATCAGCACGTGGCAGGACCTGCAAGGTCCCTTGCTGGCCGCGGTGGCCATGGAAACCACGATCCTCAACATCCTTCTGTTCTTGATCATCGCCGTCGCCGGTTTCGGCATTCTGGGGATCTTCTCGATGATCGTGGTGGAAAAAACCAAAGATATCGGCATCCTCAAGGCGCTCGGTGCCGGCCAGTACGGCGTGATGACCATCTTCCTGCAGTACGGTGTAGGACTGGGGCTGGTTGGAGCCGGGATCGGGATGGTGCTGGGACTGTTGTTCGTGCATTTCATCAATGAAGTGGCCGACGGCCTGGCATGGCTGTCGGGACGGGAACTGTTCGATCCGACGGTCTATTACTTCCAGTCCATTCCCACCCTGCTTGATCCGTTCACGGTGGCCTGGATCGTGGCGGGAGCCGTCTTGATCGCCGTGCTGGCTTCGGTGTTGCCGGCGCGCAAAGCCGCTCGAATGCATCCCGTGGAGGCCCTGCGTTATGAATAGCCAGACCGGATTCCGCTTCACACCCAAAACGCTTCGGCCCGTACCGCAACCGCCGCAGCCGGTGGCCCGCCGCCCGGTGGCTCGAGCCCTCGGTGTCCACAAAAGCTACTGGAAGGGGCCGCACGAGATCGAGGTGCTGCGGGGCGTCGACCTGACGATCTACGAGGGGGAGTTCTTGGCCATTATCGGTCAGAGCGGTTCGGGGAAGAGCACGCTGCTGCACCTGCTGGGGTCGCTCGATGTCCCCGACCGGGGAGAAATCCACTTCGCCGGAAAACGAATCGATCACCTGCCGGCACGCCAACGCGACCGGCTGCGCAACGACTCCATCGGCTTGATCTTCCAGTTCTACCACCTCCTGCCGGAACTCACGGCGTTGGAAAACGTGTTGATGCCGGCCATGATCGGAGCCGGTTTCTGGGAATACCGGCGCCGCCGCAAGCAGTGGATCGCCAAAGCCCGCCGGCTGCTGGCCGAAGTCGGGCTGGAGCACCGGGAACATCATCGGCCGGGCGAGCTATCGGGGGGGGAGATGCAGCGAGCCGCCATCGCCCGCGCACTGCTCACCGGCCCGCGATTGCTGTTGGCCGACGAACCGACCGGTAACCTGGACGAAGAGAACGGCGCCGGCATTCTCGAGCTGTTGCGCACCTTGAACGGAACCGGCGAGCTCACTATAGTCATGGTGACTCACGACCCTGCGATCGCTCGACAGGCCGATCGTACGGTGCGACTGGCCCAAGGCCGGGTTCAAGGATGCTGACCGAACACTCATGTCTTTGCAAGTCAATATCAACGGCACACTGGTGCCCAAGTCCGATGCCAAGATCAGTGTCTTCGATCATGGCGTTCTCTACGGTGACGGTGTCTTCGAAGGAATGCGCGCCTATCGCGGCCGAGTCTTCCGGCTCGAAGAACACCTCCGACGACTCTGGGCGTCGGCTCAATCGATCTGCCTGACCATCCCCATGACGCGTGAGGAGATGGTCCGGCAAGTCGATCGAACACTCCAGGTGAACCAGATCGACGAAGGCTATGTGCGGCTGATCGTGACTCGAGGCATCGGAACGTTGGGCCTGGATGCCCATCTCACCTCCGATCCTCAAGTGATCATCATCACCGACCACATCGCTCTCTACCCGCGGGAGTTCTACGAACAGGGCCTGAAGATCGTCACCGCCAGCACGGTGCGCAATCACCCGGGCGCTCTCAATCCTCGCATCAAATCCCTCAACTACCTCAACAATATCCTCGCCAAGATCGAAGGCCATCAGGCCGGGTGCGTGGAAGCCTTGATGCTCAATCACTTGGGAGAGGTCGCCGAGTGTACGGGCGACAATATCTTCATCGTCACCGAGGGAGTCCTGCGCACGCCGCCGATCTCCGCCGGGATCCTCGAGGGGATCACGCGAGGGGCCGTGATCGAACTGGCGCAGCAAGAAGCCATCCCCGTCCAGGAAATCACGCTGACCCGCCACGACGTCTACACGGCGGACGAGTGCTTTCTCACCGGAAGCGCCGCCGAAGTCGTTCCCGTGGTGACCGTCGACGAGCGTTCCATTGGAACGGGCAGGCCCGGTCCGATCACCCGGCGTTTGATCGAACGATTCCATGCACTCGTCCGGTCATCGGAGTAGTCTCATGGCGACTCACGCTGTTCTCCCACGTGCCCTCCTGTGCGCCTTCCTGTTCGCGGGTCTCCGTCTTCCGGCCCCTACGTTCGCTCAGCAACCGGCGGCAACACAGCAGAAGACGACGATTCCGCCTGGCCGCAAGACCTACATGGGGCGGCGGATCGCGCAGACGATGCACTACACGGGAGCCGCTTGGCTGCTGCGCACCTCACGCGAGCGCGAAGAAGCCTGCTCGCGGATGCTCCAGGAACTCCGGTTGCGCCCCGGCATGACCGTCTGCGATCTGGGATGCGGCAACGGTTTCTATTCGCTGCAGATGGCGGACCTGGTGGGCGAGCAAGGCCACGTCTACGCGGTCGACATTCAGCCGCAGATGCTGGTGATGCTGAGGAAACGGTGCGAACAACAAGGCGTCACCAACATCTCGCCGGTCCTCGGCTCGGTGCACGATCCGCGCCTGCCTCCCGCTTCGGTCGACCTGATCCTGCTGGTCGACGTCTACCACGAGTTTTCCCATCCGGTGTTGATGCTGCGAGCCATGCGGCGGGCACTCAAACAGGACGGCCGGATCGCCCTGCTGGAATACCGGGCCGAAGATCCCAATGTGCCGATCAAGCCGCTGCACAAGATGACCAGGAAACAGGCCGTCGCCGAATTCGCAGCCAACGGTTTTCGAGTGCGCCGTGAATACGCCGGGCTGCCCTGGCAACACATGTTGCTGTTCGAAAAAGATCCGGACTGGAAGCCGGCGGGCGACCGCCCCGGGCCCTAAGGGGCGGGTGCCGGGACGCTCCCCAGCGCAGCTCGCAGATCGGCCTCGGCACGAAAATAGTCCAACCGAGCCGACACCAGGGTTTTCCTCGCGTCGGCGGTCGCCTTTTCTCTCAAGTTGACCAGCAGCAGATTGCTGTCTCCTGCCGCGAATCGCTTGCGTTCGGCCTCTTCCATCTTTTGGTTGAGTTCGACGCTTTGTTTGGCCTGTTCGATCCGCTGATAGGCCGCTCGCAGTGCCGCTGCCGCGTTCTGCACGTCGGTCGAAATCTTGTCCTGGACGAACTGGATCTTGTTCTGGACCTGGATCAGCTTTCCTTCGGTGGCTTGGAGTTTTCCGAGCGCCTTGCGCCGTTGGAGCGGCATCGACACCATCAGGGATGCTTCGAGTTCAAACGGCGTCTTGTCGCGCTTGCTGCTGGCCGGCTCGCCAACGTCCTTCGACGCCACCGCGCCGACGCTCACGTCGGGCAAGTAGAGGTTGCGGGCCTGAGCGCGATCGACTTCCAACTGTCGCCGGACGAAGTCGAGATATTGCGTTTCCGGACGCCCCGCCAACGCCTCGCTGATGTCGGCCTGCAGACGATCGTCGTCGTACGGGCTGGCCGGCGGAAACGAGGGTGGCAGCAACTGGGGAGCAGGGAGCTGCGGCTGGCCCGCGGGAGTGCGGAAAAACAGAGACAGCTTGATCGCCGACTGCCGGAATTTCCGCTGGGCATCGATCAGCGAAGCGCGCCGCGAAGCGATCAGGCGATCGTTGTCGGTCAATTCGATCGGCTCGAGGTCGCCCCGCTCGACCCGCTTTTTCAAGCCGTCGCGACGCTGCAATGCGATGTCGAGCAGCGCTTCTTCAATGCGGACGCCTTGTCCTGCGGCGACCCAGTCCCAGTAGGCATAGGAGGCCGCGCGCACGAAGTCGATCAGTTGGGTCAAGATCTCCGGCTCGACCGCCTCGCGCCCCAAAGCCGCGCGAAAGATGGCGGCACGCCGCTCGTCGATTCGCCGGTTCTGAACGAGCGGGATCTGAAAGCCGGCCTTGAACTCGCCCGCTTCGTCCGTTTCCCGCTCCTTGTACCACGGCTGGAAACTGCCTCGACCGATGCGGTAGCCGGCGAACACCTGGCCCCCCTGGAACAGCGCCTGCTCCAGGCCGGTCCCGAATCGCGTGGTTTGGTAAAATCCCAGCGGCCCGGTGGTGCCCCCCCCTTTGAGCTTGAGATCGAAATTGCCTTCGGCCGCCAGCAGGCGGCCGGCCGCGATCGTGCGCTGTTCGAGTGCCACGCGGAGCAGGGGATAGCTTTCATACACCGACTGCAGCACGGCGTCGAGCGTGAGGACTTCCGGGTCGGACTGCAGACGCTGCCCCGCGGGAATCTCCTCGACTCCATCGGGCGGGCCGGCCGCAGCGCCCCCCCGCTCGTCGGCTCCAGCTTGGCCGGTCGGCTTATCGGAAGGCTGCGGCGACGAGGCATCCGGCACAGTCGGCACAGTTGGCGGGGGCAACTGCGGCCCGGACACCGTCACGCCGGTCCGGCGGTCGGTCGGCGGCTGCCAAGCGCACCCAGGGCCCATCACCAACCCGCTCGCCACGATCACCCACACGCTCCATCGCACGTTGATCACCTGTTTCTTCGCGTCAAGGCCGCGCCGGCCGCCCGAATGGGGACGCGCAGACCGTCTCCCCGTCACCCTGTTATCGTCACGATCGTCATCAGCGCTCCAGGTGGTCCTTCCCTGCTTTTTCGTTAAGTCGGAAATCGGCCCGCGTCACTTGGCTTTCTTCAGGACACTTCCCTTCCCCGGCTTCTTTCCCGGCTCCTTGACATCCACCACGGGGGGGAACCCGTTGAGGCGTCTCCAGACTTCGAAGCCGAGCGGGACCCGATCCAGGAGCACCCAACCGTGAGCCCGCACGCCCTGTCGGAGGAACCGAGGTCGCGGCCATGGCTCATCCTCGGGATCGGGCACGACCAGCACTCGGAATTTGCCTTTCCCGTCGTCGGTGGCATCGACCATGGCCACGGTGCCTCCGAACGATCCCACCGCCACCGAAGGCCAGCCGCTGAACTGCACGGCCGGCCAGCCTTCGAATTGAAGCCGGACGTGGCGTCCAGGACTGACCAGTGGGGCGTCATTCCCGTCGAGCCACAACTCGACGGCACGATCCGGCGTGTCGGGGATGATCGTCACCAACGGTTCACCCTGCTTGATGATCTGACCACCCTGGTACCGGTGGACCCGAAAGATGAATCCGTCGATCGGAGCCGTTACGACCTGGTTCTTCTGCCGGGAAACTTTGACTTCCAGCTCGAGAATCTCCTTTTCCAGCTTGTTTACGTCCGCCTTGGCCTTTCTCAAGGAAGCCCGCGCCGAGTCGATCTTGACGGTGGCCTCCCGTTCCTTGGCGTTCCGCTCACTCTTCTTGGCATCGACCTCATTGGCGGCGGCGGCTACGTAGTTCTGGGCTCGCTTCTCTTTGGCTTCAGCCTCTTTGAGTTTCCGTTCCTGCTTTTGCAGATCCAATGTCGACGTGAGGCCGTCCTTCCACAGCGAGTGTTGCCGGTCGTAGTTGAGGCGTTCTTGAAGCAAGGCTGCTCGAGCTGCGTCGAGATCTCTCTCCGCCGCTTGCAACTTCTGTTTGGCCATTTCGATGTAGAAATCGGCTGCCGCGATGATTTCCTTTCTCGCCGTCTGCAGCGCCTCGACCTGCTCGGTATAGGCGGCGACCACCTGGTTTTGCGACTCGAGCTGCCGGCGGTTGGCCGACAATTGATCCTTCAGCCGCTGATACAGTTCCGGGTCCAGGTCGCGGATCTCGACGATGAACTCCCCCTGTTCGATCCGCGTCCCCTCCACCAGCTTGTCGGCGAAACGAACGATCCGCCCCTTGACCGGGGCTTCGACGGTCTGTTCGCGAGCCAACGGCGAATAGGCGATCACCCGCCCGCTGCCCGTGACGTTCTGCTGCCAGGGCGCCATGATGAAGGCGACGATCATCAACGCCAGTACCCCGATCAGCAACTGAGCCGCACGGCGGGCGGCTCGCGACGAGCAGGCCAGCCGGGGCGGATGAAACTTGCGGGAGACTCCGGTGCCTCGAGGCCGACTGGGGAGTCGGATGCCGTCGCGGCGGCGATTGTTGGTCGTGGGGACGCTTTGAGTCGTCATACGTTGCCACCTCGCGCAGTCAGGCTTGTCACCGACGAAGGAACGCCTGAGAATGGGAATCCGGATCGGGGCTGGAATCGGAGCCGTCCGGCGGAATCAGGTCGATCCGCCGGCTGCACCGTTCGACCACACGCGGGTGCGAACTGATCACGATCAAGGTCCACGGGGCGTCCTCGGCGAACAGGATCTCGGCGGCCCGATCGAATTCGTCGCCAAACAGCGAATCGAGCAGGCCGTCGACCATCAACAACCGCGGCCGGTGGACCATGGCGCGCGCGAGCACGAGCAGCCGAAGGTGGCTGTCGGAAAGAGGGGCCCCGGTCGGCGTCAGTCGCGTGGCGATCCCCTCGGGCAACCGGTCCCCGTCCAGCAGCCCCAACCGCTCGCAAGCCTCACGGACCAACCGCACGTCGATGTCGGGGTTCTCCAAATGGACGTTTTCCGTCACCGTGCCGCCGAAAATTTCTCCCGGCCGCAGCAGCATCACGTGTCGCCGCCAGACGTCGGGGCGGACCTCCGACAATTCGTGGTCGTCGATCAGGATCCGCCCGCTCGTCGGATTCCGCACGCCGTAGAGCAGTTCGGCCAGTATCGATTTGCCACTTCCTGCCGGCCCCCCGAGCACGACGCGTTCGCCCGAGGCGATGTCGAAACGGACGTCGCGCAGGATCGGTTTTTCGCCGAGGACGTAGGTCAGGTTGCGAACCGAGACGCTGGTCGGGTGCGTTTCCGGCAGCAACATCAACCCCTGCTGCCGCTCCAGCGGCAAATCCAACAACGTTCCCAATTTGTCGACTCCGGCCATCAAGTCGTAGAACGCCTCGAGGTGCTTGCCGACCTTGGTGAAGGCCCCCACGATGATGGCCACGATCATCTCCGAGGCGACGAGCTGGCCGAGCGT
>Ga0256839_1005083_pt1 | contig 12384 bp, 11 predicted proteins | sample 354166metaG_FD_185968 | JGI IMG/M metagenome (GOLD analysis project Ga0256839, IMG submission 185968) | Hydrothermal vent microbial communities from Mid Atlantic Ridge, Atlantic Ocean - 354-166 | ecosystem: Environmental > Aquatic > Marine > Hydrothermal vents | place: Atlantic Ocean: Mid...
ATAGATCCGCGATCCCCAGCAGCTCCGCGGAACGGACCAGCGCCGCCGAAGCCGATGACCACTGCACGTCCATGTCCTGTGAACGCGCATCCTGAAAGAACGCCGTCAGCACCTGCAAGGCCGCGGTGTCCGCGCGCTCGACGTCGCCGCCGTCCAGGGTCACGGGCTGCTTTGCCGTCAGCGCCTCCAGCAGATGCGCGCGCAATTCAGCCGCAACGGCGATGTCCAGCATCTCGTCACAGACGATGCGGCTCACCGCTCCTGTTTCAGTCTTCGAGGTTTCGTCACTCACCGATGGGTCCCGTCGTGGATCACACTCATGAATCTCACCACAGCTATCGGCAAGGGTTTCTGATGCTTTAGAGGGTTATTGAAAAAAGCACCGCGACTGTTCACCACAGAGACATGGGGAACACAGAGAATGCATCGTGGAAGAGGCGCTTGGGAGAAGACCCGGGTGAGAATCCTGTGCAGGATGTGATGAGCACACGACGGCTGCGGTTCGCTACCGCTCACCAGCATCCTGGGCTGCCACAAGCATCACGGACAAACCTCAGGCGAAGGTGTCCACCAGGCCCTGGCCGATGACAACGGGCGGGGGTCGCTGTGGCGATCCCTCGCCACCCTCCGCCCAGGGGCTGGCGGCGGCATGGCGGGGCAGGTCATCGGCGTCACCCTCCGCACCCCGCTGCTGGCCGGCAAAGGATTCCTGTGACACGCTGGCATCGGCGAGATTCAACCCCTGCTGCTCGAACATCTCGCGCAGACGCGGCAGGGCGGCGTCCAGCGCCTCGCGGGCGACCGGGTTCTGCGCATTGAAACTCACGCTGAGCTGCTGCGCGTCAGAATAGACGATGCGCACATCGATGGGGCCGAGGTGGCGGGGATTGAGCTGGATCTTCGCCTCGCGGATTTCCTGGTTGGCCAGCCACACCATGCGCTGGCCGAGCTCCGCGGACCATCCCGGATGGCCCACGCCGGTATTGACCGGCAGGGCGGCCGGGGCGTGTGGCGCTACGCCGCGCGCCTCACCGCCGCCGCCCGGCAGAAAGGCGTTGAGCGACGGGTCCGGCGGGGAGACGCTGCCGATACCATCCGCGCCCGTCAGCAGCGGCGCGCTTGCCGTGCCGCTGACGGGACGGCGGGAGGTGACCAGCAGGCGGTCGATCTGCTGCTGGAACTGGCGCGACAACGCGTCACCGGCCAGGGTCTGCTGGGTGGCCTGGCTTGCGCCAGCCGCACGCTGGGCCTGTTCCATCGACAGGCTGGCGATACTGCCACGCAGCATCTCCGCCGTCTCCCCGCGGGGATTCAGCCCCAGCGAGGCGGGCCGCTGACGGGGCTCCACCACCGGTGCCGACTGAGCACCGCCGAGTCCGGCCAACGGCAGGGCCGCGGGCGAAGACTGCTGGCCCGGCGGCGCGCCTCGCCCGTCGACAGGGGCGGGGCGGTCAGCAAGGGACGGTTGGGACTTGGTGTCCGGCGGCACGGTGAGCGGCGGGGTCAGCGCAACAGGCAGCGGGGCCGGGGCGTCTGCCTGCGTCCCGGCCGCCGGCAAATCCTCTGCGGCCACATCGGGCTGCTGCGTCACCGGCGGCATGCCGTCACTGCCCGTCTTCGACGAGAGTTCGGCCGTCAGCGGCAACGGCAGGCCCGGGACCGGCATCCCGGCATCCACCTCGGATACGACGGACGCCGGCCCCTGCGGAGGCAAGAGATTGCCGTCTTGCGGCGAAGGCTGTCCCGGCGGCAACGCCCCCGCCGGCGACGGTTTCGGCGCCACGCCAGCCGGCGCGGCCTTCGCCATGGGCTCTGCCGCGGGTTGCAGGCGCTGCGCCAGCATGCCGGCAAAGATACCGTCGGCCGCCGCGGCCACAGGCGCCACGGGCGTCGCCGCGGCGGCGGGCATCATCTCGGCAGTGGGTGTAATGAAAGCGGCTTCGGCCATTGCGGTGGTCTTCAGCGGGTCCGGTTGGTTTCAGGTTTCGTGCGTGATGCACGCGTATCACCGGTTATTGAGCACAGACTGTGCCAAGGGCATGGGGTCGGTCGGATGGGTGGGTGGGAGCGGGACATGCCCACGATGACCGCCCCGATCACGCATAGAAGATATTCACCACAGAGACACGGAGACACGGAGACACGGAGAAAACAGTATTTTCTTTGCATCCTCTGCGCTCTTTGCGTTGATTCTCGTGGTCGCTGCCACATCCCGTGCTATCCGCTGTTTATGCACGAATTCGTGCAATGATCGGGTTGACGGGACAGCGTGTATTTTCTTGATCTCCGTGTCTCTGCGCCTCTGCGGAGAAACAGGCTTTTTAGTGCGGGCATGTCCCGCCCGCGCCGGGCGAGGCGATTACAGGGTTTCGGGACGCCCGCCGCGCTGCGCCCGCTCGTCCTGCTCCCGCTGTTCCTGGCGTGAGGCCTGCTGCTCCTCGATGGCCTGGTAACGGGCGACCACCGTATCCAGCATGCGCACCTTGCCACGCGAGGCAAACCACAGGGCGCGCTTGGCCTCGGCCTCGCGGGTGGCCTGGGCGACCTGCTGCGTCTGCTGCTCGATGGCCTGTCCCAGCTTGTGCAGGAACTGCTGGTAATCCGCCAGCCGCGCCGCCCCCATGCCCGTGGCGCCGGCCTGCTGAAAGCCTTGCCGGTAGTCGTCACGGTAGCGCTGGAGTTCCGCCAGCTGCTGCCGCGCCTGGGCCAGCCGGGCCTGGGCGGCGCCCAGCGCCCGCGCCGCCTGCTGCTCGCGGCTTTCGGCCACCTGCACGACGGGTTTCAGGCGTTTGGATCGTTTCATCTGTTGTCCCTGCTCCACATGGTTACTTGAGTAGCCGCACCACCATCGCTTTGCGGCCGGAGTCCTTCTCCGGCGCTTCTTCCAGCGGCATTGGCATGCCGACGTGGAAACCCTGAGCATAATCCACGCCAATTTCCTTGAGAATGGCGATGCATTCCTCGCTGTCGACATATTCGGCGATCGTCGTCTTGCCCATGGCATGGGCGATGTCGTTCATGGAGCGCACCATCGCCAGTTGCAGGGCGTCGTGCTGAATGTCGCGCACGAAGGAACCGTCGATCTTGACGCTGTCCACCGGCAGGTCCTTGAGGTAGGCGAAGGACGAATAACCGACGCCGAAGTCATCCAGCGCCGTGCGGCAACCCAGGGCGCGCAATTGTTCGAGGAATTTCAGCGCCGCGCCGAGGTTGGCGATGGCCACGGTCTCCGTGACCTCGAAGGTCACCGCCGTGGGCGGCACGCTGTGTCTTTGCAGGGCATTGGTGATGACCTCCAGCATGCTGACCTCGCCGATGGATTCGGCCGACAGGTTGATGGAGAAATGCAGTTCGGGCTGTTTTTTCAGCAGTTGGCCCAGGGCCTCGATGGCATGGTCGATCACCCAGCGGTCGATGGCGCGCATCAGGCCGAAGCGCTCGGCGGCGGAAATGAAGCCAGCGGGCTGGATGACGTGGCCGTCTTCGTTGCGCATGCGCAGCAGCACTTCGTGGCGATTCTTCTTGCCCGTCTGCAAATCCATGATGGGCTGGCTGACGAGGCTGAACTGGTCTCGGCTGATGGCCTCCTTGATGCGCCGCGCCCAGCCCATGTCCTCGGACATGGCGGCCAGATCCTGCTGGTCGTCGGCCTCGTACAGGTGCACGCAGTTGCGCCCGGAGCGCTTGGCGATGTGGCAGGCGATATCGGCCTGCATGAGCAGGTCTTCCTTGCTCTCCACGGACTGGCCGAACAGGCTGACGCCGATGGAACAGCCGATCTGGATCGCCTTGCCCTCGTACTTGAAGACGTAGTCGGCCAGCAGGCGGCGATGGGCCTCGGCGGCCTGCAGCGCATCCGTTTCGTTGGTGTCGTAGATGAGCAGGGCGAACTCGTCGCCACCCAGGCGGGCGAGCAGATCGCTCTTGCGGTTGCGCTGGCTGAGCATCTCCGTCACCTCCACCAGCACCTGGTCGCCGGCCATGTGGCCGAGGGTGTCATTGACGAACTTGAAGTTGTCCAGGTCGATATACAGCAGGGCAAAGCTGCGCTGGGTGGTGCGCCGCGCATTCTCCACCACGCGCTCCAGTTCGTTGAGGAAATACTGGCGGTTGTAGAGGCCGGTGAGGGAGTCGTGCTCGGCCATCTTGCGCAGATTTTCCATCATCACCATGCGCTCGCCGATGTCGTCGACCAGGGCGATGTAGAGCGTCCGGCCCTCCGTTTCCAGTTTGTTGACCTTGACCGACATGGGAAAGCTGGAGCCATCCCGGCGCAGGGCCGTGACCGTCGTTTCGTGGCCGGAAATGCTCATCGAGGGCGATTTGCACAGCTCGAGAAAACCGGGGAAAACCCCACCCGGCGACAGGGGCACGATGACCATGGCCGGGCGGCCGATGGCCTCCGCGGCGCGATAGCCGAAAAGCTGCTGTGCGGCGCGGCTGAAGGTTTCGATGATGCCCTGCTCATCCAGTGTGATGATGCCCTCGGCGGTATTGTCGAGGATCGACTCCAGGCGTGTCTGGCGTGACTGAACCTGGTCCTGCATGCGCAGGAAGGCCTTCACCAACACCGCCGTCTCATGGGTGCGGGGGACCAGCGCAGGCAGGTAATCCTCCCCCTTGCCATGGGCCTCCAGGGCCCGCGTCACGTCGAGGATGGGACGGCGGATGACCCGTTCGAACATCAGATAGGCGAGCAGCAGGATGGTGGCGATGAAGGCGGTGAACACCCAGATGACCGTGGACAGGGTATCGGCCGTGTCCAGCGTGCGGATGAGGTTCTTTTCGGACAGGATGTCCATTTCGCGTTTCATGAGATCCAGAATGCCCCAGGCCTGGTCGAGTATGGGACGAATCTCGTTGCGCAAGATGGGCAGGTCGGCGCGCCAGTTGTTCGAGGTATAGACGTCCACCGCGCGCCGGAAGTCGGACTCGTACTGCAGACGGATTTCCTGCATCTTCTCCAGGGACTCGCGCTGCTGAAACTCCAGCTTGCCCAGCTCACGGTAGGCCTCGAGCTCGACCAGCAACTCATCCACCCGGTCGATATAGATTTCGCGGTCGTTCAGATTGTTCGCCATGCTGGCGACCGGATCGCCGAACACCCCGGAGCGGTTGGCAACGAACACCCGCACCGAACTGATCTGTTGCGCCCAGGCGTAACGCAGCTCGTTCAGCACCTGGAGAATGATCGGCTGATCGGGTTGCTCCGTGATCCCCGCCGCTTCGGCGATGGCCAGATCCACGGCCTCGAGAAAGGCCACGTTTCCCGGTTGCAAGTCATTGAGCAGAATGGCCGCGGCCGGGAAACGGGTTTCCACGTCGGACATCACCGTCAGCAGCTTCTGGGTTTCCTCATCCAGCCGCTGCATGGCAAAGACCAGGTTGTCGGCAAAGTCGCGCAGGAAGGGATGACGGCGCAGGGCATAGTGTTCAGACAGCTGGCGCGCCTCCAGTTTGGCCTCCGCCAGGCGAATCAGGATATTGCGATAGGATCTGGCGTCCAGCAACAGGGGATACTGGTAAATGGCGCTTTCCGTCACCTGCAGAGAATCCGTCAGGGAATCCAAGGCCCAGCCCAGATCCTGGTCCTCCTGAATCAGCTGAAAGCTTTCCTGGGTCAACAGGCGGACGCGGTACTGGGTATACAGCGCCGCAGGCAATGACAGCGCCACCACCAGGGCCGCCGTCAGCAAAAAGCGTGCGCGTATACTCTTGGCCATCTTACCGGGAAACCATTAGCGTTGTTTGTTGCCCTGAACCTATGGATTCATGTGTTGCCTCACCACACTTATCGGCCAGGGGTGCACCTGGAACAGGTTTTCGACCCGGCGAATCGCTCGGCCGGGTACTATTAACCCGTATATGGTCTCCCCCCGGTTTGCAAGCCCAGTGAACTCGGGAATTCCCATGGAATCGCTCCACTTTTTGCCAAATATCCACCAATGTCAATGATTCTGCTGCTCAACAAGCCCTTTGATGTCCTCTGCCAGTTCACCGATGCGGACAACCGCCGCACCCTCGCCGACCTGGTCGACGTCCCCGGGGTCTACCCGGCCGGGCGCCTGGACCGTGACAGCGAGGGCCTGGTGATCCTCACCGATGACGGCGGCCTGCAGCACCGCATCAGCCACCCCCGCCACAAGCTGGCCAAGACCTACTGGGTGCAGGTGGAGGGAGAGCCGGAACCGCGGGCGCTGGCGCAGCTGCGCCGGGGCGTGGCGCTCAAGGACGGCATCACCGCGCCGGCACAGGCCCGCTTGATCGACGAGCCCGAGATCTGGCCACGCACGCCACCGGTGCGCTACCGCGCCAGCATCCCCACCCGCTGGATCGAACTGACCCTTCACGAGGGCCGCAACCGCCAGGTGCGGCGCTTGACCGCGGCGGTGGGACACCCCACCCTGCGCCTGCTGCGCGTGCGCATCGGCCCCTGGTCACTGGAGGGTCTGGCGCCCGGCCAGTGGCGGGAGGCGCAAATACCCGATGAATGGCGTAAAATGCCGGCCCATGGAAAGGCAACCCAGAGCCGGCAGCGCCGCGCCCGTCACACATCCCGCAAGCAGGCAGGTCCCGCCGCGCCGCGGAGCGCCAAAAAGCGGCGGCCGCCGCGCGACTGAGGGCGCGTGTTAGCCATGGCAGAAGCGGCAAACGACACCACGGCATCCCCCGCGCCCCTGTGCAACATTCTGGTCGGCGTCTCCGGCGGCGTGGACTCCGCCGTGGCGACCTACCTGCTGCGCGAGCAAGGCCACGAGGTGCAGGGCATGTTCATGAAGAACTGGGACGAGGACGACGCGGAAGGCTACTGCTCGGCCGCGGTGGACCTCGAAGACGCCAGCGGCGTCTGCGACCAGCTGGGCATCACGCTGCACACGCGCAACTTTTCCAGCGAATACTGGGACAACGTGTTCGAGTCCTTTCTCAGTGAATACCGCGCCGGCCGCACCCCCAACCCGGACGTGCTGTGCAACCGGGAAATCAAGTTCAAGACCTTTCTCGAACACGCCCTGATCCTCGGCGCCGATCACATCGCCACCGGCCACTACGCGCGGGTGGAATATCGCGATGGCTACTATCGCCTGCTGAAGGCCCGAGACGGCAACAAGGATCAGACCTATTTCCTGCACGCCCTGGGCCAGCACCAGCTGCGGCGGGCGCTGTTTCCTCTCGGCGAGCTGACCAAGCCCGAGGTACGCCGCATCGCCCAACAGCAGGGCTTCGGCAATGCCGCGAAAAAAGACAGCACCGGCATCTGCTTCATTGGCGAGCGCAAGTTCAGGGAATTTCTCGGCCGCTTCCTGCCCGCCCAGCCCGGCGAGATGCGCACCCCGGAAGGCAAGTCGATGGGCCGGCACGAGGGGCTGATGTATTACACCCTGGGCCAGCGCCAGGGCCTGGGCATCGGCGGCAACCCGGGTGGCAACGGCGCCCCCTGGTATGTGGTGGGCAAGGAACTCGACAGCAATACGCTCATCGTCGCCCAAGGCCACGACCACCCGCTGCTGTACCGCACCGAACTCACCGCCAGCCAGCTGAACTGGATCGCCCAGCGGCCCGCATCACTGCCCTTCCGCTGCATGGCCAAGACCCGCTACCGGCAGGCGGACCAGGCCTGCACCATCAGCGAACTGGACGGCGACCGCTGCCGGGTCCGCTTCGAACAGCCGCAGCGCGCCATCACCCCGGGCCAGTCGGTGGTGTTCTATCTGGGCGACGAGTGCCTGGGCGGGGGCGTCATCGAATGAACATGTTCCACCAACCAACATCGGGACACACACCCATAACATGAAGTACACCGACACCGACCGCACCATCGCCCTGGCGGGAATTTTTCAGGCCACCCAGCTGGTTCATCAACTGGCCTACACCGGCAAGGCCGATGGCGACGACTTCGAGACCTGCATCAACAGCCTGTTCCTGACCGATATCGACTCGGCGGTCGACACCTTCGGCGACATCACCCGCCTGCGCAGCGGCCTGCAGGCGCTGATCGAACAGCTCGGCGGCAGCGATGACGAATCCGCCCGGACACAGAAAAACCGCCAGCTGGACGCCACCAAATACGCCATCGGCATCATGGTGCTGGAACGCAAACTGAGCAAGAACCCCGACATGCTCAAGGCCGTATTCGACGGCATCGAACGCGCCCGCAACCAGGCCGAGCACTTTTCCGTGACCCATGAGAATGTCATCGCCAGCCTGGCGCACACATACAGTCAGACCATCAGCACCCTGCTGCCGAAGATCATGGTCAACGGCGAGCACACCCACCTCGCCAACCCCTCCACCGCCGACCGCATCCGCGCCCTGCTGCTGGCGGCGATCCGCGCCGCGGTGCTCTGGCGCCAGTGCCAGGGCAGTCGCTGGCAGCTGTTCTTCAGGCGCAAGAAAATCCTCGACGAGGCGCAACGGCTGCTGGTCAGGGCCGAGGCAGTGTGAACCCGCCAGCACCCCGCAAAAACGCACGCCCGAAAACGACAAAGCCCTGAGTAACTCAGGGCTTTGCGGTACCTGGATGAACTGCCTGACGCCTACTTGAGATTCAGCACCTTGACCGAGTCATCCACCGATTTACGGAGCACATAGCCCAGCGCCATGGGCTGTTCCGCCACCCACGCCCGCATCGCCTCATCACCCTTGACGACCCTCGGCGGCGTCCCCTTGCCGGTAAAGATCCGCTTCGACCAGTAGGCCTTGAGCTTGGATGGACTCTTGTCGATCATCACTTCATAGAAGATCTTTCTCACCAGCGTTTTTTCCGGCTGATCCGCGGGAATGACCTTGCCCCCGCCGGGAAAGAATTTGCTCTTGCCCAGATAGATATTCTTCACCTCCTTCAGGGTCATCTCGGTCAGAGGGTTGGCCGGGTTGACGATCAACACGACCTCCTCGGCATGGGCAGAGACGGCGGAAAAGGCCAGTATCGCCATCAGCATCAAGGTACTCACAGTAGTTTTCATGCTTCAGACTCCTAAAAGACCAGCTCCAGGGCGACACCGTAGATAAGAACTTTGTCCTCTTCCGGCTTGGTGTTGAACAGACCGTAACCGGCGCTGGGATCATTATTATTATACTTATCTCCTGGCGTCACCTGCTTGGCGTCGATCTTCAGGGCGGTATTCGAGGTCAACTCCGTGCGCAGACCAATGGTAATATCCTTCTGCCCCCAGCCACCTTTCACATCCCAGTGGCCATAGGTCACGTGCGGCATGAAATCCCCAAAGCGGTAACCCATCATGGCATAACCGGATGTGGAATCCATTTCATCAACACCCATGGTGGCCGAACTGATCTCGGTGCTGAACACGAAACTTTCCATGTCCAAACCAATACCCAGGGTATACGAGGTATGCCGCTCACCATCCATCATGCTTAGACGGGGGCTGTCACTATCGAGTTCCATGAGGCCTGTCACGGCGCTTAACTGAAGGCGGAGCATGTCCGCCCAAGTGAAGCCCAGCTTGGCACCGATCAGCTGATTGACGTGACCGTCCCCTACGTCCAGCAAGCCGCCAAAAATATTCAATTCGGTCTCGGACTCGTCACCGATCGAACTGAACTCCAGGCCGAGACCGCTATAAGAGATACGTGTTATGTTCGGACCGAAAACGTTCTGATTGTAGAAAGTCTCCGGTGCGCGTATCCAGGGGTAGGTATAACCCACTTCGATATATTCGTTATACAGCCCGACCGGGTACTTGATTTCACCCACATTGACGGCAAAGCCATCGGAGTAGTCATAGGTAGCATAGGCCCAGTCCATCTCCATGCTGTAATCTTCGACGCCCTTGGCCTTCATCTGCGCCGCGAAGCGCCATTTTTCATCGACCTGGGTTGTTACGGTCAAGCCCAGGCGGCTGTCCTTGGTGGTGCCTTTGTCAGAAATGTCGCCCGAATAGTGAACATCCTCGCCCGCCCCGGAGGTTGCCATATAGGCCCCGGTCAGAAAACCATGCCACTGGATATCACCGATCTCCCCCGCGCTTGCTGTAAATGGTACGGCCACACACAGGGTGGCCATGCAAAATCGCCCTAGCTTATTCATGCAGCTACTCCTCCTGATATTACCGAGCTCGAAATTTGTTCGCACACAATCACTGACATCGACAAGTCACGGGAAATCTTTACCTTGCATCGACACAGTATCCGATAACTTGACGTGCTCCTGCCTGTAAATATGGCGAGTCCTCTTCGTCAACTTATCATGAAAATTAATATGTGCATTATGAAAACATATATTGCACAATTGGCCAAACTATCTTTTTTGCTCTCAAGGGAATCGAGCACCCACCTGTTATGGCCTCAAGATCGCCCTCCATCTGCCGCTACAAGACTTGCGCCTCTGCTCAGAAATTTAGTGGGCCTTCACCTTTAAACCAGCCAAAAGGTAACTCTGATATGTGTCAATCCGCCATCATGCGGACTCTCGTCAGCGTCTTATTTCCCCTCTTGTTGTCTCTATTCACCGTGCAAGCAGTGTTTGCCGGTGATGACTTGAAGACTCTCCGCCAGGCAGCCGAAGCCGAGCAGTCTGCCAAGGCCCAATACCAGTTGGGGTTACGCTACCTGCAAGGCAAGGGCGTCAACCAGGACAGCCGCTCGGCGATCATGTGGCTGGAACGGGCGGCCGAGCAGAATTATGCGCCGGCCCAATATCAGCTGGGAGAACTGTATCGAACCGGTGAAGGTGTCGATATCGACGCGAATGCCGCCATCGAGTATCTGACCAGCGCAGCCGAGCAGGGCTATCCCACGGCGCAATACAGGCTGGGCACCCTGTACCTGACCGGCAACATGGTCGAAAAAGACCTGCTGACGGCCACCGAATGGATGGAGATGGCCGCGGAACATGGCTACACGGAGGCCAGCCAGGCCCTGACCGAATTGGATAAGGCGACATCGGCCGCCGCCAGCGCCATCACGACACCCGCCGAGGAAAAAACCGCCGTCAGCGAGGCCGCCTCCCTGACGGTGGAGCAGGATGATGCAGAGGAGCAGTTTCAGCTCGGCGAGGCCTACCGCAAGGGCAACAAGGAAGGCATTTCCCGCAGCTACAAAGAAGCGGCCAAGTGGTATGAGCTGGCCGCCAAGCAGGGACACGCCGAGGCCCAGTATCAGCTTGGGGAACTCTACGCCAAGGGGAGAGGGGTCAGGAAGAGCAAGAAGCTTGCCCAAAAATGGTACAAGGCCGCTGCCGATCAGGGCCACGTCAAGGCAAAATACCGGCAACGCGGCTGTGGATTCTGCTAACCGGATTCATCGCAGCCACCTTGATGGAATGCTAGGAGCCTAAGCAGATATGGACGCAAACATGAAATTACTGCTCGCCCTTTTATTGTTGACCATCCCCCTGGCCTCACATGCAGCCGCCTATCGATGGGTGGATGAAAACGGCAATGTGCGTTTTGGCAGCAAGCCTCCACCGGCACCCTCAGTGGCCGCCGAAAAGAGCCAGCCAAAGCCACCCGCGAAACAATCAGGCAAGCCCGCTGACATAAAGATGCTGCCACGCGAGGCGCAGCCGGCTACCGCGCCTGCCCCGGCGCCCGGGGTCCGTCAGACGGAGAGACCCTCCTCGCCGGCCCGGAATCCCCAGCCGGCGAGACCGGCAGGCAAGGCCGTGTCTGTCGATAGCGTCAAGGCGCCCCGTGCGGAGCCCCCCAAGCCCGCGGTGCGCAAGCTGCCCGCCCTCCCCTCGACACCGCCCCCAAAGGCCAGGCCCGCGCCAACGCCCCCGCCGAAGGCCAGCGCACCGCCGGCGTCCCAACCCGCCAGGGCCACACAAAAGGCGGCGCCGAAAAAGAAACAAGAAACAGCGGTCAAGGCGGCGACGAAAGCCGACAAAAAGGTCGGCCAGACGCCAGTGAGCAAGCCCGCCAAAAAGAAACCCGCGGCAGAGCAAAAAACAGCCAGGAAGCAGCCGGCGCCCAAGCCCGCCGAGACAGAGACAGAAGCCAGCATCGACAAGAATGCGGAGCTGTGCGGAATGTTTACGACCTTTGTCAGCGACTACCAGAACAAGCTCATAGGCTGCGAGGGTCCGTCGTGCACCATCTTTGAGAGAACGCTGGCGAACTACGAGAAAAAGAAGCAGACCTACTGCCGCTGAGATTTCAGGGCACCTTTACCCAATCGTTGCATAAATTCGTGCGCAAACAGCGGGCGACACGGGATGTGGAATCGACCACGAGAATCAACGCAAAGAACGCCAAGACGCAGAGGACGCAAAGGAAACCCTTTCGTATCTACTCACGCCCTTGGATACCCGTCATTCCTGCACGTTTTCAGCCGGAATCCATGTCGTTAAAACCACTGAACTCCCTCTCGCAGCATGCGGGAATGACGTATGGCAACTATTCCACCATCTGAGGGATGAGTAGT
>Ga0256839_1005084_pt1 | contig 12384 bp, 11 predicted proteins | sample 354166metaG_FD_185968 | JGI IMG/M metagenome (GOLD analysis project Ga0256839, IMG submission 185968) | Hydrothermal vent microbial communities from Mid Atlantic Ridge, Atlantic Ocean - 354-166 | ecosystem: Environmental > Aquatic > Marine > Hydrothermal vents | place: Atlantic Ocean: Mid...
TGGCGTTTACAGGAAGGGGAGTCAGTGGCGGCTTCGGTTAAGCAGGGCAAATAATCATGGAGCGATTAATTGGGTGAGTTTTTTGATGCTTCCAATAAAAAAGCCTGAGTTTTAAGGCTCAGGCTTTTCGAGTTGAGGTTTATTTTACAACACGTAAATGTGGGTGTTGCGGTGGCGTATCATCGGGTGGAGACGGTGGGTAGTCATCGTCTTCTTGGTCAAATACCATGCCTTTGCCGTTTTCGCGTGCGTAGATTGCCATAATGGCAGGAATCGGTGCGGTAATGTGCATGGGCTGGCCATTAAAACGCGCATTGAACTCGACCGTTGTGTTGCCGAGTGATAGTGCGTCTATTGCCGCAGGACGAATATTAAGCACAATTTTGTCGTTCTCAATGTATTCCTGAGGTAATGTTGCATGAGGGTGCGTTGCATCAACAAGTAAATGCGGTGTTAAGTCATTATCAATAATCCAGTCGTAAATTGAGCGAATTAAGTAAGGTTTTAACGGAGTCATTTTTTAGTACTTGGCTTAAGCATATCTTGCTCTTCATCGCTTAGGCTTGCTTGAAAGCCTTCACGGGCGAATAAACGCTGAGCATAATTTGTAATAACGGCAGCATTTTCAGGTAATTCAATGCCGATGCTGGATAGTCGCCACAGTAAAGGGGCTAATGTGCAATCAATTAATGAAAAATCATCGCTCATAAAAAATTCATTGGCCTGAAATAAAGGGACAGCAGCAATCAAGCTTTCTTTGAGCATTTTTTTGGCGCGTGCAGATTTTTTTTCACCGGAATTTAAGACTTCATCCAGTAAGTGATACCAGTCTTGATCAATACGTTTTATGATCATGCGCGCATTGGCTCTGGATACAGGGTCCATTTGATGTAGAGGTGGATGCGGGAAGCGTTCATCCAAGTACTCCATAATAATACGCGCATCGTATAGGACTAAATCGCGCTCTACCAAAGTCGGGGATGTGCCGTTAGGGTTTAGTTCTAGTAGGCTTTCCGGTGGATCGCTAGGGTCAAAATATTCAATTTCTGCCGTTACCCCTTTTTCATGTAACGCTAATCTTGCGCAATGACTCATAGCGCAAGTGGGGGAAGAAAACAGTGTCATGACTGAACGGCGAGTATTAACAGTTACCACGAATCGCAACTCCAAAGTAATTTAAAGAAAATTAGACAAAACAACCCTATTGTATCACGAATCTACTACTCTATTTGCTTACTTTATTGTTTTGTCAAATATAATTTTGATTTTTATAAAGAAAATTATTTTAAATATTAGCAATAATACTGGAGGAATTTGTGTATTCGCAGTAAACTTCAGCCTTTACTGGATAGAATGATAATAAAGGGGAATCAAAAATGATAAAAAACTATTTAACGAGTGCCTGTTTAGTGGCAAGTATTGGGCTTTCGGGTTCTGTTTTTGCTTATGGTACAGAATATTCGAGTAATGGCTGTAAAAAGCCTCGCTTTAAAAGTTTTACGCCAGCACATATGTCTGAAGTTGATCCGGAGTCTGAGATTTCATTTACCGTATCTGGTTATGCTGAGCCGGGATCCATTGAAGTTGTTGCTAAGAAAGTCCCTTTAAAGCCAAAGGTGGATTTTAATGGAACTTATTACACGGTGAGCGCAAAGTTGCCTGCTTCGTTAAATGGTAAATATGCGCGTATTCATGTGAATGCGGATGCGATGATGGGCTGTAATGGTAAAGATGGCTGGTTGCTTAAAATTAGAGATAAAGCTGCCGAGTAAGGGGTTATTTTTAAAGATAAAAAAAGGGCTGCATAACGCAGCCCTTTCTTTTGGTGATTAGATGTTAGTGATTATTGGAAAGGAAATGTCCATCCTTTTGCCCAGTCGTCGTTAGCATCTTTAAACGCTCCAACATAATTTGTTGCTTCAAAGAATGCATCGCCTTGTATTGGCGCACCACCTGTTAATAATGGTGAGCCAGCTGCCGGTAGGTAGCCGTTAAGTTGTGGGTCTCCAGCGTGGTTTCCTGGTTGGGTATTGAACCAGTCACTGACTAAAAATAGCTTATCTGCCTCATCTGTAAAATTAGTATTACAGTTGACGTAAGAATTTTCAATGGTTAAACCGCCACTCAAATTACCTGGTGTGCCAGCAAAAGCATATGTTGCATCACCATCAATTCGTAAGCATGAGCTACCAAAACCTGTGAAAACCGAGTTATGAATACTAACGCCCGTGCCGCGACGTAATAAAATGCCTTGGCTACCTGCACTAGAGCCTAATAGGGTCATATTGACTAGCGTCGGGTTAGAGCGTGGAGCAATGTCTGGGTTGCTTTTGAAGTTATCCGCTTCAATACCGCGGTCACCATCATCAGCGGCTTGTTTGATTAAAACGAACTGAGCTTTACCTGTCCAGCCGCCCCCCCAATCTAAGCTGTCATCATTGTTGTTAGTTAAAACCATGTGTTTTAGTTGTGGTGTACCGCCAAACATTTCCACACCATCATCTGAACCGGCATGAACTTGTACATAGTCAATGGTGGTACCTGAGCCAACAGATAGTAAGGTTAAACCGTTTAGCTCTTCATCTGGGCGTACTTGGAAGCCTGCAAATAAAATTTGTGTGTATTTTAAAACACCGCTGTTATCAGCAAGATTATCCCCACCATAAGATTCAGAAGTGATTGCCTCAAAAGGCACTTCACAAATGGTATCTGATGCATTACAGCCGTTAACATGTGAATAGCCGGCAATCACTAATCCACCCCATTCGCCTGGAGATAGTTGTTCTGGGCCTGACATAACAACAGGGTCGGAAGGCGTTCCTTCAGACATGATTTTAGAGCCGCGTCTGATCCATAAATAATCAGCTCCTTGCTGACCAAAAATTTCTGTACCAGGGTTAATGGTTAAGGTTGCACTATTGGTTTTGTCATCACCGATAAAAACAGCACCATTTAAAATCCATTGTATGTTTCTTGTTAGGGTGATGTCTTGTGTGTATGTGCCGGTTAAAAGGCATGATCCACTGGTAGGGCCGGCCGTTGCAAAGCTAGGACAACCTTCAAATGCGTTATTAACAAATTGCTCTACTGAAAAACGCAGTGGGTTGGTGTTAGGGATAAGTTTTAACTTTGCGTAATACTCTTGGCCATTGAAAGGCAGTGCCGCAATATGTAGGGCTTGTGTTGTTGGGTCAAATGTATTGCGTTGACCATCAATATTATCAACAGGTGTTGCTGAGGCAAGTTGCAATTCAGTCGTACCTGCATTGTTAACAAGAGAGAATGTAGCGTGAAAGGCAGGAGAGTTACTGCCTGATGCAATTTCTAGTACAGGCAGATCAATGGTTGCTGTTGCCGAGTCGAAGCTTGCGGTTGCCGCATGTGCGCTAAGGGAGGCTGCGCTGAGTAGTAAACCGGCGATGGTTGTTGCAAGCTTAGTTTTTGAGCGTTGGTGATGAGACATATAAATTTCCCGTTTAGAAAAAAATCAAAAAATATTGTAATGAAAACAAGTCGTAGATTAATAATTCATTGTGACGAGAGTATGACAAAAAATAAAAAAACAGTTGACATATAACTGTCATATTTCTTGGCTATAGTTTGTTAAATAATTTTAATCTTTATGATTTTATTATAGCGTTTTTATTTTATAAGTATTTGTAATTTATTATATTTATATAATGTTTTAGTGCTTATGCTTTATTGTTGTTAAAGATGATGCGCGTTATTTAATCATATTGAATTATTAAACAAAACTGCACTGAGTGCGGAATTTTAATTAAATGTCGTCAATTATGCCTATAACAATATTTAAGAAATCTTATCAGCTCTGTTTTTGGATAAGTTTGTGTGTTGCCGGTTCTGTTCAGGCAGAAGAGTATGAAAACTTGGCAAAATCACTTGCTAAAGTGCGTGGTGAAGTTGAAGCGTTGCAAGTGCAATTAGATTTAGCCAAAGAAAGCCATCATATTCAAATGACATCTCTGTCATCGCAATTAACCGACTTGGGTGTTGAAGAGCGTCGTCAAAAAATTGCGCTTGAAAAATTACAGCAGTCGATAGCGCAGGTACAAGAAGAATTGGCCAAAAATTCTGCCGCAAGCGATGGTATGCAACCAGTTGTCAGCCAATTGATTGCGCAATATCGTGTCTATGTGAGTAAGGGCTTTCCCTTTAAAATAGCGGATCGCTTAAGTGATATCGATAAGTTAGAAAATCAAGTTGATAATAAATTGATAGACTCCAGAAAAGCCGTCAATCGATTGTGGGCATTTATTGAAGATGAAATTCGACTTAGTAAAGAAAATGGAATTTATCAACAAACGATTACTTTAAACGGTGAGCAAGTCTTGGCTGATATTGCAAAATTAGGCACTGCATTGATGTATTTTCAAACGGGTGATAAACGTGTCGGTATGGTCAGCCAACAGGGCGAAGGAAATTGGCAGTATATGGAGGTTAGTAATAATGTAAAAATTGAGCAAATCAATTTACTGTTTGACTCTTTGAAAAAACAAATCCGCCAAGGCTATTTTGAATTACCCAATCCGTTGAAGTCATGATGAAAAAATTACTGTTAATCTTACCTTTATTAATCAATGTTGCTTATGCGCAAACGCCTGCGACAGCAGAAGTAAAGCCCGTCGATTTAAAAACGGCGTATAAGCATGAGTATGCTTTTTTAGATGCTCAAAAAAGAGAGTTGCAACAACGCTTGGCGAGTTTTAAAAATAAAGCTAAAACAGAACAACGTAAGCTAATGAATAAAATTAGTGCGTTAGAGCGTGGTTCTGTGGCACGTGCCAATGAGATAGAGCGGATGACGAGTCAGCTTAATGAGGTGGAAAATAAAAGCATGGCAGGGGTAGAGCGAGATGAGGTCTTGCAAATGACTTACTCACAGGCCGAAGCGACTTTAAAAAAATATCAGATTGATGTAGAGGCGCAGGCCGATTATAGCAAGGGCGATGACCTCGCAAAGGTAGACTTCCTATTTAAGCATGCCTTTGAATTAATCAAGGGCTTAGGAGAAGTTAGCAAAAAGGAAGGTAAGTTTTTTTTAGCTAGTGGTAAAGAAGTGCAAGGCAATATTATTCAAATAGGCAATATTGCCGCTTATGGCGTGAGTGCAGCGGGGAGCGGTGCTTTAGTGCCGGCAGGTGGAAATCATTTGAAGTTATGGCGCGAGCCGGCCGCCGATGTGGCCATGGCACTTAATAAAGGTGAGCAACCTGAGCAATTAAAGTTATTTTTGTTTGAATCGCGAGAAAAAGCGATAGAAGAAACACCTGAAAAGACCGTGCTCAGTGTTATTGAGTCTGGCGGTATTATTGGCTGGATTATTGTCGGCTTAGGTGGTTTGGCGGTACTGTTGATTATTGCGCGGATTTATTTGCTGAAAAGTAATAGTTCTGATACGGAAAAAATAACCGCAAGTATTATTTCGCAGCTGAACGCAGGGCGTATGGATATTGCCAAGCAGATATGTCAAACGGGGGATTGTGCTATTTCTCGGGTGATGGCGGCCACTTTGCGACATATTAAAGATGATCGCGGGCATATGGAAGATATTATTTCCGAGGCGATTTTACAAGAATCGACTGTTTTAGATAAATTTGGAACCTCTATTCTGGTTATTGCATCCGTGTCGCCATTGCTGGGTTTATTAGGTACGGTTACAGGAATGATTTCAACTTTCGATATTATTACCGAGTTTGGTACGGGAGATCCTAAACTTTTATCAGGGGGGATTTCTATTGCCTTGGTGACTACGGAGTTAGGTTTAACCGTTGCCATTCCAACGCTGTTGTTTGGATCATTATTAACGGCTTGGGCGGAAAATATTAAGCGCGATATGGATGTGGCGGCTTTGCGTATTACTAATATTATGCTGGGGGAATCTGATAACGCTCAGAGTGAATCATTGCCAACAGAAAAGGGACGTAATGAGTCATTATTTGCCGCAGCGCAATCTGCTTAATTACTATGGACTTTAATACTGTTTTTCTTGCGGTCAAAGAGTTATTTGAGTCGGGAGGCTTTGTGATGCCGCCCCTGCTGTTATGTACGATGTTGCTTTGGTACGGTCTAGGTTATCGTTTTTGGGTGCTGAAAGAAAGCCACCGTATGAGTGTGCGTGACATGTTGGCTTATTACCGAAAAACACCTGATGCGGCGGCACATCATATTCTTGATAGTGCCATTAAGAAAGGGGTTGCGCTTAAGAACTCGGGTGTTCGGGATTTGCGATGGCACTTAGATGGCGAGTTTTCGGAATATGAAAAAGAGATGCGCCGGTACTCTGTTTTGGTCAAAGTTATCGTCATGATTTCACCTTTACTCGGCTTGTTAGGTACCGTTGCCGGCATGATAGAAACATTTGATTCATTGGCTTCTATGGCTTTGTTTACGCAGTCAGGTGGTATTGCCGGGGGGATTTCACAAGCTTTGTTTACCACGCAGATGGGCTTGGCTGTTGCGATTCCTGGGGTATTAGTACAAAGCACACTGAACCGGCGGCAGTACAACTTAGCCGCTGATTTAGAGCAAGTGAAAGACTTACTTTCCACTCAGTCTTGAACTTTAAATTATACGCATGCAAATTTTGAGGTGGAGAACGGCTAAAACTAGAGATTAATATTTTAGTTTTACGCCATTTTTAACTCATAAGTTGTTATTAACATACTATTTAAGCGATTTATTATTATGCGCAGAAGACAAACCGAACAGCCTGATACCACCATTGATATCGGGCCTCTGATTGATATTGTATTTATTTTGCTTATCTTCTTTATGGTCACAACGACTTTTGTTAAGGATATGACGCTGGAATTAGAGCGTCCGAGTGCCAGTAGTTCAACGATGGCATCGAGTAAAGCGATTCGCCTATTTATTGATAAATTTGGTGATATTTATTTAGATGGTGAGCCGATACGTGTCTGGTTGATTCAAAGCAAATTACGTGACTTACTCAGCACGGCAACCCAAAAATCTATTTTGGTTGTCATTGATGAAGGGGTGCCTGCCGGTAAATTGGTTGAAGTCGTTGACCAAGCAAGGCTTGCCGGTGCCACCAGTGTCGGTGTGGCGACAGAAAAAGAAGCAGGATAAATTTTGTTGTCATGAAATTTACTAAGCATGGGGCGGCTATCGTCTCGATGATGATTGGCCCGATTCTGGTCTTTGGTCTGGTATTGGTGATGAACCGTTATGCGGCGGATGTGGAAAAGGTCGAAAAGACTAAAAGCACGCAAATGGACATTGTTAAACAGATTAAGCCAAAGCCGAAGAAGAAAACTAAAAAAGTCAAGCCCAAGCGGGTGCGTCGTACGGCAAGAGCTCCTGCGCCCTTTAAAGGTTTAAATTCTTCATTATCAGGCATTGATTTAGGCTTGCCAGGAATAGGTGGCGGCATCGATGATTTAAATAAGGGCTTATTGGGTAAAACCGGTAATTCAGTAATGACAGAAGACTTAGTGGATGTGGCACCAAAGCCAAAATCACGCGGTGCTTTTAAATATCCGACATCTGCTAAGAAAAAGGGAATTAAAGGCTATGTTGTGCTATCTATTCTGATTGATGAATACGGTAGGGTGGATGAGGTTCAAGTGTTAGAGTCCAGTCCAGCGGGTGTTTTTGATGAGGCGGCTATCCAAGGAATTAATAGTTGGCGTTTTGAACCTGCTAAATATGAAGGCAAAAAAGTGAAAGTCTGGGCAAAACAAAAGATTCGCTTTGATCTTTCCTAAGTGTTATTGAACAAGAAATTACATAGTTTATGGGTATGAAAATATTGAAACAACACCTGATATTGCTATTGTTGAGTAGCGTATTAATCACTAACACGCACTCTGTTTGGGCGAAAAAAGCGAAGCAAACAGATTTTATTTCATTAGCCGCTATGATGTTGCAAGATGGTCATTATGACCGCGCCTTGATGGCACTGCAAAGTGTTGATAAAGAAGCGGAAGGTATAGATTTGATGCGCTTTTACACGTTGCAGGGTATGGCATATATGAATTTAAACGATATGCCGGCGGCCATTGATAGTTTACAGCAGGCGATTCAATATGGTCAGCAAGACCCGGTAGTTTTTGTTTATCTTGCTCAAGCCCATTACGCGCTTAAAGATTATAAGCAAGTCGTTGTAGCGGTTGATAAAGCCGAGCCGGTGATTGTGAAGTACCCCACTTTATTGGAAATGCAGGCACAGGCTTATTGGCAGATGCAACAACCTGCTGCTGCGATTGCCAGTTTAAATAAAGGGCAGCAATTAATGCCTAATGATTACCGTTTTATGCGGCGCAAGGTTTTTTATTTGGTTGAGTTAAAGCTGTATCAGCAAGCCGCGCAATTAGGAAAGCATTATTTGCATGTTTCGGCTGCAAAAGCCAGCGATTATATCGCGATTGGAAATGCTTTACGGTTGAGCAAAGAATATAAAGATACATTAACCATTATGGAAGCGGCACGCTTGAAGTACCCTGCCAATGTGACAATTGCAAAAGTATTGGCGCACACTTATATGGATATGGGTAATTTGAATGCCGGTGCTTTTATTTTGGAGCAGGCCGCGCAATATGACCCTAAACTGATTGCCGAAGCCTCTGAGGTGTATCGTCGTGCCGGGCGTTTTTATAAGGCATTAATGTTGAATACGGGGATTCGTGATCAGCAAGCAAAGTTAAAGCAACGCCTCGCTATTTTTCTGGCTTTAAAGCGTTATGAAAAGGCTGCCAATATGAAAAAAAGCTTGTATAGACAAGGCTTGCTTGCTGATCAGAACATACGCTATGCCTTAGCATATGCCTACTTTGCCAGTGGGCAGTTTAGAAAAGCAAGCCGCCAAATTGATTTTTTAAGAGATGCGGAATTATTTAAAAAAGGGGTTGAGCTACGGCGCATGATGGCAGCGTGTCAAGATGAGCCTTGGCAGTGTGCGTAGTTTCTTAATTTTATTTACTCTCCTAACCCACTGTACTGCATAGGTTTGTTACTGAAGCATCACTATAGTGGTGAATCGCTTCGCCTCCATGTGTCAACTAATCAATTAATGAAAACAATGAATTCCGTATATCGTGCTCTGATTGCCTCGTTTTTTATCGTATTTTATAGCGGTGTAGCCTTGGCAAGCGAACAGGCAGAATTTTCCATCTTTTTATTCCATGCCGGCAAGCCGGTGACTCATGCAAAATTATTAGTGGATGGCAAAGCTTTTGCGTCGTTTAGCGATAATGGAAGTGTGTATGGCAAAATGTCTCCCGGCCACTATCAGATGACGATTAATTATCAAGATAAGTCATTTGGTTTTGCGTTGCCGTTGCGAGCGCAAGAAAATGTGCAAGTCATGCTAACTTTCCCAGAATATAAAGGAAAGCCGGTTTTAACATTGGAGAGTAATATCGCAGCTGATGAACCTGTAGCAAGTGAGAAAAAAGCGGATAAAAAATTACTAGGGGAAGGCTATATTACGGCGACGGTAGTATCAGCCGAAACGAATAAACCTGTTAAAGATGTGCAAATTTTTCTCAGTGGCTTAAGCGAGCGTTTTCGCACGGATAAACAAGGCCGATTTAAAGCAAAAGTACCTGTTAATGAATACAGCCTTTCTTTATTGCATTCCGCGTTTAATACCCAAACCAAAGACCACGTTCTCATTGAGAAAGACAAAACAACCCAGCTGCAGTTTAAATTAACGCCGGCGGGGGTTGAATTAGCGGAATATGTTGTATTAGAACCTTTTTTGGCGGGTACATTAGCCTCGGTTATTGAAGAACAACGCACCTCAGCTTCTGTGAGTACTGTATTAGGTTCGGAGCAAATCAGTCGTAATGGTGATTCGGATGTTGCTTCGGCATTAAAAAGAGCCTCCGGTTTAACCGTTGTTGGGGGGCGATTTATTTTTATTCGTGGATTAGGTGAGCGTTATTCTTCTACGTTGATTAATGGTGCAGCTATCCCTAGTCCCGATCCCACGCGGCGTGTTGTTCCTCTGGATTTATTTCCGACTATGTTTTTGGATAGTGTTCTGGTGCAAAAAACCTATTCAGTCGATCGTCCCGGTGAGTTTGCCGGCGGTACCTTGGAAATGCGTACCAAACGTATTCCTGAAGAATTTTTTGTTGAGTTTTCGGGACAAATAGGCTTTAACCAAGGCACAAGCTTTACCAATGGTTTGCGTTATCAAGGCGGAGATACGGATTTTATTACATATGATGATGGTACACGCGCCCTGCCTGATTCAATTGCTAATGCTATTGCAGATGGGGGAACTATTAAGCCGCAAACTCGTTTTAACCCAGATGGCTATACGAAAGAAGAGTTAGCGGGGTTTGGTAAGGATTTATCGAATACATGGGATGTTAAGCCTAAACGTATTGGCCCTGATGGTCGAATTGAAGCGGCAATGGGGGATGTTTTTAATATTGGGGATTTTCAATTAGGTTATACCTCAGCGGTACGCTGGAAACAGAATTGGAATAACCAGAATGAAATAAGACGTGAATTTGCATCATCGGGAACTGATGGTGACGGTGATTTGATTTTAATTGAAGATTACACCTTAGATAGAACCATTAGGGAAACGCAGTTAAATGGTTATTTGGCATTAGAAGCAAAATACAAAGAAAACCATCGTTTTTTTACCAATACCATGTTTTTACGGCAAGCGTTTGATGAAGCGCGTATTAAAGATGGGTTTTCTGATGCGGAAGTCAATGATATTCGCCGAACTCAGTTGCGTTTTACCACCAATCAATTATTTATGCAGCAAGTCGGTGGCGAGCATGTATTCGATTTTGCCAATAATCTTAAAATAGATTGGATTTATACAAATTCGACAGCGAAGCGTGATGAGCCTAAAACACGTGATTACCGTTATGATCAAAATGATGATGGCAGTTACTCTTTTTCACGTAGAGCCGATAGTAACCAGGTTTCCTATGGCACGCTCACGGATAAGGATGCGAGTTGGCGCATGGATGTGAAATTGCCGTTAGAATTTGAGAATAACTTTAAAATATCCTTAAACAGTGGCTTTATTCATCAGCAAAAAAATAGAGATTCTGAAATTCGCCGCTTTACCTACTTTGCCGCAGGGCCTGATGCGCGTGATGCCGATGTACTGGGTCAAGAATCTTTAGAAGATATTTTGAGTCCTGAGTATATTTCACCAACCGGGTTTTTACTACGTGAGGCAACGCGCTCAACAGACCGTTATAGAGCTAATCAAACTTTAATTTCTTATTATGGTCAGCTTGATATGAATTTTTTTGATGAAGTGAGGCTAACGGGGGGATTGCGTTGGGAAGATAATAAGCAATTTGTTGAAACCTATAGCCGTAGTGATTCTGTTGTCACTGATATAGATAAAACGGACATGCTGCCATCTGTTGCCGCGACTTGGTTTATTTCTGATAAACAGCAGTTGCGAGCGGGCTTTAGTCAGACTATATCACGACCTGATTTTAGAGAGTTATCGCCCGCGCCTTTTACTGACCCGAGTACGAACCAAGAAACAACGGGAAACCCAAATTTAAAACAAACCGACATTACCAGCTATGATATGCGCTGGGAATACTATATGTCTCCTAGTGAAAACTTTTCTTTGGGTTTTTTCTGGAAAGATATGACCAACCCGATAGAAAAAATCTTATTACCTGGTACGGCGGGCTTGTTGACCTATCAAAATGCGGATTCGGCCACTGTTTGGGGTTTTGAATTAGAAGTGCTGAAAAATTTGGATATTATCCACCCGATGATGGAAGATTTTTATGTGGGTGGGAACTATACTTGGTCGCAGTCGGACATTGTGTTAACCTCCGAGAATACGCAAGCACAAACCTCTAGCAATAGACCATTGCAGGGGCATGCACCGCATATTTTTAATTTTCAAATTGGCTATGATAATGTTGCATGGGGAACAAAAGCAACTTTACTGTATAACTTTGTAGCGGAGCGGATTGTCTCGGTGGGTATCTTAGGAGCACCCGATAAATACGAGCAACCTTATAGCCAATTAGACTTTATTGCCACGCAAGATATTAACGAATGGCTTGCGATTAACTTACGTTTAAAAAATCTGATAGATCAAAATGTCATTGTTAAACAAGGTAATGAAGTCACTCGAAAATATACACGCGGACGTACCTTTTCTATTGCGGTCAATCTTAGCTTTTAGTTAGCCTGATTTTCGAGTTTAAATGGAGTACGAACAATATCTACTTTATTGTGCCCCTAAAACAAACAGTCCTTGTTTTAGGGGGGGGTTATTTTAGATCATAATCAGTCACAATCGGTTCTCTATCTTGGGTTTTGTCATTAAAATATTCATAAGCACAAACACCTAAAAAGCCGCCTGAAATATTGAATACTTGTTGAAAGCCT
>Ga0256839_1005085_pt1 | contig 12382 bp, 9 predicted proteins | sample 354166metaG_FD_185968 | JGI IMG/M metagenome (GOLD analysis project Ga0256839, IMG submission 185968) | Hydrothermal vent microbial communities from Mid Atlantic Ridge, Atlantic Ocean - 354-166 | ecosystem: Environmental > Aquatic > Marine > Hydrothermal vents | place: Atlantic Ocean: Mid...
GTGAATGGAACAGTTTTCAAAGTAGCGTATATGTAAAGAAAACCAATGATGGTAGTGCTTTAAGTAATGGATTTAATTTAGTTGTTTATATATAAACTATGGCAAATTGCGATAAAAATATCCCAGATTATATAGTTCTTCCAAAAGAAGGCGGTGGAGTACCAGGTCCTCCGGGTCCCCCAGGCCCACAAGGTCCTCCGGGAATAGGAGAACTACCTGTTCCTGCAACAGATGTTTCTGTAACTAATCCTGGCTATGCTAATGCTCAGGAAATATTTGATGAGTTACTTTACTTACAAATAGATATAAATAATTTTGATGCTACTAAAGAACTTTATGAAATAGGGGAATCTATTTCTTCTTTAGGGTTTAATTGGAGTTTAAATAAATCAGATATTATTTCTCAGGTAATAATAGGAGCCCATAATGAAAATGGGGTAGAATTGGGAATAACTACAAGAAATTATACCATTACTTTTTCTCCAGATTTATCTACTACTTCTACTTTTGGTTTAAGAGTAGATGATGGTAAAAATACAACTATTAAAAATAAAACAATAAATTTTATAAATGGCATTTATTTTGGAAATTCAGTAAATCCTGGAACAATAGATAGTAATTTTATTAAATCATTAAACAGGGTTTTACAATCTGAAAAAAGTTATAATTTTACTTCTAATGCTGGAAATAATGTTTATGTATGGTATGCCAATAGAGTAGCTTTAGGAATAGCTTCTTTTAAATTTGGAGGGTTTACTGGGGGAATGGAACCTCCTATTATTATAAGTTTTACAAATTCTTCTGGATTTACAGAAGATTATTATGTATATAGAAGCACAAATCCTCAAATAGGGGTAGTGAATATAGAAGTAAGTTAAATAGATATGGCAGTAGTTATTGTTGATACATTTTCAAGGGGCAGTACTGGAGATAGTCCTTTTCCTATTGTTAAACAGGAAGATATAAAAATAGCCTATCTTACAGTAGCAAACATTATTGAAAGGGATGCTATTGAAGAATGGAAAAGAACTGCAGGGTTACGAGTTCATGTATTAGCTGATGGTAAGGATTATAGACTAGGCTCTGATGTTACTATTGCAGGACAAGTATGGACTGAAGTACAATCTAGTGCTGCTTTTCAACTTATAGCTGAAAAAAATAGTCCTGGAGGATATGTAGGATTAGAACTTGATGGATTTATTAATCCAGCTTATATAAAATCTATTTATGCCAATTCTTCTTATATAGTAGCTACTATTGCTGAAAGAAATGCTCTGACTACAGTAACAGGAGATATTATAGTAGTTACAGATACTTCTGAAACTTATGTAAAATTAAATAATAACCCTTCTCCTACTATAGATGACGATTTCTCTCTTCTTAGTGTAGCGGCCACAGTTTTATCTGTTAATGGGCAAGTGGGTTCAGTAGTTATAGATTTTAATTCTATACTAACTCAAGGAGGTTCTCAAGCTTCTTTTGAAAGTGCAGTAGCAGCTACTCCTTCAGTAAGTGGGAATACTTCCCAAACAGCTAATAATACTAGTGATATAGTTAATATTTATTCTATATTATCAGGATTGGGAGTAGCTACTGAAACTGCTATTCCTTTATATAATGGAACAACTACTTATGAAGATGGTTTTAATGTAGTTTATGGGGCTACAGGAGCTGTAAATCTATACAGAGTAAAAAATGGACAAGGACCAGTTACAGGCATTGCACCTACGGATATTACTAAATGGGAAAGAATAGGGGATTTTTATACCCAAGATGAAATAGATGCCTTACTTTTAAATTTAGTCTCTGAACCTGACTTTAATTGGAACAGACCAATTAAAAAATTACCTGAAATAGGACAAATTCCTGGAAGCAATAAACTTATAGAAGGAACTGAAGAAATTTATTATGGCAGAATAGATGCTACTGCAGAATTAATAAGTATAGAACCTTTAGAAATAGGGGCTTTGATTTCTCCTACTATAAATGGAAGAGTAACTTTAGGAGATGGAGTAAATATTCAACAAATTACTATTTTAGATGATGTAGGAAATGATGTAGGAAATCCTTCTTTTATAGCTACTAATCCTGTTATAGAATTTAGTTTTCAGGTAAATACCCCTATACTTATAATAGAAGGAAGTAATTTAAAATACAGTATCAAAATAGAGGTATCTTATAATCCATTATTACCTAATGAAACCTATTTTTCAGAGCCTGTAGCTATTACTCCTGTTTATCCTATATTATTTGGGATAGGAGTAGCAGATTTAGATGCTGGTAGTAAATACACTGTATTACAAAAGCTAATAGAGATAGATGGCAATAAAACTGTAATAATAAATTCTAATTCAAATAAAATATATTATTGTATCCCTGAAGAATATACTAATAGAGTATCTATTATTGATGAGGGGGGCAATGATTTACTAGGAAGTTTATTTCCTGATGCTCCTACAATAGAACAAGTAAATAGTAGTGGGTTAAATGTAGATTGGGCACATAATTATAAGGTTTATCAAGCTAATTATATAACTGACAGCTCTAATACAGCACTTACTTTTGTAGTAGATAGAAATGTGGGGGTAAATTCTATCAACACTTTAGATGATATTACAGAAGGGAGTATCAATAAACATCTTACCAAAAGTTTAAAAGAAAAATTAGTTAATTGGAATCCTGGAGATTATCTATCAAAAGCTATTTATGATATTGATGATAATGGAGTAGTAGAAAAAGCTGCCTCCTTAGCAACCAATAGTAAAAATGTAAGTGGAAGTATTATTCCTAAAAATAAGTTAATTCATATAACAGGTGCTGATAGTGGGACACAAGTAGTATTAATTGAATTAGCAGATTCATCTTCTAATAAAGTTGCTCATGGAATAACTAAAGAAGATATTTCAGTTAATGGAGTAGGGTTAATAGCTATGTTGGGGTTTGCTGAAGATTATAGTTTACCAGGAGCTTCTGTTACAGATGTTGTTTATCTAGGAAATCTAGGAAATGTTTCATTAACTGAACCTCCTTCAGGATTAGTACAAACTATAGGTACAGTATTAGAATCTGATGGCACTACTGTATTATTAAAGGTTAATCCTCAAGATATTGAGGATAGAGCTAACTTTTTATTTAATTGGAAGCCCTTTACTCCTTACTATAAAGAAACTCACTTTATAGTAGATTTATCTACTATTCCATCTATAGCTTCTGATGCAATAGTTTTAGCAAGAGTTATAGTAGATAATTATATTTCAACTAACAATATAGTAACAGATTATAATTCTGGTAAATTTGAAATTATAGGAGGAGATGTCAAAAGTGAAGTTATTGACCCCAGAGATATAAGAAAAGATGTCTATGATATGGATAGTATGGATGACGGGCTTACTGAAACTGACCCTGCTATCAGAAAAGTAACTATTACAGAAGATGAAAGGACTAAACTTAGAAATCTGGAACCAGCTTCTTTTAAAGGAATATTTGCTAACCCTACAGCTCTTAGAACAGCTCATGATAATTCTACAGGTTTATTAAAAGATGGAGATAGTGCCAATGTAACTTCTACTAATTCTACTTGGGCTTGGGATAGTAACTTACCCCCAACTGCACCTACAGTAGGAGGAGATTGGTATGATACAGGAGTAGCTTCCGGGGGAGATATGGTAAAAAGTATTTTCTCTCCTGCTAAAAATGCAGTTCTTTATAATACAGACAACCATGATACAGGAGTAGTGAATGCAGTATATCCTATTGTAGATAGAGATAAACTTGCAGCTATTGAGCCTGGAGCTACTGCTGACCAAACTGCAGCAGAAATTAAAACAGCTTATGAATCTAATCCTGATACTAATGTTTATACTGATGCTGAAAAAACTAAATTAAATACTGTAGAAGTTAATGCAAAAGATGACCAATTAGCTATAGAAGTACCTTATGATAATACAACTTCTGGAATGGTTTCTACTGAAGTTCAAGGAGCTATTGATGAATTGGATAACACTATTAAATTAGAACAAACTGCTGTAATGTATAAATCTATTTATGATGCTAATCAAGATGGTATTGTAAATAGTGCTAATCAAGTTATAGAAATAGCTATCAATGGGGAAACAGTAGATATGAATGCAGGAGATGCTGTATATATAGATTCTATAACTACAGATAAATCAGCTAAATTCTCATCTAATGATAATCCTCTTACTGTTCCTATGACAGGAATAGTGTTAAATGATGGGGCTGTTACTATTTTCCCTCCAGGAACTTCTATTAAAATAGGTATAAAAGGAGTATTTCAAATACCTTCTTTTGGTGGTTTTGTATCAGGGAATCTTCTTTATTTAGGTACTTTAGGAAAACTTCAAAATACAAAACCTGTTATAAATAATACTACAAGTTTAGTTTTGGCGGGTTTTATATCTGGCTTAGTATCTGGAAATTTAATTATTGAGGTATTCAATTTTCAAGTATCGCCTGCTGCTGATATTAGTTTTAATGATGGAGCTAATTTACTTACTAACACTAATGTTCAAGATGCTTTAGCAGAAGCAGGAGATGCAGCTAAAGGTTCTATAAGTAATCATTTAGATGTAGATATAACAGGCATTCAAATAGGAGATAGGTTAGAATGGAATGGAACTAATTTAATTCCCTACAGACAACAAGAATTTATATATAATGTTAAACCTACAACTATTAATAATACTGTTATTTTTATACCTGTAATCAATACTTCAGATAATTTTATAGGTGGAGACTATAAATTTGAAATTAGTTATCAGTGGAACCATAGTGTAAACACTAGTGATTTTGAAAGTAAAATAACTTTTGATGGAGTTGTGTTGTTTGATTTAGGAGCAGGGGTTTCTCATAAGGAAAAACCTAAAGATGCAGGAGGAAACACAGGAGGTACAGGTTCAGCTCAACAATTATCTTTTAATGCAGGAACATTACTCACCATAGCTCCAGGGCTTAGAACTTTACTTGTGGAATTTAGAACTGGTACTGCAGGCATTAATTCTGCTATATGGGATGTGTTTGTAACAATTAAAAAAATTAATTAAAAATGGCAGACCCTTTAAAATCACCCCAAGAAGTATTGGCACCTCAATTATTTATGGGGAAAGCGCCTCTTGATGCTTCAAAAGTAATAGACACTATTGCAGATAGAGATGCAATACCTGATATTTTAAGATATCATGGGTTTGAAGTTTTTGTAAGGGAAGATTCCACTAAATATATACTTTCAGATAAAACTGATCTTACTAATACCGGATGGAGAAGAGTACAAGTATCAGGTAGTTATCTAGGAATTTTTGATCCTACTAATCCGCCTGTTATTCCGCCTAAAGATAATGATCCTAATTTTAATGCGGGAGATTATTTTATAGCTGCAGTAGCTGATTTTTGGAATTTTACTCAAGGAAACCAATCTCCTGATGGTGGAGGTGAAAATGTAGTTAATTTAGTCTTAGGAGATAATATTACTTATAATTCTAGTAATGTATGGAGTATTTCACCAGCTATAGATTTAGTACAATCAGTTAATGGTAAACAAGGTATAGTTATACTTAAGGCCTTAGATATAAATATAGACCCTATCACAGGACTTACTAGCACACAAACTCAAGAAGCATTAGAGGAGTTAAAAATAATTACTGATGGGCTTTCTTCTGGTAGTCTATACTTAGGGTCGTTTGACCCTGCAATACCTCCTACACCTCCTCCTATTGATGGAGATGATGTTAATTTTAACCAGGGAGATTTCTTTCAAGCTGTTGCTGCAGGAAGTTGGGATTTTAATCCTAATGGGGGTGGGAGAATAGTAACTGTTACTAAAAGTGATTTATTAAGATATAATGTTAATAGTGTATGGGATGTAATACCTTTTGATTCTTTTCAAAATACAGATGAATTACCTGAAGGTATTACTAATCTCTATTATACTGAAACAAGGGTTTCAGCAAATAGTGATGTTTCAGCAAATACAGCAAATAGACATAACCATGCTAATAAAGCTTTATTGGATTCTCTTACAAATATAGGCGCAGCAGATAATTTTTTAAATGAGCAAGGTAATTATATTAATGTACCCAATACACCTCCAGGCGGTACAGTAGAAGGGGCTATACAATTTAGGAATACAACAGGAGATGGATTTGTTGGAGATGATAATATTTTATCTGTTTTAGGAGAATTTAGATTAAATAGCAAAATAATTAAAATTACTTCATCAATAAATGAAAGTTCTCTTACTGATTCTATATTAGATTTTTCAAAAAACACTATCCCTTATATATCAATACAAGCACAAAACAATAAAGGAGGCTTTATCTCTTTATATGATATAGTTGCTAATCTAGATTTAAGGTTGTATGGAGATAGCACTTCATTATATTCTATAGAATGTAGTGGATATAACTGTATATTACTACCTAGTGGAACAACTGCACAAAGGCCCATAGGTGTAATAAGAGGATCATTTCGCTTTAATACAGATACTAGTTCATTTGAGGGATATAATGGTACTGAATGGGGTGCCATTGGTGGGGGAGTAGATTTTATAGTACAACAAATAACTCATTCAGCAGAGGGGGCTTTAACAATAGATTTTGCTAATGGGGTATATGCTAAAGTAGCACTTTCAGCTAATGCTACATCTATTGTTATAGCTAATCCTGTAGATGGTAAATATCAGTTAGAATTGGTACAAGATGCTATAGGAGGCAGAGTAGTTTCATTTAGTGGAATGTATTCGATAGATGGTTCTATACCAGACTATAGCGTTAATGCAAACGCTTCTTCTTTAATTAATATAACTATTGCAGATGGTAAAACTATTATCTCTGGAATGGGTAACTTAATTGCTATTGCCTGATGAGAAATATAGCTCCAAATAGAGACAACTTAGATGCAAATTTCTTTGCTCCAAATTCAGCTTCTCATGCAGAAGATAAACATTATCTTCTCTCGTCAAAGGGGAGTAGGTTAGATGACCCTTTACCTAAAGTGTGTGGTAATTTTAATGGGGTTGATAATATTATTACTATACCTCAAATAGCTTCACAATCTTCTATAACAGTTACTTTTTATTACTCAGCTTTAATAGGAAATGGTGATGTACTAGAGGTTAATGCAACTTTTGATAAACTTATTTCTATTAATGGGATATTGACACATACAGGAATTACTACAGGAGCTACCTTAACAGTAGTTGATTTTAACACTACTTGGAAATTTGCTACATTAACTATTCCTAATCATAATGCAGCAGTAAATTTAAAAATAGGAAATGGCACATTTAAGTTTTATGATTTAGTTTTACAGGGACTAGGTCAATGGTACTTAGAAGAATCAGTAGGAAACACAACTTATGATAGTTCAAGTAATGGAAATCATGGTACTATCCAAGGAGACTTAACTAACTTTTGGTATCAAGGAAGTGATATTCCTTATAGTTATGCTAATAAACTAGGATATACATTAAACACATTAACTATAATACCAGCTATATCACCCATAACAGATGTACTAGGAAATCCTTTAACTAATCCTGGAGCAGTAAGGCATAAAGCTAAAGTTATAGATGTTAATGTAGGGAATATTCCTGATATACTATATCAAATTCAGTTTTCAGCTTTTCCTGTTGGATTTACTTTTACTAATGAAGGTACAGTAACAGGAGTAGCTATTGATGCTACAGGGTTATTAACTGTAACAGGAGTAGGGACTATATTTGATTTAAAGATATATAATGGTGCTACTTTGATACATCATTATTCTTTTAATGAGGGACAAGGAGATATAGTATATGATTTAGTAGGAAATAATAATGGTACTTGGATAGGACATACAGACCCTAATCAATGGGGAAAAAGTGATGAAGCTATTGATTATAGTTTAGTTAATCGACAATATAAAAAAAGTACTGTTTTTAGTTCTGTTGATTTAGGAAACAGTTTAAATAATTGGAGACACAATACTTCTGATGCAACTATAGAATATGTTGTAGGAACAGGTATTGTTTTTACTGGTTCTTCTATTCATAGTGGCACTCCAACTATACTTCAAGATGCAGATCAGTATGCAGAAAGATTAGACGATACCCTTAAACCTAATACTTACTATTGTGATATAACTTATGATTATGTTGAAGCTATTAATCCTGCAAATGTAGTAGGATTTAGAATCAGACTTAAAGCTAGTGGTGTAGATATATCAGGAACTGTTGTAGGTTTAACACCAGGCAATAACAATACTTTAAGAGTTGAAGTTGTATCTCCAACAGAATTATATTCCACTTCTATTTTAGATAGAATTACATTATATATATCTTTTGAACATCAACAAGCTGAAGGAGCTGTTGTTACTGTTAAAAGTGCTGTAACTAATGTATATTATTCAGATAAATACATATTTAAAGGACTTGTAAATACAGGCAGTAAAATAGATTTTAACCCATTTGGTGCTTTAGGTGCTGATGTGCCAAGAGCTTATGAACCACAAGGTTTAGTACCTTCTGGTGCTAATATGTATATGAATCAAACTTTCATACCTTCTGCTATATTTAGTACTGAAGCTGATGCAGTTATTACTAATATGGAAATTAGAGAGCCTTATGAAAGACAATTTGTAGCCGAATTTGTAGAAGAGTTAAAAACCCAAGGAAATTATAATCTTATTGATGAACAAATGTTAATGGGTCTAAGACATGGCGCTGGTTTAAAAATGATGAAAGGTACTGTTATTCCTGTTAATAATGGCGCTGTTTATATAGAGGGGGTTGGGTATGATTTTAACGGAATCAGCAGCTATATAGATAGTAATTACAGTCCAGGTATAAATGGGATAAACTATAAATTAACTGATAATTTGTTTGGAGGGTTTGTTAATCAAGCAATTCCTAAAAGAAGTTTTTTAATTGGATATGACACAACTGCAAATGGTTGTGCTCTATGGGATAATGGTAATAATGTTTTAGCTCAAATTAATACCAATGGAGGGATTCATTATACTGGTAATAGATTTGAAGGAAAGAACCTTTATTTAGGTTTCAGAGAAAACGATAACAGAGGAATAAAGATTAATGGCAATACTGTTGTAGAAGGAGTAGTATCTCCTGCTGGAATAACTAATATAGGTTTAAGGATAGGTTCAGGAGCGGGAGCTGATTTTTTTGATGGTATTATATCTTCTTTTATAATAGGAGCAGCAATAGGGTTTGACCACTTATCTTACTATAATTCATTAACTAAAGTCCAAACTAAAATAGAATTAGGTGCAGTAATTAAAGATATTTTAATCTATAATAATGAATTAAAGACTGCTGATGATGTAAGAAGATTACATGCCTATATAAATGACCCTATAGGTACAATGAATACAATGAGTGATTTAGATGCAGAAGCATTGGATAGATTATATAGAAACTTACAAAGTACTGAATAATGGCTAAGAACTCTTTATTAAAATTAGATTATTTCCTCCCAATGGCATTAAGTAATGAAGCTGATGCTCTAACAGATATTATTGGAGGTAAAAAAGCTATTAATAATGGCGCTACTAAGGTATTTGAAGGGTTTAGTTTTGATGGGATTAGTAGCTATATAGATAGTAAGTACAACCCTGCTATTGATAGGATAAACTATTTTCAAGATAATGCTCAAATAGACATATTTACATTTATTCAATTAAATACAGGTACACTATTTGGAAGCAGTTCTAAATTATTACAAAATGGCACTTATAGTATAAATGGAGGAGATAACCCTTCTACAACAGTAACAGATAAATCGCTAAATAGTGCATATAGAACAGGAAGTACTTCATCAGGTTTAGTTAAAGATGGAGTAATAGCCTATACAAATACAGGTATTTCTTCTCCAATAATATCAAGCATATTAAATATAGGTTCAAATAATACAGTAGGTAATTATTTTAATGGGACTATATCTTTGTTTTCAGCAGGAGCAGCGATAGGAGTAGATCAAGCAGCAAAAAATAACCATTATAGACAATTTTTAGAAGATTTGGGCATAAGTTTAACACCTTAGATTAACAGATATGAATATAAAATTTCCATCTTCACAAATACAATCATTTCAAACTAAAATAGCTGAATACGATTCTCAAAATTTTAATAAAAGTTTTATAGGTGCTGATATTATCTATAGATATGTAGAAACAGGATATGAGCCTTATGAAGTTGTTAGATTTATGCAAAATGAAGGAGTTGAATTTATAGGTTTTCCAGCTTATATATTAATGACTAAAACTGATTATGATACTAATGACGTACCTGTAGGAGTATCTCATAGTGAAATATTAGATGAAAATGGCGACCCAACAGGAATACAGAAAAAGTGGTTTGAGTGGCAATCATCACCTATTATGATTAAAAATGATAATTTAGAAGTCATTATTCCAACTACTTATGCGAATAAAGCTTCTACTGTTGATGATTTAGAAATATTTGATAATGCAATAGATGTAGTAAAAATATTTGGTACTCAAGAATTAAAATCTGATTATTTAAATAACCCACTTTGGCTAAAAGATGAAAACAATAATCCCATAACAAAACCTCCTATAGATAAAACTGCTTCTTACTATACTTTAAATTGGGAAAAAGAGGCCTTTGATTTTATCCACGCCCAAAGATTAGTAAAAACATGGTTTCAAGGATTACCTGGAACAACAACTGTTGATAAATTTAATTCACTTGCAGAAATTGAAAAGAAAGAAGTCATTAGATGGGGCATTTTAGATGATACTGCTATTGATAAAAGTTTAATTGAAGCCACTTTACCTAATCCTAAAAGTAGAACTTCTTATAGAGGGTGGCATATACGCAGAGCAATTAATGCTAGAACTAAAAGATTTAACATAGCATGGAACTATCTAATAGATAACCTTACTAATAATGCTATTACTACCAAATTAGATGCAATGCTTACTTTTGAAATGAGAGAGTTTTATATATTAAGGGGAAGAAGTAATCAAAGCAGACATTTAATTGTAAATGGAAAGATTAATCCTATATTTTGGGCTGCCTTTAATTCTTCTGATGTTGCTTATAGCGATAATAATATTAATCATATAAAAACTAAAATAGAACAAATATTAGATGGCGATAAATTTGTAGAAACGTTTACAGGGATATAAAATATAAAATGTTAACATTAAATAATAATAAAATGATAACTGTAGGACAAAAGATAGGAGCTTATGTTATTTTAAAACCATCAGGATATGGTTTTTGGGAGATTAGTAATGGTAGACAAGTATTAAGAATAGCAGAAGAAGATATTTTAAAAGAAGATTTTAATAAAGGTTCACTAATGTATAATATTTTTATAGAAGAAATAAAGAAAAAGTCTGCAGCTAAAAAAACTATTAAAAAGAAGAAAAAATGAAGAAAAAATTAATTCTTTGGTTTTATACTACATTTGGTAAAACAAGCTCCCCTGAAAAGATAGATTGGTTACTATTTAGTATGGTTATATTTATTATAACAGTATTATTTGTAGGACTACGTATTTTAATATAAAATTAAATGGAGTTATTATTTGAAAATATTTACTTTTTATCTTTTTATGGATTCCTAATTTATTCTGTAGGGGTGTTTGTTATTAAGAAAGATAAATATGAAAACGAAAATAAAAAGCTTTTGATAAAAAAATACTTGTTCGATAATTGGGATAACTGGATATTTAGTCTAATGTTGGTACCTATAATAGCTATTAAAGCTGAAGATATGTGGGCAATATTAATGGAAGTTGTAGAAAAAAAATGGATTTTCTATAAAGTTTATTATCTTGGAGTAGGTATAATAGTAGAGGCTTTTTATATTTTAATTGAATGGGTTAATAACAAACGAAAAAAACTAATCAAACAATGAATTGGGAGTTAATATTAGAATTTTTTATAGAGATATTAATAGCAACAGGAGTTTTAGGTGCTTTTTTTAAAATATTTAAATACGCTGTAAAAAAAATTACAGATAAAAGACTTTCGTTAAAAGTACATAAAGTATTAGTTAAAAAATTTACACTTTATGATTTACTGCAAACTACACTACATTATGTAAAAGGACATAGGATAGTTCTTTTAAGATTAGAAAATGGGGGAAATGTTCCAGAACTTACCTCTATTTTAAAGTGTACTGTTATTGAAGAAAGTTATGATGCTCCATTATCTTCTAACAAACACAGATGGCAAAAAAGAGAAGTTGATATGGCATATATTAAGGTAATCATTAAAATGGGCAAAAAATCTGTTTTTATAGAAACAAAGGCGTTAGAAGAAAACTCAATTCTTAAAAATTTATATGAGAGACAAAATATTGTTTGTTCAAAACTCTATTATATAAGTACAACAAGTA
>Ga0256839_1005086_pt1 | contig 12381 bp, 10 predicted proteins | sample 354166metaG_FD_185968 | JGI IMG/M metagenome (GOLD analysis project Ga0256839, IMG submission 185968) | Hydrothermal vent microbial communities from Mid Atlantic Ridge, Atlantic Ocean - 354-166 | ecosystem: Environmental > Aquatic > Marine > Hydrothermal vents | place: Atlantic Ocean: Mid...
CCGGAGGTAACCAGCCAGGCAATCAAGGCCTTACAGGCCATAGCCGATATTTACGGGCATACGTTCACCTTCACCGAAGGGCTGATTGGCGCGGCCGCCATTGAGGCTACGGGCAACCCATTCCCGCAGGCTACGGAGGAGTTGTGCAAGGCTGCCGATGCTATTTTATTTGGCGCCATCGGGGACCCCAGATATGATAACGACCCGGCAGCCAAAGTGCGGCCGGAACAAGGGCTGCTGAAAATGCGTCAGGAACTGGGCCTTTTCGGTAATATCAGGCCGGTAACCACCTACGAAAGCCTGGCCGGCATGTCGCCCCTGAAGAACGAGGTGATCAAAGGGGTTGACTTCGTGGTGTTCCGGGAGCTTACCGGGGGCATTTATTTTGGCGAGCCCCGCGGCCGCAGCGAAAACGGTGACAAAGCCTATGACACCTGTGTGTATGCCCGGTATGAGGTAGAACGGATTGCCCGGCTGGCTTTTGAGGCAGCCGGTAAACGTTCCGGCCGGCTTACCCTGGTAGATAAGGCTAATGTGCTGGCCACTTCGCGGTTATGGCGCGAAACAGTTACCGGCATGGCCGGGGATTACCCGCAGGTAACCCTGGATTTCATGTTTGTTGATAATGCCGCCATGAAAATCATTCAGAACCCGGCCGGGTTTGATGTGGTGGTAACCGAAAATATGTTTGGCGATATATTAACCGATGAAGCTTCGGTGATATCGGGGTCTCTCGGTCTGTTGCCCTCGGCATCGGTGGGCAACCACGTCAGCCTGTTTGAGCCTATTCATGGTTCCTATCCACAGGTGGCCGGCCAAAACAAAGCCAACCCCGTGGGGGCCATCCTCTCGGCTGCCATGTTGCTGGATTATGCTTTTAACATGACCAAAGAGGCAAAGGTTATTAAAGAGGCGGTAACCTCCGCCATTAACCAGGGCTATGTAACCGAAGACCTTAACCCCGCCAACCCTATCGGTACCAGCGAGGCAGGCGATAAAGTTGTGGACATCATAAAAACGGCAGCGTTGGTGTAGAAAATCAGGAATAAACAGGATAAATATTAATTACGGTGTATTACAATCAAGACAGCATTTTTTTTATTGATGGCAACTGGGCCAAAGCCAGCGAAACCAACATCGATGTGTTTAACCAAACCTTTCATTATGGTATTGGTGCCTTTGAGGGGATCAGGGCTTATCACACCGCTACCGGGATGAGCCTGTTTAAAGCCACCGAGCATTATAAGCGTTTGCTTAATTCGGTAAAGACCCTGCATTTAAAAATTGATTATACGGCTGCGGAGCTGGTTGAAATCACCCATCAGTTGTTAAAAAAGAACAACCTGCGCAATGCCTATGTGCGGCCCCTGGTATTTATGGGGCCCAATATGGAGCTGACCATCAAGGGCAAACCACGGCTGCTGATAGCCGCCTGGGAGTGGGGGGCGCTGCTGGGCAAAGGGCAGTTAAACCTGGCTATTTCTTCCTACCAGCGGCCCGACAGGAAATCACTGCCCAATACGGCCAAACTTACCGGCAATTATACCAATTCCATCCTGGCCTCGTATGAAGTGCGCAAGCGGGGTGCCGATGAGGCCCTGATGCTGGATGTGGACGGCAACATTGCCCAGGCCCCCGGGGCGAATTTTTTCCTGGAAAAAGACGGGGTGCTGTACACCCCCGAAGAAGGCCATATCCTGCCCGGGATCACCCGCAACACCATGTTTGCGTATGCCAAAGAACTGGGCTTCGAAATCAGGGAGCAGGCAATTCCGGTAACCATGCTCCATGATGCCGATTCGGCCTTTCTTACCGGCACGGCCACCGAGATAGTAGGGGTAAAATCCATTGAAGGGATAGTAATGAAAAAAGATTGGGCCGACAGCATGGGAGCGGTTTTGGCCGGGGTCTATCAGCACCGCATTAAAAGGGAAGAATCGCAAGGCCTGACGATTGTATAGAGGCAGAAACCTGCCTTACGGCAGACAGGACGAAAGACAGAAGGTAGAAGCCCGGCTGCAGGACAGCAGCAACCGGCAATCTATACCAGTTAATAATAAGTAAAACAATAAGTAAAGAATGCCAGAATTAAACAAATACAGCAAAACCGTAACCCAGGACCCTACCCAACCGGCTGCCCAGGCAATGCTGCACGCCATTGGTTTAAGCCGTGAAGACCTGAAAAAACCGCAAATTGGCATTGCCAGCACCGGCTTTGACGGTAACCCCTGCAATATGCACCTTAATGGCCTGGCGGCTGCCATTAAGCAAAATATCAATGAACATAACCTGGTGGGCCTGGTTTTTCATACCATAGGGGTCAGCGATGGCATTTCTATGGGCACCCCCGGCATGCGCTACTCCCTGCCTTCCCGCGACATTATTGCCGATTCAATTGAAACGGTAATGAATGCCCAAAGCTATGACGGGTTGGTAGCCGTAGTAGGCTGTGACAAAAATATGCCCGGGGCCATGATGGCCATCGGCCGCCTTAACCGTCCGGCCATTTTAGTTTATGGCGGCACCATTGCCCCTGGTCATTACAAAACAAAAAAACTGGATGTGGTCTCGGCCTTTGAGGTGCTGGGCGAAAAAATTGCCGGCAAAATATCGGAGGAAGATTTTCAGGGGGTGGTAGAAAACGCCTGCCCGGGGCCCGGTGCCTGCGGGGGCATGTACACCGCCAATACCATGGCCTCGGCCATCGAGGCGCTGGGCCTGAGCCTGCCGTACAATTCGTCTAACCCGGCCATCAGCAAAGCTAAACAACAAGAATTGCTGACCCTTGGCGAAGCGATGCACAACCTGCTGAGCAAGAATATTTTACCGCGGGATATCCTTACCAAAAAGGCTTTTGAAAATGCCATCACCCTGATTATCGTTTTAGGCGGCTCTACCAATGCCGTACTGCACCTGATCGCCATGGCCAAAGCCGTAGGGGTGGCGCTTACCCTGGCTGATTTTCAGCGTATCAGCAACAAAACCCCATTTCTGGCCGACCTGAAACCCAGCGGTAAGTTTGTCATGGAAGACCTGCACAAAATTGGCGGGGTGCCCGGGGTAATGAAGTTACTCCTGCGCCAGGGGTATTTGCATGGCGACTGCCTGACCGTAACCGGTAAAACCATTGCCGAAAACCTGGCCGCGGTACCGGACCTGGGCGATAACGAGGTGATCAGCGCCTGGGACCAACCGATAAAGCCTACCGGCCATTTGCAGATACTTTATGGCAACCTGGCCACCGAAGGGGCGGTAGCCAAAATAACCGGCAAGGAAGGGCTTACGTTTTCCGGCCCGGCCAAAGTGTTTGAAAGTGAGTACGCAGCCAACGATGGCATCAGTGCCGGCAAGGTGATGGCCGGAGATGTGGTGGTTATCCGCTATGAAGGCCCGAAAGGCGGCCCGGGCATGCCCGAAATGCTGAAACCTACGGCCGCCATTATGGGGGCCGGCCTGGGCAAGGAAGTAGCCCTGATTACCGATGGCCGCTTTTCGGGTGGCACCCACGGCTTTGTGGTGGGGCACATTACCCCCGAAGCCCAGGTGGGAGGCAATATTGCCCTGGTAAAAGATGGCGATATCATCAGCATTGATGCTGAAAAGAACACCCTTGAGGTTGAACTGAGCGCAGAAGAGCTGGCTGAGCGCAGAAAAAACTGGCAGGCCCCACCCTTAAAAAAGACCAGGGGCAGCCTCTATAAATATGCAAAATTAGTTGCCACGGCATCCGAGGGGTGCGTTACCGATGAATAACATGGAAAAAGAATCAACATTAACCACAATGCCCGCTATCAACGATGGCGCCCGTATTTCAGGCTCCGAGGCAGTAATTCGCGCACTCATTAACGAGGGAGTGGATACGGTCTTTGGTTACCCGGGAGGCGCCATTATGCCCATATACGATGAGGTGTTTAAGTTCGATGAGCAGATATCGCACGTGCTTACCCGCCACGAGCAGGGGGCCGTACATGCCGCCCAGGGCTACAGCCGCGCTTCGGGCAAGGTGGGGGTATGCTTTGCCACCTCCGGGCCGGGCGCTACCAACCTGGTTACCGGCATTGCCGATGCCCAGGTTGATTCTACCCCGCTGGTTTGCATTACCGGCCAGGTGCCTTCGGGCCTGTTGGGCAGCAGCGCCTTTCAGGAAATTGATATTATTGGCATCTCCATGCCCATTACCAAGTGGAACTTTCAGGTAACCCGGGCCGAAGAAATACCCGAAGCCATTGCCCGGGCCTTTTATGTGGCCCGCTCCGGGCGCCCCGGCCCGGTGCTGATAGACATCACCAAAGATGCCCAGTTTGGCCTGCTCGATTTCCATTATGCGCCCTGCCAGGGCATCCGCAGCTACAAACCGGTACCCGATTTAGATGAATTCAGGGTTGCCGAAGCGGCCAGCCTGATCAATGCCGCCCAACAACCCCTGATTTTGGCCGGTCACGGCATCTTGTTGTCGGGGGCCGAAAAAGAGTTGCTGGAGCTGGCCGAAAAAGCCGATATTCCGGTAGCCTGCACCTTGCTGGGGTTGTCGGTAATGCCCGATGACCACCCTAATTACGTAGGTATGCTGGGCATGCACGGCAATTATGCCCCCAATAAACTTACCAACGAGTGCGATGTGCTGATTGCCATCGGTATGCGCTTTGATGACCGCGTTACCGGGGACCTGAGCCAGTATGCCCGGCAGGCCAAGGTGATCCATATTGAAATAGACCCCTCGGAAATAGATAAAAATGTCAAGGCCGATATTCCGGTTTTGGGCGATGCCAGGGAAGTGTTGCAGGCCTTGAACGAAAAAATTAAACCAGCCGCCCACGCGGAGTGGCGGGCCCGCTTCCGGGAGTTGGAACAGGTAGAGTTTGATAAAATTATTTACCACGACACCACCCCCACCGAAGGCCAGATTAAAATGGGTGAGGTAATTAACCTGGTGTCGCAACAAACCAAAGGCGAGGCCGTAATTGTTTCGGACGTGGGCCAGCACCAGATGATGACGGCCCGCTATTATAAGTTCAACCGGCCCGATAGCCATATCACCTCCGGGGGGCTGGGTACGATGGGGTTTGCCCTGCCGGCCGCTTTTGGCGCCAAACTGGCCAGCCCCAACCGCCAGGTAGTAGCCGTAGTGGGCGATGGCGGGGTACAGATGACCATCCAGGAACTGGCCACCATGGTACAGTACCATGTGCCGGTAAAAATTATTGTGCTGAACAATAATTTTCTGGGTATGGTGCGCCAGTGGCAGCAGTTGTTCTTTGAAAAACGCTACGCCTCCACCGAAATGGTAAACCCCGCTTTTGCCGAAGTAGCCAAAGGGTTTGGGCTGGAATCGAAACGTATTGCCGAGCGGGCAGGTTTAGCCCGGGCCATTGCCGACATGCTGGCCTGGGAAGGGCCCTACCTGTTGGAAGTGGCCGTAGAGAAAGAAGAAAATATTTTCCCGATGATCCCCTCCGGGGCCGCAGTTACCGATATGCGGCTGGAATAACGTAGAAGCGCAAGAATATGAAAGAGAAAGAACAAGAAGAAGTATTTACCATTTCGGTACTAACGGAGAATAAAAGCGGCTTACTTAATGCCATTACCATCATTTTTACCCGCAGGAAGATGAATATTGAGGCATTGAATGTTTCGGAAACCGAAATTGAAGGGGTTAGCCGGTTCACCATCATTATTCAGTCAACCTTTAACCGGGCCGAGCAGGTGGTGAAGCAAATCAACAAGCTGGTGGAGGTGCTGGGCTCTTTCCTGTACCGGGAAGACGAGGTGTATTACCAGGAGATTGCCCTGTTTAAAATGGGCACGGCAGCGTTTTTAAACAATAATACCATTGAAAGGGTAGTGCGCAATAATGGCGCCCGCATCCTGGTAATCGAGCGTGACCATATTGTTATTGAAAAAACCGGCCACCGTGATGAGATACGTGCGCTGCGCAAAAAACTGGAGCCCTTCGGATTGCTGGAGTTTGTCCGCTCAGGCCGGGTGGCCATCTCTAAAGCAAGACGTAAAACACATGAGTTCCTGAAAGAACTGGAACAAGCAAATTATTTCACATCAGAAAACAATTATCAATAAAAAACAGAAAACATGGCAAAAATTAATTTTGGCGGAGTAGAAGAAAATGTAGTTACCCGGGAAGAGTTTCCCTTAACGAAAGCACAAGCGGTGCTCAAAGATGAGGTAGTGGCCATCATCGGCTATGGGGTACAGGGCCCGGGGCAATCGTTAAACCTGAAAGACAACGGCATAGCGGTAATCGTGGGCCAACGCCAGGGCTCTAAATCGTGGGACAAGGCCGTAGCCGATGGCTGGGTGCCCGGGGAAACCCTGTTTGAGATAGAAGAGGCCTGTGCCAAAGCCACCATCATACAGTACCTGCTTTCCGATGCCGGGCAAATAGCCCAGTGGCCTGTCATCAAAAAGCACCTTACCCCGGGTAAGGCACTGTATTTTTCACATGGTTTTGGCATTACCTATAACGACCAGACAGGCATAGTGCCCCCGGAAGGTGTAGATGTGATCCTGGTAGCCCCCAAAGGCTCCGGCACCTCGCTGCGCAGGTTGTTTGTAGCCGGCAAAGGGCTTAACTCCAGCTATGCCATCTATCAGGATGCTACCGGCAAAGCTTTCGAGCGGGTGATCGCCCTCGGTATCGCCATTGGCTCAGGCTATTTGTTTGAAACGGACTTCAGAAAAGAAGTGTTCTCCGACCTTACCGGGGAGCGGGGCATTCTTATGGGCGCCCTGGCCGGGGTTTTTGAAGCCCAGTACAATGTGCTGCGCAAAAACGGCCATTCCCCCTCCGAGGCCTTTAACGAAACCGTAGAAGAGCTTACCCAAAGCCTGATGCCGCTGGTAGCGGAGAACGGCATGGACTGGATGTATGCCAACACTTCGGTAACGGCCCAGCGTGGCGCCCTCGACTGGCGGCATAAGTTCAGGGAAGCTACCGCCCCGGTATTTGATGAACTTTATGAGCGCGTGTCTTCCGGCAAAGAAGCCGAAAGGGTAATTACAGTAAGTAGTAAACCCGATTACCGCGAAAAGCTGGAAGAAGAACTGCAGGAATTGCGCGAGTCGGAGATGTGGCAGACCGGGGCCCAGGTACGTAAGCTGCGGCCCGAAAACAACTAAGCGCCTTGACTACAGGACAACTCACGGCACCCACAGCAGCGGCCATCGAGGCCGCTGCCGGTTTATTAAACGGCCTGGTTGAGCCAACCCCTTTGGCACTCAACCGCAATTTAAGTGAACGCTATGGGGCGGAAATCATGCTTAAACGGGAAGACCTGCAGGTGGTCAGGTCGTACAAAATAAGGGGGGCATATAACCGGATGGCCGCCATAAGCCCGGCCGCCCGGGCCAACGGGGTGGTTTGCGCCAGTGCCGGCAACCATGGCCAGGGGGTGGCCTATGCCTGCCATAAACTGGGTATCCGCGGCACCGTATTTATGCCTACCCCCACACCCGGGCAAAAGATCAACCAACTGAAAGGCTTTGGCGGCAGCGAGGTAGATGTGGTGCTGGTAGGCGACACCTTTGATGATGCCTATGCCGAAGCGGTGAAGTTTTGCCAGCGCAGTGCCGCCACCTTTATCCACCCCTTCAACGACCCCCTGGTAATAGCCGGCCAGGGAACGGTGGCCAAAGAAATCCTGGCCGCCAGCACTAAGCCTGTTGATTATTTAATCCTGCCCATTGGTGGGGGCGGCCTGGCCTCGGGAGTGGCTACCTATTTTAAAGAACATTCACCGGCAACCAAAATAATTGGCGTGGAGCCGGAGGGCGCAGCCGCCATGCACGCTTCGCTGGCAGCCGGCAAGCCGGTTACCCTGGAGCACATTGACAAGTTTGTGGACGGGGCCGCGGTAAAAGCCCCGGGCGAGCTGACCTTCCGGGTATGCCGTGACCACCTCGACCGGGTGATGACCGTGCCGGAAGGATTGGTATGTACGGTGTTGCTCCGCATGTATAACGAGGAGGCCATTGTGGCCGAACCGGCCGGGGTGCTGAGCATTGCTGCCCTGGCCTTTTTGCAGGAAGAAATTAAGGGCAAAAATGTAGTGTGTGTGTTGAGTGGCGGCAACAACGATATCGTGCGCACCGAAGAAATCAAGGAGCGCTCGCTGTTGTATGAGGGGCTGAAACATTATTTTATCGTTAGTTTTCCGCAGCGGGCCGGGGCACTACGTGAATTCCTGGTTGATGTGTTGGGCCCAAATGATGATATCACCCATTTTCAGTATTCAAAGAAGAATAGCCGTGAGCGGGGCCCGGCCGTGATTGGCATTGAATTAAAATACAAAAAAGACTTTGCAGGGTTAGTCGGGCGGCTGAACAAGCTTAACTTCAAGTACGAATACCTGAATGAAAACCCCGAGTTGTTTCACCATTTGATTTGAGTGCTGGGCCTCCCGGATAAACCCGGCTATTCCAGCCGCAGCATAACCGGACGGTGGTCGCTGACAATGGTAGCGTAACCGTTGGCACACTTTTCTAACGACAGGGTTGCGGTTTCAAGGACATTGCCGAACAACTCATTGGTGATTAAAATATGGTCGATATGGCTGGGCCAGGAGGGGTACGACCAGCCAAGGTTTTCATCAAGGGCAATTTGCATATCAACAAATACGTAGTCGTTGCCGGCATCAATAAAGTTCTGAAAAGGTGTGCCCTCGCTACCTGGGGTGATCTCATCATTAAAGTCACCGAGTAAAATAACCGGCTCATCAGGCAGGTTGGTATCAATAAATTGCTTGAGCAACCGGCTGGCTTCCGTCCTGCGGCTAACGTTATCGGCACCACCACAGCATTTAAGGTGAATATTGATGAAGGTGGCCGTCAGGCCGGAAGTATGGGTAGCCACTGTTACCACGGGTGGCCGGGGGAAAGGGCTGCTCAGGCTATCGTATAGGGTGGTAAGCCCGGTAAGGGAAACTTCGGCTGTCTTATAAAGATAACCCAGGTTAATATTTCCTGAAATCGCAATTCTTCCCTCCCAGCCCGGCAGTTCGGCCAAAAGGTTTTCCATGGCATTGGCCGAGGAAACCTCCTGAAAAGCAATCAGGTCAATACCGGTAGTCGTGATGATTTTAGCTACCTCAGCCGTAGATTCCGCACGTTGCGGAAAATTCTCGATATTCCAGGTGAGAATATCAAAGGTTGTATTGGCCACCGTGGGGGCGCAGGCAGTATAATCACTCGCTACCGGTAGTGCTGGTGTAGGGGTGACCCCGCCATTGCAAGAGAAAATCAGCGCGGCCAGGGCAAAAGGCAAGGCACGAAACACCCCAAAACCGAAATATTTTTTATACTTTTCCATATACCAACAAAAATAGCTGATGCCGCGCTTACTTTACCTCTCTCTGGCTTTTGTTTTTACCATGGCCTGTTCTTCGGACCAGCAGCAAGATAAGCCGCAAACATCCGTAACAAGCCGGCATATCCCGCCTGTTGATCTGGATTTTGACGAAATACTTGCCCGCGGCTATATCAATGCAGCAGTAGATTACAGCTCTACTTCATATTTTATTTACAAGGGGCAGATAATGGGGTTTGAGTATGAGTTGCTAAAGCGGTTGGAAGATTACTTTAACCTGAAGGTTAATATCATTGTGGAACCCAGTATTGAGGCCACCATTAATATGCTTAACCGGGGCGAAATTGATATCATAGCCTACCCGCTTACCATCACCAAAACCCGCAAAAAAGTTATTGCCTTTACCCACCATTATATCACCCAAAGCCAGGTGTTGGTGCAACGTAAGCCGGAGAACTGGCGGCAGATGAAACTGCACGAGATAGAAAAGACATTAATCCGCAACCAGGTAGATCTTATTGATAAGGAAATCCATGTCCTTAATCATTCTTCGTATGTAGATGCCCTCGAGGCCCTTTCGGAACAAATTGGCGGAGACATAACGATTATTGAAGAAGACCCGGCAAAAGATACCGAACAACTGATTAAGGACGTGGCCGAGGGCCTGTTTGCCTTTACCGTTTCGGATGAAAACATTGCCAAAGTCAACCGGGCCTACTACCCTATTCTGGATGTAGAAACACCGGTAAGCTTTCCCCGCAGGATAGCCTGGGCGGTCCGGCAGAATGCCCCTGTTCTGCTGGATACCCTGAACTATGGCATTAAAAGCCTTAAAAAACAGGGGCTGATTAAAATCATCTACGACAAATATTTTAACAGCACCCGCAAGGCAAAAGAAATTGCCCGTAGTGACTATAGCTCGTTTAGCGGGCAAAAACTATCGCCTTATGATGATTTAATAAAGCAAAATGCCCGTAAGCTTAACTGGGACTGGCGCCTGTTGGCCGCTATGGTTTATCAGGAATCGCAGTTTGACCCGCAATCACAATCCTGGGCCGGGGCTGCCGGGTTGTTGCAAATGATGCCGGCCACCGCCCGTGCCCACGGGGTAACCAACAGGACCGACCCCGGGCAAAGCCTGCGAGGCGGCACCGATTACCTGCTTTGGCTGGAACGCCAATGGCAATCCAGGGTAACCAACCCCGGGGAACAATTAAAATTTATCCTGGCCTCTTATAATGTGGGCATTGGCCATGTTTATGATGCCTGCGCCCTAACGGAGAAGTTTGGTGGCGACCCCACCAAGTGGGACGAGGTAAAAGGTTACCTGCTCAGGTTATCAAACAAAAAATACTATTCCGACCCGGTAGTGAAACTTGGCTATGCCCGGGGCAGCGAACCGGTAAAATATGTAGATGAGATTTTAGTGCGCTATGAGCGCTACCGGCAGTTAATTCCGGAATAAATTATAGCTTTTGCCCGGAGCCCCCTTCCCCGGCAGGTTCGGCACCTACAACAGGGCTGTAATGGTTATTAACCGTTGCGGCCACCCACGCAGCGGCATCAGCATGCAGATAGAATAGTTTGGCTTCTACCCCCTGGCGGTTTTGCATGGCCGTTAACTGCAAGCATAGCTGCCGGAGCCGTGAATCGTGGGACGACAGAAAGGCTTCACAGGTGAGCCCCCTGGCTTTCATTACCGGAATAACCTCCTTCTCGAGGTACTCCAGGGCATGTAAAACCTGGCCCGAAAACTGCCGCAAATCGGCCAGAATGCCCCTAACCGGATATTGGCCGGCAAAATGGACGAGGTTTTCGATGTGCCGGTAAAAATCATCCCGGGCCTGTCCGCTGTTGTCTTGCGCCAGATAAGTTGAATAGACAATTTTGGTGGCCGGGTCATACACCGACCTGCACGCGGCATTGTCGGTTATACCTATCTTCCGGGTAATTTGCCCTTTCTTTTGTTCTGCCATTTTTGCCGTAAAGTAACTACAAGAATAGCCATTTTGCCATAAAATGCAATTTATTTCCTTATGAAGTGGCAGCACATCGCCTACTTAACTTGTTTGGCCAGCCACGTTTCAGCTTCCGGAAGGTCGGTAAAAATCCTGGCCTCAACCCGTAAACGGGTAAGGATATCCACCAGCTTGCGGCTTACATTGGCAATAATCAGGTCATCCGAAACCACAATGGCCTCATAGGCAAAGCCACTCTTCTTCAACGCAGGATAACCGGTGCTTTCCAGGTAATCAAAATATTTTACATAAGAGCCCCGTAACTTCCTGATATCAACTATCACCCCACGGATTTCATTATCTTTGGCAAATTCTATCGCATTGGCAAGGTGCTCCTGAAAAAGTATTTGATTAGCTTTGTTATTTACCAGGCCCGAATAAGTAGAATGCAAAATTTTACTTTCCGCATGATAAACCGAATAACACAACTTGTTGGCTGTTACAATAACCGGCATATTTATTGGGTTTCCTTCCGGAATAGCTTGTTGGCCATCTAAAATATTACAAATTTTGCGTTTTAACAATGCTGCTTAAGTTCTTTAAATATCAGGCTACCGGCAACGATTTTATCATGGTGGATAACCGCCAGGGTGTTTTTCCTGAAAATGACCCGGCCCTGATCAGCCGCCTGTGCCACCGGAAGTTTGGTATTGGCGCTGATGGCATAATCCTGCTAGAGGAGGCCAAAGAGGCCAACTTTACCATGGTTTACTATAACCCCGATGGCAGCCAAAGTTTCTGCGGCAACGGCTCGCGGGCGGCCGTACACTTTGCCCGTTCCCTGGGCATGCTGGGCGATAGCGGCAGTTTTGTGGCCATAGACGGTATCCATCAGGCTAAGATTTCGGGCGCTACCGTGCAGGTGAACATGGCCAACGTATCCCCGGGAAAAGAAATACTCAACGGGGTTTTTTATGCTACCGGCTCCCCGCATTATGTTACTTTTGTTGACCATGTTGATCGTGTGGATGTGGTGGCCGAGGGGCGCAGCCTGCGCCATCACCAGGCTTTTCAGCCGGACGGCAGCAACATCAATTTTGTGGA
>Ga0256839_1005087_pt1 | contig 12381 bp, 12 predicted proteins | sample 354166metaG_FD_185968 | JGI IMG/M metagenome (GOLD analysis project Ga0256839, IMG submission 185968) | Hydrothermal vent microbial communities from Mid Atlantic Ridge, Atlantic Ocean - 354-166 | ecosystem: Environmental > Aquatic > Marine > Hydrothermal vents | place: Atlantic Ocean: Mid...
GCCGGTCCCGGAGGGGATCGTGGTGCCGGGCGAGCCGAGCTCGCGGGTGTTGTGGCGGGTGCTTGCGGCTGGAGCGCCTGTGTCCGGGGTGGTGCGGCCGTATGCGCTCAGGCCTGCGATTGCCGCGGGTGGTGGGGCTGGCTAGATTGCAAGCGGCGGGGCGTAGCGCAGCCGGGTAGCGCATCTGCTTTGGGAGCAGAGGGTCGGCGGTTCGAATCCGCCCGCCCCGACCAGGAGAATCGCAGCATCCCGCTGCCCTCCGCACCCTTTCCCGCAACCCTGGTTTCCCCAACACCCAGCCCTCGGCGTCGATGAGCGGTGACGCTAAGGAGCAGCGCGGAAACGCCGCGCCACCGATCGGCGATTTCGCCACACGGCTACGGCATGCGGCAAACAGCGGACACCCGCCGGCGCGATCCCGCATACGACCCACACCGCCGTTGTCCGCTTGTGGCGCCATGGGACTCCCTAGCGTCCAGACCGGGAACGCGGGCTGCTGCATCAAGATGAGATAATAATCCTCCTTAGACGCGACTCCAGCAATATTCTCATTCGGCCCCGAATGGCATACTGAAGGTGTTATAATCACACCTCAATGTTTGTTGCATTGGAAGATCAAATTGACCGCCATCGCGCCTCCAGCGAGCGTTCGAGGGCCGGAGATGGACTCGCCACGCCGGACGTCTTCCGCGGTTCGCGGTCTGTCGCGGAACATCGCATACGATCAGGCGGTTGCCCGCGCTGCCGGGCCGCATGCTCCGCCATACCGCGTGGATCCAGCAAACGCGTCGCGGTCCCTTCTCTACGCGCCCCCTGAGTGTTCCGCAGCGCAGTTCGACAAACATCCATGCGCGTGTTGCGGATTTCGGCCACAAACCTTAGAGCAATCAGAGACCTGCTCCGTGAAGGCCTAAAAAGCGCCCGCGGCCATGCCCCGGTCTCGGCGCGACGGCAGCCCGCTGAGATCAGGAGGCGCAGGATGTGGCGGAAAGCAAAGCCCATCCGCTCGGCGAGCGCGCGGGCGCGCACCGGTTGAGCGTCTCCCTTCGCATCAGCCGAAGGATCCCGTTCTCGCAGCCGCCGGCCGTCTGCGCGCGGCACCCGGCGCCGCCTGGGCGGCCAGCGCATCCAAGGGATCGCCCGTCGGTCGTCCCCGACGGCGAACCGGTCCATTCCCGGCCATCCATCCGCGCAAACGTCTGCACGGATTCCTTCCGTCCCCAAGCGTCGATGCGCGCCGGAGCTAGAGCCGTTCCGCCTGGCCGGTCACGAAGTCGTATTCCGCTTCCACCACATGTTCGGCGCCCTCCGGGCGCAGGATGCTCGAATAGAGGGCGAAGCGGGTGACGATGAAGGGGCTCGAGCGGAACAGCGCGCGGCTCTGCAGAAAACGCCCGTAGCGGTGGTCCGGAAGCGGTTCCTTGACCCGGCCGATGGTGACGTGGGGGGCGAACTTGCGCCGTTCCGGCGGCAGGCCGATGTGCTCGGCCAGGATGCGTTCGATGTGGCGGCGCAGCCGATGCACCTCCCGGCCGTCCTCGAGCCCCACCCAGAGCGTGTGGGGATGGCCGCGCGGCGGGAACTGGCCGATGCCTTTGAGGCGCAGTTCGATCGGCGGCATGGAGACCGAGGTCAGGGCCTCGCCGATGTCGCAGAAGGTGGCGTGGTCGACCTGGCCGATGAAGCGCAGCGTGAGGTGGAAGTCGTCCACATCCGTCCACCGCACGCCCGGCAGGCCCTCGCACAGCCGGTCGAGCTCGAAGGCGATGTCCTCGGGCATGGCGATGGCGATGAACAGGCGGGGCATGGGAGCCTCCTCATCCGGTGGGGCCGCTTCGGCGCAGGCGCTTGCCAAAGCGTCCCCGCTCACCTACGAGATCGCATCGCGTGCCGCTTGCCGGCGGCGCATGGGGTTGCGTTCGGACGCATGGGAAGGACCTGGTGAAGGGTGACGCCTTCATCCGCGAGGTGGACGAGGAACTGCGGCACGAGCGCCTCCTTCGGCTGTGGAAGCGTTTCGGCCCCTACCTCATCGCGCTTGCGGTTCTGATCGTCCTCGGCACGGCCGCTAAGGTGGGATACGACCGCTGGCGGGACAAGCGGATGGCCGAGGAGGCGGATCGGTTTCGCGCCGCCGAGCTGGCGCTCGCCCGCGATCCCGAGGAGGCGGCGGAGCTGTGGCTGGAGCTCGCCGAGGAGAGCGAATCCGGTCTCGGCGTGCTGGCCCGGTTCCGCGCGGCGGCCGCCTTGCGGGAGGCGGGACGGGCGGAGGAGGCGCTGGAGGTGTTGCGGCGCGCCGCCGAGACGGCGGAGGAGGAGCTTGTACGGGAGCTCGCGCGGCTGTTGTGGCTGCAGGGGCGGCTCGATCGGGACCCGCCCGAGGAGTTGGTGCCGGAGTTGGAGGCGTTGGCCGGGGCGGATCGGCCGTTTCGGCATGCCGCGCGGGAGATGATGGCGGTGGCGGCGCTGCGGGCGGGGGACGTGGCGCGCGCGCGCGAGCTGCTCGAGGAGCTCGCCGACGACGCCACGGTTCCGGAATCCCAGCGCGAGCGGGTGCGCGAGCTGCTGGAGCTTTTGGGCGGCGGGGACGACGAGCTCGCATCATGAGGGGTTGGCGACGACGGCAGCTCCTGGCCATGGGCGGTTCCGCGCTGCTCGCCGGCTGCGCGCGAATCGGCTGGTGGGGCGCACCGGAGGAGCCGCCGCTTCCCGGCGAGCGCATCCCGATCATGCTGCTGGACGAGGCCTTGCGCGCCGATCCGGCCCTGGCCGGTCTGCCGGTGGTGGCGCCGCCGCCGGTCGCCAACCCGGCCTGGACCCAGGCGGCGGGCAACGCCGCCCACGCCATGCATCACCTCGCCCTCGCGGGCACGCTGCGTCCGGCGTGGCGGGCGGATGCCGGCCAGGGATCGCGGCCGACCGCCCGGCTCTTGGCGTCGCCGGTGGTCGCCGAGGGGCGGGTGTTCACCGTCGACACCGGCATCGAACTCCGAGCCTTCGCCCTCGATTCCGGACGCCTGTTGTGGGCGGTGCGACCGGAGCTCGAAGAGCGGCTGGATCGGCTCTCGGCGGGAGGATTGGCGGTCGAAGAGGGGCGGCTGTTCGTCACCACCACCGCCGGCGAGGTGCACGCGCTCGATGCCGCCGACGGTCGGCCGCTGTGGCGGCGGGCGCTTCGGGTGCCGATCGAGGCGCCACCTGCGGTGGCAGAAGGACGGCTTTTGGTCCTGAGTTCGGACAACCGCACCTGGGCCCTCGATGCCGCCACCGGACAGCCGCTCTGGCAGCACGCCGGTTTCGTCGGCGGTCCCGGCCTTCTGGGCGGCGCGCCTCCCGCGATCGCCGCGGGGCTCGTGATCGCCCCCTACAGTTCCGGCGACGTGTTCGCCCTTGATCTTGCGGACGGACGACCCCTCTGGTCCGGGAGCGTGCTGCGGCTGCGGCGCACGCTGGCGCTCGGCGACATCGTGGATATCACCGCCGCCCCGGTGGTGGACCGGGACCGGGTCTATGTGGCGGGCAACGGCGGCGAGGTGGCCGCCTTCGCGCTCGCCCGGGGGCAGCGCCGCTGGTCGCTCCCGGTGCCCGCCGGAGAGACGCCCTGGCTTGCGGGCGACTTCCTGTTCCTGCTCACGAGCCGCAACGAGCTCGCCTGTCTGCGCGCCGCGGACGGGCGGGTGCGCTGGGTCCGCTCCCTGCCGCGCCTGTTGGACCCGGAGGATTCCGGATCGCCGCGCATCCTCTGGAGCGCGCCGGTGTTGGCCGGAGGCCGCCTGCTGCTGGCCGGAACCACCGGCCGGCTGCTGGAGATCCGCATCGAGGACGGGGAGCCGATCCGCGAGCGGGACCTCGGCCAGGCGGTGCGCTTGCAGCCGGTGGTGGCGGCCCAGACCCTGTTGTTGCTCACGGAGGCGGGCCAGCTGCTCGCCTTTCGGTAGACGGCCATGGCCAAGACGCTGGTGATCCTGGGCCGGCCCAACGTCGGCAAATCGACCCTGTTCAACCGGCTGGTGCGGGAGCGACGGGCCATCGTCGCCGCACAGCCCGGGACCACCCGGGACCGGCTGCGGGGGGAGGCGAGATTGGGGGATCTCACCTTCGTGGCGGTGGACACCGCCGGCATCGAGCCGGAGGGGGAGGGCGAGCTGGCGGCGCGATTGCGGGCACAGAGCCTGCGGGCGCTGGAGGAAGGCGATGTGGCATTGTTGATGGTGGACGCCCGCACCGGCCTCACCCCCTGGGATCGGGATCTCGCGGCGCTGCTGCGCCGCCAGGGCAAGCCGGTGGTGGTGGCCGTCAACAAATGCGAGGGCGGCGCCGCTTGGGCCCAGGCCCAGGAGGCCTGGGCGCTCGGGCTCGGAGCGCCGGTGATGATCTCGGCCGCCCACGGCGATGGGCTCGAGGAGCTGGAGCAAGCCCTGCGTCCCTATCTCGAGGATGAGACGGAAGAGGAGGCCCGCGGCTCCGAAGAGGCGGAGCCGGTGCGGCTCGCCATCGTGGGCCGGCCCAACACCGGCAAGTCGTCGCTGCTCAACCGGCTGGTGGGCGAGGAGCGGGTTTTGGTGGCGCCTGTGCCCGGGGTGACCCGGGATGCCGTGGACGTGCCCTGGCGCTGGCGGGGCCGGGAGGTGCTGTTGGTGGACACGGCGGGGCTGCGCAAACGCGGCAAGGTGGCGCCGGGGCTCGAAAGGCTCGCCACCGGGCGCACGGTGCAGTCGGTGCGCAGGGCCGATGTGGTGGTGCTGGTGATGGACGCCACCGCGGCTTTGGAGCGTCAGGACGTGGCCATCGCCACGCTGGCGCTGCGCTCCGGCAAGGGTCTCGTGCTCGCCCTCAACAAATGGGATCTGGTGGACGAGCCCCAGCGCCTGCTCCAGGAGGTGCGCTCCCGGCTCGTCCACCGGCTCGGCGAGGTGCGGGGCGTGCCCGTGGTCCCCATTTCCGCGCTGTTCGGCCGCAATCTCGACCGGCTGATGGAGGCGGTCTTCGACGTGTATGCCCGTTGGAGCCTTCGCATCGGGACCGGGCCGCTCAACCGCTGGCTCAGAGAAGCGGTGGCCCGCCATCCGCCGCCGGCCTCCGGCCGGCACCGGCCCAAACTGCGCTACGTCACCCAGGCGGGCGCCAGGCCGCCCCGTCTGCTCGTGTTCGGCAACCGGCCCGCCGCGGAGCTGCCGCGCGCCTACCGGCGCTATCTGCTGCAGGACTTCCAAAGCCGCTTCGGGCTCGAGGGCATTCCGGTGCGCCTCGAGCTGCGCGCCGCCGACAACCCCTATGCGCCATGACCCCGCCCCGCTCCGACCGCCCGGCCCTTAAGACCTACATCGACGGCGTGCGCGCGGGCGATCGCGGCCTGCTGTCGCGGGCGATCACCCTCGTCGAAAGCCGCCGTCCCGAGGACCGCGAGCGGGCGCTCGCGCTGTTGGACGCGCTCTTGCCCTACACCGGCCATGCACATCGCATCGGCTTGAGCGGCGCGCCGGGGGCGGGCAAGAGCACCCTCGTCAACGCCCTGGGCCGGATGCTGGTGGAACGGGGGCACCGGCTTGCGGTGCTGGCGGTGGACCCCAGCTCGCCGCTCAGCGGAGGCGCCATCCTCGCCGACAAGACCCGCATGCCGGATCTCGCCCACCATCCGCGCGCCTACATCCGCCCCACCCCCTCCGGGGGCGACCTCGGCGGAGTGGCCCGCACCACCCGCGAGACGCTGCTCTTGTGCGAGGCCGCGGGCTTCGACGTGGTGGTGGTGGAGACCGTGGGGGTGGGGCAGTCGGAGGCGCTGGTGGCCGGGATGGTGGACAGTTTTCTGCTGCTCACCCTGCCGGGGGCCGGGGACGAGCTGCAGGGGATCAAGAAGGGGGTGCTGGAGCTGGCCGACGTCATCGCGGTCAACAAGGCGGACGGGCCGATGGCGCCTTCTGCCCGGGAGGCGGCGCGCCAGCTCGAGGCGGCCCTGCGGCTTCTGGACGGCGGCGCGGAGGGATGGCGGGTGCCGGTGCTGTCGATCAGCGCCCGGGAGGGGTCGGGACTCGACCGGCTCTGGCAGAGCCTTCGCGAGCATCGTGCGCATCTGGAGCGCACCGGGCGGCTCGCCGAGCGCCGGCAGGCGCAACGGCAGGCCTGGTTCCAGGACCTCCTGCGCGCCGAGCTTCTGGACTGGCTCGAAGCGGAACCGAGCCGGCGGGCGCTCGTGCAATGCTTTGCGGAGAAGGCGCGGCGCGGGCGGATGCTGCCGAGCCGGGCGGTGAGGGAGCTGCTCGCGCGTCTGCTCCCGACTCCTTCGCGCTAGGGATCAGAAACCGAGCTCGATCCGCACGCCCAGCTCCACCTTCGGCCGTGGATCCGGAGCGGAAACCCCCGGATCGTCGGGAGCCGGAAAAAGGGCGCGCGCGGCAGCTGCGAGAGCCCGGGCGAAGGTCCGCTCGCCGCGCCCCGAGGATGCGACCCGCGCCCAGGCGAGCGGCCGCTCCTCCACGCACCAGGCGAGCACCAACGCGCCCCCGGGATCATAAGCCGGGTCCTCCGCCGCGCACGGCCGAAACCCCTCGCGCGCGCCGAGCGCGAGCTCTACCCACGCGCCGTCGGGTCGTGCGCCTCGGGCCCGGAACCGCACATCCAAGCCGGGCACCGCTTCCGCAAGGCGCCGTTCGAGCCGCGCCGGCGGTCCATCCGGGGGCACTGCCGCCAGCCGAAGCGAGACCGCACCTGCCGCCGCCGCCCGCGCGAGCTGTACCCGGGCCATCTCCGGCTCGCCCGCCACCCGAACCTCCACGGGAGCCCAGGCCGCGCACGCCGCAAGCACCAGCACCGCTCCGCACCCGAGCCGCCGGATGTCCATAGCGCGAGCCCGCATCCGTCTCCAAGCGCGGGCCAGTCTACCATGGCGCCCCGGCCCGGACAGCCGGAAGGGATTCCGTGACGGCCGGGTTCAGGGGCCTTCGAACAGGTCCACCGCGTAGGAGGACACCGCAAGGGGTTCGGGGATCAAGCCCTGTTCCGCCAAAAAGGCGGCGAAGCGGGCGTAGCGGCCCGTATCGAGCGCCGCCGGGCGCAGCGCGAAGCGCGGCAGGGTATCGCGCCAGGCGCGGCGGTTGAGCTCGTCGTCCAGCTCCGGGCTCGTGTTCTTGAAGATCTCCCACGCCTCCTCGGGATGGTTGATCAGCCACAGGGTGGCCTGTTCCACCGCGCGCAGGAACGCTTTCAGCTTGGGGTCCGCGAGCCGGTCCCGGCGGGCTATGTAGATGAGCTCGTCGTAAGCCGGCACCCCCTCCTCCTCCGGATAGAAGGCCCGGCCCGGCACCCCTTCGAGATCGAGCTGGTTGAGCTCGAAATTGCGGAAGGCGCCGATCACCGCATCCACCCGCCCGGAGATGAGGGAAGGGGAGAGGGCGAAGCTCACGTTGACGAGCTCGACGTCATCCAGCGACAGGCCCCGGCGGGCCAGCATCGCCCCGAGCAGCGCGTCCTCGAATCCGCCCACCGAATAGCCCACCGTGCGCCCCCGAAGGTCGGCCACGCTTCGGATCGGGCTGTCCCGCAGCACCACCAGCGCGTTGAGCGGGGTGGCGACCAGGGTGCCGATGCGCACGAGCGGCAGGCCCTCGGCCACCTGGAGGTGCAGCTGCGGCTGGTAGGAGACCGCAATATCGGCCTGTCCCGCCGCCACCAGCTTGGGGGGATCGTTCGGATCCGCCGGTGCCACCAGCTCCACCTCGAGTCCCTGCTCCCTGAAAAAGCCCTTCTCCTTGGCGATCACGAGCGGCCCGTGGTCGGGATTGACGAACCAATCGAGGATCAGGGTGAGCTGCTCCGCCCGAACGGGCGAGGCGCTCCACAGCATGAGGGCCAAAAGCCAGCCGAGACGCTTCATGCTCCATCCTCCCTTCCAAGGCCCGGATCACGCGGCTCCCAGAACACGAGGCGGGAAAGCAGGCGGTCGACGGCGAAGTAGAGGCCCACCGCCATCGCCGCGAGCACCACGAGAGCCGCGAACAACAGATCCGCCTGCATGCGGGCGTTGGCGTGCAGCATCAAAAAGCCGAGCCCGGCGCTGGAGCCCACCCACTCGCCCACCACGGCGCCGATCGGGGCCACCGAGGTCGCCACCCGCAGTCCGGAGGCGAGCGCCGGCAGCGCCGCCGGCACCCGGATGTGCCACAACACCGCATGGCGTCCGGCGTTCATCACCCGGGCCAGTTCCAGCCACCCCGGGTCGGTGCGGCGCAGCCCGTCGAAGAAGGCGGCGGTGACCGGGAAGTAGATGATCAACACCGCCATCGCGACCTTGGAGGCAAGGCCGTAGCCCAGCCACAGCACCAGCAGCGGCGCCAGCGCGAACACCGGCAGCGCCTGCGAGATCACGAGCAGCGGCAACAGCCAGCGCCGCGCGGTGCGGAAGGCGGCGAGCAGAAGCCCGCTCAGGCTGCCGAGCAGGGCCCCGATGATCAGCCCGAGCACGATCTCCACCGCGGTGATCGCCGCATGTTCGAGGATCAACGTGAGCCGCGCGGCCAGCGCCCGTGCCACCGCGAGCGGTCCCGGCAGGATGAAGGGCGGAGCGCCGCTCGCCCACACCACAAGCTGCCAGGCCAGCAGAAGGCCGAGGGCGGTGGTCAGCGCGCGCCAGGCGCCCATCCCGCCACCTCCTGGCCCGCGGCGAGTTCCCGCAGCAGCTCGCCCTCGATACGCAACAGAGCGGGATCGGTCACATCCCGCGGCGGCTGAGCCGGCGGCGGGCGCACCTCCCTGAGCCGCACCGGCCGTCCCGTCATCACCCACAGCCGGTGGCCGAGCCTGAGGGCCTCGAGGGGGCTGTGGGTGACCAGCAGCACCGTGTGCCGGGCGAGCAGGCGGGCGGCCAGCTCCTGCAGTCGAAAGCGCGTCACCGCATCGAGCGCCGAGAAGGGCTCGTCCATCAACACCACCGGACGTTCCTCCATCAGGGTGCGCACCAGCGCCACCCGCTGGCGCATGCCGCCGGAGAGGGTGTGCGGCAGCGCATCGAGCCGCTCGCCCAGGCCGACCCGCACGAGCAGTTCCCGGGCCCGGGCGGCGAGCTCCGGCCGGCTGCGGCGCTGGCCCCGAAGACGGTGGCCCAAAAGCACGTTCTCGAGCACCGAAAGCCAGGGCAGGAGCAGATCCCCCTGCGCCATCCAGGCGATGCGGCCCGAAAGCGGCCGGCCGTCGTCGGCTGTGACCGACGCCCCCTCGAGGATGCCGGCGATCAACCGCACCAGGGTGGTCTTGCCGACGCCCGACGGCCCGAGCAGGCAGGTCCAGCGCCCCGCCTCGAGCCGGAAGCGGAAGGAATCGAACAAGGGGCTTGCGTCGAAGGCCAGCTGCGCCACCGACACATCCACCCCCGGGGGCCGTTCAGGCACCGGATCGGGCCTCCAGGAAGCTGGCCCGCGCGACTTTCGGCCAAGCTCCGAGCTCCTCCAGCATGGCCTGGTAGGAGCGGGCGATGCGGCCGCTGATTCCCTCTTCTCGTGCGAACTCGGCGAGCAGATCGCGGGCGATGGCGCGGGTGGCCGCCAGCACGTCCTGGGGAAAGCGGCGCAGCCGCACGCCGTGGCGCTCGGTGAGGGTGCGCAAGGCGGCCGCATTGCGCCGTTCGCTCTCCGCCAGGGCGAAGGCGTTCTCCGCCCGGCACGCCTCCCGCACCGCCGCCTTGAGCTCCGGCTCCAGAGCCTCCCACAGGTCGAGGCGGACCAGCGCCTCGCTGGAGCCGTTGGGCTCGTGCACCCCCGGATAGTAATAGTACCGCGCCACCTTGTGGAAGCCGAGGGCGAGGTCGCTCGCGGGGGCCGCGAACTCCGCCGCATCCACGGCCCCGCTCTGGAGCGCCGGCAGGATCTCGCCGGGCGCGAGCGACACCTGCACCACCCCGAGCGGCCGGTAGAGCAGGCCGCCCAGCCCCGGCATCCGCCAGCGGAGCCCGCGCAGATCGTCCTTGCTCTGGATCTCGCGCTTGAACCAGCCGCCCATCGACATGCCGGTGTTGCCGGCCGGGAAGGGCTTGACCCCGAACTCGGCGTAAAGGGCGTCGTACAGTTCCTGGCCGCCGCCGTGTTCGATCCAGGCCATGTGCTCGAGCGGGGTGAGCCCGTAGGGGAAGGCGGTGAAAAAGGCGGCCGCGCGGCTCTTGCCGGTCCAGAACACGGCGGCGCTATGGCCGATCTCCACAACCCCCCGCGCCACCGCATCCAACACCTCGAAGGCGGGCACGAGCTCGCCGGCCCCGTAGACCTCCACCTGGATGCGCCCGCCGCTGAGCGCCTCGATGCGTCGCGCGAGCCTTTTGGCGGCCACCCCGGGCCCGGGCAGGTCGCGCGGCCAGGAGGTCACCATGCGCCAGCGTTGCACAGGCGTGCCGCGTGCGACGGCCGGTGCTGCCAGGGCGGCCGCTCCACCCGCCAACAGCGCCCGGCGCCCAACCCTTGCCGTCATGGCTCCTCTCCCCGCCAGAGGTTGTGGAAGTGATGGACCGGGCCCCGGCCTCCGCCCACCTCCAGCTCGTCGGCCCGGCGCAGCGCCTCCTCGAGATAGGCCTTGGCCCGCGCCACCGCCTCGGGCAGCGGGCGGCCGCGCGCAAGAAAGGCGGCGATGGCGGAGGAAAGGGTGCATCCAGTGCCGTGGCTGTGCCGGGTCGGCACCCGGGGCGCCTCGAACCAGCGGTGCTCGCCGCCGTAGAGGAGGAAATCCGGACTCGCGGGACCGTCCAGATGCCCGCCCTTGACCAGCACGTTGCGGGCGCCGAGGCCCTGCAGCCGCGCCGCAAGCGGCGGCATCTGCCGCCGCTCGCGCACCAAATCCTGCCCCACGAGCGCCGCCGCCTCGGCGAGGTTGGGGGTGATCAGATCGGCCAGGGGCAAAAGTCGCTCGACCAGCGCCGCCACCGCATCCTCTTCAAGCAACCGGTCGCCGCTCTTGGCCACCATCACCGGGTCCAGCACCACCCAGCGCGGGCGATGCCGGGCGAGCGCGTCCGCCACCGCCTCGATGATGGATGCGTTGGCCAGCATGCCGATCTTCACCGCATCCACCCGGATGTCCTCGAACACCGCATCGAGCTGGGCCGAGACGAACGCCGGCGGCACCTCCGAGACCGCCCGCACGCCCCGGGTGTTCTGGGCGGTGAGGGCGGTGACCACCGAGCAGCCGTACACCCCAAGGGCGGAGAAGGTCTTGAGGTCCGCCTGGATGCCGGCCCCGCCTCCGGAATCCGAGCCGGCGATGGTGAGCGCCACCGGAATCATGCTCCGCTCCTCCCTCGTTCAAGAGCTTCCTCCACCGTCCGGCGCAGCGCGCGGGCGGCCCGTTCGGGATCCGGGGCGGCGAAGAGCGCCTGGATCACGGCCACCCCGTCGCAACCGGCGGCGATGCAGGCGGCCGCGTTGTCGGGGGTGATGCCGGAGATGGCGCACACCGGAAGCCCGGGTGCGTGCCGCCGCAGCTCGCCCACCAGCCGCGCCAGCCCCTCGACTCCCAAAATCGGCACCGCCTGTTGCTTGCTCCGGGTCGGGAACACCGGCCCCACGCCCGCGTAGTCGACCACCAGGGCATCCACCCGCCGGGCCTCCTCGGGGAGATGCACGGTGACGCCGATGCGGGGACCATCGCCCAGCAGCCGCCGGGCGTCTTGGGGCTCCATGTCCTCCTCGCCGAGATGGACGCCGAACGCCTCCACCGCCAGGGCCACGTCCACCCGATCGTTGACCACGAGCGGGACGCCGAAGCGCGCCGCCACCTCCTTGAGCCGGCGGGCGAGGGCGATCGCCGCCCGCGCGCCGTACCGTTTGTCGCGCAGCTGCACGAGCGTGGCGCCGCCCCGGCAGACGGCCTCGAGGAGGCGCACCGGATCCCGCTCTCCGATGAGCGCGGGATCGAGGACGGCGTAGAGACGGAGATCCACCGCTCGCCGCATCGTCATGCCCTCCCCCGCTGGCTGAGCGCCGCGGGCTCGAGGCTGTGCAGGGCGTCCAGGAACAGCGCCGCGAAGGTTCCCGGGCCCGAGGCCCGCTCCTCGGCCCAGCTTGCCGCCTCCCGGTAGACCGCAAGCCCGGCCAGGGCGGCCTTGAAGGGATCCGCCTCCACGGCCAGGAACGCCGCCATCACCGCGCCGAGCGTGCAGCCGCCTGCGGTCACGGCGGCGAGATAGGGGCTCGCCCCGGGAAACCGCAGCGCGCGCTCGGGCCCGCACAGCACATCGATCGAGCCGGTGCACGCCACCACCACCCGGTGTCGGCGCGCGAACTCCTCCGGCTCGCGGGCGCCCAGGGCAAAGAGCTCCTCCCGGTTGGGCTTGACCACCGCCGGCGCCTGTTCGAGGAGTTCGCGGGCAAGAGCGAGGCGCCTTTGGCTCTGGTGGACCTTGACCGG
>Ga0256839_1005088_pt1 | contig 12377 bp, 10 predicted proteins | sample 354166metaG_FD_185968 | JGI IMG/M metagenome (GOLD analysis project Ga0256839, IMG submission 185968) | Hydrothermal vent microbial communities from Mid Atlantic Ridge, Atlantic Ocean - 354-166 | ecosystem: Environmental > Aquatic > Marine > Hydrothermal vents | place: Atlantic Ocean: Mid...
CGTGAGGTCGTCGCAGCAGCAGAAGGAGCAGCCCCGGCCGCACCGCAGGCGTGAACCGAGGGAAGCGGCGATCCGGCCGGCCTCCCGGTCCACCTCCCGGTGCAGCGCCCCCACCGCACCCGCCGACCGGGCTTCCGCGCGCAGCGCATCCCGCCAGGCCCGTCCGGACCCGGTTCTGGCCGGCACCGGCTGCGGGGCGGCCTCGCCTCCGTTCTCGCGTGCCACGGGCCGAGGATAGGTGCCCGCCCGGGCGGCGGGGTGCCCGGCATTGTCTCCGGGTCGGATCGAACGTATGTTTGAAACGGTTGTTCGAATCAATCCATCCGGTCCGCCCGGCGGGGCGTCCCGGCCGTCCATCAGCACACCGGAGGGACCCCCGTGCCCCGATCCCAGCCGCGTCCGGAAGAGCTCCCGGGCGCCCTGCCCCCGGTGCCGTCGGAGCATCCCTCTCCGAGTGCCCGCAGCACCAAGGAGAGCCTCCTCGACGCCGCCGAGCGTCTTTTCGCGGCGCGCGGCTTCGAGGGCACCTCGCTCCGGGCGGTGACCCAGGCCGCCGGCCAGAGCGTGTCTGCCGCCCACTACCACTTCGGCGGCAAACGCGGGCTGCTCCGCGCGACCCTCGAGCGCCGGCTTCGGCCGGTGGTCGAGGGGCGGCTGCGGATGCTCGACGCCCTCGAGGCGCGGGGCACGGCTCCCCGTGTGGAAGAGGTGCTCGAGGCCTTTCTCCGCCCGACCTTCGGAGGGGGGGCCGAGGCCGCCGGGGCCCGCGCCCGCTTCGTCGCGGCCCGGCTCTTCTCCGACCCTCCGGAGCTCGTCGGCCCGTTGATTCGGGAGCTGTTCGGGGAGGTGCACCGGCGCTTTCTCGATGCCCTCGAGGCGGCCCTGCCCCCCGGCACCGCCCGGCGCGAGATCGAGCTCGGGTTCCGGATGGTGGTCGGAGCCACGGTCCAGCTCCTCGGCGCCCAGCCTCCCCGGGAGGGCACGGAGCCCTGGCCCGCCGTCCCGGAGGAGCTCGTACCCCGCTTGGTGCGGTTCACGGCGGCCGGCCTGCGCGCCCTGGCCGCGGCGGAGCAGGCCCGATGAAGGCCCGCGCGATGTGGCCGCTGTTCCTCCTCGGCGCTGCCGCCGGAACCCTCCTCCTGCTCCTGGTGACGCGCCCGGAGGTGGAAAGGCGCCGGCCGGAGACCCCGCCGCCGCTCGTGCGGGTCGTGCGAGCCGAACCCGTCGACGTGACCCTGCGCGTCCGTGCCCACGGGACGGTGATGCCGCGGACCGAAAGCGAGCTCGTGGCCGAGGTGGGGGGCGAGGTGGTGTGGGTTTCTCCGCACCTGGTGGCAGGGGGCTTCTTCTCGGCCGGGGAGCCGCTCCTGCGCATCGACCGCACCGACTACGAGCTCGAACTCGAGACCGCACGGGCGGAGCTCCTCCGCGCCGAAAGCGAGCACGAGCGCGCCCGGCTCGCCCTCGAGCGGCAGGAGCGGCTCCGGGAGCGGGGCGCGGCCAGCCAGGCGCGCCTCGACGACGCCATCCGTGCGGAGCGCGTGGCGGCGGCCCAGCTCCGCGCGGCGCGCGCCCGGCTCGCCCGGGCCCGGCGGGATCTCGAGCGCACCGAGCTCAGGGCCCCCTACACGGGGCGCGTGCGGAGCGAGAACGTGGACCCGGGCCAGTGGGTCGGCCGTGGCACCCGCCTCGCCCGGGTCTACGCGGTGGACTACGCGGAAGTCCGGCTGCCGGTTCCCGACCGCGAGCTCGCCTTCCTCGAACTCCCGCCGCTTCGTCCGGACGGGGGAGAGGTGGTCGATGAGGGTCCGGAAGTGGAGCTTCGGGCGCGCTTCGCCGGGCGGGTCCTCGAGGCACGGGGGCGGGTGGTGCGCACCGAGGGCGAGATCGATCCGCGTACCCGCATGGTCCACCTCGTGGCCAGGGTCCGGGATCCCTACGGCCTCGAGGCGGGGACACGGGATCTGCCCCTCGCCGTGGGCCTCTTCGTCGAGGCCTCCGTGCGAGGCCGAAGGCTCCCCTCCGTGATCCCCCTCCCCGTGGCGGCGCTCCGCGGCGAGGATCGGGTGCTCGTGGTCGACGACGACCTCCGGCTTCGCTTCCGGCAGGTGGAGGTCATCCGCCGGGAGGCCGAGCGCGTGCTGGTGGGCGAGGGGCTCGAGGCCGGTGAACGGGTGGCGGTGTCCCCCCTTCGCGCCGTGGTGGACGGCATGCAGGTGCGGATCGTCGAGGAGGATGGGGTCGCGGGGAGCGGGCAGGGGAACCCCGCGGCGGGGGTGCTTCCGTGAGCGGTCCCATCGCCTGGTTCGCGCGGAACCACGTCGCCGCGAATCTCCTCCTGGTCGGCCTGGTGGCCGGCGGCCTCGTCTCGCTGCCGCTGATCCAGCAGAAGTCCTTTCCCGACATCAACATCGAGGTGATCCAGATCGGCGTGCCCTATCCGGGAGCGGCACCGGAGGAGGTGGAGGAGGGGGTCTGCGTCCGGATCGAGGAGGAGCTGCAGGGCATCAGCGGGATCGAGCGGATCACCTCCACCGCCACCGAGGGGGCCTGTGGTGTCACCGCGGAACTGATCACCGGCTATCCCGTCGATCGCGCGCTCGCCGAGATCAAGAACGCCGTGGACGCGATCACGACCTTCCCCGAGGAGGCGGAGGAACCGGTGGTGAGCCACTTCACCATCCGGAGGACGGCGCTGCAGATCGCCCTCTGGGGGGATGCATCCGAAGGGACCCTCAAGGTGCTCGGCGAGCGGATCCGGGACGAGATCGCCGCGCTTCCGGGGGTCACCCAGGTCGAGCTCGCCGGCGACCGGCCCTACGAGATCTCCATCGAGGTACCGGAAGCCTCGCTTCGAAAATGGGGCCTGCGCTTCGACGAGGTGGTCGAGGCGGTCCGCCGGTCCTCCCTCGACCTCCCCGGTGGAATGGTCCGGACCCGGGCGGGCGAGATCCTGCTTCGCACGAAGGGCCAGGCCTACACGGGCGCCGATTTCGAGCGCATCCCCGTCCGAACCGGGCCCGACGGAAGCCGCCTGCTTCTCGGCGACGTGGCCCGGGTGGTGGACGGCTTCGCCGAGGAGGACCGCTACGCGCGCTTCAACGGCCATCCGGCGGTGATGGTCGTGGTCTACCGGGTGGGCGACCAGAAGGTGCTCGATCTCGTGGCGGCGGTGAAGGACTACGTGGCCCGGGCCGAAGCCTGGCTTCCGGAGGGCCTCCACCTCACCGTGTGGCGGGACGGCTCCCAGGCCCTCCGCGACCGGCTCGACATCCTCCTCCGGAACGGGCGGGGTGGCTTTGTGCTGGTGTTCACGGCCCTGGCACTCTTTCTCCGCCTGCGCCTGGCCTTCTGGGTGGCCCTGGGGGTTCCGGTGTCCTTCCTGGGAGCGCTGGCGCTCTTCCCACTGCTCGATCTGTCCATCGACGTGATCTCGCTTTTCGCCTTCATCCTGGTTCTCGGGCTGCTCGTCGACGATGCCATCGTGGTGGGCGAGAACGTGCACACCCACCAGGAGCGCGACGAGGATCCCCTCGAGGCCGCGATCCGCGGGACGCGGGAGGTGGCGGTGCCGGTGATCTTCGGCGTGCTCACGACCGTCGCAGCCTTCCTGCCTCTCATCGTGACACCGGGGCCCATGGGGCAGATCTTCGGCGCCATCGGGGTGGTGGTGATCTGCTGCCTCTTCTTCTCGCTGGTCGAATCCCAGCTCGTGCTGCCTGCCCATCTCGGGCACGTGCGCATCCGGGACGACCGCCCGGACCCGTCGGCGCGCGGCTTGCGGGCGGCCTGGCAGCGCCGCTTCAAGGCCCTCCAGGGACGCACCTCGGAGGCCCTGCAGCGCTTGGCCCGGGAGGTCTACGGTCCTGCCGTGGAGCGGGCGGTGGCCTGGCGGTACACCACCCTGGCTGGCGCGGTCTTCCTGCTCGTGGCCGCCGCCGGCCTTCTCGCGAGCGGGCGGATCCGATTCTCCTTCTTCCCACCGGTGGAAAGCGACTACGTGAGCGCCACGCTGACCATGCCCCAGGGAACACCGGTGGAGATCACCGCGGCCGCGGTGGCGGAGCTCGAGGCCGCCGCCTTCCGGGTGAAGCGCCGGCTCGACGAGCGCTACGGCACGGAGCACGGCTCCGTGGTCCGCGAGGTGCTGGCCACGGTCGGCGAGCAGCCGGGAACGGGGCGGGAGCGGCCTCCCGGAGTCTCCGGGGCGGGAGGGGGCAGCCACCTCGGTGAGGTGGCGATGGAGCTGCTCGGTGGCGACCTGCGGCCGCTCTCCGCCCGGGAGGTCGCCGAGCTCTGGCGCGAGGAGACCCCGCCCATTGCCGACGTCGAGGAGCTGAGCTTCGAATCCGCCCTCTTCTCCCTGGGCTCCCCGATCGACATCGAGCTGCGCTCACCGGACATGGAGAGCCTGGTGGCGGCGGCGGAGCGACTCAAGGAGAAGCTCGCCGAGTATCCGGGTGTCTCGGACCTCGCCGACTCGTTCCGGGAGGGCAAGGACGAGATCGTGCTCGGCATCCTGCCGGAGGGCGAGATCCTGGGGCTCACGCAGGCCGATCTCGCCCGCCAGGTGCGCCAGGCCTTCTACGGGGAGGAGGCGCAGCGCATCCAGCGCGGCCGCCACGACGTGAAGGTGATGGTCCGCTACCCGCAGGCCGAGCGGCGCTCGCTCGCGAACCTCGCGGAGCTCCGGCTCCGCACACCCGCCGGGGCCGAGATCCCCTTCTACGCGGCGGCGCGGGCCACCCCGGGTCGGGGGTACGCAAACATCCAGCGGGCCGACCGCCAGCGCGTGGTGCGGGTCACGGCGGACGTGGACGAGAAGGTGCTCACGGCGGGCGAGGTGCTGGCAGATCTCGAGGCGGAGTTCCTCCCGGCGCTCCTGGCCGACCATCCCGGGCTCGGCTACTCGCTCGAGGGCGAGCAGCGGGAGCAGCGCAAGACCCTGGGTTCGTTGGTGCGCAACTACACGCTCGCGCTGCTGCTCATCTACGCGCTGCTCGCGGTGCCGCTGCGCTCCTACGCCCAGCCGCTGATCATCATGTCGGTGATCCCCTTCGGGCTGGTCGGCGCCATGGCGGGGCACCTCCTCATGGGCCTGCACTTCTCCATGATGTCGGTGTTCGGGATCGTGGCGCTCTCGGGCGTGGTGGTGAACAGCAGCCTGGTTCTCGTGCACTACGTGAATGCCCGCGTCGCCGAGGGAGCCTCCGGCGCGGAGGCGGTGCGGCAGGCGGGAATCGCGCGCTTCCGCCCGATCCTCCTCACCTCGCTCACGACCTTCGCGGGCCTGACCCCGCTGCTGCTCGAGCGAAGCCTCTCCGCGCAGTTCCTGATTCCCATGGCGACCTCCCTGGGCTTCGGAGTGCTCTTCGCCACCGTGATCGCGCTCTTCCTGGTTCCGAGCGCCTACCTCGTGCTCGATGATCTCGAGGGACTCCGCCGGCGTGCCTGGCGCCGGGCGCGGGGACAGCCGCCCGAGGCCGCCCCGGCGAGGGCGGCGGGCGCCGCCACCGAGGGGCTGGTGCTGCGGCGCAGCCGTCTCGAGGATCCGCGGCGGAGCTGAACGCCGGGGGGAGGCGTTTCCCCGGCCGGGAAGCCCGGCGCGGGCCCGGGGCCGAACGAGGACGGGCCGCGGAGCCTCGACTCCGCGGCCCGTGCCGGGGCGCGCGCTCGTCCGGACCGGCGCTCGGTGCCGGTGAGGCTCAGTCGAGCCGCTCGAGGATGGTGGAGATGCCCATCCCGGCGCCGATGCACTGCGTGGCGAGGCCGAGGCGGGTGTTGCTCCGGCGCAGTTCCATGGCCACGGTGGTGCACAGCCTCGCACCGGTGGCGCCGAGAGGGTGGCCGATGGCGATGGATCCGCCGTTCACGTTGACCCGCTCCATGGGAATCCCGAGCTCGCGGATCGAGGGGAGCACCTGGGCCGCGAAGGCCTCGTTGAACTCGACCCGGTCGATCTGGCCCGCCTCGAGGCCCGCCTGCTCGAGCGCCTTCACCGTGGAGACGATGGGCCCGATCCCCATCAACTGGGGCTTCACGCCGCCCACCGCCATGGCGCGGATGCGTGCCAGGGGCTCGAGCCCCAGGGCGATGGCCTTCTCCTCGCTCATGAGCAGGGCTGCGGAGACGCCGTCGTTGGTCGGGCAGGAGTTGCCGGCGGTGATGATCACGGGCTTGTTTCCGAAGCTCACCACCCCCTTGATCGGCGGGAGCGAGGCCAGCTTCTCGAGCGTGGTGTCGGGGCGGATGCACTCGTCCCGGTCGAAGGCGACCTTGGGGCCGACCTCCTCCTCGACCCAGTTGCCCTGGTCGTCGAAGACCGGCTGCTCCACCTCGACGGCGAGGACCTCGTCCTTGTAGATCCCGGCCTCGTAGGCGGCGTGCGCCTTCTTGTGGCTCTCGAGGGCGAAGGCGTCGAGCTCCTCGCGGGTGAGTTCGTACACCTCGGCCACGTTCTGGGCCGTCTGGGTCATGCCCACGAGGGGGGGGGACTCGAGGATGTAGCGGGGGAAGGGCCGCGAGAAGTACTTGTCGTGATCGGGGGCCATGGCCTTCTGCTCTTCGGTGAGCTGGAAGAGCCGCGGGTTGAGCTTGGTGATCCGCGTTTCCTTCTCCCCGCCGCCGATCGCGAGGGCCCGGCCCATCCGTTCGATGCCGAGGGCGATGCCGCAGTCGATGGCCCCTGTCATGATGGCCATCGCGACCCGGTGCAGGGTCTCCATGCTGGATCCGCATTGGCGGTTGCTGTTGAAGGCGCAGACCTCGAGCGGAAGGCCGGCGAGGCGTTGCACGGTGGCGAGGTAGGTGAACTCGCCCCGGCCGCTCACGTTGCCGAGCCCGACATCCTCGATCATGCGGTCGTGGACCTTGGGATTGCGGTCGAGAAGCGAGCGAAGGACCTGGGCTCCGAGCTCGTCGAGTCGGGTGGCGACGAGCTTGCCACGGCCGCCGCGGGCGAAGGGGGAGCGGAGGCCGTCGACGAGCACGACGTTGCGAAGTTGCATGGGATTCCTCCCTCGTGGGGGGCCACTCGCGGACCGGCGCGGGCGCACGGCCGCGCTGCCCGCTCCGGGACTCGCCGGGCCCGGGGGAGCCCGGATGAGATCCCATCCGACGGTGGCCGTCAAGGCGAGCGCCCCGCAGGGCGCCCCGGGGGCCGGATCCCGTCCCGGGGATCGCGTGCGGCAGCCGGTGGGGCGCCTTTGCGCTCGGAAAGCGCAGGAGGCCCTGCGATCGGCCCGCCCCGCGGGCGGTGTGGGCCGGCCGGTGCGTCCCGGGTCGCCGGCGAGGCCGGGCGGTTGCGGTCCCCGGGGTGCCCTGCGATGTTCGCGCCGTGTCGTGGATCGGTGTTGCAGCGGGCTCGCTCGCGGTCTTCCTGGCCTCGACCGTGGCCTTCGACGTCGTCCACGCGGTCCTCCACGGCATGATGCGATCCCGGGTGCGGCTCCTGCAGGCCGTGGGCGGGCTCCACGGGGTGCACCACCGCTTTCTCGATCGCGAGCTCCGGATCCACGAGGAGTGGCGGCGTGCGAACCTCCTCTGCCACGTCATCCCGGAGTACCTGACGCAGCTCGGCTTCGGCGCCCTCCTGCTCCTCGCGCTTCCGGCGCGTTTCGTCGTGCCCGCCGTCGCGCTCGAGACGGCCGTCTTTCTGGCCATCCTGCGGGTCCGGGGAAGCGACCTCAACCACCGGCCGCGGGCCCGGGTGCCCGCCTACCGGCCCCATCTCTTCTGCCTCCCGGAATACCACGCCCTCCACCACGTGCAGCCCGACGCGTACCTGAGCTCCTGGGTTCGCGTCCTGGACGCCCTGCTCCGCACGGGTGCGGTGCTCGGCGGTCGGCGGGTGCTCCTGGTGGGCTCCGCGACGCCGGCCGGCAGGGCCCTCGCCCGCGCCCTCGCCGGCGCCGGCGCACGGGTCGAGCCCGCTCCCGCGGAGGTCGCGAGCCTGCGGCAGCTCGCCGGACCCGGCGGCCCCCACGCCTCGGACGTGCTGCTCCTCACCGGCTGCCCCGCGGCGAAGGCGGCGGCCCTGCTCGAGGCCTTCGTCGAGGGCGCGGGCTCCGGCTGGCTGGCCCCGGAGGTGGCGGTGGTCGATGCGGGCGGCTGTGGCGCCCTCTACCGCCGGTACCTCCGAGACCCGAGGCTCGTCTACCGGCACCTCCTCTGGGTGGAGGGGGAGCCCCCGGAGCGGCAGGCGTGGCGGGCCGTGGATCTCTGGCGCCGGGGATTCCACCTGCTCGCGGGGAGCCCGGCTGCATGGCTCCGTCATCCCCGCCTGCGCCCGCGGGGCGGCTCCCGGCCCTCAGTCGGCCCGCACGAGCCGGAGCCAGGCGACCGCCGAGAGGCCCCAGATGGCGTTGGCCACGAGTACGAAGAGGGGGGTGGCGGCGCCGAGCTCGAGCCCCAGCATGCCGCGGCCGGCCTTCAGTGGGAAGACCACGAAGAGCTGGACCGCCGTCGGCGCGAGGCTCACGAGCAGCGCGCGGGGCACGGCGCCGAGCCGCAGGGGCAGCGTGAGGAGCAGCCCGAACAGCCCCCCGAAGACCAGCCGCGGGTAGAGCCAGGCCGGGGTCAGCTCGGGATGGATGGCCACCCCGAGCGCGTCGCTCACGCCGGTGCTCCCGGCGGCCACCACGGCCAGGCTGTTGACGAGGCCCCCGAAGGAACCCGCCGCATAGGCGAGGCTCAGCCGGCGCAGCGCCACCCTCATGCCACGGCGGCGAGGCGGAAGAGGTAGAGGCAGGCGAGGAAGCCGACCAGGAAGCTCAGCGACCGGAGCGCGTCCACGTTCGCGAGGTAGGCCACGGGGTGGACCACCCGGGCGGCGAGGAAGGCGAGGGCCGCGATCGCGGAGCGGTCCGGGTCGGCACCGGCGACGTGGGCCACCAGGACCGAGGGGGCGAACACCGCGAGCGCCTCCCAGGCGTTCTGCTGGGCGGCGTATGCCCGGGCGCCGGCCCCCTCGAGTGCGGCCGCCTGCTGGCGAGGGTGCTTGTTGTCGATGCGCCCGAACTGGCGCATCCGGAAGTAGCCGCCGACCCCGGCCAGCACGTACGGAAGCAGGATGGCGGCGAGCAGGCACCAGAAGGGGGTGGTCATGCTTCGATCTCCCGGACGTGGAAGAAGCCGAACACGAGGGTTGCGAGGACGTGGCGAAGGGGGCTGCCCGCCCCCCTCCGGATGCGCTCCCGGAAGACCACCACCTCGACCGCATGGATGGCGGCCGTGAGCCAGAAGAGCGGCGGGCCGAGCCGGGCGAGCAGGGAGCCTTCGGGCGCGACGAAGCCCGCGGCCATCACCAGCCAGCCCACGAGAACGGCGATCTTGGGAAGGGACATGGCACCTCCAGGCCCCGCGGCCCCGCCGGGGCGCCGCGATTCTACCCCGAGTCCGGTGCGCGGCACCGGCCGCCGCCCGCCGTCGCGGCGTCGGCCCCGGGTCGCCCGGAGCACCCGGCGGCGGGTCGGGTGGGCCCTTGCCCGTGCGGCTCCGGGTGCCTAGCATGCGCTCGACCGATCGGTCGGGGCTCAGCCGGCCCGACCGGTCGGCCGATGGCGAGCGACGGGCCGCGGCGGCGTGCCCGGGGGGACGGCAGACCGGCAGGGGGAGAAGCGGAGTGAGTCCGGTCGCGCGCATGCCCGAGTCCTCCGGCGGAAGCCGGGAGAAGATCCTCGATGTGGCCGAGAGCCTCTTCGCCCGGCGCGGCTTCGCCGGGGTCGGCCTCCGCGAGATCGCCCAGGCGGTGGGCCTCGGCAAGTCTTCCCTCTTCCACCACTTCGACGGCAAGGCGCAGCTCTACCTCGTCGTCCTCGGGCGCGTGCTCGGCCGGATCGAGGGCCGGCTCGGCGGCGCGCTCGCTTCGGAGGGGACGGCGATGCAGCGGCTCGATCGCTGGATCGAGGCACTGATCGATGCCTTCGCCGAGACGCCGCCGAGCGCCCGGCTTCTGCTGCGCGGGCTCGTGGAGGACGAGCAGCTTCCCCCCGAGGCCGAGGCGCTGCCCGAGTTCGCCGCGGTGAACGACACCCTCGACCGCATCCTCGCCGGGGTCTACCGGCTTCTCGTCGAGGGCCAGCGCGCGGGCGAGATCCGCACCGGCTCGCCCCCGCAGATGATCCAGACCCTGATCGGCGCCGTGGTCTACCACTTCGCCTCGGGGGAGCTCGGCGAGCGGGTTCTCGGCGCACCGCTGCTCTCGGCGGAGTCGGTGCGCGAGCGCAAGGCGGAGCTCGTCCGCCTCTTCCACACCGGAATCGCGGCCTGCCCGGGGCCGCGGCAGGAGGACCCCTCATGAAGAAGCTGATCGAGGAGCACCGCAGGCGTTTCGGGGACTTCGAGGTGGTGGACTTCGTCGATACGGAGGAGATCGAGCGTCTCCGGTCGCAGATCGACGTGCCCTCGCCGCTCAACGTCCACTGGAGCTTCGAATACGGCAGCGAGGTCGAGGAGCTTCGGGCCCTCTACGAAAAGGGCAAGGTGAACCAGTGGAATGCCGAGCTCGATCTCGACTGGTCGGCACCGGTCTCGCGGGACCGATGGGTCCTGCGTCCGGAGGCCTCGCTGCTCGCCCAGACCCTCAGGCTGATGGGCGCCGACGAGGCGACCCAGCGCGCGGCCGCCTTCGACGAGCTGAACTACCTGCTCTCGCAGCTCCTCCACGGCGAGCAGGCGGCACTCCAGCTCTGCGGCCAGCTCACCAACTGCTGCGAGAAGATGGACGAGAAGTGGTACGCGGCCAGCCAGGTGGTCGACGAGGCGCGCCACATCGAGGCGTTGTCCAAGTACATCCAGCGAAAGCTCGGGACGATCTACCCCATCGGGCCGACGCTCAAGGTGCTGCTCGACATCCTGCTCCGGGCCGAAACGCCGCAGAAGAAGGCCCTCGGGATGCAGTGCCTCTTCGAGGGCATGGCAGTGGGCATCTTCGACATGCTCCGGAGCGAGTCGCAGGAGCCGCTGCTCACGGAGATGATCCGCCGCGTCGAGCAGGACGAGGCGCGCCACGCGGCCTTCGGGGTGCTCATGATGCGCCGGGTGGTGCGCGAGTGCGAGCCCGAGGAACGGGAGGCGATGGAGGACTGGGCCTTCCACATCCTGGAAACGCTCAACGCCAACCAGCAGCTCGACATGCTGCGGGTGCTCGGGCCGCGCTACGACATCGACCCCGAGAACGTGACGCACGCCATGCTCGCCATGCCCAACTGGGCCGAGCTCAACAGCCTGGCCTACATGCACACGGTGATCCCGAACCTCCGCAACCTCGGCCTCATCACGGAGCGAACCGAAGGCGACTACCGCCGTCTCGGCATGCTGGTGGAGCGCCGCGCCGGGGTTCCGGTGCAGGGGGCGACCGAGCTCGCGGCAGCCGGTTCCTAGCCGGCCGGGGCCGGGTTACCGGGCGCGGGCTGCTCCGGAGCGGGGCCTGCCTCGTCCCGGTAGCGATCGAGGGCGCGGCGGAGTTCCTCGGTGACCTCCCGCCGCAGCGACCCGGGTTCGAGCACCCGCGCGCCGTCCCCGAAGGAGAGGATCCAGCTGCGCAGCTCGGCCGTGGGGCCCACCGCGAGCTCGAGCTCGAGTCCGCCCCCGGGGAGCGGGCGGCTGCGCTGGGTCGGGTGCCATTCGTGCTCGGAGACGTAGCTCGCCCAGCGCCGGTCGAAGTGGATGCGCACCCGCGTGGCCGGCTCCGATACCACGCCGAACGAGCCCGCGGCCCAGCGGTCGAAGTCGAAGTCGGGATCGACCTCGAAGCGCCGGTCGAGGAGGTCGATCCGTTCGATGCGGTCGACGGCGAAGGTGCGGATCTCCCGGCTCCGGTGGTCGTGGCCCACCACGTAGAGGCCGGTGCCGCGGTACCAGACCCGGTAGGGGTCGAGGTCCCGGCGGGTGACGCGGCCCGTGGTGCCCGTCCGGTAGCGGATCCGGACCGTCTGGCGCCCGAGCGCGGCCCGGCTCAGGCACTCGATGGTCTCCCGGTAGGCGCGGTAGCGCTTGTGGGGTCCGGGGAGCACCCGGAAGGCGTCTCCCAGCCGCGCCAGGTACCCCTTCAGCTCATCCGACAGTCCGGCGCGGATCTTGTCGAGGGCCGAGCGGATCGAGTCGTGGAAGACCGTTCCCTCGAGCACCCGGAGCAGGTCGGCACCGAAGGCGAGGGCGAGCACCTCGTCCGGCGTGAAGGGGACGTCACCGAGTTGGAAGGACTCGAGAAACCGGTAGCGGACCCGGCCGTCCCGGCGCTCGCTCAGCACCGGGAAACCGGCCATCATGAGGGCGTCGAGGTCCCGGTAGACGGTGCGCCGGGTGCACTCGAGGTCCTCGGCCAGCTCGTCGAGCCCGACGCCAACCCGACTGCGCGCCAGCCGCTGCACGAGCCG
>Ga0256839_1005089_pt1 | contig 12377 bp, 9 predicted proteins | sample 354166metaG_FD_185968 | JGI IMG/M metagenome (GOLD analysis project Ga0256839, IMG submission 185968) | Hydrothermal vent microbial communities from Mid Atlantic Ridge, Atlantic Ocean - 354-166 | ecosystem: Environmental > Aquatic > Marine > Hydrothermal vents | place: Atlantic Ocean: Mid...
CGCCGGGACACCGGCCCCCATTTCCGCCGGCGTCAGCAAGTCGATTTTGCGGTCGGGCAGTTCCATCCGCATGATTTCGCGGATTCCCGCCAGGCGGATGTAGGCCACGACCCGACCGTAGGAAAGGAGGCGATGGTTGCGGATGGCCGCCGCATTGCTGCCGCTCGGATCGACGATCCTCATGTATTCCCGCTCCGTGGGGAAGCGCGGACGAGCGAAGGGAGCGATCATCCGCACGCCGATCCGGCGGTCGAGGTAACTGCTCCACCGAGCCTGTACGTAGACGTCGATCCGCTTGACCACACTGAGCGTCCGGTCTTGCCGGGCGTTCTGCGCGACGCTCCACAGCCCCATCAACAGCATCGAAGCGAGGATGCCGATGATCGCGATCACCACCAGTAGTTCAACCAGCGTAAACCCGCATCGCCGATCGAAGTGATCCCGCCATGCCCGACAGTTCAACTGCGTCATGGCATCAGTCCCTTGAATTCGCGACCGTCACTGAAGTTGGAGATATTGTCTTCGTCTTGCAGCGTGTAACCGTTGTTGGTGAAGGTGCCGCCCTGGGCGTCGTAGGTTCTTCCCGAAGGGAACAGCTTGATCTGCCGAGCCACATCGCGGTAAGTACCGAAATGGTCGTCCAACCCGGCCGAGATGATCTGGAACGAGGTGGGGTTGACCCACTCGGGTATCCGGTTGCTGGGATTGTTGGGATCGCTGCGCACGCGATCGCTGGCGTAAGCCGACACCGTCCCGAAGCTGGAATGGGTGTAGAAGCGGCGCGTGGAATAGGCTCGAGCATCGAAGTAGACGTAGGGAGCCTTTTTGCCGGCCGGGTAGTAGACGGGAAAGGCATCGTTGTCGGTATCGTTGGAGATGCGGCCTGGGCCTCCCGTGCGCATCTGCATCGTGAGTCGTCCCGGCTCGAATTCGAAAAAGCCCTTGTTGCGGTCCTCGTTGATGTAGACTCGGTTGTTGCCGCTGTCGAAGATGAACGGCCCCCCTTTGCCGAAGAACGGTCGGCGAGCATCGTCGCTGAATCCGCCCAGCCAGAAGACCAGGGCTTCGGCCGGATCGACGTAAGTTTGGTGGTTGCTGTTGTCGTTGGGATTGACCCACACGGTCCGCCAAAACAGGTCGAACTCGTTTTGGGCGATGCGGGGCCAGATCTTGCGCACGTGCCGCTCGACGATCAGCTTGTTGGAGAAGTCGGGCGGGTAGTCGCCGTATTTCTCCCGGTAGGCTTCGACCGCCGACTCGAGTTGTTTGATTTCGAACCCGATCCGAGCGATGTACGCCTTGCGGCGCACCAGGTTGATGGCGGGCAGGGCGAGTCCCACCAGGATGGCGATGATGGCGATCACCACCAGCAGCTCGACCAATGTGAACCCGCTGCGGATGCGGTGACCTCGATCGTACATGAGACGCTCCTTTGTCTGGCGGCTCGCGCCGCGATGAAAAACCGATTCCCGATCGGACTAGCTGGCTCCGCTGGAGAGGTTGGTGATGAGCGAAATCAGTGGCAGGAACAGGGCGATGACGATGAACCCGACACTCACGCCCAGGAACACGATCATGATCGGTTCCAGCAGGGCCATCAGGCCGTCGGTCAAGGTGCGGACCTCTTCATCGAACGTGTCCGCCACCTTGTACAGCATTGTATCGAGTTCGCCCGTCTCTTCACCGACGTCGACCATGTTGACCACCAGGTCGTCCACCACGCGACTGCGGATCTTACTGAAGTAGAACAGCCCGCCCAGCAGCGCCGCAGCACCGGCCGCGCCGGCTCCCATCTGCAGCAAATCGGGAGCGAAGCAGATCAGGGAGAATGGCACTCCGCACACCACCATCCAGATCATCATGGCCACGGGATGAAATCCCAGCCGCGAGTGCTCCTGCATGGGTCCGGAGATCGTTTCCCCTTCCCGAATGGCCTCGATCACCTTGCCGTACATCCGCTCGAATACGGCGTTGCCGGCCGTTTCGCGAGTGATCGTCAGACACTCCAGAATGGGGACACCGGCCGAAACCAGCGTGCCCAGTGTGCGGGTCGTCCGAGCCATGATGTTCTTTTCGATCAGCTTGCCGATCACCGGTACCCGCAAAATGAAGATATCCCATCCCAGCCGGCCGTGGCGGAATTTGCGCAGCAGCTTGATCGAGAGCCACACGCCGATTGGTGCGATCGGTATCAAGAACCAGTAGTTGGCCACACCGTACGACATGGCGATCAGCAACTTGGTCATCTGAGGCAGGTCGAGTTCGAATTCCTCGAACATGTCCCGGAAGACCGGCACGATGAACAGCATGATACCGGTGAGGATGGCGACGGCGACCAGGATCACCACGATCGGATAGATCAACGCGCCGCGCACCTTGCGCTTGAGCGATTCGGCTCGCTCCATGAAGTCGGCCAGCCGCTGCAGGATCGCCTCCAATGCTCCACCGGCCTCGCCCGCCTTGATCATATTGACATAGAGCCGGTTGAAGACCTTGGGGGATTTGCTCATCGCTTCCGACAGCGTCGCCCCCTGTTCGATCTCGTCCGCCACATCCATGAGCGTGTTCTTCAGCCGGCCCGGCCGGCACTGGCCTTCCAAGATCCGCAGACTGCGCAAGATGGGGAGTCCGGCGTCCTGCAGGATCGAGAGTTGGCGGGTGAAGGTCGTCAGTTGCTTGCTGCGGACCTTGCCGATGGCGAACGAACGTTTTTTCTTGCCGGTGACGGCCCCTCGAGCTGCCGAGCCCTTTTTGACTTGAATGCGAGTGACGAAGTAGCCCATCTGGCGGATCGTCGCCAGCGCCTCTTCTTCACTCGTCGTCTCGATGACGTCTCGGATCTCCTGTCCGGTCGCGTCTCGCGCTTCAAATTCGTATGTCGGCATGGCACGTCACTTGTGAAGTTTGAAGTTTGAAGTTTGAAGTTTGAAGTTTGAAGTTTGAAGTTTGAAGTTTGAAGTTTGAAGTTTGAAGGATGAAGGATGAAGGATGAAGGATGAAGGATTTCGGTTATCTCAAATCTCAAATTTCAAATCTGAAATCTCAAATCTCAAATTTCAAATCTCAAATTTCAAATCTGAAATCTCAAATCCAACAGTCTCCTACGCCTCGAGGATGGTTTCGCGAAGGACCTCTTCGGCCGTCGTCACTCCCTCTTCGACGAACTTCAATCCGGCGTCGCGAAGGGTCACCATTCCGTTTTTCTGCGCTTCGCTGCGCAAATCGTCGGCGGTGCAGTTCTGCATGATCATGTCCCGCATCTTGTCGGTGATCATCATCAGTTCGAACAGACCGACCCGCCCCTTGTATCCCGTGTTGTTGCAGATGTCGCAGCCCATTCCCCGGTAGAAGCTCATCTGCGCCGCCTGTTCGGGCTCGATGCCCATCTGGTAGAGCAACTCGGGACTCGGCTCGACCTGTTCCCGGCACTGCGAGCAGATGCGGCGCACCAGTCGTTGAGCCAAGATGGCTTCGACGGTGGCCGTAATCAGAAAGGTGGGGACCCCCATGTCCTTCAGCCGGGTAATGGTGCTGGGAGCATCGTTGGTGTGCAGCGTGCTGAACACCATGTGGCCGGTCAGCGAGGCCTGCACGGCGATCTCGGCCGTTTCCACATCGCGGATCTCGCCCACCAGAATCCGGTCGGGGTCCTGGCGCAAAATGCTGCGGAGGCAGTGAGCGAACGTGTTGCCGATTTCCGGGTCGATCGGTATCTGCACGATTCCGTCGATGTCGTACTCGACCGGATCTTCGGTGGTGATCAACTTGTCTTCGATCCGATTCAGTTCCGACAGCGCGGAATAGAGTGTCGTGGTCTTGCCCGAGCCGGTCGGGCCGGTCACCAGCACGATCCCGTTCGGCTTGGCAATCACCTGGCGGAACTGTTCAAGCGTTTCCTCGTTCATGCCGACCTTGGTCAAGTCGAGCGACACCACCGACCGATCGAGCACCCGCATCACCACACTCTCGCCGAACAGCGTCGGCAACACGCTGACTCGCAGATCGACGGGGTGGCCGCCGACCGAGAGTTCGATCCGGCCGTCTTGAGGCAACCGGCGCTCGGCGATGTCGAGGTTGGCCATCACTTTGATGCGGGTCGTGATCGCGAAAGCCAGATGCCGTGGGGGCGGGACCATTTCATACAGCACGCCGTCGGCTTTGATGCGGATGCGGAATTCTTCCTCGAACGGCTCGAAGTGAATGTCGCTGGCGTGGTCCTTGATCGCCAACAGCAGCACCATGTTGAGCAGCTTGCGGACCGGAGCGCTGTCGGCCAGCGCCTCGGCGCTCGTCAGGTCGATCGGCCCCTCCGCCGTCAACGCCTCGATCTGCTTCTTCAAGTCCTCGTCTTCTTCGATCTCGCGAATCACCGACTCGACACTCTGAGCCTCCGAGTCATAGAAGCGGTCGAGACATTGCTGGATTTCCCGGTCGGTGGCCACCACCAGGCGGATGTCGTAGCCCAGGAACGTGCGCAGTTCGTCGGCCACCGTGAGTTTTTCCGGGTGAGCCGTGGCGACCGTCAGGACGTTGTCCTCGAAATGGACCGGGATCACCCGATAGAGCTGGGCCATCGCTTCGGTAACCAGGTCCAACGTCTGCGGCCGCAGCGGCGCGTCGGCCAAATGGATCACTTGCAAGTTGAACTGCTCGGCCAGCGCTTGCGCCAGTTGCTCGTCGGTGATCAGCCCCATGTCTTCGGCGATCTTGCCGAGTTGCTCTCCGGGCTGCTGCCGTTGCTCTTCCAGCACCACCTCGAGCTGGTGCTCGTCGATGAAGCCCAAGTCGGTCAGAATCTGTCCTATGCGGCGTACGGCCATGATGTATCAGTCTGGAGTCTGGAGTCGCAAATCTCAAATTTCAAATCTCAAATCTCAAATCTCAAATCTCAAATCTCAAATCTCAAATTTCAAATCTCTTCTCAAATTTCAAATTTCAAATCTCAAATCTCTTCTCACATCTCAAATCTGCTCCTAAAGTGTCTCCGCGTCGATGACGTCTTCGTCGGCGCCGCCCTCCATCATCGCCATCTGCCGCTTGGCTCGCACGATGCGCTGCGACAGATCGTCGGGACGGTGCGACTTGGCCAGCACGTCTTCCTGAGTCGCCAGGCCGTCTCGCCACAAGTTGAACAGGGCGTCATCCATCAATTGCATGCCGAATTTGGCGCCGGTCTGGATGGCCGAGTTGATGCGGAAGGTCTTGTTTTCCCGAATCAGGTTGGCGATGCCCGGCGTGACGACCAGCGTCTCGAATGCGGCCACCCGGCCCCCGCCGATCTTGGGCACCAGTGTCTGAGCGACGACGCCGATCAGCGCGACCGACAACTGAGTCCGGATCTGGTCCTGCAAGTTGCCGGGAAACGCATCGATGATCCGGTTGACGGTTCCTTGAGCACTGTTGGTGTGCAACGTGGCAAACACCACGTGCCCCGTCTCGGCCGCCGTGATGGCCGCTTCGATCGTTTCCAAGTCTCGCATTTCGCCCACCAGGATCACGTCGGGATCTTGCCGCAACGCCCGCCGGATCGCCTCGGCGAAACTGGGAACGTCGACGCCGATCTCCCGCTGATTGATGGTCGATTTCTTGTGGTAGTGGAAAAACTCGATCGGATCCTCGATGGTGATGATGTGATGGTCGACCGTCTCATTGATATGGTTGACCAGGCTGGCCAGCGTGGTGCTCTTGCCCGAACCGGTCGGTCCGGTCACCAGGAAGAGTCCGCGAGGCCGAAAGACGAGCTTGACGACCGACTCGGGAAGCCCCAACTGCTCGGGCTGGAGCATGGTCGTGGGAATCTGCCGCAACACCATGGCGATGTTGCCGCGCTGCTTGAAAATGGAAACGCGGAACCGAGCCAGGTCGTGGAAGGCGAATCCGAAGTCGGACGTTCCCTTCTCCTGCAACTCCCGCTGACACCGCTCCGGAGAGATCGCCTTCATCAGAGCGACGGTGTCCTCCGGCTCGAGTACCTTCGTCTCCAGTCGCCGCAATCGCCCGTGGATGCGAAACACGGGCGGCTGTCCGACGGTAATGTGAATGTCGCTGGCGCCCTGCTTCACGCAGGCATGCAGCAACTTGTCGATCAGAATCTGCTGTGCCATGAGTCAGTGGGTGTCCGGTTTTACCAAGGTTCCAGACCGCCCCCCGGCCGTCGACCGGACTCGCCGATCCACCGCGCCGAACCGCAGTCCGCTCTGAATGTGAAGAGCCGAACGGCTTCCATCTAGAAGTCGCGCGCGCACCCGCTGTGGCAGCCCATTATTGGGCCGACCACACTTGGCGGCCAAATCGACCGCCTCCGGCGGCCCCTCCGGCCGCCGGTCGGCTCCTCCCGAGCCCTGCCGGGTCCGAGCGTCCTTCGCCCGCCCAACAGCCCGCTCAAGCCGCCAAGTCTTCGGCCTCCGACCGCTTGGCCACTCGATAGACCTCCTCCAGCGAAGTCAACCCCTGCATCACCTTATACAGCCCATCCCGATAGAGGGTTCTCATCCCCTCTTTGACCGCCAGGTCGCGAATCTGCGTCGTGGTGGCGTTTTGGTAGACGAGCTGCCGGATTCCCGGGGAAACCTGCATGATTTCGAAAATGGCCATCCGGCCACGAAAACCTTTTTTCTGACAGTAGGAACAGCCTTTGCCTCGAGCGAACGTGGCATTCTTGGCCATCTCGGCCGTAATCCCGGCATCCTCCAACACACTCTGAGGCGGCTTGTAGGACTGCTTGCACCGAGTGCAAATCACACGCACCAACCGCTGAGCCATCACCGCGATCACACTGCTGGCAACCAGGTAACCGGGAACACCCATGTCAATCATGCGTGTTACAGCGCTAGGCGCATCGTTCGTATGGAGTGTACTAAAAACTAAGTGTCCTGTCAAAGATGCTTGAATTCCCATCTGAGCCGTCTCGGTATCGCGCATTTCTCCCACCAGGATGATGTTGGGGGCCTGGCGTAGCATGGAGCGGATGATGCGAGCGAAATCGAGCCCGATGCTGTGTTTGACTTCCACTTGGTTGATGCCGGCCAGGTAGTACTCGACCGGGTCTTCGGCCGTGATGATCTTGCGGTCGGGGCGATTGAGGGCATTCAGGCAGGCGTAGAGGGTGGTCGTCTTCCCCGATCCGGTGGGTCCGGTCACCAAGATGATACCGTTGGGGCGGCGGATCAGCGATTGGAACAGGCGAAAATTCTCGTCGTCCAGCCCCAGTTGCCGAAGGCCGATCTTGATGTTGTCCTTGTCCAGGATTCGCATTACCACCGATTGTCCGTGGTTGGTGGGAATCACGCTGACTCGCAAATCGAGCTCTTTTTCTCCCACCGTCACCTTGATGCGCCCGTCCTGAGGCCGCCGTCGCTCGGCGATATCGAGTCGTGAGAGGATTTTGATGCGCGAGAGGATGGCGCCCAGCAGTCTCCGCGGCGGACTGTCTCGCTCAATCAACACGCCGTCGATCCGATAGCGGATGCGAATCCGATCCTCGAACGGTTCGATGTGAATGTCGGATGCTCGCAATTGCACGGCTTCCTGGATCATCAACTGGACCAGCCGCACAATTGGGGCACTGCTCTCGTCGACCGATTCGGTCTCGGACGAGGTATCCTCTTCGGTCGCCGTGAAATCGATGGCCGTGTCGGTAAACTCCTGCAGCATCGAGTCGGCCGATTCACCTTCGATCTGCCCGTAATAGCGGTTGATGGCTTCCAGAATGGCCTCGCGGGGGGCAATCGCGGTCACCACTCGCCGATTGAGAATGAACCGCAACTTCTCCACGGTTTCGATATCGAACGGGTCGGTCACGATCACCTTCAGGGCGTCTTCTTCTTCGGCCAACGGGAGGATCACGTTTTCCCGGGCCACCGATTCGGGTACCAGCTCCACTACTTCTTCGGGGATGCGGACTTCGGACAGGTCGACGTATTCCAATCCGTTGAATTCGGCCAGCGCCTTGGCGACTTCGGCTCCCGTGGCGTAGTCGAGTTTGACCAGGGCGTCGGCGATCGGCATGTCCTGGTCTCGTGAGAGCTGCTCGGCCTCCCGCAACTGCTCGCGACTCACCGTCCCCTGGCGGATCAACAATTCCGTAAAGTCTCGATTCGGCGTCATCATAGATAACTTCCCACCCATTGGTGTCCCGACAGATGGCCGGGCTTTGGCACGAGGTTGCTACTTGTTCGGCTTGCCGGGCGGCGGCGTCGTCACGGGAGAGGAGAGTCGCGCCCGGGCGTACTCATCCTTATCTTGGACTACCTGCGTCCTGGTTGTCAATTATCCTGGCCTGAACGAGACTCGAATTGCAGGCGAAAACGGGTCCGCAGGGACGGCGTGCCGCCCCGTATGCGGTCCGGGCCGGACGAAGGAGTACCGCATGTTTCGGACTTTCGACCACACCGCCGACGTCGGTATCGAAGCCGAAGCCGACTCGCGGGAGGAGCTGTTCGCGGAAATGGCCCGAGCTCTTTTTTCGCTTATCGTGGAGCGGCCGGAGGCGATCGAGCCGCTCCGGCAGGTGACGGTCGAGCTGCCGCCGGACGACGACGACTATTTGCTGTTCGACTGGCTCAACGAGTTGCTTTTCCGGTTCGACACCGACCGCCTGGTATTCGGCCGTTTCGAAGTCCGCCTGGACGAGAGCGGATTGCACGGGACGGTCGCCGGTGAACCGCTCGATCCGGCTCGCCATCAACTCGGACACGAAGTCAAGGCGATCACCTATCATGAATTGCGGCTTTGGGAAGAAAACGGCCGCTGGAAGGCTCGAGTGATTGTCGACATTTGACCGAGCCCGACATGGACTGCGCACAGGAGAGGGTTAGCGGTGGGAAGTGGCAGATTTCATGGTCCGCTCGAGCAACTGAGCGAGTGTGTGTGGCGGATTCCCAAGTCGTACAAAGAGGGAATGCGCGTGGACGGCTTGATTTTCGCCGACGAGAACCTGATCGAACAGATCCGCAACGATCAGGCGCCGGAGCAAGTGGCCAACGTGGCGTTTCTGCCGGGCATTCAATATGCCAGTCTGGCCATGCCCGACATTCATTGGGGATATGGTTTTTGCATTGGCGGCGTCTGCGCGACCGATCCCGAGGAGGGTGGCGTGATTTCGCCCGGTGGCGTCGGATACGACATCAACTGCGGCGTCCGGCTGATGCGGTCCAATCTGTTTATCGACGAGGTTCGGCCGCATCTGGGGCAACTGATGGATACCTTGTTCGCCAACGTGCCGGCCGGCGTCGGCCAAGGCGGCAAGTACCATTTCAATCGCAAAGAGCTGCGACAGTTGATGGGCCAGGGCGTTCCCTATCTCAAGCGGCGCGAGTTGGCCACCGATGGCGACATCGCTCATACCGAAGCTCGAGGATGTCTTCCGGGAGCGGACCCCGATGCTGTGAGCGACCGGGCACTCGACCGGGGCGCCAAGCAGTGCGGCACGTTGGGTTCGGGCAACCACTTTCTGGAAGTCCAAATGGTCGACCGGATCTTCGACCCGCAGGCGGCTCGTGCGATGGGGCTCGAGGAAGGCATGGTCTGCGTGATGGTCCATTCGGGTTCGCGCGGCTTGGGCTACCAGGTCTGCGACGATGCGCTCAGGCAACTGCGCCACGTGCCTCGCAAGTACGGCATCGAACTCCCCGATCGCCAACTCGTGTGCGCTCCCGTACTCAGCGACGAGGGCAAGCGCTATTTGGGAGCCATGCGAGCGGCCGCCAACTTCGCCTGGTGCAACCGTCAACTCCTGATGTGGCAGGCTCGCGAATCATTCGCTCAAGTGTTCGGCCGGAGCTGGCGCGACATGCAGATGAACCTCGTCTACGATGTGGCTCACAACATCGCCAAGTTCGAAGAGCACGAAGTGGCCGGAATTCGGAAGCGGGTGTGGGTGCATCGCAAGGGGGCCACGCGCGCCTTTCCGCCTCACCATCCCGAAGTCCCCGAAGTCTACCGCGCGATCGGACAGCCGGTGTTGATTCCCGGCGATATGGGGCGAGCCAGTTGGGTGTTGGTCGGGCAGGAGGGGAGCATGAGTCAATCGTTCGGTACGGCGTGCCATGGTGCCGGCCGGGTCCTGAGCCGCAAAGCCGCCGTCAAGCTGGCTCAAGGAAGAAGGATCGATCAGGAGCTGGCCGATCGCGGTGTGCTGGCTCGTGCCCGCAGTTGGCGAGGACTGGCCGAGGAGCAGCCCGATGCGTACAAGGACGTCGATCTGGTGGTCGAAGTGGTCGATCGAGCTCATCTGGCCAAGAAAGTGGCTCGCATGAGACCGATCGGCGTGGTGAAAGGATGAGCCGGCACACCGTGCACGCTTTCCAGTCTCACGCGGGCTGCGCCTGCCAGGCGGGAGGCGGGAGGCGGGAGGCTGTAGAGAGAGAGAGAGAGAGAGTAAGTGGCGACGGCAAGCGATAAGATCACGCGGACACGGCGCGTCGACAACGCAAAGCAGGACTCTGACGGAATCGTGTCAGTGACTCGTACGTGTCATATCCTCGCATCGCGCGAGCGACCGTGTTGCTGGAGTCGCCGCCGCTGGCTGGCGACCACGGCGCTCGCCGCCGCCGTACTGCCTCGGGGAAGCCGGGCCCAGGCAACGTCCGAACCGGCCGAGGATCCCCTGATCTGGGACGGACATTGTCACCTTTCGAGCATGCCCGGCCGGTCGCCTCGAGAAAAGATGAAGGCCCTGATCGCCGTCGCCGATCGCTTCGGCATCCAGCGCCTGGTTTGTTTCATGGGGTGGCCGTTCGCCGTCGACCCCACTCCCGATGAGCTGCGACGGCAGAACGAGCAGGTCGCCGAGGCGATCTCGGCGGCTCCCGAGCGGGCACTCGGCTACGTCTATGTCAACCCTCGACACGTCGATGCCAGTCTCGCGGAAATCGACCGTTGGATCGGTAACGGCCCCATGGTGGGCGTGAAGTTGTGGGTGGCCGTCCGCTGCCGCGATGGGAGACTCGATCCGATCGTCGATCGAGTCGCCCACTATGACGGTGTGATTTTCCAGCACACATGGATCAAGACCGGCGGCAACCTGTCCGGCGAATCGACTCCCGACGACCTGGTCGCACTCGCGCGGCGTCATCCGCAAGCCCGGTTCATCTGCGGTCATGCCGGTGGCAACTGGGAGTTGGGAATCCGCGCCGTGCGTCCCCAGGCCAACATCTCGGTCGAATTGGCCGGATCGGAACCGACTCGAGGATTCACCGAGATGGCGGTGCGGGAGTTGGGGGCCGAGCGGGTGATCTACGGTAGCGATGCCGCCGGCCGTTCCTTCGCCTCGCAATTGGCCAAAGTGATCGATGCCCCCTTGAGTCGCCAGCAGCGCCGAGCCATCCTCCGTGGGAATCTCCGCAGAATGCTGGCCGACATCCTGCGCCGCCGTGAACCCAAGCCGGAGAGGCCATGAGTTTCGCCCTACCCGTCGTCGATGTGAACGTCCACGTCTTTCCCTGGCCGTTCCGCCACCTCCCGGCTTCGTCCCCTCGCCAACTCGCCAGGGAACTTCGTGCCCAAACGGTTCGAACAGCCTGGGTCGGTTCGTTCGAGTCGGTGTTGCATCGCGATATCGACGGCGTCAATCGCCGCCTGACCGACGTGTGTCGCGATCACGGCAGCCAGGCCCCGACCAAGGAACAGACCGTCTGGCTTCCCTTCGGCACCGTCCACCCCGGACTACCGGACTGGCGGGAGGACCTGCGCCGCTGCCACGAGCAGTATCGCATGAAGGGCATCCGCCTCTATCCGAACTACCACCAGTACCGCCTGGACAGCCGGCCGGCCCGGGAGCTCCTTACCGAGTGTGCTCGGCGAGGGCTGATCGTGCAGATCGTGTTGTCACTCGAGGATACGCGGACGCAGCACCCCCTGGTGCGCGTCTCGCCCGTCGATCCGCAATCGCTGATGCCGGCGGTCCAGCGTTTACCCCGGTTGCCGATCGTGCTGCTGAACTCGTTCCGCGAAACGCCGACGGGCAAGCTGGAGTCGCTCTGCCGGGCCGGACGGGTCTACGTCGAACTGGCGACACTGGAGCGAGCTGCCGGATTGGAGCGACTGCTGACCACCATCCCCGCTGATCGGATCTGCTACGGCTCCAACGTTCCGCTCTATTATCCCTCGGCCGCCAGGCTGAAGTTGAACTCGGCCCAGATCGGCCAACTGCAGCGGAAACAGATCGCCTCCGAGAATGCGGAATCGTTGTTGCGGACGGGAAGGAATGGAAAATGAAAAATGGAAAATGGGAGTGCCGGGATAAACCGGCCTGAAATAGGGATTGAAAGTGTCCTACGAAGAAGAGTTAGCCACTAGCTTCGGCCTCGCAAGGAGGGCGACATGCGGTAACGCATGCCGTCTAAGCGTCCGGACCGAGGGAAGTGCAGGCCAGCCAT
>Ga0256839_1005090_pt1 | contig 12374 bp, 15 predicted proteins | sample 354166metaG_FD_185968 | JGI IMG/M metagenome (GOLD analysis project Ga0256839, IMG submission 185968) | Hydrothermal vent microbial communities from Mid Atlantic Ridge, Atlantic Ocean - 354-166 | ecosystem: Environmental > Aquatic > Marine > Hydrothermal vents | place: Atlantic Ocean: Mid...
GCCGCGCCCACCGAGAACACCGAGTCGGCCCAGTCGGCGACGATCTCCTTGACCTCGTCCGGTCGGGCGTCGGTCGTGAAGTCCAGATCGCCGTGATGACGTCCCAGGAGCGCGTCGCGCACCGAGCCCCCGACCAGGTAGAGGGTGTGTCCAGCGGCGACGAACCGCTCGGCCAACTCCAGGTGGGGGCTTCCGGGCTCGACCAGCCAACGCAGGCGGTCCGGGATCATGCCCCCATCCAAGCACACGCCCGACCTGGGCCGGGCCGTCCGGATCAGGCGTCGATCCCCGCCTCGATCGCTCGGGCCCGGAACTCGTGGGCGTTCCGGACGTGGTTGAGGGCCGCCGCCACCGAGATCCGCCGTTGCTTCACGAGGGCGAGCAGGGAGCCGTCGAAGGTCTGCATGCCGAAGTACTCGCTGTCCTTGATGAGCTCCACGATCTCGTTCCGGGAGGCCCCCTCCATGATTCGCTCCTGGGTCCGATGGGTGCCGGTCAGCACCTCGGTGGCGAGAACCCGGCCGGTGCCGTCGGCGGTCTCCAGCAGACGTTGAGAGATGACCCCCCGCAGCAGCGTCGCCACCTGGTTCCTCGCGGTCTCCTGGGCCTCGGGCGGGAAGAAGCCGATGAGTCGCTCGATCGTGTCGCCCGGGTCGCTGGTCGGCATGGCCGCGATCAGCAGATGTCCCGTCTCCGCCGCCGAGATCGCCGCCTCCGCCGTCTCCCGGTCGGCGATCTCGCTGACCATGATCACATCGGCGTCCTGGCGGGTGGCCCTGCGCACCCCTTCGGAGGCACTCGCCACGTCGACGCCGACCTCCCGTTGGGTCACCACCGCCACCTTGTCGGGGAAGAGGGCCTCGATCGGATCCTCGATGGTGATGATGGAGACGGGCCGCGACGCGTTGATGTGCTCGATGATCGAGGCGATCGTCGTCGACCGACCCGACCCGGAGGGACCCGTGACGAGCAGCAGCCCCTTCGACTCGCCCGCCAGTTTCGCCACCACCGGGGGCAGCCCCAGCCGTTCGAGGGGCGGCACCCCCGCCACGACGCGCCGGAGAACGAGGCTGACCGAGCCCCGCTGTCGATACACGCTCACCCTGAATCGCCCGATGTCGGGCCGTCCGTAGGCGAAGTCGGCCTCCCCCCGCTCCTTGAAGGTCTGGGCCGCCTTCTGGGTGAAGATGCTCTGGGCGTAGGCCTCGGTGTCCGAAGGGGTCAGCGCAGCCAGGTCCTGCATCCGCATCAGCTCCCCGTCGATGCGGATGGCCGGCGGAGATCCCACCTTGAGGTGGATGTCCGAGGCGGTGGCTTCGACGGCCCGGCGGAGAAGTTCGTCGATCGTGGTCTGCATGGGTCTCACCCGCTCCCTGTCCGGTGACGAGACTCCTATCGGCGCGTGGCGACCGGTCCTTGAACCCGGCCTCATCCGACGGGGATCCAGGTCCCCTCCGCTACTCGGCGGCGAACCGCGGTGAGCTGACGGACCGCACCCGAGGCGACGGCCACGTCCGTGTTCCAACATCCCCCGGCCCGCACCGGCTGGTACGTGACCCGGTACCCGGCGGGCGCCCGTCGTTGCTCCTCGATCTCGCCCCGAGGATCCGACCAGGCGACGACGACGGACGGCGCGTCGCAGGCCGCGAACACCTCGGACCACTGCACGGGATCGACCAGGCGGCTTCCCCCTCCCGCCAGGTCCCGGACCACCACCGACTCCCCCGACTCCGTGTCGATGATCACCCCTCTCCACCACCCCACCCGCTCACCCGCCTCGATCCGCAGCCGATACCCGGTCTCCGGCCGCCAGGGGAAATCCCGCGTGTTGGGATCGTCCGGCGTCGACGGAAGCACCGACCCGGTCCCCTCCAAGATCGTTCCATCTGCTGCGTATCCACCCCAGTTGACGGCCCCCGAGCCGGGGTGGCGGGGATTCCACTGCAGGCCGAGGTGGGCACCGCCCAGGGAGCCTTCGGGCCCGGCGAATCCCACCTGCAGAGCCCAGAAGTACAGGTCGGGTACCTGGGGCGCCACCTCCACGGTGAGGGTCACCTCGACGGCGTCGAAGGGCCCCGGGTCGTCCCACCACAGGTGGAACGAGGACGCCCCGTTGGGGCTGGGCGGCCTCCCCTTCACCCGGCGGCGGATCATCCCCAGAACCGGGCGACCTGGCGGGCCGCGGTCTCCAGGCTCTCCCACGACGCGGCGGGGGACGGACCCCGGGCCGGGGGGAGCGGCTCCCACTCGCCTGCGAAGCCCCGCAACGTCTCGGCCACCGAGGCGGTGATCGCGGGGAGGTGGTAGCCGCCTTCGAGGAAGGTGACGATCCGGTGGGGCGGCACGAGCTCGGCGAGGCGGGACGCCATGTACCCGTAATCCGCCGACACGAGCCTGATCTCCGCCAGCGGATCGAGCTCGTGAGCGTCGTATCCGGCCGAGACCAACAGCCAGTCCGGACCGAAGGCCTCGACGGCCGGGACCACGACCCGGTCCATCGCCGCCCGATAGACGTCCCCGGCCGTCCCGGCGGCGACCGGAACGTTGACCACCGTCCCCTCCGCTCCTGGACCTCCCACCTCCTCCGCCAGGCCCGTACCCGGATAGAAGGGGGACTGGTGGAGGCTCACGTAGAGCACGTCGGCGACGTCGGCGAAGGTCTCCTGGGTCCCGTTGCCGTGATGGACGTCCCAGTCGACGATCGCCACCCGCTCCCCGCCCTCCACCAGCGCCGCCGCCGTCACGGCGATGTTGTTGAACAGACAGAAGCCCATCGCCCGCGCCCGCAACGCATGATGCCCCGGTGGGCGGACGGCGAGGAACGCGGTGCCGTCACGAGAGGCACGGAGGGCCTCGACGGCAGCGGGGCCGGCACCGGCGGCCCGCAGCGCAGCCTCCCACGATGCCGGGCAGGCGACGGTGTCGGGGTCGAGATGCCCTCCCCCCGCCCGGCAGAACGCGTCGATGGCGTCGACGTAGTCGGCGGCGTGGACCGCCTCGAGGAGGTCGCGGTCCACGGGTGGTGGCTCGTGAGCCTCCACCACGAACCCCGCCGAGTAGACACCCCGTTCGGCAGCCTCCAGACGAGCGGGGCGCTCGGGATGCCACGAACCCGTGTCGTGTCGGCGGAAGACCTCATGGGTCAGGTAGACGACGCGCACGGTCCATACTTTGGCACCATGAGGAAGCGATGCAGCCCACGATGAGCGCGAACGGAGTGCGAGGAGGCGCCTGGCCCGGGCAGGTCGTGCTCCGTCGCCGCTGGGCGAAGGCCCACGCCCGGCCGTGGAACGACGAGCTTCCCGCCGCCGGACTTCGGATCGAACGGGGTGGGGCCGAGTTCGCCGAGGCCTGCTTCGAGTGGTTGACGGAACGGGGCTGTGAGGAGGTGCTGTCGGTCCCGGTCCATCCCGGCTCCTCCCGACTCTGGACGGCGAGCGGGTTCAGCCCCCGCGTCGAGCTGCACCTCCTCGCCCGTTCCCTCGCCGATCCGATCCCCGCCCCGCACCATGCGATCCGAGCAGGCGGCGGCCACGGAGACTGGACGGCGGTCACCGCCATCGACAACCGTTCCTTCGACCGGTTCTGGAGGGTGGGACGCCTCGGCCTGGCCGACGCAGCCGCCGCCACCCCCCGGTCTCGGCTGCTGGTCGCTGACGTCGCCGGCGAGCCCATCGGGTTCGTCATCGCCGGCATCTCCCTCGACACCGGCTATCTCCAGCGGATGGCGGTGGATCCCGCCGTGCAGGGCCGGGGCATCGGCCGCTCCCTCGTCCGGGCCGCCCTCCGGTGGGCTCGGCGACGGGGCGCACGTACCATGCTCCTCAACACCCAGCTCGACAACCGCGCCGCGACCGCCCTGTACCGATCCGAAGGTTTCGAGATCCTTCCCGAGCGCCTCACCATCTACGGGCGCCGAGCGGAGACCACCCCATGATCCGACTCGTCACCGACTCTTCCAGCGACCTCCCGCCGGAGGCCGTCTCCCGTCACAGCATCGAGGTCGTACCGCTCACCGTCCGGTTCGGGGACGTCGAGTTCGTCGACCGGGTCGAGCTCGACGCAGGCCGATTCTGGAGTGAACTGGCGGCGGCCGAGCGCCTCCCCGAGACCGCCGCTCCCAGCGTCGGAGCGTTCCTCGACGCCTACGATCGCCTCGCCGCCGAGGGTGCCACCGGGATCGTGGCCATCTGCCTCAGCTCCGTGCTGAGCTCCACCTATCAGTCGGCGGTGATCGCCGCCGAACAGTGGGGTGTGCCGGTCCCGGTGAAGGTCGTCGACTCTCGGGCGGTCACGATGGCGCTCGGACTCCAGGTCCTCGAAGCCGCCGAGGCGGCGGCCGCGGGGGCAGGCATCGACGAGGTGGCGAACGCGGCCCTCGCCGCCACGTCCCGCACCAACATCTTCGCCGCTCTCGACACCCTGGAGTACCTCCACCGGGGAGGTCGCATCGGCGGTGCCCAGGCCCTCCTCGGCAGCCTCCTCGACGTGAAACCCCTCATCACCTTCGCCGACGGAGCCGTCGCCGCCGCCGGCCGGGTTCGGACGCGCCGCAAGGCGATCGGCGCGATCTGCGCTCGGGTGAGCGAGCTCGCCCCTCGACTCCGTACCCTCGCCGTCCTTCACGGCTCGGCCACCGACGTCGACTCCTTCGTCGCCGCGGTCCGGACCGCGGCAGGAGGCCTCGAACCCCTCGTGGCGCAGCTCGGTCCGGTCGTGGGGACGCACACCGGGCCGGGGGCCCTCGGCGTCGCCTACCTCCTCGACTGATGCCACCCCCGATCCCCGACCGTTTCCGGCTCGAGATCCGTCTCGGACGGGACGAGGACATCGAACAATGGCTCGCCACCGACGTCTCCCTCGACCGCCCGGTGCTCGTCCGGGTGATCGGACCCGACGCCCCGGCGACCCGACATCGGGAGTTTCTCGGTTCGGTTCGGGCCGCCGCCACCATCAACCACACCCATCTGGCAGCGATCTTCGCCGCCGCCGAGACCGACGCCGGTGCCTATGCCGTCTCCGAATGGAGCGGCGGTGTGACCCTGGCCGACCGGATCGCCGCCGGCGAACCCATGGATCCGGTCGAGTTCCTTCCCAACGCCACCGGCCTCGCCGAAGCCCTCGCCGCCCTCCACGAGGCGGGCATCGTTCACGGTTCCATCGACCCCTCTGCCGTCCAATACGCCCTCGCCCATCCTGCGAAGCTGGCGGGGTTCGGTCGGCGACGGCGGACGACGACCGCCACCGACGACGTCGTCGCCCTCGCCTGCACCCTGGAGCAGGCGGTCACGGGAGGCGCCGTCGGCGGTCCCGGACCGTCCCAGGTCGTCGACGGCCTCCCTCCGCAGGTCGACGAGATCCTCGCCCGGGCCCGAGCCGGTGCCAGCACCGCTCGCCGTCTCGCCGACGATCTGGCCACGGTGCCCAGCCCCCGCCCTCCCGAGACGCCTCCCACCGGCCGGTCCTTCCGGGTGCTGGTCGCCGCCGGAGTCCTGGTGTTCCTCGCCGTGGCGTTGGTGGGGATCGGACGGCTGGTCGCCGCCGGGTCGGGCGCTCCGATCCTCTTCCCGCCCAGCCCGGGGACGACGGCACCGATCGCCCTCCCCTCCACGACGACGACCATCCCGCTCCCGGCACCGGTACCGTCCGAGCCCTTCCCCGCCGACGACCCGACGAGCTTCGACCCCTTCGGCGGCGGTGACGAGAACGATCACCGCCTCGGCAATCTCGTCGACGGGGACCCGACCACCGTGTGGCGCACGGAGCGGTACCGAGACCCACTGCCGCTCCTGAAGCCCGGAGTCGGGGTGACGGTGCGCGCGTCCCGGACTCCCTCGGAGTTCGAGGCGGTCGGGATCACCCCGGGGGTCTCCTACGTCCTCGCCTGGTCCGCGTCGTCACCCACGGACCCCGACCAATGGGAGGTGATCGCCTCCGGCCGGACGCTGGGCGGTGTGCTCAGCATCCAGGTCCCGCCCCGGACGGGTGGGCGGTGGTTGCTGTGGTTCACCGACCTCCCCCGTCTCGGCCCAGACGACCACTCCGCCGAGATCGGCGAGTTACGCTTCCGGGCATGAGCGACCAGGACCGGGCGCTCGTCGCCCGGGCCGCCGAGGGGGACCACGAAGCGTTCACCGAGCTGATGCGTCGCACGGAGGACATGGTGTTCGCCGTGTGTCTGCGCATGCTGGGCGATCGGGAAGCCGCCCTGGATGCCACCCAGGACGTGTACCTCACCTTCTTCCGGAAGGCACACACCTTCCGGGGAGGGTCGGCCTTCACCACCTGGCTCTACCGGGTCGCCGTCAACACCTGCTACGACCATCTCCGCCGGAACGCGCGTCGTCGAACCAATCCCCTCCCCGAGCATGCCGATCCCCCCGACCGGGCGGCCGAAGACGCCCTCGGCGCCGTCGAGCTCCGTCCCGACCTCCAGCACGCCCTGCAGGGCCTCCCCGAGGAGTTCCTCGCCCCGGTCGTCCTCGTCGACATCCAGGGAATGTCCCTTCCCGACGCCGCCGAAGTCCTCGACGTGCCCGTCGGTACGGTGAAGTCGCGCCTGTTCCGAGCCAGGCGGCGGCTGGCGGAGGCGATCGGGAACCGTTCCGGCCCCTCCGACCATCCAATGGGTGGACACCATGCATGAGCACGACCTCGACCTCATCGCCGCCTACGCCGACGGCAGCCTGACCGGAGACACCTCCGAGGTCGTCCGTCTGATCTCCTCCTGCGAGGTCTGTCGTGCCGAATTCGAAGGCCAGCGGCGGGTCATCGAGCTGCTGGCGGCCGCCCGACCCCCCGAGCTCGATCCCGAGGAGCGTCGAGCAATCCGAGATCGGGTGTGGGCGAGGCTCCAGGCCGAGCTTCGAACGGTCCCCACCGTCCCTGCCGCTCGGCGCCGTGTCCCCTGGTGGCTGCGGCTGGCACCGGTGGCGGCCGGGATCCTGGTGGTGGTGGTGGGGGTGGGGGTCCTCCTCCAGTCCGGCGGCGGGGAGTCCACCGGCGTCGCCGACCTCGCGGCCGAGACGACGCCCACGGCCGCCCCCGCCGCGACCGTGACCACCGGCGCCGCCGAGCTCGCCACCCCCCTGGAGGAGCCCTTCGGGGAGATGGCCGACGGCGATGCCATCCCCGAGGCGGGGATGGCCCGGGCAGCATTGGTGTTCTCCGCCGACCTCGGCGAGACGACCCTCGAGGAGATCGAACGGACCCTCGACCAACGCTCCGAGGCCCTGATGGCCCCCGAGGCGCCCGACGACGGCCGGCCGATCCCGTCGTGCACAGACTTCGTCGAAGGCGAGATCCTCGACGCCGTGACCGGCATCGTCGACGGCACCCCGGTGGAGGCCTACCTGGTCGACGACGGAGCCGGCCCCGAGATCGTGGTGTTGGCCCTTCCCGACTGCGTCCCCTTCGACGGCTGACGCCACCCCTCCGGCAGACCGGGCATCGCCGACGGTCTAACCTCGGCGCCCATGGACGACTGGCCCGCCAAATTCGCCGATCTCCTCGAAGCGGTCGCCACCCGCATCCGGGCGATGACGGTCGACCGGGTCGCGCGCGTCATCACGATCGCTTCCCTGGCCCTCCCCCTCTTGGTGCTCCTCGCCCTCGCCGTGGTGTTCTTCTTCATGACGCTCCACGGGGCCCTCTCCATCCCCCTCGGCAGCTCCGGCGGGTTCGGGGTGATCGGGGGACTATTCGCGGTGGCCGGGGCGTTCGTGTGGACGAGACGAATTCGATCATCCGAGGACGACACATGAGTGACATCGAGAAGGTCATCATCATCGGGAGCGGCCCGGCGGGATACACCGCCGCCCTGTACGCGGCCCGAGCAGACATGAGCCCCCTCGTCTTCGAGGGCAGCCAGGCGGGCGGCCAGCTCATGATCACCACCGACGTGGAGAACTACCCCGGCTTCCCCGACGGGATCATGGGGCCCGAGCTGATGGACCGGTTCCGCAAGCAGGCGGAGCGGTTCGGCGCCCGGCTGATCCCGACGGACGTGACCGAGGTCGACTTCTCGTCCCGTCCCTTCGTCGTGCGAGCCGGGTCGGACGAGTATCGAGCCCAGACGGTGATCGTCGCCACCGGAGCCTCGGCGAAGTGGCTGGGCGTCCCCGGAGAGCAGCGTCTGACCGGACGTGGAGTCTCTGCCTGCGCGACCTGTGACGGGTTCTTCTTCCGCGACAAGGAGCTGATCGTCGTCGGCGGAGGCGACTCGGCGATGGAGGAGGCCCTCTTCTTGACCAAGTTCGCCTCGAAGGTGACGATCGTGCACCGCCGGGACGAGTTCCGGGCGTCGGCGATCATGGCGAAGCGGGCCTTGGAACACCCGAAGATCGACGTCATCTGGAACGCGATCGTCACCGAGATCCTCGGAGAGGACGAGGTCACCGGGGTTCGCCTCCAGGACACCGTCACCGGCGAGACCCGGGAGATGTCGGTGGACGGTGTCTTCGTGGCCATCGGTCACAAACCCAACACGGAGATCTTCGAAGGCCAACTCGAACTGGACGACAAGGGGTACGTGGTCCTGCGGGGCCCCGGCACCCAGACGTCCGTCGACGGGGTCTTCGCCGCCGGAGACGTGGCCGATCCCGTCTACCGGCAGGCCGTGACCGCAGCCGGCACCGGCTGCGCCGCCGCCATCGACGCCAACCACGCATTGGACTGAATCAAGGAGACACCATGGCTGCCAACACCGTCACCGTCAGCGACGCCAACTTCGCGGACACCGTCTCGGGTGACCGGCCGGTTCTCGTCGACTTCTGGGCCGAGTGGTGTGGCCCCTGCCGCATGGTCGAGCCGGTCCTCGAGGAGATCGCCGCCGAGTACGCGGACAAGATCACGATCGCCAAGCTCAACGTCGACGAGAACCCGCAGACGGCGGCGAACTACGACGTCATGAGCATTCCCACCTTGATCCTCTTCAAGGACGGCAAGGAACAGAAGCGGATCATCGGGGCCCGTCCGAAGCATCAGCTGCTCTCCGAGCTCTCCGAGTACCTCTCCTGACGACGAGATGTGAGACGATGGAGCCGTGCGGCTCTATCGCCTGAACGATTCCGGCGAGCCGGTGCGGGACATCCAGGATCGGCTCGCCGCTCTGGGCTTCCCCTGTGACCCCGATCCTCGGGGCGAGTTCGGTGACGCCACGCGCGCCGCGGTGGTCGCCTTCCAGCGGTCGCGCGGGCTGGCACCCGATGGGATCGTCGGCCCCGACACCTGGCGTGCCCTCTACGAGGCGGGGTACCGCCTCGGGGATCGGCTGTTGTTCCTCCGTCGGCCCATGCTGCGAGGTGAGGACGTCTCCGAGCTGCAGAGTCGCCTCAACACCCTGGGTTTCGACGCTGGGAAGGTCGACGGGATCTTCGGGCCCGACACCGAGCGGGCCGTCGTCGAGTTTCAGCACAACCGCGGGCTGGCCGAGGACGGCGTCGCCGGTCCCGAGGTGATCACCGAGCTTCGCCTCGTGGCTCGGGGCCCGATCCGGACCGGGAGGGACGCCCTTCGCGAGCGGGAGTGGATGCGCTCGCTCCCTCGCTCGCCGGTCGGAACCCGGGTCTTTTTCGACCCGGCCGGACGGACACCGGAGGAGGCACGTCGGGCGTGGGAGGCCGCCGCCGCCGCCCGGATCGAGCTGCAGGAACGCGGAGGCCTACCAATTATTTCCAGAAGCGTGGACATGGTGACCACCGAACGCGTGCGGGCACGGCGGGCGAACCGGGTCGGCGCCGATCTCATCGTCTCGTTTCAGCTCGCCGAGCCATCGGCGGCCGCCGCCGTGTTCTTCTTCGAGACCGAGCGGTCTCGCTCCGAGGCGGGGGCACTGCTCGCCGAGGCGATCGGAGAACATCTCGGACTCTCCGCGGAGGGACGCGCCACGGCGATGCTGAAGGAGAGCCGGGCCCCGGCCGTGGTCGTCGCCCACCCGGACCTCGGAGAAGACGTGGGGCGGCGGGTCGTCGAGGCCCTGGATCGTTTCTTCCGAACCCTTCCCCAGATGCTCGCCGCGGCGGCTCAGGAGAAGAATCGGCGGTAGAGCCGTTCCAGCTCGTCCAGGGAGGCGAAGGAGATCTCGAGTCGCCCCTTGTTGTTTCGATAGGCGATCTTCACCCGTGTCCCGAGCTGGTCGGTGAGCCGTTGCTCGAGCTCCACGATCTCGACGGGTCTGACCTCTCGAACCCTCGCCTTCCGGGGCGACGCCTCCTTGCGGGCCCGGGCGGCGTCTTCCACCTGGCGTACGCTCCACCCTTCTTCGGCGGCCCGTCGGGCGATGTGCTCCGCGTAGGCCCGGTCGTCGATCCCCAGCAGGGCCCGGGCGTGACCTGCGGTGATCTCTCCCCGTTCGAGCATCCCCTGAATGGAGGCGGGGAGGGCAAGAAGGCGGAGGGTGTTGGTGATGGCAGGTCGGGACTTCCCCACCCGTGCCCCGAGCTCCTCATGGGACATACCAAAATCTTCCAGAAGTTGCCGGTAGGCTGCTGCTTCTTCCAGGGGCGTGAGGTCCTCGCGTTGGATGTTCTCCACCAGGGCCTGGGTGAGGGCATCTTCGGCGTCGGCCTCCCGGATCATGGCGGGGATCGTGCTGAGGCCCGCCCGCCGCGCGGCTCTCCACCGCCGTTCCCCCGCGATGATCACGTAACGGCCGTCCTGTTTCGGGCGCACCGAGATGGGCTGGAGTACCCCCACCTCCGCGATCGACTCCGCCAGGGCCGCCAGGGACTCGTCGTCGAACATCCGCCGGGGCTGGTCCGGATTCGGTTCGATGTCGTCGAGGGGGATCTCGGCGAAGGGACCCTCCGTCCCGCCGGCGGGGATCAGCGCCTCGAGCCCTCGCCCTAGGCCACTCCTTCGGGTGCCGCTCATGGGATCCTCCTAGTCCATTCCGTGGCGCCGGCGGAACTCACGACCGAGCTCGCGGTAGGCGATCGCCCCCCGGCTCATGGGATCGAAGGCCTCGATCGGCTCCCCGAAGGAGGGTGCCTCCGAGAGGCGCACCGACCTGGGGATGACGGTGCGATAGGCGACGTCGCCGAAATGACGACGGACCTGATCCGCCACCTCCTTGGAGAGCCGAGTCCGTCCGTCGTACATGGTGAGCACCACCCCACCCACCTCGACGTCCGGGTTGAGGTTGGAGCGTACGAGCTCGATGTTCTGGAGGAGCTGGCTCAGACCCTCGAGGGCGTAGTACTCGCATTGGATGGGGATCATGACTTCGTCGGCCGCCGTGAGGGCGTTCACCGTCAGCAGGCCGAGGGACGGAGGACAATCGACGAAGACGACGCTGAAGTCGCCGGCGACGTCGGCGAGGGCGTTCCGCAGGCGTGATTCGCGCGAAAAGACCGAGACCAGCTCGATCTCCGCCCCGGCGAGGTCGATGGTGGCCGGGACCACGAAGAGGTCCCGCACGCTGGTCGGTTCGATGGCGTCTTCCATCGCCACCTCTTTCAAGAGGACGTCGTAGATCGAGTGGGTGATGGTCGATCGGTCGACGCCCAGACCCGAGGTGGCGTTCCCCTGGGGATCCAGATCGACGAGGAGGACCCGCTCGCCCTGGAAGGCCAGGGCCGCGGCGAGGTTGATGGCGGTCGTGGACTTGCCCACGCCGCCCTTCTGGTTGGCGAGGGCGACGACGAGGTGCTGGGAATCGGTCACGGTCGCGCCATCATAAGAAGCCAGGCGGGTTGGTCAAGGACCTCGGCCGGGATCGGGACGACGCGGTATCCCACAACCCTGGGTTCGCTCCGGTGTGATCCCCCGACGACCCCGACCCCTCCAGGGGCCACCAGCCGTCGAAGCACGGGCAACAACGCCGCCGGCGGCATCACGCCCCGAGCGACCACGGCCTCGGCGGGACGACGCCGTCGGCAAAGATCCTCTTCGATCACCTCGATGTTCTCCAATCCCAGGACCCGACACGCCCGACGGGCGAGGCGCGCCCGCCTCCCAGACCGTTCGACCAGGACGACCTGCGTGGTCGGATGGGTGATGGCGAGGGGGATCCCCGGGAGGCCGACTCCAGAGCCGAGATCGACGATCGTGTCCGGCGGCCGAGTCCCCCGCCAACCGACGGCGAAGGTGAGGGAGTCGGCGACGTGGCGGCGCTCGACCGCAGGCCCCTCCCCGGGCCCGAGACCTCCCGCCGGAATGGCCTCCTCACGGAGCCATGCCGCGTAGGTCGTGAGGATGACCTCCGCCTGCTCCGCCAGCTCGATCCCGGCGAAGGCGGCGGCTCTCGTGAGGGCGTGCTCGACCATCCCTCGCAGCGTACCCCATGAAGGACGGGGCCGGATCACCGGCCCCGTCGTCGACACCCTCGACCCCTGGTCGAGGTTTCACGTGAATCAAGTCATCCCTCGTCCTCG
>Ga0256839_1005091_pt1 | contig 12372 bp, 7 predicted proteins | sample 354166metaG_FD_185968 | JGI IMG/M metagenome (GOLD analysis project Ga0256839, IMG submission 185968) | Hydrothermal vent microbial communities from Mid Atlantic Ridge, Atlantic Ocean - 354-166 | ecosystem: Environmental > Aquatic > Marine > Hydrothermal vents | place: Atlantic Ocean: Mid...
GCAGCAACGGCCATCCACCCGATCAGCAATCCCCAGCAGATGATGCAACGTGCCATTTTATCGACCTAATCTGGTTTTACCGGTTTATAAGCAAGCGACAATTGTTTTTCGAACTGAAATCATCGGATCTGTTTTGCAGGCAATCCCAAGGAAGCGGTGCCGCCTCTGGACCGGACAGCCGGTGCAAACGGCTCATTGTGCCCCTTGCCCCCACACCCTTGGCTGGCGATTTGCCCGAATGATACCTCGGTGGCTTCATCAACCAGTTGCTCTCGGAGAAGGGCACTGTTCCGAACGCGGCGGTGCCCTGTCTCTCAGAATAAAGTCTCTTCACCGCTACCTTCGCGATCGTGCCCCTGAGCAAGGGAATCATTCTTTCGCCTTTCTGCGCTATCGCCAGTCCCAACACCGGCGCCCGCCACCCGGCCCATGTGCATTCCAGAAAATTTCTCTCCTCCAGGGCACATCCATGCTCGTCAGGAGCCAATCTTACGCACAATTCAACTCCAGTGCAACTATGGCCGTTGGGTTTTCAGCAGATCCCGGATTTCCATCAACAGTTGCTCCTGGAGGGAGGGTTTTAGTGGGGCATCCGGCATCGCTTCCTGTTTTCGCTGGAGCTGGCTTAAGCCCTTTCCCAGCAGAAACACGCTGAACACTACGATTATAAAGCTTATTACTTGATTCAAAAACACTCCGACGTTCAGCGTAACGGCTCCTACCTCACGTGCCGCTTCCAGCGTGAGATACGGGCCGGGGATGGTGCCCTCACGCAAAACAATGAACAGATCCGAAAAGTCTACACCCCCCAGCAGCAGTCCGATCGGCGGCATCAGTACGTCGTTTACCAGCGACTGCACCACAGTGCCAAAGGCTATCCCGATAACAATGCCAATGGCCATGTCGATCGCCCTGCCACGCAGGGCAACAGCTTTGAACTCGTCCCACATGATTGGCGTGGTACAATGGTTTTGAAGGAAGTGACCACATTGAACTTGTAGGACCGATCAGATTTCTGCATGCGCAATATAGCCTTTCTTATCTACGCCTCTGGCGCACAAACGAATACATCTTGGTTCTTCAGGATTTGCGTCGGCTGATCAGGGCGACGGTGGCCAGGGGGGCCAGGAGGGTAGAAGCCAGCAGGCCGCCGATGACCGTGACGGCCAGTCCCAGCCAGAAGCCTTCTTCATCTGGAAAGAGGAGCAAAGGCAGCAGAGCCACAATAGATGACAGCGTGGTGGTCCACATGGGGCGCAGTCGTTCGCGCACGGCCAATCGAACAAGCTGGTCGGGCCGGCCGTGTGGTCGTTGATGCTGGAGCTGTCGGTAGCGGTCAACCAGTAAAAGGCTATCGTTAACGGCAATCCCGGCCAGAAGTACCAGCCCAATAAAGGCTCCTTCTGCGAAGTTGGCCCCACTCCACAGAAAGCCAACGGCTACGCCCAGAGCTGCCATAGGCAGGCTGAGCAGCATGATGAAAGGCAGGCGCCACGATTCGAATACCATCGCGGCAATCAAGAAAACCAGCACGATTGTAAGGGGCAGCATCCAGCTGGCCGTGCGTTTGAGTTCTCGTTCGCCAAAGAAATAGTAGGTGGGATACTGCAGGCGGTAGCCTGGAGGAAGCGGCATGGATTCGACAACCTGGCGAATGATGCGGTCACCCAGTCGCCACGGACCGCGAAAATCTACGCTGATGTAACGTCGATACTGCTGGTCAAAGCGTTCAATGGCCGATGGCGTCGGTACAATTTCTGGAGGGGCCAGTCTGGCCAGCTGTACCTGCACACTATCGGTTACCGGAAGAGGGCGTGTAATCAGCCGGGCTACGTCGATTTGCTCGGCACCGGCTACTTCGATGCGGATCGGCAGATAAGGTGCGTCGGCCACCGGAGCCCGGAAGAAAGGGAAACGCGTGTTGAAAACAGGCCGAAGGGCGGCCGCCAGATCGCCTGCGGTGAGTCCTGTGCGCAATTGGGCTTCAGGGGTCCAGCGAAATTGTAGCACCTCTCGGGCATCGGGCCGACCGTAACGATCCACGTTATAGTTGACCGCTGCTACGCGCGGCGTTGCCGCCTTCAGGCGCTGGGCCAGGCGGGCGCACAGTGCCTCCAGGTCCTCGTAGCTGGGACCGTAGGCCGCAATGCGAAAATCCGTGATGGCGATGCCGCTTCCGCTGTAATATCCCTGCTCCAGCAGGCCACTGACCGACAGGTAGCGCAGCCCGGCCAGTTGGATGGCCTGCTGGATGAGTCGCTCGCGTACCAGGTAGGGTTCAACCGTGCGCAGCGCGGTTTCATAGAAACGAACCCGCAGGTAGGCCGAGCGCTCTGTAATCTGCGCAACGGTCCGCGCCACGGAAGGCGAAGCCAGCGCAACGGCTTCAAACCGTCGCATCAGCGTATCGGCGCGGCCAATCGGGGTCCCCGGAGGGAACGCCATGTAAACGTACACTTCGGGGCGGATTTCATAATGCCAGCGACGACCGAAGGTGGTTTTCTGGAAGAATGGCAGCAGCACCCCGCCCAGGAGGGGTTCGAGTTGTTGTCGGATCGTCAGTACCCGGTCGTGTCCCAGCGTGGCATTGTAAAGCCGGGCCAGCCGTTCCCGGACAAGGCGCCACGTCTGGTCTTCGGTGGTTTCCTGTTCGTCTTCGTCCGGCAGTTTCCATTCATCGGGCACGACCCAGAGGGGAATGCCCACCGCCAGAAACAACACCAGCAGGGTCAGGCGTGGCCATCGGGCCGCACAGCGGTAAGGTAAGGCAATTAGCTGACGCAGTCGGCGGTACTGTCGGACCGGCACGAGCGGCGGTGTGGGTAGAAAGCGTCCCAGTATGGGCACAATCAGCACGGCACTGAGCAACGATGCGCCCAGCGTAAAGGCGACCAGCACGCCAAAGGGTAGAAACAGCGTCCGGAGCTCGCCACTCAGGTACACCAGCGGCAGGGCCACCACCATAGTGGTCAGCGTGCCGCCCAGCAGGGGGAGCCAGACGGTCTTTAGGGTCCGGCGCGTGGCTTCAGCGTCCAGTGCCAGTCCTTGTAGGCCGCGGGCGCGCAGGCGCCGCCGCTGCACCAGTAGCTGCTCGACCACCACCACACTGTTGTCCACCAGCAGACCGGCCACCAATGCCATCCCTGCCAGCGTAATCAGGTTCAGCGTTAGTCCGAGCGGACGGAACAGCAGCAGCGCTACGGCCACCGCCACACCGACGCTGAAGAGCACCGCCACACAGGCCCGCACGCTCTGGAGGAGTGCCAGCAGCACCAGCACCAGCAGCGCAAAGCCTAACCCGCCGCGCAACAGCAGGTCGCGCAACTGGCGACGTACATCTTCGCTGCGGTCCAGCACCACCAGCAGCCGCACCCCGTCGGGCAGCTCGGTCCGCAGCCGGTCTACCGTAGCGTGCACCGCGTCAGCTACGGTCAGCAAATGACTTCCGGGTTTTCGATCCAGCACCAGCGTAACGACAGGCTGGCCGTCCACCCGGCTAATCGATCGGGCGGGTGCAGGTCCCAGCACGATCGTTGCCACGTCTCTGAGTCGCACCGGCGTGGCGTCAGGCGCTGGCTGCAACAATACCAGATTGCGGATGGCCTCCAGATCGGTCTCCGGTGGGGTAAACAGTAGCCAATCGCCCTGCTTGGTTTGCCAGCGGCCATAGCTTCGGTCGCGCAACGCATCGATCAGTTGTTGCTGCACGCGAGAAGGTCCTAACCCATACGCATCCAGCCGATCCGGATCCAGCGTAATGCGCAGCTCGCGTTCACGTCCCCCGGCCACCCGGACAAAGGCGACTCCCGGAACGCTCCGCAGGCGGGGAGCTACCAGTTCGTCGGCCAGTTTTCGTAGTGCTTCTGGTTCGAGCGGTCCTACCAACTGAAGGGTCAGAAAGCCCTGTTGTTCACGAAGCTGTTCGGGTACGGCACGCGTGAGCTGAGGTACCACACGGTCGGGGAGCACGCCCCGCAGCCGCGCCAGCTCCTCGCGCACCTGCGCGACGTAGGGACCCAGCGGAACGTCCGGAGCCACCTGCAGGATGACAGTGGCCCGTCCTTCCTCTGAGAGGCTTTCGACATGCACCGTGCCGGGCACGCGCTGCACAGCCCGTTCGATCGGTGCAGTTACATACTGCTCGACCTGGCGGGGGGCAGCCCCGGGCCATGTGGCCGCAATATGCACTTCGGCCAGCTCTACACGGGGCACCCATTCAATAGGTATCTGCTGGCCGACCCATAGTCCTGCCAGGAGCAGGGCTGTGGCCCACGACAGCACAGCTACGGGTCGCCGCAGCCACCCTATCCATCCGCCGGCTGTCTGCCACGCATTCATAACCTCCGACGTTCACTTCCGGCTACAAGCACGTAAAGTACGGGTACTACAATCAGAGTTAGCAGCGTAGCGCTGAGCAGTCCCCCGATGATCGTCAGCGCAAGTGGCTGCTGCAGGGCTGCCCCGGCTCCCAGCCCAAGCGCCAGTGGCAGCAACCCCAGACTTGTTGTTATCGTGGTCATCAGAATAGGACGTAATCGGTCGCGTCCGGCCGCCTCAATAGCTTCAAAGAGCGGTCTCCCTTCGGCCCGGCGCCGATTGATAAAGTCTATTTTGATGATCGCATCGTTCACAACGATCCCGACCAGCACCACCAGACCGGTCAGGCTCATCAGGTTGACCGACTGGCCAAAGAGAAAGAGCGTCAGCGTAACTCCGATGGTGGCTAGCGGCACGGTAAAAAGGATAATAAGGGGTTGACGCAGGCTTTCAAACTGAGCAGCCAGGATCAGAAAAACAAGCAACAGGCTCAGTAGCAGGCTCCAGGCAGCACCGCGCAACCCTTCCCGAAAGGCATCGGTAGCTCCGCCGATCGTACCCCGCACCCCCGGCGGCAGGGCCTCCAACGCCCGGGTCAGGGCCTCACGTGCTGCCGCCAGATCCGCCTTCGGCGCTACGTCGGCCAGCAGCCGCACCACCGGTGCCTGTCCGGCCCGCAACAGGGAGGCCGGCAGCGATACGGGCCGGGCTTCGACAAACAGGCCGATCGGCTTGAGTCCCTGTGCCGTAGGGATTTCTGTCTGCAACAGGCGTTGCAATGCCTGGGCTTCGGGCAAGCGCAGACGAATAGGAATCGTCTCGTTGACCGTCTGTAGCGCTGTCGCTTCCAGGCCCCGAGCAGCCGCCGCCAGCCAGTCGGCCACCTGCCGGGCATCTACGCCAAAACGCACCATCACGTCACGTCGGAAGTACAGCGCATAACCTGGCACTTCTTCGGCAAAGGCACGCCGTACGTTGACCAGCGCAGGTTCTCGACGGAGCTGAGTCAGCAACCTATCGGCCGCTGCTTCGGCTTCGGTGCGTAGATCGGCCTGCAAGTCCAGCCACAGATCGGCTTCTCCCCGAGCCAGCAGCGCTTCGAGCCGGGTACGTTCCGGTAGAATCTCGACCTGCAATGCAGGAGGCATCGGAAGCCGGCGCACCTGTTCAGCCACAGCCTCCGAGCGTGCCCGTTCGTCGAGCAGCAGCGTCAGTGTGCCTTCATAAGAGGGCCGTGGATCCAGATCGAGCCGCGCCTCGTCCCGCTCGCCCAGATCGGCCAGCACATGCCGAATAGCAGGCAGTCGGAGCACCCTGGCTTCGAGCTGTGCAGCCCATTGGCTGAGCTGTGACAGATCGGTACCGGGTGGCGCGCTGAGATGAACGGTCAGGCGTTTCAGATCAGCACGAGGCATCACCTGACGCGGCAATCGCCAGGCAAGCACGAGCGCCCCCACCAGCACCGTGATTGTCAGCAGCATAACGCGCCCGCGGTATTGGAGCGCTTTGCGCAGCAGGGCCTCGTAGCGCACGAGCAGCCAGCGCGTTCCCAGCGGCTCCAGCCGTCCCGTTCGGCGATCCCGCGAGGCCAGCACCGGTACCACCGTGAGCGCTACCACCAGCGACGCCAGCAGCGAAAAAACCACGGCCAGCGCCTGATCGCGAAAGAGCCGTCCGGCCAGCCCTTCCACAAACGCCAGCGGACCAAAGACGGCAATTGTAGTCAGTGTGCTGGCCGTAATCGCAGCGGCCACTTCGACGGTTCCTTCGCGGGCGGCTTCCAGCGGCGCGTGCCCCTGTTCGCGCAGGCGGGCAATATTTTCGGTCACGACGATGGCATTGTCCACCAGCATCCCCACACCCAGCGCCAGCCCGCTCAGTGAAAGCAGGTTCAGCGTGATGTCGGCCACTTCAAAGGCTATCAGCGTCAAGGCCAGCGATAGCGGCACAGCCACGGCTACCGCCAGCAGCACCCGGGGTCGGCGTAGAAAGATCAGCAGCACGACCAGCGCCAGCATCCCGCCCAGCAGCACCGCCTGCTGCACGCCGGCTATGGCCTGGCGGATGAACAGGCTCTCGTCCACAACAACATCGAGCTGAATGCCCGGCACCTCCGCCTCCAGCTCACGCAGCGTGCGGCGCACGCTCCGGGCCGTCGCCACTGTGTTGGCGTCGGCTGCCCGCTCCACCAGCAGCAACAGGGCCTCTTCGCCATCGAAACGGACCAGTCCCCGACGCTCCGCTACCCCTGGACGCACTACGGCCACATCAGCCAGTCGCAATGGCGTACGTCCGGCATAGCCCACGATCGTTTCGGCTACGTCGGTCGGCTCGGTAAACGCCCCGCTGACCTCAACGGCATAGCGGAAAGGACCCCGCCGGATTAATCCACCCGGCAACGTCACATTAGCAGCTCGCAATCGCTGTTCGATCTGGGCTACGGTCAACCCATACCGGATCAGCCGCTCCGGATCAAGGCGCACCTCGACCTCTGGCTCATAGCCGCCCGTTACGCGCACGCGGGCCACACCTTCGAGCTGTTCCAGCCGACGCGCCACCACGTCGCGGGCCAATCGCTTGAGCGCCACCAGGTCCTGCCGGCTTTCAGCAGCCACACGGCGGACAGTGTCACGTGGCACAGCCTGCCGAAGAGCCAGCATCATGATGGGTCGATCGCTCGGATCGAGCCGAAGCACCACCGGTCGCTCCGCTTCGTCTGGCAGCGCATTGCCCAGCTGATCAAGCTGTTCCCGGACATTCAGCAGCGCCAGATTCAAGTCCGTATTCCATCCGAAGCGAAGCACAACCAGACTGCCGCCCAGCAGACTACGACCGGTCACCTCCAGCACCCCCTCCACCCCCGCCACAGCCGCCTCCACCCGTTCGGTCACCGCCCGCTCTACACGATCAGGGGGAACGTCCGGATAAGCCGTCCAGACCGCCAGTGCTGGATAACGCAACTCTGGCAAAAGCGCCACCGGCAACCGCACATAGGCAATGGCTGCCAATCCTATGACCAGCAGACACCAAGCCGTAACGGCTACCGGACGCCGAAGACACCAGCCAACCAGCGCTCGCATCGTAACAGATCAGTCCATGGTTAGAAAGGCTGGACGGATGGCTGCCACCTGCACCGGCGCATCATGAGCCAACGCATGATGCCCACTGATGGCCACTGTGTCGCCCGGCGCTACACCATCAAGCAGCACCACATAATCGCCCGATCGTGGTCCAGTCGTCACGTATGTCCATTGCGCCCGCCCGTTCCGAATCACAAAGACCAAGTCGCGCCCCTGCCGCACCAGTACCGCTTCGGCCGGTACGACCAACCGATTCGGCAGGCGGCGCGTCTCCAGCGCTACGTAGGCGAACATCCCGGCCAGCAGCCGTCCCTCTGGATTCGGCACAGCCACGGTGACCCGTCCCGCCCCTGTTTTCGGATCGATCTGCGGATTGATCGTATGCACGACTCCCGTCACCACCGTATCCCCCAGGGCCGGCAGCCGCACCCAAGCCGAAGCGCCTGGACGGATATGCACCAGGTCGGCCTCTAAGACATCGACTTCGACCTTCATGCGCCGATCGTCCAGCAGCCGCATCAGCACCTGACCAGGCCCTACATGCTGTCCCACTTCCACCTGTAGATCAGCAATACGCCCGACAAACGGCGCCCGAATACGCGTGCGGCTGAGTTGCAGCCGAGCCCTTGCCACGCGCTGCTCGGCCTCGGCCAATCCGGTCACCACCCGACGCACAGCCTCCCGCTGCGCTCCAGAAAGCAACAACAACGCCTCGTAGCGGTGCCGCGCTTCGTCCAAAGCTGCCTCATCAATTTCTCCCCGGGCGTAGGCCTCCTGTGCCGCCTGCCAGGCCCTTCGCGCTTCGGCCAACCGGGTCGAATCGACAGCTGCCGTGCCGGTCTGGCTGAGCTGCACCGCATACTCGCTTCGAGCTTTCAGCAAAGCGGCTTCGGCCTCGGCCAGCGCCAGCCGGGCCTCAGCATCGTCGAGCACCACAAGCACCTGACCGGCCGCTACCCGATCCCCTTCCTTTACCCGACGTTCAACCACCCGCCCATTCACTTCGGCACTGACTTCCGTCTCCCGCCAGGGCGCCAGCGTACCGGTCGCCTCCGCCTGCAACGGAAAGTCCACGGGCTGGACCACCACGGCTTCAACTACTACCGGCGGCGCCGAGGCCTGCACCTCTTCGGGACGCTGCGCCTCTTCCTGCCCGGTCAACACCGGCCAGAAAGCGTAGAGGAGCAACCCGCCAACGGCCAGTACGAGCACCAGTGCGGCCACGTGCCAGCTTTGCACCCGCCGCCGTCCAGCCGTCTGCACTGTCTCTGAAGCCATTCGATTCATGTCACACGCAGCATTTCAGGAAGTTCGTACACAGTCACCACCTGATTTTCAGGTTCCAAGACCGCCACCCGCGTGTCGGAAATAGCCAGTATCTCCAGATGCTTCGCCAGCGGCACCACCCCCAGCGGCCGGCCCTGCCCGTCAAACACAACCCAGGACGTCATGCGCGCCCGATATGGTCGGCTCAGCGCTACCCAGATGCGCGTACCCGCTTCGTTCACCACAAAATTACTAAACACAGGTTTGTTTTCAGGAAACGAATACGCGGCCTCGTGCAATAGCTCGAAGCGCCGCAACAGGGAATCTCGCTCCGCCTGCACCACCGGCACAGGTGGCACCCAGTATCGGATCATCGATTGCGTCTCTCCGTTTCGCCAATCATAGCGAAACAGCGCCAGCCGATCCGTCTGGCCATACCAGATACGTCCGGCCCCATCGACGCGGATGATTGGTGCCCGACCGAAAGGCACCGCCATCACGCTCACAAAATTGGCTCCCCGTACGACGAGATATTCCGCATCGGGCAAGTTCAAAACGGTGTCGATCTGCACCGCTCCATCAAAGCTCAACAATTGTACAATCCGACGTCGTTCCTGATCATCGGCGTCCTCCCCAGCTCTGAAAGGAGCTGAATACATAACCAGCACCCCCTCCGGCAATCCCCGCAACGGCCAGGTGCCAAACGTTGCCGAAAACGCCCGCACAAAGGTTCCCTCCGGCGTGAACACGCTCAGCCGCTGGAGCCGCCAGTCCCAGACATACACGGAATCGTTGACGCCCCGGACCATTCCCCCGATCCCCTGAAACTCGCCGGGGCCTTCGCCTTTCTGTCCGATCTGCTGCACCAGCTTACCCTCCGGCCCGAACACATACAAGGCAGCGGCCTTTCCATCGGCGATCCAGAGCCGCTCCTGCCGGTCAAAAAACACCGCACGCACGATCCCGAACAGCAACGTCGGCGTATCGCCCAGGCGAAAGAGCGGCCGAAGCGTCAACGTATCCGTAACGACCAGACGCGGCGCGTCCTCCGCCTCCTCAGTTTCCGACCGGCAGGCTGCCAGGCTCCCTCCTGCCAGCAGCAACGCGATCCCCACAGATAGCCATCTCTGTGTACTTTGACGCATATGTTCAGAAAAGCCCGGTTCCTGAAACGCAATCGACTCGGCCTCCGGATAATAACGTCAACCGACCGGCTTTCGTATGATGCAGGAAAGATACGATCCTTTTCGTATCAATGCAACGACGGCCTGCGGTCTAAGGGCCTCTCTCCAAACAGCCTACGCTCCTATGCGCTGCATGCTGGCTGGGCGAAAATACCTTCGTGCCGGCCCTTACGCTCGTTTCCTCAGGAAATATCCCGAAGTCGGAAATGCTCTTCCCAACGCATCAACTCCTCCACACCCACCTTGCGCGCCAATAACCTCGGCGCCTGAAAAGCCCGCAGTTGCGGGGCAACAAGCAGCCGATGCCGAACGACCAGCACCTGCGGTGTGGCGGCCTCTCCGGGAAAATCCTGCCAGACATACCGCATCACCCCGGTATTATTCCAGTTTCTCCCCGCAATGATCTCATCAAACCCACCGAATTTAGCAAGATGCCGAATGCCATCGTCCACCGACCATTCGGCCGCAATGCCAATCGCCACAAATCGATCCCCCTGCTGATCGGCAAAGGCTTTCACCTTCTGCTTCAGTTGCTTGACCACAGCAGGAAGCTCCTCTACGTTAGACCATCCACATCGGGACGACCCAATGTAGATAAACAGGGTTTCATAGCCCGACGTGGCACGATAAGAAGGGGTATAGTCCACCTTTTGCATTAATCCATCCTGCATGCTTAACCGTGTAATATAGAATGGTTGATACAAATTCCAGCAAGAATAATAATATGTAATTAAACAGCCTCATTTTGCACTTCAAGAAATCCGGAAACAACTTTAGGTTCTGGAAAGTTATTGCCTCCTATAATGGAAAATGATCTTATATTCAAAATCACATTTGAATAAAAACTTTCTTCACTCAAAACATAAGCGTTGCCATTTGCATCAATATAATATGTGGTGAAGCCCACAAAACGCATGTTATTTCTGTGTCCTATCTGCCAGAACACTCCCTTCATAAACGGCGCCAGGGCCATAATCACATCATAACGCTTGTGCGTATCCATTTCCAGGATGCCCGGTTCAGGCAGATAAATGCGGACGGGGACAAAATCGGGCAGGCGATATTCCCATAGCAAGGTGCCATCGGGCCGATAGGCAGTAATTACTGGCAATATTCTCGAGGCGGTTATGATCAGCTGTTCCGTCTCCAGGCATGCGATAAGGCCTCCGGCCACATAAACCCGAACCAGCTCATCTTCGTAGCCACCGGGAATGCGTCCAAAGGATTGCAGGCGCCGTCCCTTGAGATCGTACACGTGCACATAATGCGCCAGTTGGCCATCACTTCCCCGCACATATAGCCGATGCTGCAACACACAGAAGTCCTCGACGCCCGAGACCAGCTTCAGGTCCTCCAGATAGGCAATCGTGGTATCCTGGACCCGAAACAGCTTGAGCAGTCCCCGGCCGGCGTCCAGCACCGCCAGCGTGTCCCGTCCGATCCATCCGAGCTGGGCAGGGCGAAGGAACTCGGCCGGCCCCTCTCCCCCTCTACCCACCATCTTCAACCATTTTCCCTGGCGGTCATAGACATGCACGCCTTTATACTCATCATCAGCGATGTAAATGTATCGCTCTCCGATCAGACCAGCGGCAATCCGGCCAATAAGGTGCCGTTCGTCAGAAGGAATTGTTCGATCAAGGGTTGCTTCTACATACAGCGTATCTTTCGGCCCTGGGAACCGGGGCACCTGGGCCAGCCAGGGATGTTGCACTTCCCCAAGGGTTCCGCCGCGCTTGCATCCGGCCACCACCATGCAGGCCATGCTGATCCAGAAGAGACCGCGCTTTATAAAGCACGGCTCTGGCATTTCATCCCAAGGCATAGGCAATGCAGCATTGATGATATGACGGGTGGGGCCACCGGGCCCTCCCTCCGGAAAAAAAGGGAGGGCCTCACCGGCACCACGTGCTACTCCCACGGCCAATAACACATAAGAATTTGCCCATAGCGGCGAAGGGCAACATTAATCTGTTTCATAGCTTTCACGGTTTGCTAAACTTTTTATAATTATATGATACTGTAAGTCTTTTGTATATCTCTATCAACACTCCCCATTTTCATACAACATTTAAAATATCATAAATTCAAGAATCCACGGTCTTTTTCCTTTCGTTTTCTGCTCCCTGACATCTGATTTCCACGCTCCTCAGGGATGTGCTCGACGAGAAGGTGTTGATCGAAACCTGCTCTTTGCAAGTAACGCCCAAACATTCACTTGGAGGACGTCCCCAGATCATACATGCCCATAGCTCCTGGCCCTGATTCCGGCAGATCTACTCATTCATCGCCCACGCCCAAGTCATTGGTCGGGTTTTCACCGGAATGGACGTAGCTGCATGAATCCCCTCACCGCCTGTCGCCCGCCCGCACCAGCACGTCGATGTCAAAAAAGATGGGCCGGGCAGGACATGCCCGCCTCCCCCTCGCGGCACATTGGCCGCACAGCAGGCCAGCTTGACCACAGCTTCCTCGTACTCCGGAAACTGCTTGATCAGACAACGCCTCAGCCCGTCGGTTATCCC
>Ga0256839_1005092_pt1 | contig 12371 bp, 13 predicted proteins | sample 354166metaG_FD_185968 | JGI IMG/M metagenome (GOLD analysis project Ga0256839, IMG submission 185968) | Hydrothermal vent microbial communities from Mid Atlantic Ridge, Atlantic Ocean - 354-166 | ecosystem: Environmental > Aquatic > Marine > Hydrothermal vents | place: Atlantic Ocean: Mid...
CTCGTAATGAGCCCGGCGGGTCGTCTTGTGATACAGTAGCGGATCCGAAGGATCCCGTCGTTTATCTGCCACACAGAGCCGCCAGAGACGCCGGGGCGTTGACTCCAGTTCGGCGCTGGTCAATGTTACCCGACCCGTGACTTCCAGCGTCAACCGCAACCGCCATACCCGGGCAGGATCCAGTGCCCGCCGCACCTGCTCCAATTGCTTCCGAAGCCGACCCTCATCCAGCCGAAATCCAAAGTGCGCGGCCGAGCGGCGCAGACGTTCCAGATGGGCCTCCAGCAGGGGAATACGCCCCTGTTCGCAGCGCATCGTCTCGATCAATGCAAACGGTTCGGCAGCAGCCCGCAGAAACTGCCCTTTCAGCAGGCATTCTTCGTACTCCGCATCCGGATCCGAATCCCATACAATCCCACTGCCCACGCCCATACGCCCCGTTGCTCCCACCAGCTCCAGCGTGCGGATCGCCACGTTAAATACTGCCTCACCTCCTGGAGCCACATAACCAACGGCCCCACAGTAGATCCCCCGGGCTGTTGGCTCCAGCCGTGCGATGTGCTGCATAGCCCGCACTTTGGGAGCGCCCGTAACGGACCCGGACGGAAACAGGGCCCGAAATAGATCTGCGTACCCAATGTCCGCACGCAACCGTCCCCTTACTGTCGAGGTCATCTGCCAGACCGTCGGATAAGCCTCGATGCGAAACAGCTCAGAGACTTCTACAGATCCGGGCGTGCAGCAGATCGCCAGATCGTTTCGCAACAGATCGACGATCATCAGATTTTCAGCCCGGTTCTTCTCGTCGTTACGCAACGCCTCAGCCAAGCGCGCATCCTCATCCGGAAGCGACGAGCGTCGTGCCGTTCCTTTCATCGGGCGCGTGTAGATGCGTTCACCTTCCCGCCGAAAGAATAGCTCGGGTGACAGGCTCAGTACCAGGCGCTCTCCTGTATTGATGAAGGCAGCGTAGGCCACCGGCTGCTGCCGCCGCAACGCCAGATAAAATGCCAGCGGATCTCCCTCGAAATGGAAACGCAGCGGCATGGTGAAGTTGATCTGATAGACCTCGCCCTCGCGAATCAATTGCCGAATGTGCTGTACCCGTTCTCGATAAGCCTTCCGCGAAAGCACCGGTTGCAGTTGCTGCACCGCATACGATCCGGTCTCCGCTGTCAACATGACCAGGCTGGCCGGCGTCAGCACATGCGGCATCTCATAGACCCCGAACCAGGCAAGAGGTCCTGTATCATCTGGCACGCGCAGCGGCACCGGCATCAGCGCATAGCCGGCCTCATAGGCCATATAACCAGCCACGTAATAGCCAGCCGCCACGGCCCCGTCCAGGGCCCGCAACAACGCCGGCACTTGCGCCGGCGTGTCGGCCTGCAGCACACGCACCGGCCGCATGAAAAGCAGGCTTCGTCGATTCTCTTCGTCGGGCAGGGCGGTGTCCAGCCAGACCGTCCCCGGCAACAATAGCGGATGCATCCGTACGCAATCGTGCTTTCTGCCTTTCTACGCGGCATCCGCTGTTTTGCCCCCAACGCTCAGATCACCTCAGCATACTGCTATTGTGGCAGCCGTACGCCCTTTCGGGATCATTAGGAGTACCTTTCGGAATAGCCAGCGCCTTCTGAAGCTTGACGCTGATCAACAGGCACCTTCCGAAGCGGCTTAACAGGTAGAGCAAAACGCAAGCTTCCTTGAGCGCAACGTTGCCAATCGGTGCCAGGAAAACCCGTTATCCTCCTGCCCCGCGACCGTGCAGATAGACAGGAAACCAAACAGAAGCCCAGCCGGAACGAATGTGGACAGAACATCTGCACAATACTCTCCGAGGGCTAACCGTCCTTTCCAGTCGCTGGGCTACCTCAAACGCTCCCTGCTCGCTGCATACCCGGTGCCATATGTATCCAGATCGAACCTCGCAGCCAGTAGATCTGCTTAAACCCCACCAACACGTGCCCTCAGTAAAAACTCCTGACGGGAGGCTTTTCCAGGAATGCTCCCCCATGGCCAGCACTATGGCAACGCGCGGGTTCCAACGTTTCGTCCGGAGCTTTAGATAGCGGGCTGACAGCTTCGAAAGGTTTCTGCCACTCCTGGAAAAATTACTCCTTCGGAAAAGCACAACCATTCTGCCCCCTGTTCATTACGCAGAAGGGGCCTGCATCTTCCAGCAGGTTTGAAAACGCGCATAAACCGCCTGCAATAGCTGCTCGGCGACAGTCTCCGGTAGATCACGCACTACAGGCGTGCCGGTAAACGGAGCACCGGCCATATCGACATCCAGGTTGGCCAGCTTCCACCGACGCTGGAAGAGCGAACGCCTTACTGAAAAGACCTGCATTTTGCAATAGGGCAGGCACCAGATACGATGTCGGAAAACGCCCTGACGCACAAACAGGTATTGCTCTGTCAGCGCATAGCCGTGCCGGCGATACTGTAACCAGGCCATCAAGGGCGCCCCCAACGGTACCCCTACCAGCAGCCAGTGCGCTGCCGGCCAGATCCAGCCCAGCCCCAGCAGCAACACCGTGCCAGCGACCAAGTAGCGTATGGTTGTCCGTCGCATCATTCGGGGCGATACCTTTTCCCAGGCTGCAGGCCAGGCAACGGGCCATACGCAGGCAGCAATGCGCTGAATCTCGCCAGGCCGTGCAAAGGGTACGAGCATACGGACTCCCTGCGTCTCCTGCCCGATGCCCATCAACTGGGCCTCCAATGCATACCATCCAAAGTGCTGCATCAATGGATTGGTGCGGATCACCAGGGCCTGTATTCGACGGTTCGGCACGACATGCTCCGCTACGGTAAACAGGCCGCTACGCAGGTAAAGCCGCTCGCCTTCCTGCCAGAGCTGAAAGTCATAAAAGCGCACTACATGAATTACAATACCGGCCAGCCAACCCAGCAGCGCGGCCAGCAGCAGCGTGGCCGTTGTCGCCAGCAGCGGCGCCTGCGCGAACGCTTCCTGTACCCAGTGAAGCCGCCCCCGGACCACCCAGTCTATCAGATCCTCAGGGGTCAGCTCTAAATACTCCATGCCGGAAAATATCCCGGCCAGGTACACCAGCGAAAACCGGAAGGCTCCGGACCGAAGCAGTTGCCCGAGACTCATAGCAAAAAGCAGCGTTCGGCGCTGCGGGGGCGTCTGCGTTGCCGCCCCATAATCGCGCCGGAAAGTCTGCACCTGCTCCTTGAGACGTTGCGCTTCGGCCAGACGAACAAACGCGATTTCCCCTTCGGTCTCTGCACTTCCGGCTGTCTCAATACGCACACGGGCCAATCCCAATAGCCGCGCCAGCAAGGTGCGCTCAATCTGTACGTTCTGGATCCGATCGATCGGGATATTTCGACGCCGATGGGTCAACACACCGCTTTCGATGATCAACTCACGCGGGGTCAGTGCATACCGGAAACGAATGTAATGCGCCAGAATCAACGGAAAGGCAACAAGTACATACAGAATCACGAGCACCAGCGTTCCTCGGTCCACGGGTTGACCGCGAAGCGTTGGCAGAAGCAAAATACCAAGCGCCGGAGAACTCATCACCAGACGCACCAGCAGCGTCAGCGGATGCAGCCGGCGCATGGCGAGAGGGGCTGATGGCTTTACCTGTGCAGCATCCTGTTCCATCAGAGCGTATCCTCCAGGAGATACTGCCTGACTTTTTCTCGTAATGCTTCAGCTTGCTCCTGTCGAAGACCGGGTAACACGACCGCACTGTGTCGGGTACCGGCCGTATGCAGGACAATCCGGGCCAATCCCAACTCCCGCTCAATCAAATCCTGCGCAATATCCAGATGTTGCACGCGGCGCAGCGGCACAATTGTTCGCACTCGCACAAGTACTCCGCGCTCTAAGACAAGCTCTTCCGGAGACAACGCATACCGCCAGTATCGATAGCGCAATTTCGGAAGCCACCAACTGAGACTACTCCCAAGAAGCAGCACCAGAAGTACCCAGAAGCCCTGAGGTCCCCACCGATCTGGGGCAAACCAATGGGTTAACTCATAAACCAGCGCGAGCAGCGTTCCGGCCAGCGTCCATAGCAACAGTTTGATACGCCAGACAATGCGAATAGCTGGATCCAGAGATTCCATGTCGATACAGGCCAGCTTCGTGCATAGCGCTGCTGGTATCCAGGAGAAAAGCTGAAAGTTTCCTTCACCGAACCGGTACCAGATGCCGTGCCCGGTAAATCCCGTCCGGTACGTACCGATTCACACCGACCCAGTAGGACCGGCCGGTTGCCAGAACAAGCTGTAAAAGGCGCGGTGGCCGACCAGGACGCCAGTGCACCAGACGCAGGCTGTCGCCCGCGACAAAGCCTTCTTTCTCCGGCGTCATAGGATCATCTGCCCAGAGGGCCAAGGCCGTATTGTCGCCGTTCCAGCGAACCTGACCGGCACATCGCCCTTCAGGCGTATAGGCCTGCAGCAGGTCGCCCGGCCTGATATCAAGTCCCCGAAAGGCTTCCACCGGAAGCAGCAACGTAGCATACTGCCCGGTCCGAAAGGCACAGGAGGTGGACTGAGCGTAACCGCCCCCCACCAGCAACATGCTGCCGATCAGCGTCCATATATGCCGCCAATTGCTTCGCATACCGGTTTAAGTCCCAACCTGCACGGGGGTGAGCAACAACTGGACCAACCCGTCGCCCTGTAGCACCGCGGTCATCTGAACCCAACACCACCTGCCAGCTCCGGTGCGCACGCGCCCCTGCCAGACCTGAGTCCCCCCTATCCCCTCCTGAACACGCCGCACGTGGTGCAACGCCCGTTCCAGATCGTCGCGGTGCACCACCCCCCACCATAGATGCCCCAACAACCGATGCCGCCTTGGCCCCAGCCAGTCCACATGTCCAGGACTTATGGCACGCACGATGCCTTCTCGATCCACTACCAGCAAGGCCGACTCTGGCCTGCTCCGAACCTTCGACCGCATTTCAGCAAAAGCAGGATGCATCACCGCCCATGTTTTGTGCTTCATCACCCGCTGGAATCTAATCAACCGCCATCGCTCCTGTTACTTCCAAAAGCATCTGAGCGGCTTAAGAAGAGACTCTTGAAAAGCACGTACTTTGGCTCACGCGATCAGGCAAAAAAAGCGCAATCCCATCTCCAGGCTTAACTCGGCGCGGATTCGGCCGATCCCCCCTCTATAGGCCAAACGTTGCCACCAAACCACACAATGAAAGCAGTGTCCGGCCGTTCCATGTCATTCGTATTCGATCCCGAAGCCATAGCCGAGTTGCCGCCGGTGCTTCAGCGTTATGTCATCGCGTTGTATCATCGGGCTTGGGCGGCATACCGAGAAGCGGGCTGTCCCTTTGGATCGACAGACAGCGCCATGTTACTCTGGTTTGAATTTCGTCTGTACACTACGATCAACTGAAGCGTTACGCGACTTTCCCATCAGAAGTGCAACCCGATCCACAATAGAACGTAGGGATCAGCAGATCCAGCCATACATGTCAATCCAGAAAAAATACCATGAATGAGCCCAAGCAGCATCTGGAAACGATTAAAGTTCGGGGCGGCCAGCTGCTGGACCGTGTCCGTGAGATTATTGAGGAAGGGAATGCACGGCGTGTCATCTTGAAAAAGGATGATCGGGTTTTACTGGAAATTCCTCTATCGGTCGGGATCGGTGGGGCAGCGGCTGCCGTGTTGTTTGCGCCAACCCTGGCCGCCGTTGGTGCCATCGCAGCCCTGGTCAGTGACATAGACGTGATTGTAGAGCGTCGCCCTGCCCCTCCGCAAGAGCTGCCTCCTGCCGACCAAGGGTCAAACGGTGACATTTCCTGACGCCAAAGGCAACGCGCCCCGGCTTTTGAAACCAGCCGGGGCGCTGCTTCTGCTCAACCCTGAAACTTAAAGGCGAAAGCCAAACACCAGATACGAGCGCTCCACCCGCGGATTGGGATTCAGGATATAACGCACAAAGACGGGCAAACTGAACGTTTCAGTGATCGGAATCACCCGGGTAGCCGACAGGCCCAGATTAACCAGCGCTGTCCCACCGGTGTTGTAAAATGCGCTCTCGCCGGCCACAGCACCCACAGTCACCTCCATAGCTACCCCATTGACTTCAAACGGAAACCGCCCCTCCAGATAGATGGAATTGTCCGGATCATTATAGGCCAACAATCCGACAAACAGAATAAACGGCGCATGCGCCGGACCATTGAGCTGAACAAATGGTTCCAGATAATGCGCGCCTTTGCCACCTCCGTCAAAATTAAAGAATTTCGCCCCGCCCGGTGCAGGAAAATAATAATCCGTCACCCCCACGGAGAGGGCTCCCAGGTTCACACTGACATACAGATCGTGTTCGTTGGCGCTGGCGCCAGGAGGTGTGATTGCATACGAAGCCCATGTGCCCACCGTCAGCGCCCCCACCGACAGGTACAATCCTGGCTGCACACTCATCGACTCGCCAAAGTCCGTCCCGCGCCAGATATACCGACTGACCACATCGGCTCCCAGTTGAACCTCCTGGGCCTGGACCATAGCGACCAGCAAAAAGGTTCCAAGCAACAAGCTGTGGCGAGGTCTCATGGCATTGCTTCTTTAGTTAAGGCTAACCAAACTTTTATATGATTTTATTAAAATAATTTTCGTCTATCAACATAATTTTTTATGCAAAAACGCTTTCTTCTGTAAATATTGATGATAGAAGTATTACCTACCTACGCGGATGTCGAGGCTGCCGCCCGGCGGCTGGCGAACGTAGCGCACCGCACTCCGGTAATGCGCAGCCGCACGCTTGATCGCTTCACGGGGGCCACCCTGTTTTTTAAGTGCGAAAATTTTCAGCGGACAGGCTCCTTCAAATTCCGAGGGGCCTACAACGCGCTGCGTACGCTTCCAGAAGCCGAGCGACAACGTGGCGTGCTCACCTATTCCTCGGGCAACCATGCCCAGGCCCTGGCCCTGGCCGGGCGCCTGCTCGGCGTGCCGGTGACCGTGGTGATGCCTCAGAACGCGCCGGAAGTCAAACAGGCCGCCACAGCCAGCTATGGTGCCGAAATTGTACGGTACGATCCCCGGCAGATCACCCGCGAAGCCCTTGGTCAGCAACTGGCGGCCAAGCGCGGGCTGATGCTCATTCCGCCTTATGATCATCCGCAGATTGTAGCCGGACAGGGCACGGCAGCCCGTGAATTGCTGCAAGAGACGGGCCCGCTCGACGTGCTACTGGTACCCTGCGGGGGTGGCGGCCTGCTCTCCGGTTCGGCCCTCAGCGTCCGGACGCTGGCTCCTCGTTGTCGTGTGATCGGAGTTGAACCCGAACGCGCAGACGATGCGACCCGTTCGTTCCGAACAGGTCGCCTGCACCGCGTCCACAACCCTGACACGATCGCCGATGGCGCGCGCACGCCATCGCTGGGAGCCGTCACTTTTCCGCTGGTGCAGCGCTATGTGGACGACATGGTAACCGTCTCAGAAACAGCCATTCTACAGGCTATGTATGTGCTCTGGGAACGGCTCAAGCTGGTGGTTGAGCCCACGGGTGCGCTGGCGCTGGCCGCCCTGCTCGAAAACCGGGTGACCGTAGTCGGGCGGCGGGTTGGCATAATACTCAGCGGGGGCAATGTTGATCTACGCCGCGCTGCCGAACTCTTTGCCCGCTTGGAGCAACTGCCCACGTTACCACCCGGAGGCCTATAACGAACCGATGACCTTCCTTCGACAAATAGGTAGCTGAGGCGTACGGCAGATGCGCGTCGATCGTCAGACACTGGACAGGCTGGTTGCGCGTTACGAGCAACCAGCCTTTATCACGACCGATCCAATCGCCATTCCCCACGGTTTTGACGATCCACGCGACCAGGAAGTCATCGGCCTGTACGCGGCCTTGTTGGCCTGGGGTCGTCGCACGCTTATCTTGCAAAAGCTGGAGGAGCTTTGCGCCCGCATGGACTACCGTCCCTATCGATTCGTCCGCCACTTTAACCCGGTACGGGACGCAGAACGGCTGCATACGTTTCGCCACCGCACCTTTCAGCCACAGGATGCCTTCTGGTTAACCCGCAATCTTCAGGTCCTGCTGATACGATATGAGACGCTTGAGTCCTTCGTAGCTGCCCATCTGTCTTCTGAGGCCCCCGATATTGGGCCTGCCATCGAAGCCCTGAGCCGGGCGCTTTGCGCCTTACCGGAAACGCCGAAACGCCTGCAGAAGCATCTGCCCCGTCCGTCTAAGGGCAGCGCCTGTAAACGGCTGGCGCTCTACTTTCGCTGGATGGTACGGCCAGGTCCGGTCGATCTTGGTCTCTGGCGGGTGGTGCGTCCGGCTCAGTTGGTCCTTCCCCTGGACGTGCATGTGAGCCGGCAGGCGCGTGCCTGGGGATTGCTCCGCCGCAAAGCCAACGACTGGAAAGCAGTCCAGGAGTTGACGGCTGTCTGTCGGCGTCTCTGCCCGGATGACCCTGTGCGTTACGATTTTGCACTTTTTGGAGCGGCGTTGCTGGGAAATCCCGGGGCGAGCATTTCGCCCACAGTCCGATAGGCCTGGTTGTAGTACAGTACCGGGGGGCCCTCCGCAAAGGTTTCGATACGCACCACTTCGCCGATAAAGATTGTATGATCCCCGGCTTCGACGGTGCGATAAGGCCGACAGTGCAATACGGCCAGCACCCCTTCCAGCACGGGCGTGCCCTCAGCGTTTAATCGGTAGGCCAGACCGTCGAACTGTTCCGCGCCCTGTCGGCCAGGTTCGGCAAAGCGCTGGCTCAGAGCTACCTGATGTGCCCCCAGAATATGCACGGCAAAATGCCGGGCCTGCAGCAGCAACGGATGCATGCGGGCTTGCCGGGCCACATTAAACGAAACGAGAGGCGGTTCCAGAGAGACGCTGGTAAATGATCCAATGGTAATCCCCCGCATCTCGCCGTTGGCGGTCGCCGTCACTACCGTGACAGGCGACGGAACCTGCCGCATCACCTGTCGCAGAGCTTCTCCAAGAGGCTGCGCAGTCATACGGCGGCCGGGTCAGCGAAAAGCATCCTTGAAGCGGCGGAAGAAGGAGCGCCGCCCTTCTTCAAGGTTAGGCTGGAAAGAGGGCGATCGTCGGAGGTGCTCCAGGATCTGTCGCTCTTCGTCGGTCAGCCTGGTCGGCGTCCACACATGCACGCGGACAAACTGGTCTCCCCGCCCTGATCCGTTCAGTTCCGGAAGTCCTCGGCCTCGCATACGCAAAATCTTGCCCGATTGAATGCCCGGATCAATCTGTAGCCGGGCGCGGCCGCGCAGCGTAGGCACCTCGACTTCTGTGCCCAGCGCAGCATCCGGGAAGGAGATCACCAGATCGTAGTAAATGTCCAGTCCTTCCCGCACGAAGTGTTCATGGGGCAGTTCCTCGATTTCGACGATCAGATCGCCCGGAGGGCCTCCCTTAACCCCTGCGTGTCCAGCCCCCCGCAGGGTTAGATAATGCCCCTCAAGGGCACCCGGCGGGATCGTTATCCGTACGGTCTCCTCGGCCATGCGGCGTCCACTGCCGCCACAGTCCGGACAGCGGTTGCGCAGAATGCGTCCGGCGCCACCGCAGTGCGGGCAGGTCTGAATGTTGATAAACTGTCCGAAGATCGAACGTGAAACCTGCCGCAACTCACCGGCACCGCGACAGGTGGGACAGGTAGCATAGCCGGCCGTGCCTCCTTCGGCACCCGTACCGTGGCAGGTCTCGCACGGTACGTATTTACGTACCGTAACTTCCTTTTCAGTGCCTTCGGCGATTTCCTCCAGGGTTAGCTGCACCTTGACATGGAGGTCACCACCTGCCCGGCCCCGCCCTTCACGGCGGGTGCGCCGACGTCCCCCTCCAAATACTTCTTCGAAGACCGAACCGGAGGCGCCGAAAATGTCGTGAAACGCGCTAAAGATATCGTTGAGATCATCAAATGGGGTCCCTTCCGGCATGCCGTTGCCACGCACACCGGCATGCCCATAGCGATCATAGCGCCGTCGCTTCTCGGGATCCGAGAGCACCTCGTAGGCCTCGGCAATTTCCTTAAACCGGGCCTCAGCTTCTTTATCATTAGGATTGCGGTCGGGGTGGTATTGCAATGCCAGTCTGCGATAGGCGCGCTTAATCTCTTCCTGGGTGGCGTTGCGGTCTACCCCGAGTACTTCGTAATAGTCACGCATAGAGCATGGCCATCCATTCAGGCCTGGCTATCTCCGTTAGGGGAAGCGGCTACGACAACCCGACTGTGCCGGAGGACACGCTCGCCTATGCGGTATCCCTTCTGCACTTCCTGCAGGACCGTTCCCGGTGTCACGCCTTCTGGTGCCGGTTGCTGCATCATGGCCTCATGCAGGGCCGGATCAAAGGGCTGGCCCACCGCCTCAATGGGTTGCACTCCCAGGCGGGCCAGCTCATCTAAAAATTTCTGGTGTACCAGTTCGACACCCTCACGCAATTTATGATAGGCCATACCAGGATCCTGCGTTTCAGCCTGCCGAGCGGCCTCCAGCGAACGCTCCAGATCGTCCAGTACTTCCAGTAGCGGCCGAATCGCCAGCGCTTTCCCCATGTCCAGAAGCTGGCGTTTTTCCTGTTCAACGCGCCGGCGATAGTTCTGCAGCTCGGCCGCCGTGCGCAGGAACTTGTCCTGCATCTGCGCCAGCTCGGCCTCCAATTGTTCGATACGGGCTACCAAGTCATTCTCCTCCGCCGGCGTTTCCACCTCAGAGGCCGGCGGCGTATGTTCTTGCAGTTGTTCTGTATCCGCAGTCTGTTGCATGGCATCCTGCGTCATCGCTTCTTTGCGTTCTCCCTCCATGGCTCAGTTTACAGTTTTGTCGATCGGACGACAAAGCAGCAGGGCCATTTCCTGTACCAGCGCCAGCACGCGCCGGTAGTCCATACGGGTAGGTCCAATTACCCCGATAGTTCCCACCGCATCACCCAGACGATACCGTGCCGTGACGATCGAAAATTTTTCTACCTTTTCGTCACGATTCTCGCGTCCGATCGACACTTGGGCACGGCCTACTTCAACGTCTTCTGAATGATCGGTTCCTTCCAGCAGACGCACCAGTTCTTCTTCATCTTCCAGCAGCAGAAACAGATTGCGTAGTTCTTCCGGCTGCTGGAATTCTGGCTGTCCCATGATATACTGGGTACCCCCGAAGCGTACGCGTCCCTCACTGGGTTCACTGAAAAGGACAGGGGCTTCGTCCAGTACCAGTTGCACCAGCCCGGTCCGGTCTTCCAGATCGGCCAGCCGCTGATAGCAACTCTGTCGGATCATGGCCAGGGTCAGGCCAGCCAGTCGCTCGTTGAGCAACCCCACCACCAGCTCCAGATCACGTCGGCTCAGCTCGGAAGACAGCTCTACGAGAATCGTGCGTACCAGTCCCCCACGCACGCTGAGCACAAACATGGCGCGCGTGGACGAAAGCGGTACCACCTCAAGACGCTCCAGCACGCCGGTCGAAAGCCGGGGCGTGAGCACCACACCCAGCAGGCGAGACAGTTGCCCGAGCAGTCGCGTGCTCTCGCGCCACAGCTCTTCGGGATCATTACCGATCTCCCGCACTCGCTGGTGCAGCACCCGGCGTTCTTCCGGAGCCAGCTCGGGCACATCCATCAGGGCATCCACAAACGTCCGATAGCCCAGATCCGTGGGCACCCGACCAGCCGAGGTGTACGGATGGTCGAGGTACCCCATCTCTTCCAACTCGCTCATCGTGTTGCGAATGGAGGCCGGGCTGAGCCCGATCGAATACCGACGGGCCAGGAAATGCGACCCGACCGGGCCGGCCGTATCAATAAAGCTTTCAACCACCAGCCGCAAAATCTGCCGCTCCCGATCGTTCAGCGGCGCAGCCGGATCATCCTTCCGTACGGTCCGGTAGGGCGGTTTCCGTCGCCGCATCTGTCCAAGCCGCACCGGTGCACGCATGTCATCCACGGAAGTTGATCCCCTGATTCCCACAATAAAACACGGTATTTCCAACCGACTTCTGACATAGGCGGTTTCCCTGATTCACACCCGCAGGATCAGGCCTCCTGCTGCCCCTGGCCTGACGGCGACATGTAACTTCATTTTTTTGCATGCGTACAGATTCCCAAGCGTATCTTTGTGTCTGTTGTCTCAACCAACTACCCAGAGCCTACCATGCGCTTTCTTTCTACGCTACTGGCCAGTATCCTCGGTACGCTCATTGCCCTCGGCCTGACTTTCCTATTTATATTGTTGTTTTTAATGGGGATGTCCTCTGTCGTAGAACAACCACCGGCCATTCGCTCGGGCTCGGTATTGATCATCGATCTGAGCGGCTCCATCCCTGAGGTCGTTTCGGACGACCCGCTCAGTCGTCTGATTCTGGAAGAACCGCCTTATGGA